>Ga0209573_1003176_pt1 | contig 18761 bp, 4 predicted proteins | sample TNRBio252014_DNA_FD_185870 | JGI IMG/M metagenome (GOLD analysis project Ga0209573, IMG submission 185870) | Wastewater treatment Type I Accumulibacter community from EBPR Bioreactor in Madison, WI, USA - TNR Reactor_6/25/2014_ DNA (SPAdes)... | ecosystem: Engineered > Bioreactor > EBPR >...
TAACTCACCTGGGGCCGGCCGGCGCCCTGGTTGCCGGGGTTGTCGCCGCTGAGAGGGTCGCCGGGGGCGGAGCTTTGTTGCAAGGAGGGCAGGGGGGTAATCAACAGGCCGTTGTTGCCGGGGCGCTGACTCAATATCACGTCCACCGCGCCGATTTGTCCCGAGGCGCCGTTGTTGTAGGTCAGGCGGTACAGGTCGGCGGCGCTGCGCACTATCAGGCGTTGTTCCATGACGTAGCCGGCATCAATGCCGCCCAGCTCCCGGTCGAAGACGTAGCGCCGCGAGCCGTCGCAGAAGCGCAGGCGGTATAAGACTATGGGAAATAGCAGGTCGTTGACGCCGGTTTGGGTCATGAGCTGGTCGAGGTCGGCCAGTTGCTGCGGCAAGGCCGCCAGTTCCGCCCCACTGCACAGCGGGGCTACCGGCTCAGCGGGCAGGCAGGGCACACAGGCGGCGCCGGCGCATACTTCGCCCTCGGTTTCACAATTGATCACAACGGGCGTTTCCTGGCACGGCGCGCTGGATGTCTGTCCGCCCAGCGGCACGGCGCTCAACACGCCGCTTTCTATGGTATACCAACCTTCGGGGGTGACCTGATTGCTCCCGTAGCCTATGGTCACGTTGTAGTCGCGCCTGATGGTCGCATTACAGGCCTGTACAACATAGGCCGCCTCTGCCAACAATTGGACGCTGCCCTGGCCGTCTACCGAAGCCGCCGTAGTAGTATAAACGCCCTGATCCTGGTACCCGCTCAGGGTAGAGACAGTGGGCTGCAAGCAGACGTAGGCCTGCGTAGGCTGGTGGTATACGCCTAATACGATGCTTATTTTGCCGCTGCCGGGCGTTGGGGCGTTCACGCTCACTTGCAGGGCGTATAATACCGAGGGCGCGTTGTGTTGTATACGCCACTGCTCTATAGCGTATTCGATAACCTGGCGCACGGCTGTAGCCATTTGCTGGGGCGCCGCATAGTTGAAAATCAGATGGGCGGTATTTAGCGTGCCGCTCAACCCCGGGTAGCTTTGTAATACGGTAGCCGGGGCGAGATCGACGCTGAGCGTGCCGCCCGGATTTCGCGTTCTCAGGATGAGTTCGTCGAGATGCGCGGTTTTGTCCTGCATACCGCCAAATTCTATTCGGATATTTTTTTCTGCCGGAATGATATTCTCCAGGTTTTCCTGCGCAACGACTACGGCGCCGCTGCCGCAATCTCTGGTTACCAATTTGGTGTAGCTGTGCCTTATGCTTCGGGTATTGACCACTCCTTCGGCGCTACGCCCGGTTTGTTCGATAGCATAGGTACAAATGCCGCTGCTTCCGAGGGTGCAGCCGTAACCCAGGATGGCAAAATCGGCGTATTGGCCGCGTAGCCGCAAAGCGTCGGTCACCATGGTTTCTTGCTGTTGCCCGTTGTAATAAGTAGCCAGGCGGTCGTTGAGATTGTTCAGGGGCACTTGCTGGATAATTTGTACAGGCCCCGGCAATTGGGCCAGTTCGCCGGGAAGTAGATATATTTCCTGTCCGCTGCACAGGCGCACCCTGGTCAATTGAACAGGCAGGGCAACCGAGAAGGGGTCAACCGGCCACATTGCCGTAATTTGTTGAAGCGCCTGGTTTTGAGCCAACTCCTGCGCGCCGGTGCACAGGATCATGATGTCTTCGCATATAGCCGACAGGCTTTGTTGGCAGGGAATGTAATTTTCCAGCGTGTAGAGGCTCGCTGCCGCACGGGCGCTAAGGAAATCAGCCATGATTCCTTGCCGGAAGGTTCCATCGGTGTAAATGATATCGACGGGCGCCGTTGCATCGGGCACAGATACCTGTTGCTGAATCGTAATGTTACCCGTTAAAGCGCTGCGTTCTTGTTCCAATAGGTATTCTTCTGTGCCGTCGCATAAGCGGATGCGATAAATATTGGTGGGAAAACTAACGCCGGCGGCGCTTAGCGAGGGCCATTGCGATTTGATCGCCAGCATGGAAGCAGCCTGCGCGGAGGCCTCCGAAGCGCTGCAGTCGGGTGTATCACAGGACGAAGGGGGAGCGCAACTTGTATAGGCGTTTATACTTTCCAATTTGTTTTGGGCGCGAAAGCCCAGCATTTGATCTACCTGATAGTCACCGACGGCGCCGTCAGTGAGTTCCAGTTGCAGCATTTGCTGCGGGCTGGTGAGGTTGATCTCCTGAAGTAAATTATAAGGGGCTTCCAGTTCACCCAACTCGCTTTGCAAGGCATATATCTCGCGGCCGTTGCAAAGCCTGATGCGATAGAGGCGTTGCGGAAAACTGACGGCTGCCGCATTAAGGGTCTGTCCAATGCGAAGTTCGAGCATAGCAATACTTGCCAGGCTGTTTTCTACTGAACATTCGGGCAGACTGGGGTCGCAGGTCAACAAGCCGTAGCAGGGTTCATAGCCGTTAATGCGATAATCATTGTCGAGATCCGCCAGATAGGATTTTAAATTGGATAGACTCACTTTCAGCGTATTGCCATTGGGTAGTTCTATGTCGAAGTCGGCATCAACGCCGGAAATGGGGATGGTTTGAATGATGGTAAAAGCGCCTTCGAGGTCATCCAGATAGTTGCCTGGCACGTAGACTTCTTTGCCTCCACATAAACGAATGCGGAACAGTTGAGCCGGAAACGGCCAGCTTGCCGGGTTGGACGACAGCAGCACGCTGCGCAGCGTCGCGACGGACTGCTCCTGGGTTTCCCGCATCGATTCCGGGCAGGTAAATACCGACGCATCGCACAGCGTTTCGCAGGCGTGGTATGCGTCCAGGCGCAACGGGCCGCCGCCGAGGCGCAAGTTAAGTACAGCGGCCAACAGCGCCTGGTAGGGCTCGCCGTTGGTTTGAACGGTAAAGACTTGTTGAGAGTTGGTAATAGGGATTTGCTGCAGTATATGATAATTGCCTCCAAGTTGTTTGAGTTCGTCAAGCAATAGGTAACGCTCGGTGTTATCGCAAAACTGTACCCGCACAAGTCGGGAAGGATATTCCAGGCTCGCAGGGCTGGTGATAAAGGTCATATTGGCCAATTGGCTCTGTTGCTGAGCCGCCATAGTATGGGTACAGGCAGGAGCATCGGGGCGGCAATATTGCAATTCGCAGCGATTAGGGCCTAATTTGCCGATTCGCTCGTTGCCGTAAATATACCAGGTAATTTCATCGCTGCTGAGGTTTAGGATTGCCAACTCCTGACCTGCGGACGAGCGCAGGTAATACTCTTTCCCATTAGCGGTTTTATACGTCCGCTGGTCATTGATGTCATATAAATACGCCCTCGACCCGCCGAAGCCGGAAACGAGGTTGGCGCGCATATAGCTTATGTCCTGTATTTGGCGCTTGCCGTCCGATTTGAGGCTGCCGTCATTCCAGTACAAATAAGCATAATTGCGGGAATCGCCCTGGAATAATTCCGGAGCATTGCCCCCTGCGCGTAATTCAGCCAGCCTGTTATTGCCGGGACTATAGCCGTAAGCGTATGTTGCCGGGCCGATGGAGTGGGTTTCGTAGTTAATAATTCCCCGGGTGAGGTGCCGTATGTTACCTATTTTATCGTATTCATATAAGGCGTCGCCTAAATCCAACGGATTGCCGGAATAAGTCGATATATTTTCCAATTGATACAACACATTTGCTTCTGCGCTTAGAAGGCGGTTAAATTCATCATACCGGTACCCATATAGCGTAGGCCCCTGGAATATGCCAGGTACTGCGCCTGCGGGCGACAGCGTATACGAAGCTATTGTGCCGTTGATATTGCCGTTGTAATTGGCCGTACCGCCGGAGATCACTTCTGAATCGTATGCCAAATGGTAAGTGAATAGTTTGCCGATAATATTAGTAAGGCGCTGGCGAATATCGTAAGTATAGAAAATCACGTCAACTTCCTGTTTCTTGCAGATACCTGAAGCGCCGCTATTTTCCTGGTCATGATAGCGCTTTTCTTCTACGGTCAGGTAGACGGGGTGATAGCTATAGCCGGCAAAGTGGAAATTGTACATGTCGGTTTCCGGACAGGTGAACTTCACTTCTTTTATCCTGTTGCGAGAGTCGTATTCATAAAAATAGATAAAATCAGGGACGTTATCGAGTGAAATATCCACATCCAGTATGCCGTAACTACCTTGTCGATTGTAGTTATTGTAATCCAGTTTTGCGGCCATGCCGCCCGAACTGCTGAGTCCCAGGTCTTTGAACTGAACTATTTCCCAATCTACAAACCCGTCGTTATCATAGGAAAAGAATTTGTATTCTACGGGGACGCCGCCCTCGTCGTAAGAAACGGTTTGTACTATTCTGCCGCGCGTATCGTTTAGCGCGCTTAAATAAGGCATTACAGAAGTGTGTATCCTGGGCATGCTAGCCGGATCGATTAATTCATAAAACCATTCTTTTTCTTTGGGGCTGGTATTGACAAGTGTGACCAAAGCATGTAGAGAAGGATCTGTGATCCAGGGGCTTCCGTTATCGGCCAGTAGTCCGTTGTCGCTCGGAGCGTCCACCTGTTTGATCATTCTGCCAAAGGCATCATAGGCGTAGGCAGTATATTTCCCATCTGAATCGACTTCCAGTATAACCTGACCGGATTGGTTGTAGGCTATTTGGGTAATCCCCGCGTCGGGCGTATATTTTTTGTGTACTTGTCCCAGGTAGTTACAATTATATGTCATTTGCTGTTTCTCGGCGTTGACAACAAGGGATGCCCTGCCGTGCGCATCGTATGTAAAAATCGTGGCTGCGTTTCCATTACCGGTTATCGACGCTATTTTTTGTCCAATGGCGTTGGTATACTCAATAATAGTTTTATTGTCTTCGTCAGCGGTTTCCGTTCTGAAATAGGAAGACCCCGGCACGAGAATATCGTCAACATTGGGTTGCCCGGTATGATCCAGTTCATTTTTTAGTTGTGCATACGTAGCAATACAATACGAAGAATTGACGCTATGGCCGCCGTTGAGGCACAGCCCAAATTTGGCAGCTTGTAGTACGTTGCTTCTTGGCGCAACGTCGTAATCCATATTGTTGTGATTACAACTTAATTCATCATTTTCAGAATCCAGCGCAATGTGCGGAGCACTGCCAAGTGTAGGCTGATGGCTCGAAAAAGGTCGGTCGTAAAGATCAAAAAAGTGGTCTTCCACAACGACATTCCCGTCATGTGTAGAATGGCTCACGCTTCCTGATTTACGTCCAATAGGGTCCAAAAAGTTTTTCGTACCGAAGCCTTTGTCGTCTTCAAGCAAATTGAGAATATCCACATGATTTTGCAGCGCTCTTTGCTTAAAATTGAGGCCGAAATCATTTTGCCAGTTGTAATACGCCGCTTCCTGGATGGCTACGCCGTTTCTATATGCTTTTATCATGCGCTGATACCCGTCGTAATCGTAGGTAAGTACCATGCCGTTGGGGTCAGTTACGGACTGTATCGTATAATCGGGATGATAGGTAAAATGCGTGGTAAGCGAGTTCGGGAGGCTTTCTCCAATGGTAACGGATTTGGGCGCTCTGAAATTAGGGTTTAATACCTGGTATTGCACCCTGAGTATGCCGTTGATACAGGTTTCGTATACCAGGATTTTTGTTGTTCCATAGTCGTATTTCGTCTTTAATTGTTTTTCATCTTCCTCCAATAAAACTTGTCCCAATCCGTTTCTCGAATGTACGTAATAAGTCGATAGCACATCTGTTTGGAATTCTGGGTTGTTAAGGTCGTCTTCAAAGCGCAGTACCGGGGGAGTATTGTCTCTAACCTGTACATAAATCTGACGGAGGAAATATTTACCTTCGATAGAATTTGAAACATAGCCCATAATATCGTCGTCACCAATGATATTGCCGCCCGTGGGTTCCATATCGTCTACAATTTCACACGGGCAATAAATATTCTCTGTATAGGAGCAGTACCCTTCCAAATTTTGCCCTAGAGTAGCCAGGATACAGGGAAGAATGACAAAGGGATTGCCGCCGTTATTGCCGTAGCTATTATCAACGCATGGGCCTGTTTCTTCATAAGGATTGTCAACTTCTACTATTTCTTGGGGCGGTAGCTGGGCTTCCCAATTTTTATCGTATATATAGTATTCGGATTGTACTATGGGCTGTTGGTTGTATACCTTCCGGGTAGTTCTTTTTTCAAAAATAAAATCCCTTTTCTTTTTTACGGAAAAGAGCATCGTCAACATTTGATAGGTCGACTTAGGTTTTTTATCATCCGGTCTGATATAATATGGGTGGTTGATCAAATCGTAGAGATAAAAATACTCTTCCGTATTTTCAAATCCGGGTAATTGAGGCGAAGTTGTTGTTGTTTTATACAACTGCCAGGATGGTTCCCAATACAATTTGTTATAGCTCTGTCCGCCGATTACCTGATCTTCAATGCCCATTTTTGCAAATCCCCCCGATAATTTTGTGCCTTTGTAATCGGCATCAAAGTATTCATACGTTGTAATAGTCTGTACTTGTTCGGAAGCTTGCGAGTCGCATTTATTATCATATACGGTACTGGTTTCAGCCGTTTTTTTGATAAAGTAGCTATTTAAAAACAGCGGATCTTCATTTATAATATAGCGAAAGAATATGGCCTCATAGAATTTGGGGACGGCATATACTCCAGTCTGAGTACTCATATTGGGAATCTCATCGCCGCTTGAAAAAAACTGATTGTATTCCTGGCTGATTTGCGCCAGTTGATTCAAATAGGTTTGCCACGACGACCAGTAGGCATCACAGGCCGCCTTCGAGGCGGCATCCATAAATTCATAGTCGGCACAACCGCAGGCAACCGTTCCATTACCAGTCGGGCATTGCCCGGCGGGCGCCGACCCCGGCGCTGTTAAGGCGCTGATTGCAGTTTGATATTCTTCATTTAACCCTTCAATAAATGCCAATATTGCGGTAATATAATCAATCGGATTTGAATAGTTTTCAGGCAGGGGGCGCCCTGATAAATGGATATATTCGCCGTAGTCTTGATTGTCGTCCGTATCATCTACTGATTTTGCAGTGCGAATAAACGGCGGTTCAAAGGCCAATACGGCTTCGTAGGAATAGGAATTGGAGGAAACCAGACTACCGGAGCCGTCTCTGACTTCTACACCGGAAAGTTTCCCCCACAATAAGCGATCGGTATGATGCGAATAGGTGGAAACAGGCGATCCATCCGGACCGTTTGGACCGGATACGACAGCCGTTTCATAGCCGAATTCCAAACTGTAATTTTTGTCCCACCTGAAATTATCATTAATTGGAATCTCCGTATCTAAAGTCCTCAAATTATTAAAAGCATACGTCCATACTTTATTACCCCGCCGTTCAGTTACCGTTTTGCTATGAACGGTCATATATACCTGGAAGGCCACATTTTGGGCTGTCCTTATTTGCCCAAAATACGGATAAGTATGTTGCCAGTCTTTGGGGCTGCTTTGCCGCAGGTATTTAAACGACTTATACGAACCTGCGTCATAGGGTTTATATTCTATCACCGTTTCCTTTCCCAAAGGGTCGGTGATTTTGGTAAGCAGGATATAATTGGCGTTAATATTGTAAACAGGTACTACTGAATTGGGCCCAAGCAGGAAAAAAGGCTCCGGCGGTTCGTATGTTTGTGCAGTTGAAACCTTAGTGCTGTATTCAAAATGGGTAGTAGGAATAGTAGCGAAATCTGAAATTCCGGAACCGTCACTTGCATCATTTGGCAGTTGCCGGATACGCATTAATTTAACCATATTTCTTTGATAGCCCGAAGGCTCAAACTGTTGGGATTGTGTAGCCGTATTATAGTAATTGACATAATGCGGGGTTGTTTCTATTTCGTATTCCAGCTTATAATTAAGCACCGTATGCCATATTGCATTCGGATCGTTGTTCTCCGGCAATGACTCTCCCGGGTTTAATAGTTGTTTTTTTACATGGAATAACATGAGTGGATTTTTTCCATATCGCACAATCTTCACATTGTTCAGTCGCGTATCTTGATCGGCGAGGGTAGGCTCATTGTCCCAAGGATGTGCTGTGCCGTATGTCTGTTGGTCGTTCCACCAAAAAGGACTACTGCCTGAGCCGGTTGTGTTGAAGCACCAGTCCATGGCAGGGCTGACGCAGCGGTAAAATCTCAACATGATATGCCAGGGAAGGCCGATCCCGAAATTGGAGGGGGTTGAACCTGTATAATAAAGCAACTCCGGCGCAATTTCATCACCCGTCCCCAGGTCAGGGTCGGTGAGCGCTATTTGTCCCAAATAAGGGGTATTGATATAAGATTTACATATATCGGGTCGAGTGACGTCATTTTGATATTCGATTTCATCGGGATTCAGTGCAAAATTATTATCGGAATTGGCAGGGCCTATCTGGATGTTAAACCCTCTGAAAGCTCTGGGCAAGTTGGGCATTACAAAATAGTTAGATATGTCAACCAGATCTTCCGGATAGTTTCCTTTGGAATGCCACTTTATCCCTTGATTAAAAGTGGAAAAAACGGTTTGTCCGCGAGTGGTCATATAGCTGCAATTGATCGGATAATCCGGATGACCAGCCGGAGTAACCAGCCCCGAAGAATAATCCCCCGTAGCCAAATTAACATCAAACAAGCATTCTCTGCTGCCTCCTTTTTGAATTCGGGCGCTTATTTCATAAACCTCTCCCGGAGGCATAGAAACCTGCTGGCTGTTCCATCCCGGTGGGTTGACAACGTTATCGCCTGTAGGCACAAGCCTTGGCGATTCCAGAAAACCATGCGAAAACGAATTATCCTGGCTGCCAAGCGGTTCGGTAATATACAATCCCTCTGCATTGTTGCATCCTCCTGAACTCGGTATTGTATTACTTACAGCCAAATATGGGTTTGTCGGAACGGCCAGGTTAAAAGTAGAAGAACTTAGTCCATCCGATTTTACGTGTTTATACCTGCGCCAGCCCGCTAATAGTGAATTGCCATCCGTTTCATATATCGTTTTTTTATTGTACAAATCATCTACCGGTTCTACATCAGGAGCATTTACATCCAATAAATCAGCGCTTCCGCTCAGTGGAATGGAGGTATAAGTGAATTGCATGCGTTCATATCCCGAATTAATCTCCTTGATAAAAATATCCCGGTATACTGTTTTCAACGTCGAATTCTCTCCCCATTCCAAATCAAGGCAAATATCAAGTGCGGGTTGCTTATACGCGCTGTAAAAATCCATAGCCCCATACGCGTAGTAGGTAAAATCGATATTCCCAATTAAGTCGCTGTTGCGAATATTCATGCAATGCCAGGTAAGATATTCCGTCTGTGGCAACATTAGATGTTTGACGTCGTAGTCGTCGTAATAGGGGTATGACGGCTGCGTGGGGTGAATCCTTTGATTAATGGCATTTCGGTGCGATACTCCCATCGGGCCGAATTCATATCGAGTGCCGTCGTCAATTACCACCTCCCAATATTGGCCGCTAAAAGTAGCCTCTATGTAGCGCTCGAATTTGTGCAAAACAAAATAGTGCTTGCCATTTCGGCTATATTTATAAACCATCCTGCCCGAAGCTACACCTGGTATGCTGAGCATCGGTGAAAACCAAAATAACTTCCCTTCATTGTCCACTTCATTCCCCACAAAAGTCTCATGCCGCTGCCCGAAACTCCTAATAATCCAATTTTTTTCTTCCAGCGTGTATTTATTGTAATCATCTACACTCACAGAAATAGTAGGAAGGTTTATTTCCCACCCCTCCCCATAGGGAATTCCGGATAAATGGGGGAGGTTATCGCCCGTAGCAAAAGTGGAATTATACGACGAAGTGACCTCAAAGCTCAATCCGGTAGGTGTACTCACAGTACCTAGTGAATATGAGGCGTTGAGCGTGCCGGTAAAAAGGTTTACATCAGCGCTAATTCCACCGGATGTAATTTCAGAAGTTTTAACTTCTTTAGGCGTAGACTGGCCGTTTTCGCTGCTTCCGATAAGCTGGCCGAAAGATGAGCTAACTGCAAATAATACAAATGGCAGGATTAGGCTAATTGGGCGTAATTTCATGGCTATTTGATCTATTATGGGAAGACGCTTTTTGCGTATACTAATAAACCATCGGCTGTTTCTTATGTATTCTTATGCGTAAAACTTCAGGTACAGAAAGTATTATTGTCGGTTTGGGTACTTGTGTAAAAGCAGAATAATATCTTATAATATTGATATTTGATCTACTAAGCGTATTGAACGAGTGTTACGAATACAAATTTCGTCGTTTAATGCTATACGAATCAATACCCTATTATGGGTATTTTGTAATGATTTTCGAACTTCATACCAGACAAAAAATAATGACAATTTTATGAAGGAATAATAACCGTTGATTGTAGTTTCCATTTACTGCCTCACCCATTTCCCCCGATACATCCGCGTCGGCGTCTCTATGCTATACCCGTAAATACCCGCTGCCAGCTCCGGCAAGGTCACCTCAGCATTCCCCCGCAAACTTCCTTTCCATACCTGCCGGCCCTGGCCGTCGTATAAGGTAAAGACATACGCCTCTTCGCTTTCGGTGCGGATATACAAGTTGCCGCCAGCCGTACCCGGATTCGGATACACGATAAACGCCGCCGGCAGGTATTCAACCGAGGGGACCGAGGTAAATACGGCCGTATCCCGGGCTACGATAAACTGCCCGAAGCGGTAGATCTCGCCTTCGGAGCCGAAGGCAGCGCTGCCGGGCGTACCCTGTATAGCATCATGGGCTTGCCCGATGATCTCCCACGTATCCCCGTCGGCATTATCACTCCGTTGAAAGAGGAGGAAAGCCTCGGGTTGTTGCGCCTGTGCGGCGCTGATATCTCCGATGGAGTCAAATTCCACGGCGGTGATGCCGTCAAAGACGTCGTTGGTTCCGTAGTTGTTGATGACCCAGTAGGCCGGGCTCAGGCCGCCGAAATCGGGCGCGGTGTCGGGCGCGAGGTTGATGCGCGACACGATGACCTGGCCGTTGGGGGGCAATCCGACGCCTCCGCTGATGGCGATGCCGGTACCCGGGAATTCATAGCTACCCTCGCCTTCGATATCTAACCCGGCTGCCACGCCGCCGCCTAACGGGGCGGTGCAGGTCTCGCGTATGGCGCCGCTGCGCAGGGAAGCGTGGCGCGTGCCCGAACGGTCGAGTACGTAGCCGTCAGTTTCGTTGAATTGGTAGTAGGCGATGAGGTTGGGGTCGTTGGCCGGGACTTTGGTGAGGTGGCGCAGCAGGCGGATTTCATCCTGCGAAAGGGCGCGATCCCAGATGCAGACCTCGTCCATCAGGCCTTTGTAGTTGCGATCGTTCCAGCCGTTGTAGCTGCCGATTTTGAAGGCGCTGAGCAGCACCGGCGGCAGGGTAATGTTTTGTGTGGCGGCTATGCCGTTGACGTAAATGGTGATGGATTGGCCGTTGTAGACGAAGGCTACGTACGACCATTCGCCGGGAGGGGCTTCCAGTCCGCTGTCCCACCACCATTGCCCGCCGCCGGGCCAGTGATAACCGAGGCGGTTGTTGGTTTTGAAATTAAAACCTGCAGGCAGTTCATTCATCACGATGCCGGTGTATTCGGGTTGTATGCCGTCGGGTTTGACCCAGGCGCTGATGGTGAGCGCGTCGACGGTCTGTCCGAAGACGGGCGTCTGGGCGTAATCGCCGGGAGATTCGCATTTGAGGGCGAAACCGGGAATAGTCTCCGGGTCACAGCCGTTGGTGACGGTCACCATGCCGCTAATACTTTTTTCGCTGATGTTGCCGTTGCTGTCGGTGATGCGCAGGGTGACGTCGTAGCTACCCGGGGTGTCGTAGGTGACTTTGGGATTGCGGGCGTTGTAATCACTCACATACGAAGCGCCGGGGAATTCCCACTCCCAGCTAGCCCCGCTGTGGTGCAACACGGAGTAATCGTCGAAATAAAACGTATCGCGGATACAGTAACTAATGAATTTGTCGACGGTAGGCTGCGCCAACGGACGCGAAGCGGCGGCCATCTCGGTTTCCCATACGCCGTGGCCGTAGGTGGCCATTCGCAGCTTTCCTTCTTTATAAAACGGCCGGATGATATTCGCCTCTGCTTTGTAGGGCAATCCCTCGCTGTATAGCTCCCAGTCGCTCATCGTATTGTCGCGGTAATACACGGCGAAATTGGTGGCGAGGTAGACGAGTCCGTCGGTGCCGGATTGGTGAAAGACGTAGCGCGTGGCTTGTCCGTTGAGAATAGGCGTGCTGAGGTTTTCCCAGTTATCGCCGCCATCGGTGGTTTTGAAAATCTTGGCGCCGTCGTTATTTTGGTGGCTGAAGGTGACCCACAGCGTATTTTCGTCCTCGGCGCTGAGTGTCATGGTGCCGGCACGCTGTGAGTTGGCGGCGGGGAAAGTTTTTTCCTCCCAGTTTGCGCCGCCGTCGGCGCTGCGCCACAGCATGGCCCCGTAAAACGAGGAGCGCTGGTACACGTAGATCACCTGCGGATTGCTGCGGGCTATATCAAAATGCAGCAGTGGCGCATCGGGGTCGCCGCCGAATTCCTTGACCAGGTCGTAGCGCTGTCCGCCGTCGTCGCTGCGCCAGAGTTTGTTTTCCCTGCCGATGTATATCGTGTTGTAGCAGTTGGGGTGGAATTCCAGCTCGCTGGAATGCGCCGCGTAGTAGCTTTCGTTGGGATACAGCGACAGCGAAGGTGCGTTGATCACGTCGCCCGACAACTCGTATGGAATCAATTTGGAACTGATATCCGAAAAATAGGAAGTCTGCGCCTCACCCGGACTGACATACCCCGTAGCGGCTTCGGCGCCGCCGAGTCGCAGAAATCGCCCTTCTTCAAAGCTGGGGCGGTAGGCTGTATTGCCGTTGTGGTAGCGGCCGCCCACCAGCAGGTCTTCGTTCCAGCCGCTGCCGAAACCCCAGAAATCGGAGGCGGTGAGGCCGTATTTGCGCGATTCGTGGTTGGCAAACAAGTCGGTGGAATAGTTGATGCCTCCGTCGTTTACCACCCACTGATCGCCGCCGTTAATCTCAATTTCTTGCTGGTCGGGGTGTATCCAGCCCACGTTGCCTTGGTAGCCGCCCAGCGGAGTGAAAGTCTGGGCCCCGTCGGTGCTGCGCCACAGGTTTAGTCCGCCGATGAGCAGGTGGTTGGCGTTGGTAAACGAAGCGGCGATGCCGAGGTTGTAGTAGCCCTGGTACAGGGTGTTGGTATTGTTGAGGGTCATCAGGTTGGGGTGGCTCGAAGTATAGGGTCCACCCACAGGCTGGTTGGGCAGCAGCCAACTTTCGCCGGCATCGTTGCTGCGGTAGATGCCGATAAAACCGTTGTCGCCGGGTTTAGAGTTGCCGATCAGCAACACATACACCACATTGGGATCGGCGGGAGTGACAGTCATACGGGCGCCGTCTTCGCGGCGGTCGGCGTTATCGGAGCTATACCAGCCGTTTTCGCGGATGCTGAAGGTAGCCCCGCCGTCGATAGATTTAAAAAACTCTGTGCGCTTGGCGGTGGAGTTTGATTTTAAAATATAAACTACCTGCGGGTCGTCGGGTTTGATTTCAATATCCCAACACACCTGCGTATAGAGTTGCGTCCAGTTGGCTCCGCCGTCCACGCTGCGGTACAGTCCCTTGCCGCCGGCCAGCAGGATCACATCCGTAGAATCGGGACGTATGGCGATATCGTTCACATCCAGGCTGCTTTGATCGAGCAGCACTGCCCAGTTGGCCCCGCCGTCTATCGTCTTATATACCTTTCGGCCGTCGCCGGCGTACACGATATCGGGGTTTGAGGGGTGCACCTTAATCGCGCGCACCGTCGTCATCAGCGTTTGGTGCGAGGCGGGCTGCCAGTTGAGGCCTTTATCTGTAGTTTTAAAAATACCGCCGCTCTCCGTACCGCAATACACGATATCGGGATGCGAGGGCGATTGGTCGACGCAGTACACATTGGCCTGCCAGGACACCCTGATCTGGTTGCTTTCGGTATTGTACGTATCAAATGGGCCGATGCAAGTCCAGGGCGGCGTCAGGTTTTTGGCTACCGCCTCCTGGCGTTGTTGCAGGTATTCCTGTTCGGCGGCTTGCAGGGTGGCTATCTCCGGCCGGGCGATGTGGCCATCGACCTGCACGAAGGCGTCCACCTGTCTTCGCCAGCGCTTGTAGTACTGCGTATGCGAAGTTTTTTCAAAAGCATGTTGCCGGTAATAGGTTTGAAAAGCGCTATCCACCTCCCACACATTCGGGTTGTCGGCGTACATCAGCCGGGCCCATTCGGGCGTAGCGGCGTCGTGTAGCGGTCTGAGATCGGAGGAAGACTGGGCGGCCAGAAAGCCGGAGAAGCCAAAAAACATGGCAATAACAAGACTTATTCGCATGGGTTAGCAGCATTAAAAAAGCCCTCCCTGCATAGTGCGGGAAGGGCTTCAAAAGTCATCCCTATGATTATATCGTTAAAGCTTTTATATTAAAAAGCTACTGTTTATCCTATCACGGTGCATAGTTAGGCAAAAAGTGGAATATATGCAACTGTTATTTAAAAATCTGTGATGTATTAACTTTAACAGGGTGCTTGCTAGTTGAGGAGGTACTTACTGTTCTATCAACCCCAATCCTGACAAATAACCAAGGATACTCATCATCACGATTAATACAACCATTACAGCCGTGATAATATTCCAGGCTCTCCCCGGCTTTTTATACCAAAAAAACAATAACCCCGAAAAAAGGGAAGTATACAATAAGGCTTCGGGTATACCCAATATATGGTACTGCAAAGGTATTTTAGTATAAATATACCCCTCAAAGGAACCGAAGGTAGGGCCGACTGTAGAAACATACGAGAGCCCCAACACTAGTCCTGCAAATTTAAGCCAGCCATTTTTTGAAGTAAAAACGTCTATGAACGGCAATAAAACCAGAGCAATAATTATTCCTCTGATGATCTGCATGCCGGGGCCCAGTGCCACCACAGGGTCATCAACCGGCCGCATTATAACTGACATGCTTTCAGATGCAAAATGCGCTTTGTAATTCATAAAAAGAAGCGCAAAAATACCTGCTATGAAATAGGAAATGGTGTGGATCGCAGCAACTCGCCATATAAATGTGCCAGATTCGTTTTTTTGGATTTGATTCATGATTGTCTTGTTTAGTTATGCAAAAGTCTAATGCGCTTTGTGTTGGATTTCAACCTTTAATTTAATAAAAAATCATTTACCTCAATATTTTCAAAAAAAAACATCGCCCCAGGCAGCATTTCACCCACACACCGGGTCTGACACATAGAAGCGAATCTTCAACAGATTTTTCCAATAGCGGAGGCGCCATCGTCCAACCTCGAGGGGACAGATGGCGCTTTTTTTTTGGGTGACATGGTGACGGCCCGGGAGCGCCTCAGGTGGTGACGGCTGAGACGCGCCCTGGGTGGTAACAGCTGAAGATGTTCTTATTCCAGGCCGTCACGAGTTCCCCAGTCGTCACCACCCCCGGAGTTCCCCAGCCGTCACCTTGTCACCACCCTTGGAGTTCCCCAGTTATCACCTTATTACTATCTTAGCCGCGAAAATCCTTTTTCCAAATAAAATCTATCATCCGATGAAGAAATTGTTAGTCAGTTTTCTACTGCTGGCCATACTGGCACAAGCCAGGGCCGGCGAAGGCATGTGGCTGCCGCTGTTCCTCAAGCAGCTCAACGAAGCCGAGATGAAGTCGATGGGCATGAAGATGAATGCCGAGGACATCTACAGCGTGAATAAAGGCAGCCTCAAAGACGCCATCGTGAGCTTCGGCGGCGGCTGTACCGGCGAGGTGATTTCTGACCAGGGACTCGTGCTCACCAACCACCACTGCGGCGTGGGGTATATCCAATCGCATAGCTCGGTAGAGAAAAATTATATCGACAACGGCTTTTGGGCCAAAAACCGGGCCGAAGAGATAGCGAATCCCGGATTGTTTGTGACGTTTATCGTGCGTATGGAGGACGTGACGACCCAGGCGCTGCAAGGGGTCACTGCAGATATGTCGGAAAAAGAACGCCAATCGGCCATCGATAAAAACCTGAATGCGATCCGCACGGGCGCTGTAAAGGAGACTTACCAGGATGTGATGGTGCGCCCCTTCTATAAGGGCAACCAGTTTTTCCTTTTTGTGACCGAAACTTACCGCGACATCCGACTGGTGGGCGCGCCGCCTTCTTCTATCGGCAGCTTCGGCCACGATACCGACAACTGGGAGTGGCCGCGCCATTCCGCCGACTTTTCGCTGTTCCGCATCTATGCAAGCCCTGATAACAAACCGGCCGAGTATTCGGCGGATAATGTGCCCTTCAAACCCCGCCACTTCCTGCCGATCTCCATGGATGGCGTGGCCGCAGGCGATTTCACGATGGTCTTCGGCTTTCCGGGCCGCACCGACGAATACCTGCCCGCAGTAGCAGTCGACAATATGGTGAATGTACTGAACCCCATCCGCATCACCATGCGCGACAAGTCGCTGGCGGTGATCAATGAAGCAATGCGCAACAGCACCGAGGTAAAAATCCAATACACTTCAAAGCAGTCCCGCATCGCCAACTCCTGGAAAAAATGGATCGGCGAAAGCCAGGGCGTAAACCGCACGGGCGGCATTGCCAGAAAACAGAAACTGGAAGCGGATTTCCAACGCCGCGTGGATGGCAATCCCGCCTGGAAGCAGTCGTACGGCACGCTACTGGCCGACTATAAGAAGCTCTCCGACAAAATTTTGCCCTACGCCAAAACACGCGATTATGTAAGTGAACTGGGTACCAGTATCGAACTGTTCCAGTTGGCAAGCACGCTGTCGCGCTTTGTAACGATTTACGACAACAACGGCGCCACCGGTTTTGACGCCCGCAAAGCCCAAATCACAAGCTACCTGGAAAACTTCTATGCCGACTACCGCCCAGAAATTGACAAAAAAGTAATGGCGGCATTGATGGAAGAGTATTTCAACAAAGTGGCGGTGGACCATCTCGATCCGTATGCCGTAGAGCAAATCGGTTTTGCGGGCAAGGACTATGAGATCTTTGCCGCTACAGTTTTCGCCAAGTCGATGCTCGGCGACAAGGACGCGATGCTGGCCGCGCTTGCGAATACCGACGCTTTTATTACCAAACTAAAAGCGGATTACGGCTATACCCTCTGCCGCAGCATTATTACGTACAATGAGCAAAAGGTACTCCCCGAATACAACTCCATTCGCACCGAACTCGACCTGCTCGAGCGCAAGTATATGCAGGCGCAAATGGACGTATTTACAGAAAAACGCTTTTATCCCGACGCCAACAGCACCCTGCGCGTCACCTACGGCAAAGCCGAAGGCTACGAGGCCCGCGATGCGGTGAATTACAGCTATATGACCACGCTCGACGGCGTGATGGAGAAATACAAGCCCGGCGACTACGAATACGACGTGCCGCAGCGTCTGCGCGAGTTGCACGCCGCCAAAGACTACGGTATTTACGGCGTCAACGGCGAAATGCCGGTGTGCTTCATCGGCTCCAATCACACTACCGGGGGCAACTCGGGTAGTCCGGCCGTCGACGCCTGGGGCAACCTCATCGGCCTCAATTTCGACCGCACCTGGGAGGGCACCATGAGCGACCTCAACTACGACCCCACGATCTGCCGCAATATTATGGTGGATGCCCGCTACCTGCTGTTTATTATCGATAAATTCGCCGGGGCCGGCCATTTGGTCAATGAGATGAAACTGGTGTATCCGAAGACGAAGCCGGTTAAAAAAGCCGGGAAGAATTGATGGAGGGGGCTTGTTATAGGTTGTAGGTTGTAAGTCGTAGGTGAACTTACAACCTACAACCTACAACATAGAACAGAGAACCAACCATGCACAACAACCCGGCAGAACACCGCAACGGCGTGATAGCCGTCACCGTGGCGGCCATCCTGTGGAGCACGGGGGGCTTGTTCATCAAATTGCTGCCGTTTGATGCGTTTACGATTTTGTGTTACCGCTCGGCTTGTGCGGCCATCGTCTTCGGTTTTTTGGCCCGAAAAAGGCTTTTTCAGTTTACCAAAGCAAGCATCCTGGTCAGCTTGTGTTATACTGCCTTGCTGGTGTGTTTTGTGACTTCTACCAAACTCACCACCGCTGCCAACGCCATTTTCCTGCAATACACAGCGCCAATTTATATTCTGTTGTTGGAGCCTGTTTTATTTAAATTAAAAATAGAGCGCATCAACATCATAGCCATCGTGGCTTGCCTGGTGGGGATGTCGTTTTTTATGTTTGGCGACCTCGAAGTGGGCAACATGACGGGCAATATCCTTGCGCTGGGTACCGGGGTTTTCCTGGCCGTGGTGATGCTGGGCCAGCGATTCAATAAACCGGAGCTCAATGAAACGGCCATTTTTTGGGGCAATATCCTGGTGATTCTGGTAGGCCTGCCCAGTTACCTCGACTCCCCTACCCCCACTTTCGACCAATGGGGTATGCTGCTGTTCCTCGGCTTTATTCAAATTGGTCTGGGCTACGCCCTGTTTACTTACGGCCTCAAACGCACGCTCGCCATCGAAAGCGCACTAATAGCTTTTCTGGAGCCGATCCTCAATCCGGTGTGGGTGTTCCTGGGCTACGGCGAAAAACCCTCTACCCTGGCGCTCATAGGCGGGCTGATTATCATCGGCTCCCTGGTGCTGCGCACGGTGATTCGGAATCTTGTAGGTGACAAGGTGACGGCCACGGAGCGCCGGAGGGGGTGACGGCTACGGAGCGCCTTAGGGGGTGACGACCACGGAGCGCCTTAG
>Ga0209573_1003177_pt1 | contig 18756 bp, 14 predicted proteins | sample TNRBio252014_DNA_FD_185870 | JGI IMG/M metagenome (GOLD analysis project Ga0209573, IMG submission 185870) | Wastewater treatment Type I Accumulibacter community from EBPR Bioreactor in Madison, WI, USA - TNR Reactor_6/25/2014_ DNA (SPAdes)... | ecosystem: Engineered > Bioreactor > EBPR >...
TTTACAAATATCAAACATTAATGCCACCTAAATAAATATCGTGAGAAAATTTCAAAAATTTTTCGCCCCTCTCGGGGCGATTTTTTTTCCCTTCAGCAAAAAACAAGCGTTTTGAGACAGCCTCTATTTACATATAAAAGTAGCAATATAGAGATATTTTTGACTACAAAAATGCAAGGGATAGGCATTTCTCGTAAATTTTTCGTAAAAAATCAAAAAGTAGAGACGCACTATAGTGCGTCTCTACTTTAAAAGTATTGAATCAATGCAACTGCTGATTTTAGGTTATAACTGGACTTACGATAAGCAGAAAACGCATTTCCCTTGTTTTGTGTAGACTAGAAAATTAACATCGAACTTTTTACGGAATTAAATTCGCATAAGAATCGAGCGTAAAGTTGAGTTTTCGGAATTAACAGCACAACCGTTAACGGAAACACAGAAACAAGAACTTTCAATCAAACTTACGAAACCCTATTTTCAAACGCAAACCCAATGTCTCACGACAGAAAAGGGAACCTAACCCAAAATAAAGACGGCTCACTTTACACATGGGATTTTGACAATCAGTTGTCATATTCAACCGCAGGCACGCCAAGCGTAAATGCCGCCTACGCCTACGATGCCTTGGGTCGCAGAGTTTCAAAATCAAGTGGCAACACAATCACCGTTTTTGTACACTCAAACTACCAAATCGCCACCGAATATAAATCAGTCAACGGTGGTGCGTTTACTGAACATCAAAGTTTTGTTTACGCCACCTATATCGATGACCCAATCGCACTAATCAGCACCAACGGTACTTATTTTTATCACAGCAATCAGCAGTACAGCATCTCAGCCATCACAGACAGCAATGGCAACCTAAGCGAACGCTATGGCTACAATGCCTACGGTAAGCCTGTTGTGATTACAGACAGTATCTTAGTCGACAACCCTTACTTTTTCACAGGCCGTCAATTAGACACAGAAACAGGTTTGTTTTATTTCCGTGCCAGATATTACGACGCAAGTTTGGGGCAGTTTATTTCCCGTGACCCATTGAATTATGTTGATGGTATGAATTTGTTTCGGGGGTATTTTGCTATAAATGGGCTTGATGAAACAGGATTGTTTTTTTCGACAGTATTAAATTTTGTAATAAAAAAAATTCCAAATATAATAGGCTTTGGAATTGTGAGTGCAGCTATTGGTTCAATGAGTCTTTGTGCCACACCTGGTACATCTCGTACAGCCTGTATAGCTTGTTGCATAGCAGCATCAGCAGCGGGTATGGCTGGAGTAGCTCTCGGTATGGCAGCAAGTTTTGCTGGTTGCTCGGTCTTAGTAAGCCCTTTATTAGCGACGGGCTGTTTAGCAGCTTTAGGTATTGCGGTGCCAACATATTCAGCTTTAAACTTAGCTTCACATAGCGCTAATTGTTTAAATAATTGCCCGCCCGAGCAACTACCACCTCGCCCCAAAAATGAACCAGTAGCAGATGAGCAAGAAGCAGAAGAAAGAAAAAAACGAATTAGAGAGGAAATAAGAAGAAGAGAAGCGGAGCAGCCACCAGTTGACCCAAATGAACCTTCACCAGGTGATTTGTATAAAGAGAGTATTGATTCAGAAAATGGAAATAGAATAAACTATATTAACCCTTGCCCCTGAATATACCGAAAAATAAAGGAAATGGTAATTGTGATTAATATTTGTGTGACATAAAATGAGTAGATTTGAAATTGGTTTTTTATTGACATTATGTGGCGAAAGCCTACTTGGGCTTTATTGCTTCCTGCCTATGGGTAAAAAAACATTAGTCATATATGGCGTTATTTTGGTTTTGTTGTTTTTTCTCTCATTAATTGTCTCTTATCAATTTTGTGACGAAAAAAAAACGGGCCATTTAATATTTAGCAACAAATATTTATTAGGTCAATTTTTGTTTTTTTTTGTGTTCATAATTATTGTTTTTATAGTTAAATTATAAATTATAGGGGGCGGAGAGCCATAAAAAAATTTTTGGTGGTTGAGCAATTTTCTAATATGCTTTTAAGATTTACAGATTCAATGCAATCAATCGAGAAAGTGTTTTTGAAGAAATAAACGAAGACTTTCGTCTTGGGCGGTGCCAATCGTGATTTTTGCAATATTTTTGACTTTTGCGGGTGCCGAACCCATTGCAATACTAAAGCCTGCTTCTTTTAACATTCCAATATCATTCATGTCATCACCTGCGGCTAAAATTTCATGGCTTTGAGCATTATATTTTTGCTTGAAATATTTTAACAAATATTCTTTACCTGTATTGGTTGGCATTAAACCAAGCCAATGAAAACCTTCACACGAAGGGTCCGTTATATAGGTAAAATTTAAGTGAGGCAATTCTTTATTAAATTCTGCAATCTCAGTTTCAATCATAATACTTGGTACAGCCGAATATAAACAAGAAAATTGTTTTTCTTTCGATTGCAAAATGTTGTCTATTATGAAATGTTCCTTTTTTTGATTTGCCAAAAAATTTTGGATGGGAGGACGCGTTGGCGGATTATGAAAAGTGTATGTTTTTTCGTTAGAATGAATAGTGCCGTTGATAATACATGGGTGCTCTTTGTCTTGTAAAATTTTTCGAACTAACTCTGTTTCATGAAGCGACAAATAAGATTCTGATACAATTGTTTTTTCTGGGTACCTTAAAATTACGGCTCCATTGCAAATGGCCAAATAGAATTTGCCTTTGATTTGATTCGCGACCTCAGAAGCAAAATGAAAATTTCTACCCGTTGCAAAACCAACCATGACGCCTTTGGCGATTAAACCATGAATCACATCTAGCATTCCCTTAGATAGCATAGCATCGCCAGGTAAAATGGTTCCATCAATATCAAATACAGTATACTTTATATCTTTCATCGCTTTAAGTCTTAGCCAAAGTATTGTTGTTGTGCCAATGCAATTCGTGTAAACATCTATTCATTACAGAAATTCTTATAAAGGATAACTTTTTTTATCAAAAATGATAGGGTTTACTTTGATAAGTTTGAATTATGAAATATGATCTTAGGCTTTAGAATGGGGCAGAAACCTCATCTTTAAGGTGAGTTCTAAGCAATAGGTTGTAATTACAATTAAAAAACTGTTTATAGTAGGGCAAAATTGTTTAAAGGTAATAATGAAATTTGTGGCACATGTGCTTTGTTTTATCGAGATTGTCAGTGTAGTTCAGAAACCACGATTGCATTAGAACATCGAGTTACATTAATTACAACTAATTTAGAAAGCTTGATTCGTAGCAATACAGGCAGATTGTTGCAATTACGATTAACAAATATGAAAACGATATATTTGGGGCGCCCTGGTTGGGAAGAGGAAGTGATTGCCGAAAAAACCAATAGTGATTATTTTCCCGTTTTACTTTTCCCTTGCCCGGGTTCTAAGCCTGTGTCGGAGGTTGTTGCAATTGAAAAAAAGCCATTAAATATTTTTGTGTTTGATACGAGTTGGCGTTCGGCTAGAAAATGGATCAACAAAGATATTTTTCATGATATAAAAAAAGTAGAGCTTAAAAAGAATTATGTATCCAGATATTATTTACGGGTGAACCCCAATCAAAACTATTTGTGTACCTTTCAATCACTAACTTGTCTATTGATAGAAATAAATGAGAAATTTGAACCCACTTCAAATGATTTAATGAAAACAATGGATTATGTAGTGAAATGTATGGCTAAAGAGCGAAACCAGAAGTATATCATTGATGGTGAAGAATTTTAGGCGTTCAAAAACCCCCGATTTTTCGAGGGCTTTATGAATAGCTCGCAAAGCAATTTACAATATATTAGCAGAATTTAGTACAAGGCAATTGTTGGGTCAATTTTATTTGACCATGCTTCGATACCACCTGACATGCTGAGAGAATTTTTAAACCCTTGTGATTTAAAATATTTAGCCGCTTGCAAACTGCGATTACCATGGTGACAAGTAAAAACTAATTTGGTATCACGAGGGAAAGTAGTAATAATTTTTTCGGCTAATGCACGATCTAGTAGTGTGGCTTGTTTGATCGCTGCAATTTTTAATTCTTCTGGCTCTCTTACATCTAATAAGAAAAAATTTTCTTTTTCATCTAACATTTCTTTTACGGCTCTTGGCGCAATTTCAAGGTCTTCGGTTGAATTACCATCTGATATTTTTATGGATTCATCAATTTCTTTTCCGCAAAATTTGTTGTAAACAGACTTTAAAATTTCTCCGATTGATTCTGCAGATTTATTTAAAAAATCAGAGCGTTGAAGAAAATGTACCAATTCACCTTCTCTGAATACGGCTAAGCAAGGGGAAGAAGGTGGGTAGCCTATAAAATAATTTCTAGCTGCTTGAACCGCTTCTTTTTCCATACCTGCAAAAACAGTGTATATATTGTCTGGTAGAATTTTATTGTCTAGTGATGCAATCAAGCCAGGTCTTGCTTGCCCTGCGGCACAACCGCAAACAGAGTTTAAAAAAATTAAAGTGGTTTTGCTTGTATCATCAAGTAATCGAGTAACTTCTTCAGGCTTATAAATCTCTTTTACGCCAACTTCTGTAAGCTCATCGCGCATCGGTTGTACCATTGCTGGGTCGTACATAATTATATTCTCCAAATTTTTGATTTATTATTTAAATTTTGAGGTGCATTATAAAGTTGGCAGTTAGCTAGTCAATCAGTTCTCATTCAACAGGTAGACGGATAGTAAATTCTGAGCCTTTTCCTTCTTCAGAAACAAAGAAAATCTTCCCATCGTGCATTTTTTCAATGATATTTCGACAAGAAAATAGACCTAACCCATTCCCTTTTGGCTTACTAGTAAAGCCGGGGTTAAAAAGAGAGCTTTTTATAGATTCTGGTATGCCATGCCCTTGGTCGCGTATTAAGATTTCAGCCATTTGCGGTGTGTATTGAAGAATAATAGAAACGGTATCGCCAGGTTTAGACGCTTGTGCCGCATTGATAATCAGGTTAGATAAAACCCGAATAATGTCATTGGCATTGTGTGGTGTGGGTTTTGAATTTTCTGGTAGTTGCAAATGAAGTTTGATATTTTTAATTTCTGGGTGATTGGCTAAATGAATTTGGCAGGTATCTGAAATTGTTTTAGCTAAATCTTTTTCGGTTTTGCTTGTAATGACTTGGTTCGTTTTAAAAGATTGCAAAGCAGTCTGAATCATCTCTTGCATTGACTTTTGGGCTTTCATCATCATTTCAGAATATTTTTTTGTAATACTATCTTCTTCTGCTAGCCGATTTATAATTGCAGCGGATGAAAAACAAGTTAATGTATTATTTAAATCATGCACTAGCGTTGTCATGATCATGTGGTCAATGGCTAGTTTTTGGTCATTGTCTCGAATTCTTCTGCTTAAGACTTTTAATATTTTTAGTAATGTGAAGTTTTTATTGTTTAATAAATCCTGAAAAACTGATTCAGAAATTTCTAAAAGAACGCTATCTTCCTTAGCTTTTGCGGTTGCGCTACGGGTACCGGAATCTAATAATGACATTTCACCAATAATATCTGTGCTAGTGAATAGGGCTAGTTCGCGACTTCCTTTAAAAATAGAGATCGCACCTGTTGCTATAATGTATAGACAATAAGCTCTATCGCCTTCACTAAATAATAATTCGCCCTTATTGATTGTTTTTGTAGTAGATAAGTTAGCTAGTTCAATTAAATCGCTTTCTCTCAAACCTTGAAAAGCTTCAACTCTTTTTAATAAATCGGTTTTTTGTTTTACATCCATAATGAATATTCTGTATTAGGCTTTCAAAAATAAATTGACCTTATTGCCTATCATACTCTGATACAACATAAAAAGTCAATTTTATATAAAAAATCAAAAAGATAGTTTGTAATAAAAACAAATCTGATACGAGAAAAGTAAAAAAATTAAAAACAATAAAGGTAATCGGTGCTTATTTGGGATAAATCAGCGTTCTAAGATTAACTCTACCCCATTTAGTATGGTTTCTTTTTTTATAGATTTACTGTTAAGTTTTAGTTCGATTTTAATTTCTTTGCCTGATTTAATGCCTTTAAATTCTTTGACGGTTATTTTTTTTGATTCTTTGGTTTCTTTAATAATATCAAAATTTTCTAAAAATATTTTATCCTGAATTGCAATATCCATAACCCTTTCACCCAATTTAATTTCGTCAAATTCACAAAATATTAACTTAACAGTATAATAGGTTTCTATATTATCTGCGTTACCAGTTGGTATTGTTAAAGTTTGAATGCCTTTTACACCAGATGCGCCAACAAACGAAAACTCAGAGTTTTGTAACAACGACGAGTGTTGTCTGAACGGAACAGAGTTCTCTGGTGTAATTTTTATTGGAATATCTTGAGATGGGCCACCAACAACCGGGAACTCAACCCATAAGCATCCTGACTCTGTTGTATAATCGCCAGGTGCCCCTAAGTTAATGCCTAACATTTGAATTGGCCTTTTATTCCATTTAGAGTTAGTAAATGTCCAGGTTTCAATCACTGGGTTATGAACTAATGCCAATGAAGTTTGATTTTGATAGCTACAAGTGCAGGGGCGTGTGTAGTCAGGCACGCTTACAATTCCGTCGGCTATGATCATATTAGAGGTACAGCTTAATCGAAACCCGCCAAAGTTTCCGGTGCCTCCATTATTTGTAAGATCAAAATAGGCCGCCGTTGTGGAGCGAAACACCAAAAGATTTTTTGAAGCAACTGCTGTTGTACAGCCATAGTTTTTAGCGAAATTCCAATTTACAATATCATTTGTTATAGGGTCTTTTTTGGTTTTTCCAGCCCCTGTAAATAAATTATAACCAGCATTTTGCGTTAAAATGTCTTTGTCATTTATTAGACAAGGGCCTGAAAACCCAATTGGTTTATCCCACAAAAGAGTACCATCTTTGCCTTGATATGCGTTAATTCTATTTTTTGGTTCTGATGTTAGCATATCGCGCGAAGGGCGACCGGCCTGAATCAATACATCATGTTCTGCTGAGTAGCCAAGCCAAGTTCCAAAAACGCCTTTATCAGAGTTCCATATTTGCCTGCCGTTTTTTAAATCAAAAGCATATATTCTGCCTTTATATTCCGCTTTTTCAGGTTCTAAAAGCGCTTTTATTTCTGGCGGCACGAAATCTATACAAAAGACCATTTCATTACCTACCGCAATTGCATTGTGGCGAAACCCATGTTCAGCGTTTTTTTGCCAAAGCACTTTTCCTGTATGGCGATTTAAGACATAAATTGCTTTGCTACTGGTACCATTCCAAGTAAATTTGCCTGGTTGTTCTTTATCATCTGCGTTTATTGGTTCAGCCGTGGCGATTAAAAAATCACCACTGGTTGCGATAAAGCCCCATTTGGGTGGTGCGGTTTGACCATCTTGAAGAGGTAAAAAAAAGGTGTCGGCAACAGCCCCTGTTTCCGATTCAATTTTTAAACATGCCCCACGAAAAACGACATAGATATAATCAAATAATGTAACATAATTACTTCCTATGCTACTAGCCCCAGGTTGTCTGGTATCACTTTCAAAAGCCTTGCCTAGGTCTACAATTTGTAATTCCCATAACATACGCCCCGTGTAGGCATCATAGGCTTGCAGGTGGCCTGGCCCCTGCGTAACAACCCGCCCACCAGCTACTTGTGGGTTAGGCCCGTGGCCGTATCTTGACAGCACATTTTTATTGGTTGCGCTACCAAACCATAAAAGGCCTAATGGCATTTTTACGAGCGAGTCATTGGAGACTACAGAATTTGTCGCATCCCCATATTGATGTGACCATTCGCCAGCCCCTAACATTTGCCCATCTCTAATCAAGAGTGTCCAATCATTTTTATTGCGATTGGCAGCCATTCGTAACTTGTTCTCGTAAATTGCAGCGGTCCATTTATCTCTTATGTTAGCCGGAACTTTTAAACAGGCAGTGCCGCCGTAGGGTCGTAAAGTATGAAAAATGCTATTAACGACTTGCAAAACTTTGTATTTTTCGAAATCAATATTTTCACTAACGACTAGGCTTGCAATATAAGGCGGAAACTTAAACTCAAATGGTTCACCATGAAGAATCGCAATGCGTGTACCGTAAATGCCATTTGTATCCCATTTAAAACGCAATTTAGTTACTAATGTTAGGTCTGGCTCAACAACGATCACATTTAATTTGCTTTTTCTTGCTAACTGCTCAGCAAGCATGCCTGTACCAGCGCCTAAAACAATTGCATATCCTTCGCGAATTCCTGTTGTTCTCATTATGGAATCTTCTCTAGTTACACTGGTTTCTTCTAAAGGTTGCACTGCTTCTTTTAAAGTTTGAGGGTAGGTTTTGTTATCAGAGGTTGCTGTTAAACAGAACAAATTACCTTCAAAAGTTACGCCAAAGATTTTATTGTCAGCGGCAATTAGCTCAGCAATTGTTCCGTTGACTTCTAATTGCCAAATGAGTTTTGGTGATTTGATTTCGGCATTAAACTCAGGTAGATCGTAAGCAAAAATTTTGTTTTCATTTGAGCCATAAAGGCGATTTTTTGATAAAAATTGTGGGGTAATATTCAGGTTTTCCTGCCATAATTGTGTTAATGGTATTGCTGCTTGTGGTTTGTTTGGGTCAAGATTAGAATTAATTTTTAAACTATTTGCTTGCAATGCGCCTGAATAGAGAGTATCTTGTGAAATCAAAGTTGGTGTTGGTAAAGCACCAGCGACTTTGCCATCTTTTAGATGATAGGCCATATTAGAAAAAAAGAAAAATTGCTCAGTTGCGCTTGTATAATATCCACCAGCTTTCTGAGGTAAATGATAATACAAAAGCTCTCCTGAATTTTTACTATATGCGGCTGGTAACGAACGACCATTTGGTATTAAAAGAGTATCTCTAACGAGAGTCATGTACCCTTGTGGGGCTGGGCCTGTAAACGCTTTGCTATCATGTGTTTGAGTAAGGTAGCTTGAATCTGACCCGCTATTAACCCATACAACTTTTCCCGTTTCGATATCTAGTGCATATATAAAAACCCCCATAAAAGGCCAAATGCCAGCTGAAAAATAAACCTTGTTGTCATCGACCACAGGCGCCCCTCGAGCTGGCCAAGGTGAAGCTAATCGACCATTTACTAAAATTTTTGATTCATTAGGTGCTCCTCTATAGCGCCAGATTAATTTGCCTGATTTAGCATCTAAACAATACAAATAGCTATCGTCGGAGACAAAGTATATTTTGCCTTTTTTACTAGCAGGCGCGAATCGTATGGGAGCATCCGCAAAAAATTTCCATTGTATTTCGCCGGTTTCTGTTGAAATGGAATATAAACAATCGTTGTTTGATGATGCAATAAATAAGCTTTTACCAACAACAATAGGGTGGTAGCTTTTGTCAAATTGTATGCGGGTATCATCTGGCCAAGCCGTTTCTAGTGGCTTAAATTCGCGCGTCCACTTTAAATGCATCTGATCAGAAAGTTTTAGCGGAGTTGTGCCGCTTCTTTGTGCATCACGGCGAAATAATGGCCAATCGCTTGCGCTGGTATCTTGGCAATAGAGATTATTCGCTGGTAATATTGAAAAAAGCGAAAGTATAAAAAAAACTGTTATTAAGTTTTTTCTTTTTAAGAAGTATGACGCAAAATCCATTTTTACTATTCAATTTCCATTTTGAAGTCTAGAACAAGGCAGAGTTTTTTCTGCCCCATGAGCTGTTTTGATTTATTTTTACTTAGCAGGGGCAACCTCAAAATTTAACTTGATTGGTTTAGCGGCAAGGCGAATCTTTTCATCTGCTTCTTCCACTGATTTTTTTAGTGCATCGGTTTTGCTTTTTGCTTCTTCGGTTCCATTAGGTGAGTTCGCTATTTTTGAAGAACTACGCCATTGACCGACAAGATTTTCCTTTGTGTTGACTGCCCCCAAAATGGCCGCACTTTGTGCGAAAAAAGGCCCTTTATCAATATTAGTTAAGTTGAAACCTGAATCTAACTCTTTGGAGGTAAAAGTTCCTACTAATACATTGTTGATTTTAATATTATATTTTTCTGCTGTTAACCCCGTAATCTTTAATGTATAATCGCTCAGCTCTAAAATGGCAGGGCATAATGAAATAACTTGACGCGTGCCTTGCGGAATGGGGAAGGGGACAGATTCATCTAAACGCGAAAAAGTTAACACTTCATTTTGCACTTTGACATCTTCTATGGTGCAGCCTTTGGCCTCAACCACTTGACCTGCAGCATCAAGTGTTGCTGAACTAACAAAGGTTTCCGCATTTAAGTTTTTGAGTATAGAGGCCGCCATCATCAATTGGCCTGTTGCACCTGGGTGAACGGGGTCGCCTTGCATTGAAATAATTGGCTGTGTATCTTTTTCGATTTCAGCTAGATAAGCTCGTAAATGTTCTGCGCCAGCTAAGTTTTTGACAGCCAAGGCCGAAGTAATAGTTCCTTTTAATGCTAAGGCTGTTTCGCGCGGTTTGTTTTTGCCCCACACATCTAATAGGTCATGGAATTGATTTGCAAAAGGTGCCCCATTTTCATCTGCAAACTTTTTTAAAGCATTGGCGAATTCATTTAATTTAGCATTTGACCCTAAGTTTTCACTTGTATCGCCATTATTAATGGGGCTAGCGCTTATGTAAACGGCTCTTGCTGGGATAGCCAAAATTTTATCTTGTAATAATTTCATGTTCTCAAGATACTTTTCAGTGGTAAAAGTCACTCTGTCGTTCATGCCTAATTCAACAGAAATTAATGTTGGTTGCCATGGGGCGACATCCCAGTCAAATCTTGCAATAGCTTTTGGTATGGTATCGCCACTCACACCAGAATTGCGAAAACAAAAATTGATTTTTTGGTAACGAGCAAAACAAAATGCTTCTATGTAATTTGTGTGAAGATGCTGAGCCGTTATGCTATCGCCAACCATCACCCAAGTGTCACCGTTTTTTAACGGAAATGACTTGTCTGTTTCCTTTTTTGGGACACTTTCGGCTTTTGTTTCTTTTTCTACTTCCGCTTCTTGGGCAATTGCATAGCAAGGCATTAAACAGGCAAAAACTGCGACCATCATTAATTGATTTAAATAGCGAAGCATTTGGGGTTCTCTCAAAAAGTAGGTGTAATTTCTCTAATTCATACTGAATTGTTGATTATACTAGAAACCTTTCCTAGTTGGAAAATTTTTTATGTTTCATGACATTTATTTGCAAAGACAGTTCTGTATTTTATTTAAGTTGAATTTAAAGTATCAAATATTGGTTTTAGGCGACAAATTTTAGCTAGTTTTAATATCCAAAAGTCATTCCCTTTTGAATTTTTGAGTCTTCGGTATGTGAATAGATTTGGTTGGTAACGGTAGGTGAAGCATGCCCCAAAATGGTAGCTACTTCGCGTTCAGGTACGCCACTATAAAGTAGGTGGGTTGCAACAGAGTGTCGCAAGGAATGCGGGGTATAGTTAAAGGTGGTAAGATCCAATTCTTTCATAACGGCATCAAACATAATTCGTGCTTGATCGTCAGACCATCTTGTACCTCGATTTGATAGAAAAATATATTCAGAAGTCTTGCCTTTAAGAAATTCCTTTCTTTGAACCTCCATAAAATATTTTAAATTATCGCTGAAGACTCGATTGCTGACTAACTTATCGCTATTGTTTCCATAGGGCAGAGGAACCTCTCTTGTTTTGCCGCCTTTACCAAAAAAAACTAAAACTACGGAATCATTTCTGAAAATGATAGAATCCATTTTCAAAGTTAGACCCTCAGAAATGCGACAACCCGTTTTGATTAAAACATCAAAGAAAAGGGCATTTCTCGCTTGATAATGGTCAGAGCGATCAATTTCTTCAAGGTACTCTAAGAATTTTTTAACATGAGTTTCTACGAGATGTTTTGATTCTGTTTTTTTATATCGCGATCTTTCGAGCCCATCTAAAATGTTTTCAATTTCAGCAAATCGTTTTGAAATTAATTTAAAATAGGAGCGATAACAATAAAGCTCAGCGTTGAGTGTGGCAGGCTTCATTTCATCTTTTGAGCGTGAAACCAAATAATCTTCCACCAAATCGCGTGTGATTTCTTCTACTGTTAAGGTTTCAAATTTGTCTAGTATTTTTTCTTCTTTTTGTTCTATTTTTAAAGTACGCCAAACTTTTGGTTCGTTCTGCGAACATACAGCACCTGACACAAAACGACCTAGTCGCCGCAAATGACCGGCATAGTTTTCTTGGGTATAATTGGAAATATAGCCTTTAGCGATCAATCGTTCTTTGGCATGACGATCCAAAAAATAATCAATCGAGTCAGCAAAATTGGTGCTACTCACAAGGCATTCTTTCCATCAAGGCTAGGGGTTATTTTCAATTTGAAATTTTTATTTGGTTTTGTTTAATTTTATATTTTGCAAAACATAAAGCAAGGAATGTCTGGTTAGATTCAAACCATTTGAAAAGTTTTGAAGATTTTCGATTCCTGTAACTGTTAAATTCGTTTTCAAATAGAATATTTTTAGAATAAAAAGTTAATAAAAAATGATATTCTGCGGTTCAAATTTGATTCTTATTTAAAAAAAATTAAAATCAACCAACAAAACCAATATTGAACCAAAGGTAATTAGAATGGCAGAGTTTCTACCATTTGCTCGTAATATCGAAGAAGCTTCGGCTTTGGCTCAATACTTTACTTTAATGGCAGCATCTCGTAGTCACAATGCTGCTAAAAAAAAACAGACTGCCGAAATTGACCAACTCATGTTGGCAAAAAATTTAGAAGCAAAATCACTTATTATTGAAGCTGATAAAGCGGAAAAGTCATTGCCGAGAAAAATAGAAAAGTCATTAGATCCATCAAAAGGTCAGCATATAAATATTTTATTTTAATTTACAATTTTGAGATTTTTGAATTTTATAATGGATTTATTTGAAGAAGTTAAAAATCAATCACTCTTAAAATCAGCCCCGCTTGCGGCGCGTATGCGGCCACGAACCTTGTCAGATTATTTTGGTCAAGAGCATATTTTAGGCCCAGGTCGTTTGCTTCGGCGTGCCATTGAATCAGATCAGATTTCATCCTTGATTTTTTTTGGGCCACCTGGTACTGGTAAAACGACTTTGGCACGAATTATTGCAAATACGACGCGTGCCGACTTTATTTCTATGAATGCTGTATTGTCCGGTGTCAAAGAAATCAAAGATGCTATTTTTCGAGCGACAGAATCACTAAAGTTTAACTCAAAAAAAAGTATTTTGTTTATTGATGAAGTGCATAGATTCAACAAATCTCAGCAAGATGCGCTTTTGCCACATGTTGAAAATGGCACTGTGGTTTTGATTGGCGCTACCACAGAAAACCCCTATTTTGAAGTTAATAAAGCCCTAGTTTCACGATCACGCATATTTCAATTAAAACCCTTAACAGATACAGATCTTGGTCATATATTACATCATGCTATGCAAGATAAAGAACGAGGTTTTGGCAATCTAAAGATTGAAATGGATGCCGAGGCGGCTGAACACCTTGTAAAAGTTTCTAATGGTGATGCGCGCAGTCTTTTAAATGCTTTTGAGCTGGCAGTTTGTAGTACTCCGGGTAATGCTAATGGTGTGATTCATATTACCAGGCAAGTTGCCGAAGAAAGTATTCAACAAAAAGCAGTTTTGTATGATAAAGACGGTGATGCCCATTATGATACTATTTCGGCATTTATAAAGTCATTAAGAGGTTCAGACCCCGATGCTGCTTTATATTGGATGGCTCGAATGATATATGCTGGCGAAGACCCAAGATTTATTTTTAGGCGTATGATAATACTCGCTTCTGAAGATGTTGGTCTTGCTGACCCGATGGCTCTTTCAGTAGTTTTAGCGGCCGCCCAAGCATACGATTATGTCGGTTTGCCAGAAGGCCAATTTCATTTATCCCAAGCAGCTCTTTATTTATCTACCTGCCCAAAAAGCAATACCACCTTTTCTTATTTTGATGCACTTAAAATGATTCAAGAAGAAAAAGTAGAAGATATACCGAACCATTTAAAAGACGGAAATCGTGACAAAGAAGGTTTTGGACATGGTGTAGGTTATAAATACCCGCATTCTTTTCAAGAGCATTGGGTAGAGCAACAATATTTGCCAGACCTATTGCAAGGGCGTAAATTTTATCATGGTAGCTCTATTGGTTATGAAGGAAAGTTATCGGCCTTAATTGAAAAGCGAAGGGAATTGCAACTCGCTTCGCTTTTTGAAGGCAACAACCAAATGATTACAGAAGGGGATTGGTCTAGTTTTTCTTCATTGATAAAAAACAATTCGTCTGAATCTTGGGCAAAAAGAGCTGAAGGTGAAGAAATTCAATTTTTGGAATTAGTTCAGTCAAATATCATAAAAGAATTAGCATTTAAACCAGATGATTTGGTATTGGATATGCATTTTGGCAGTGGCTTATTTACATGGGAAATATCAAGATTAGTGCAACACCAAGGTGTTTACACATTGCTGCATAGTAAAGAAGAAAAAAGCTTGTTTGAGCAGACAGCAAATAAAAAAACAATGACCAATCATATCATTGCCATGGAAAAAAAATCGTATTCTTTTTCAGAACATTTTTCTACCCCTGAATTATCTGGTATAAAATATGACAAAATTTTGGGTTTTAAATCCTTTATGAAATGGGACAGAGATCAATTCGGTAGCGACCTATTGAAATTGATTAAAAAAGGCCGTATTGTTCTTTTTGAGTATATTCCTAGTTTGGTGCAACGCCCTTTAGACTTCTTAAAAGTATTGCAATTACCACAAGATCAATTCGATATTTGGAAAAATGCCGAAGATTTAGTCTTTTTTTCACCAGCAGATAATCAATTAAACTGGAATGAAAATACAATCTTAAAGCAGTTCGAAAATCAAAAAGGTTGTTCTATTCAAGTCAAAGTAATTCCCCATCATGAAAAAATTGTTTTCAATAAAACATTATTAGCTAGGTTATTTCAAAATCAGACAAACGAGAAGATGAGCTATGGTGAACGCATGCGCAAACATTTAAGTGAAAAAGATTACCAAGATTTAAAAAATGTATTTGAAGAAAATCTAGGTGGTGTTACAACTACTTGGCTTTCCACTTACGCTTTATTCACCATAGATGTAGATGTGCATTAAAATAAGAAAGTTTTGAATTTATCATGTTAGCTCAAAGTGAATATCAAATACTAGATAGCGGTTTCGGGCGCAAACTCGAGTTGTTTGGGGGCTATACGATTATTCGACCAGCGGCGCAAGCGATTTGGGCGCCCATCGACCAAAAGATTTGGCAAAATGCAGATGCTGAATTTATTCGAAATGACAAAGGGAATGGCGAATGGAAGTATTTTAAAAAAATCCCTGAACAATGGGTAATCAAAATCTTAGACATCAGCTTTATTATTAAACCTACTTCATTTGGGCACATGGGTATTTTTCCGGAAGCTTACAGCAATTGGGTATGGTTACAACAGTTTCTTTCTAGCATTAAAAGTGAAATTCAAATTATGTCTTTATTTTCATATACAGGGGGTTATTCCTTAATACCAGCCAAAAATGGTGCAAGTGTCTGTCATGTTGATGCCTCTAAAGCAGTTGTAAAATGGGCACGCGATAATGCTGAGGCATCAGGGTTAAGCAATAAGCCAATTCGTTGGATTGTAGATGATGTCAAAAAATTCATTGCACGAGAAATTCGACGAGCAGGTTTGTACGATGGCATCATTATGGACCCACCAACCTATGGCAGAGGTAGTAATGGCGAATTGTGGCAAATCGAAAAGGACTTGCGCGATTTGATTGTGGAATGTAAAAAATTATTGAAACCAGATGCGGCTTTTTTTATGGTCAATACCTATGCTGGCGATATAACTTCTTGTGTTTTAAAAAATATTTTATCTGAAATTTTACCTTCCAAGAATTATCAAATTCAATGTGGTGAAATGTTAATTCCTGAAGCAAGTGGCAAAAGATCGTTCCCTAATGGCATGACAGCAGTTTGGTATAAATCATGAAAGAAATTATTGAAATTACTTCCGCACAAAATGCACGCATAAAATCTTTAGTAAAATTACGAGATCGACGCACCCGCGAAGCAGAGCGAAAAATGTTGGTCGAGGGCTATCGCGAAGTAACAAGAGCTTTAGAATGCGGCAAGAAATTCTCAGAGTTTTATTACTCAGAATCTTTTTTTCTAGGCGAAAATGAAAAATCAGTAATTCAAAAAGTTATAAATTCTGGGGCAGAAGTATTCAGCGTTTCTCAAAATTTATTTCCAAAAATTTGTTATCGTGATCGCCCAGAAGGTTTAGTAGGCGTACTGCCTTTTTTTGAAACTTCGCTAAACAATTTAGAAGTTACTAATCATGTAAGCCCTTTGTATTTGGTGGTAGAATCCATTGAAAAGCCAGGCAATCTAGGCACCATGCTTCGAACCGCAGACGCTGTAGGTGTGAGTGGCTTAATCGTTTGTAATCGATGCACCGATATCTTTAACCCCAATGTTTTGCGGGCTAGCACTGGTACTATTTTCTCGGTTCCCATTGCCGAAGCAACCACTGAGGAAACCATAGAATGGTTAAAAAAACACCAGATAAAAACCATTGCGGCTGACCCCTATGCTAAAACAGTTTACTATAAGCAAAATTTTACTGGTCCACTTGCCATTATTTTAGGTGCTGAACAGTTTGGGCTAAGTGATACATGGAAGAATAAATCCGATTATTTGGTAAGTATTCCGATGAGAGGTCTCGCAGATTCGTTAAATGTCGCACAAGCAGGCACAATTCTGCTGTTTGAAGTAAAACGACAAATTGAATTGAACCTTGAAAATTCTTGAAACTTTTTTTGTATTTATTTAATAGTTGTGTAAACTTTGCCGAAATATTACATATACAATTACATTATGTGTGTAGTTTTGGCAAGTTAGTAGTTTTTTTCATTGTTTTAGGTTTGTGATTTGTCTATTATAAGTGTAAATGATATTTTTCCTGGTTCGGTTTTAAAAGACGATTTATACCATATAGAAAGTGGCAAAATTCTTCTCAAAAAAGGCGAATTCTGCAGCGATGAAAAAATCGAACTATTAGAAAGCTCTGGCATCGAATCTGTATTCCGAGGTTCAAACCCTTTAGAAGTTTCAGAGTTTTTATTTGATATTCATCACAAGTCAATCACGCTAAATAATTCTATGGTAGGCAAAGTGTATTCATCCGCTTTACTAGACCGTAAAGAAAGAATTCTTGTTGAAGCGAATGTTCCCATTTCTGACTCATTTATGCGCATTATTCTTAAGAGTGGCGGTGTCGTATACCAATTAAAATCTGATAATGAAATTGATTCTTCCGTTGCCGAAGCGTATTTAGCGAGGCTTTCTGAATTAGGCGGGGCCCCGAAGCCAATTGAACCTACAAGAAAAGTTGCAACTTTAGAAAAAGCAGAAATTCAAAATAAAAGCTATGATTTTGATAAATCAGTTGAAACAATTGCTGAAGGCACTCAAATAAATTCAGATTATGTTGATGGTGATTTGGCGAAACGAAAAAAACCATCTAAAGTTGAAATTTTGCCTGATGCGGTTCTCTTAGAAATGGCAGTGAAAGACCCCTTGGTAATTCGAACAGATAACTATAAAGCAACATTTTATGAGAATTATAGAGAGTTGATTCGTGCTGTTTCAACTCTACTTAGCGAATTTTCTAAAAGCTCCAATCAAAAAATTGATGCACAGATTAAATCCATTTGTTCTAGAATTGTTAATACTTTGATTGCAGATAAAAATTTGGTAATTAACTTAACTACCCTGCGAAATGCTGAAAATGATTATTTAGTGCAACATTCTTTAAATGTAGCTATTTATGCCATCAATATTGGTTGTTCGATTGGGTATTCGCAAAACCAAATTTTTGAATTAACCTATGGTGCATTATTAGCAGACATTGGTATGTTAAAAGTAGACCCAGATATTATTGGGAAAAAGAAAGCCCTAACTGCCGAAGAGCGTCGAATCGTTGAAAAACACCCTGCTGACAGTTTGAATTATTTGAATTCTGTAAAGGGCCTTCCCACATCTTTACCTTACATCATATATCAATCCCATGAAAAATTGGATGGCTCGGGTTACCCTAAAAGTCGCCCTGCATTTTTAATTCATGACTTTGCTAAAATCATATCAATTGCTGATACCTTTGATTCTTTGTGTACAGAACGCCCTTGGCGAGCTGCGATGACGCCCTACAAAGCAATGGAGGAAGTGATTAGATTAGCTGGGCAGAAAAAAATTGATGGCAAAATAATTCGTCAATGGCTATGTAGCATTTCGCTTTTTCCAGTTGGTAGTTATGTAAGTCTTAATGATCAATCAGTTGCTAAAGTAATTTCTGCCAGCCCATTCGATTTCACCCGACCTAATTTGCGAGTTATGAAAAAAAATGGTCAAGATATCGACCCGCCAGTTACGATTGTTTTAAGCGAAGATAAATCTCTAAAGATTACAAGTGCCTTATCTTCTGCTGATATTAAAATGAATGTATTAGAGGGCTTCTAAAACCATAATGGGTTTTTCATCTATCGATATTTTCTGTCGTTAGCTCTACCTTTTTAGATTTTTAATTTGGTTTGATTGTAACTACTCAGCGAATTTTAAAGGACTTTTTTGATAATATCGCCTAGATTGCCATCAAACACTTCTTTTAACGCCCAAGATACATTAATGTTGTTTTTCTTGCATGTATTAATAAACCCTCTAATC
>Ga0209573_1003178_pt1 | contig 18749 bp, 14 predicted proteins | sample TNRBio252014_DNA_FD_185870 | JGI IMG/M metagenome (GOLD analysis project Ga0209573, IMG submission 185870) | Wastewater treatment Type I Accumulibacter community from EBPR Bioreactor in Madison, WI, USA - TNR Reactor_6/25/2014_ DNA (SPAdes)... | ecosystem: Engineered > Bioreactor > EBPR >...
TAGAAAAGAGGCAATAACTAATAAGACCAGGCTAACTGCCAGTCTTCGTAATGCGTAAAGTGTAACCCCCATGGTCTAATCAGGCTAGATCGTATGGGCAAAAAAAGTGGGGACCCTTTCGGATCCCCACTCTCTTAACTGCTTTATGGCTTGATTATTTCAATCCCCATTGTGACAACGTCCAGAATGGTCCCATGATAGGGTTCTCGTCGATTTCACCTTCAAGCTTGTCGCTCCACAAGAAGATATTTGGAAGTGGATCTAGCGGGAATGATGTAGCATCCGCAGCTAGCAACTTCTCAGATGCCTTACTTGCTTCGATTCTCTTGTCTTCATCGAGTTCAAGATCAACTCTTCGCAACAATGGATCTGCATCTGGCAAGTTAGTGCGTGTCCAGTTGTTTCCTGAATTATCATTTTCGGGAGTCGGAATGTTTTCTGAACAGAACAACAAGCAGTTGCCTGGGTCCAAAGTTGTAAGCACTTGAGCGTATAGCGCAGCTTGGAAAGTACCTTCAGGTCCTATTGTTCCAAACAAGTCACCGGCAGGAACAAACGCTAATTCAACTTTCCATCCAGCATCTTGCAATTGCTTTTGAAGTGTTTCAAGAGTCAATTTACGTCGCTGGTTACCTTCTGTTGTGTGAATTGTGAACGTAAGTTCATCTCCACCCTTTGCATAGATACCCGCAGCATTCTTTGCGTATCCAGAGTCTGTGAGAAGTTCATCAACTTTTTCTGCATTTGGTTTGAATTTTTCAAATCCAGATGGATCTGAAAAAGCTGAAACAACTGGAGCGAGGAAACTGTGAACTGCTTCATCTACACCAATATCACCAAACAACGCTTTAACAACAGCATCTCTATCCATTGAGTATCCGAGAGCTTCTCGAACATTCTTGTCGTCAAAAGGCGCTGCTTCATTGTTTAACCAAAGTGCTTCCAAGTTTCCGGTAACAGCATTAACTTTTTGTTCCCCTGGGAGATCACCGCTATTAATTGAATCAATCACATCAATTTGCGGTTGAGGATAAATTGCAAGTGTTTCTCCAGCTTTATAAGCAGTAAATTGTGCTGTTGTGTCAGTTTGGAATCTAAACGTTACTTTGTCTAGCTTCGCTTTGTCACCCCAATAGTTGTCGTTTCTAACAAGAGTGATTGACTCGCCTTTCTTCCAACCAGCAGCCCCTCCTTCAAGTTTGAAAGGTCCACCAGAGAATGCGTAGCCATCGGCAGTTTCAGCAGCTCGGTCTTTACCTTCCAATATATGAGAAGGAAGCACTCCGTAGCTACCACCGAACAAGCCTTTCCAGCCTGCAAAGTTTTCGTCTTCTTTGAAGGTAACAACAACAACTTTGTCGTCATCTTCATCAACTTCAACTTTTTCGATGTTCTTGTAACCAGTTTTATCGTATACATCGTCTGTGTTTGCTATTTGATCCCAAGTGTAAACAAAGTCTTGTCCCACAATTGGTTTACCATCTGACCAAACTGCATCTTCTGAAATTGTATATGTAATTTTTTGAACTGGATCAGTTTCCAGTTCTGGCTCTTTCGCCATCAAATTAGTGATCTTGTTTTCCCATTCATCTGAGTCACCAATGCGCTCGACTGAATAAACTCGAGGCAAGGTATTGACTGCTACAGTCCAATAACCCCATGATGCCCCCGAACACGAACCAACAAAGTCAAGACAGTCAGGTTCTTGCTCTGCTCCAATCGTGATCGATCCACCTGTCGATACTTCTTCATCGCTTCCACTACTGCAAGCAGCCATAAACAATGCAACAAGTAGTAACAAAGCTATAGCTAATTTGCGAGATCTCTTCGTTGCAATCACAACGCGCCCCCTTGATATTTCGTTTACACTCAGCCCTGCGAAATTAGACTTCGCTCTGAGATAAAATTACTTTAATCGAATTCCGAGCATGATGGTGGTAAATGTGAAAACAACCGCGGAAATAATGGTCAAACGGTCTAAATTTTTCTCAGCAAGAGTCGATCCAGCCATAGAACCACCCATAGAGCCGCCACCAAATAGATCTGAAAGTCCACCACCTCTACCAGCGTGCAACAAAACAAAAATAACCATCAAAAGGGCTGCAACAACGTGAACTGAAATTAGGATGATGTCTAACATAGCAATTATCTTAGTATTATTCTCTTGCTAGATTGGGATATTGTAATTAAATTCATAGATTATTTAATAGCAGATAGCACTAATCTAGAAAAATCGTCCGCATCAAGGCTTGCTCCTCCAACGAGTAGCCCATCAATTCCATCTTGCGAAAGAAATGACTTGGAATTTCCAGGATCTACGCTGGCTCCATAAATAACTCTTGTTTCGTCTCCAGTTCCCGAATTTAGACTATTAAGTACACCGCGAATATGAAAAATCATTTCATTTGCTTGTTCAATTGTTGCTGGGGTGCCAGCCCCAATCGCCCAAACAGGTTCGTAAGCTATAACACAGTTTTCAATGTCTCCCTTTGGAATTGCAGACAAACCTTCACGAACTTGATTCTCTACGACAGAGGTAGTGTCACCATTCTCTCTTTGTTCTTTTGTTTCTCCGACACAGAGAATCGGAGTCATCTCTAACTTTCTCACGGCTTTCACTTTTTTTGCAGTTTCTTCATTTGTTTCTCCACAATGCTGCCTGCGTTCTGAATGGCCTACAAGAACATAGTTACAATTGAGTTTTTTAAGCATGCCTGCAGAAATCTCGCCGGTGAATGCACCTTTGTCGTTTTCATTTACATTTTGAGCGCCTAAATCAATTTTCATCTTGTCAGAATCAATTGTTGTTTGCACACTTCTAAGTGAAGTAAAAGGCGGACAAACTACAACTTCACAGAGATCATATACATCGCTTTCAAGCCTATATGAAAGTTTCTGCACTAATGCAATAGCTTCCAAATGAGTCAAATTCATTTTCCAGTTTCCAACAATTATTGGTTTACGCATTATGTTCCTTTATTTAATTAACGCGTCGACGCCGACTAACGTTCCTTTTTCTAAATATTCGAGTGTTGCACCGCCACCTGTAGATACATGATCAATTTTTGAATCTAGATTTAAACCTCTAATTGCGGCGACAGAATCACCACCGCCAACGACACTATAGGCATCGCTCATAGCTACAACTTGAGCAATTGAACTTGTACCTTGAGCAAATTGATGTTTTTCAAAGACTCCCATCGGACCATTCCAAAGAATAGTTTTCGCTTGCGAAATTTCTTTCGAAAATCTTTCAATGGTATCCTTTCCGATATCAAAACCTGACAGCCCATCGGGGATACCGCTTACATTTTGAGTTGTGGTCGAATTAATCGAATCAGCAACGACAGTATCCGTTGGAAGTACAATTTTTCCAGTCTCCATCCACTCTTTTGATTTCTCGACGAAATCGTCTTCACATAGTGAATCGCCAATTCCTATGCCTTGACCCTTCATGAAAGTGTATGCCATAGCTCCACCAATAAGGATTGTATCTGCACGATTTAAAAGAGCTTCAATAACTCCTAGCTTGTCAGAAACTTTAGCTCCTCCAATTATCGCTACAACAGGTACTTCCCCATTCGTTAATACATTTTCGAGAGCATCAACTTCTTTTTCTAAACATATCCCGGCAAAGGAAGGAAGAAATTTCGTAATTGCGACAATCGAAGCTTGTTCTCTGTGGCACTGCCCAAAAGCATCGTTAACATAAACATCTACTAGCTCAGCAAGTTTCTTAGCAAAGCTTTCGTCATTTGATTCTTCCTCAGGCCAAAATCTGAGATTTTCAATTACTACACAATCGCCTGCAGAAATGTTATTGACTGCATCATCAACTTTTTCGCCGAAAGCTTCATCGACATAAACACACTTTTCAAATACTTTTCCTAAGAAATATTTAGCAATACATTCTGTAGTTAAGCTCTCATCCCTCTTGCCTTTGGGGCGACCAATAGCTCCTGCAAGAACTACTTTTGCACCTTTGTCTCTCAAGAACTCCAAAGTAGGAGTTATTGCTTCAAGTCGAAATGTATCAGCAATCGTACCGTCTCCATTAAGCGGAACGTTGCAATCAATTCGCACTAAGACTTTTTGACCTGGAGATATGTCAACAGAAATAACGCTAGGTAACTTTTTAGTCATTGATCTATAATCCACATTCTTCAAGGAACATAGCCAAATCTACAAGTCGATTTGAATAACCCCATTCGTTATCATACCAACCCAAAACTTTGACGCTATTTCCTTGTACCATCACATCTGGACTGGAATAGATACATGATGATGGGTTGCCAACGATATCGCTAGAAACCAATTCATCTGTCGTGTACTCAAGCACACCTCTGTAGCTTTTGTCATTCGATGCATTTTCAAATAAAGCATTAACTTCTTCTTTTGTTGCCGATTTCTCAACTTGAACAGTTAAATCAGTTATTGAACCAACTGGAGTTGGTACACGCAGAGCAAAGCCGTCAAGCTTTCCTTCGAGTTGAGGAAGTACCACTCCTATAGCTTTTGCAGCACCTGTAGAAGATGGAATGATTGAAAGTCCAGCAGCACGCATTCTTCTAACATCTGCTTTGCCTTTTCTCGAGGCAGCAGCCATATCTTGAAGTTGTTGATCAGAAGTATACGCATGAACAGTAGTCATAAATCCAGATTTAATTGTTAACGCTTCATCTAGAACTTTACCAAGTGGAGCCAAACAGTTTGTTGTGCATGATGCATTGGATATTACGTGATGGTCTTTCCTTGAATAAACTTCGTCATTTACGCCCATACAAATTGTTGCATCTGCATCTGGACTTGGAGCAGAAATAATAACTTTCTTAGCTCCACCTTTCATATGAGCAGCCGCGGCTTCGCGAGAAGTGAATAGTCCAGTTGATTCGATGACTACATCAACACCGGCTGATTTCCAGTCAATAGCCGCCGGATCTTTTTCTTCGAATTTTGTAACCGAAAAACCGTCAATACTTAAACCAGAATCAATTGCTTTAATGTGATGATTTAAAGTTCCCCCAACACTGTCATGCTTTAAAAGAAATGCCATAACTTCTGAATCGCCGAAAGGGTCATTTATAGCGGCAAGCGTAACATCGTCCATCAAACCCCGAGCAAGTAGTGCCCTTGTGAAGCTGCGACCAATACGTCCAAAACCGTTAATTCCAACTCGAAGACTCATAAAACAACCTTTCTTAAAACTATTTACTTAAAGATTCTAGCCTGAACAAAGTTGTTGACCAGAAAGCATCCAACTAGTCGAGCGCTAGTATATCTACTAGTAGCTTTCGAAGTAATTCGATGTCGTGAACATCGTCTTCTGCACCAATAACTGCTTGCACAATTTCAATTTCGCTAGGCGCATTTTCGACACTTAGACAATCTATTCCACTGATTATTCTATCCACTCTTGCCCCATGTTCTAAAACCATTTCTAAATGTTGATCGCCGTTTAGACCTTCAGTATCTGGACCCTTGGTTGCAAGATTCAATAACATAGTTATTTCTGCTTCTGTAATTTTTAAAGCATGCGAAATCTCAGGGATAATGAAAGAAGGGATCACTGAGGTAAACAGACTTCCTGGAGCAAATAAAACATGATCTGCCTCCAAAATCGCTTCTACAACTCCAGCTAGAGGCAAAGCATCGTCTGGATCTAAGAACACTTTTTGGATATTCGAGGTTTGCTCTATTTGCACTTGACCTCTTACCAAACCGGAATCTGTTTGTGCACAAAGGACCACACTCGATTCTGTAGCTGGCAAAACCCTTCCTCTGATGTTGAGAAGTTCACTGGCCTGCTTTACTGCAATCTCGAACGATTTTGATTCCCGGGCTAGAGCAACGATGATCAAATTCCCAAGTGAATGACCGTCTAATTCTCCCTGGTCGAATCTATATTCAAAAATCTTTTTCAAAGTATCTAACTCGCTACCGCTGTCTTCTTCGTCTGTTTGAGAAAGAGCCAACATGCAAGCTCGTATATCTCCCGGGGCAACGATGTCGAGATCTTTTCGCAGTCGCCCCGACGATCCTCCATCATCAGCAACACTTACAATCGCAGTCTGTTCGACGTTGCAAGGGAGAAGTGTGCGCAAAACCATAGAAAGACCATGGCCTCCACCCATTGAAACGATCTTTTTCATCGCGGTTCTTAATCCTCTAGTTCCCGATGAACCAAAATTACTTTTCTTCCACTTGCTTCGAGCCAATCTGCAACATCTTGTGCGACTGTGACACTTCGATGATAACCACCGGTACAGCCAAAAGAAACTGAGACAAAGCCCTTACCTAAATTAGAAAACTCAATAATAGAAATGTCCAAAATGTTTTTTATAGAAGAAATATATTCTTGATATTTGTCGAATCCTCGAACGTATTCTTGAACCTGAGATTCTCTGCCTGTCATATCTTTAAGTTTTGTTTCCCAAAATGGGTTTGGAAGAAAACGCACGTCAAATACAAAATCTGCGTCGCGGGGAGCTCCATATTTGAATCCGAAAGAGTTCACTACAATTGTCGTTCCAGAATTTTCATCTTTAAATAAAGTGGCTAATTGTTGGCCAAGCTGAGTTGGGTTAGTTACCGTTGTATCTATATGAACATCTGATTCAGCTAAGACGTCACTCAGCAACTCACGTTCTTTCTCTATCGCTTTTGTAAGTGCTCCTGTAGACATATACGGATGTGGTCGTCTAGTTTGTTCAAAACGCCTTACGATTGTATCTTCGTCTGCATCTAAGAACACAATGTGAACGCTATATCCTTGTTCACGCAATTCAGCTCTAGTTTCAAAAAGCTTTTCAATTGATCTTTGATCTCTCAAATCAACGGCTATCGCTAAACTTATTTCGTCTTCTCTCGATTCTTTAATGCCGTCAACAACATCTTTTATCATTACAGAAGGCAAGTTCTCCATAACGTAAAAGCCCATGTCTTCCATAGCGTCTGCAGATGTAGTACGCCCAGCACCGGCAAGTCCAGTAATTAAAACAATTCTGTTCATTTAGTTTCCAAGCTTTCTCGGTGCAGAGCTTCATAAATTGCTTCAGCCACATTCATAGGTAAATAATTCAAACTTTGCAAAGTTTCTAAAGACTGCTCTCTTAATGCTTTTATTGAACCGAACGACAACAATAACTTCTTCTTTCTTGCAGGTCCTAATCCATCGATTTCATCTAAAATACTAGCCGTCATTGCCTTCGATCTTTTGTTGCGATGATGTGTAATCGCAAATCTATGAGCCTCATCACGAATCAGTTGCAGGAGCATAAGCGATAGAGATCCTTTAGAAATTACATATGGGTCACTAATTCCTGGCTTGAAGACTTCCTCTTCGCGTTTAGCAATAGAAATAACGTCAAATTTGGTATCTAGATCCAAAGATTCCAATGCACGCATTACCGCACTTAATTGACCTTTTCCGCCATCTATTAATAGCAGGTCGGGAAGAACAGCAAACTTCTCGTCCTCACGCATGTAACCTTTAAACCTTCTAGTGATTGCTTCTTCCATCGATAAGAAGTCATCATTACCTTGATCATGGTTAATAGTGAAGTGTCTATATTCGCTCTTTTTAGGCAATCCGTCGTCTAATACGACCATTGAAGCAACGGTATTTGTTCCTTGAATATGAGAAATGTCGAAACATTCAATACGCAACGGGATTCGACTTAGTTCAAGAGAATCATGCAACTCTTTCAATGCTTTTGTTCGTTGTTCAATATCATTTATTCTCGTCTTTGAACGCCGATCCAAATTGCCTTTAGCATTTTCAATCGCTAGATCTAAAAGTTTTTTCTTTGAACCTTTTACGGGCAAGTGAAATTTAACTTTACCTTCCCTCTGTTTGGCTAGTAACAACTCGTATGATTCTTGATTCGAAGGCAATTCGGAAAGATAAATCGTTGATGGTATAACCTCTGGCAACTGATTTTCATAGAGTTGAATCAAGATCTGATCGTAATAGTTTTCTCCCGCTTCTATTAGCTGAGGTTCTAGGAGAATCTTTCTCGACCCCATTAATCTTCCGCGGCGGATTCTAAATATTTCAACACAGATTTCAATTGAGTCTGAAGCGTATGCAACGACATCGAAGTTCTCGGTCTCCGTTCCATAGATTTCTTGCCGCTCTATGATTGTTTCGAGAGAAACTAAACGATCACGAAGAGTCGCTGCCCTTTCAAATTGTTTTTCGGCGGAAGCTTTTTCCATTTGCTTTTTTACCGAATCAATAACATGTTTCGTATCTCCGTTTATAAATTTAATAAAGTCATCTACATACTTAAGATATTGTTCTTCAGATACAGCTTCGACACAAGGGGCACTACATTTGCCTAGATCATAAAGAAGACATCCCCTACCTAGACTTCTGTAATCTGCAAACTTTCCGGGATTACAAGTCCGTATTGGAAATACCGTGGTTAGAACATCGAGCGTTTCTCTAATTGTGTAAGCCGAAGTATAAGGACCGAAATATTTCGTGCCCTTTTTCAATTTTCCTCGGTATACTCGTGCAGCCGGCCATTTTTCAGATTTAGAGATCGCAAGCCAAGGGTAAGATTTGTCATCTTTTAGCCTTACGTTATATCTAGGTTTATGTTGTTGAATTAGGGAATATTCGAGAAGTAAAGATTCAGTCTCATTAGAGACCACGATCCACTCAACCCGATCCGCAATCTCAAGCATTTGATCGATGCGAATATTGTGTTTTGGGCCATTCTGGAAATAAGTTGTTATTCGAGATCTCAGGTTTTTTGCTTTTCCAACATATAAAATTTCATTAGATTTAGAGTAAAATTGGTAAGAACCGGGATTTGTTGGAATTTCTGATGGTTTCGGAGCAAGCATTGAACTATATATTCCCTACACTATTTATATGACAAACGTATCTTCGACTCAGTTGCGAATTCAAATTCCGCTATCAGAACACTATAGCCGTGCGAGCGATGATGAGTTAAAGATACGTATTCAAGAATCTAAGGAACGACTAAAAGAAGATCTGATCATTTTAGGCCACCACTATCAACGCGATGAGGTCATTGAGTTCGCAGACCAAAGGGGAGATTCTTATAGATTGGCTCAGTATGCAGCACAAAATGCACACGCTACGCATATTGTTTTTTGCGGAGTTCATTTCATGGCGGAAAGCGCTGACGTACTAACTAATGAAGATCAACACATATATTTGCCCGACTTAAATGCTGGCTGCTCAATGGCTGATATGGCGTCGATACTTCAAGTCCAGGATGCATGGGAAATGTTTTGTGGAATTGTTGAAGAGAATGAGATTGTTCCAATTACATACATGAATTCGTCGGCTGCCATTAAAGCCTTTGTTGGTGAACATGGAGGGGCTGTCTGCACTTCTTCGAATGCACAAGAAATTATTGAATGGGGACTTGAAAAAGGAAAATACATTCTGTTCATTCCAGATCAACATCTAGGAAGAAATACTGCTTACAAGATGGGCTACTCAAGCGATGATTGTTTTCTCTATGACCCCAGAAAAAGTATCACAAAAGAAGCTGCTGATATAACGAACAAAACATTTTGGCTTTGGAAAGGTCATTGTAGTGTCCATCAAAGATTTTCCCCAGAGCACATTGAGAATTTCCGAAACGAAAATCCTGACGGGATTGTTGTAGTTCACCCAGAAACAAAAAACGAAGTAGTAAAAATCGCCGATGTGGTCGGTTCGACCGAAAAAATTATTGATTATGTGGAAGCTGCTCCAGCTGGAACGTCTATTGGTGTTGCTACAGAGGTACATTTGGTTCAACGACTAGCAAAAGAAAATCCAGACAAGCACATAGTGTCGCTAGACCCATTGTATTGCCCTTGTTCAACAATGTTTCGAGTTGATCTTCCCCATCTTGCATGGTGCTTAGACCAAATTGAAAAAGGAGAACCAGTCAACGAAATTCGGGTCGATGATAATACTCGTCATTGGGCAAGAATTAGTTTGCAACGCATGTTGGATATCACAGATTCAAAAGTTAAAGATTAGAACGGTAAGGCCGCTGAGCTATCTTGCTTTAAAATCAAGTCAACAGCGAGACTTCCCGCTAGAACCATGGAATGCAGCGGATCTTGCAAATCTTGGTGTATTTGCAATACATAATTATCAGCAGTTGTAAACATTGCTTTTGCAAACCCTTCCCAAGTTTTTGTAATTGAAGCTATTCTGTTTTCGTTTACGTCTTGTATCGAAAAGTTCCATGCCCGGAAATTTTCTGCGTAAATCATTCCCACTTGGCTTCCATTTACCATCATTTTTATTTGAGCTTTACCTATTCGTAATTTTATTACAAGCTCGCCTATTTCTTGTCCGGAAGCATTCTGAACAATAACTTTTGGTTTCACTAAAGCTCTAGGTTTAACGATTCGTAGCTGCAAGTTTCCAGACATATCTACGATGTCAAGAGTGTGGGTCATCATTGAATCGAAATTGGTAAACGCTCTAGCTGCTTTCTTCAATGCAGATTGACCTACTTGTCTAACAGCACCAATCTGATTTCCACTCTGGTCAAAGATTCCGTATTCTGAAGTTAGTTCTAGCAACTTAGCTTTTTGATTTACAACGAGAATGTTTTCGGTGAAAATAGTTTGGTCATAAGAAGGAGGTGGAACATCTGTCGAACTCGGGTTAGGAACTTCCATTGCACTGAACATTGAATCTTTCGCGGACGAAGTTTGCGCTTTTGCTACCTGAGCTTGAACTTGCTCGGGCGTGGTATAACCAAACACTTCACCATCTATAAAACCAGCGCTTGCAACTTGCCCACTATTGGCCATGTCTTGGCCGTCTTTATCGATAGTAGTTTTACCGTTATCTGAAACGTGAGAAGTCCATTCGTTTCCATCCCAGTATCTCATTTGATGTCTTTTCGACGGATCTGGGTGCCATGCTTCTGGATGTGTAGATTCATTCATGTTATCTACATTAGTGCTTTAAGAAATCGACCTGTGTGACTTTTCTTAGATTTTGCAATATCTTCAGGTGTACCTTGCGCGATAATTTCGCCGCCTCCGTCTCCACCTTCAGGTCCAAGATCGATAACCCAGTCGGCACTACGAATTACATCCAAATTATGTTCAATCACAAGAACGGTGTTACCTCCATCAACTAAACGCTGAAGAACTTGCAATAGACGACGTACATCTTCAAAATGAAGACCAGTAGTAGGTTCGTCTAAAACATATAGAGTTTTTCCTGTGTTACGTTTTGCTAGTTCGCTTGACAATTTCACTCGTTGGGCTTCGCCTCCTGACAAAGTTGGCGCTGATTGCCCCAAACGAACATAACCTAAACCAACATCAACGAGTGTTTTCAAATGGCGTTCAATTACGGGTATCTTTAAGAAAAATTCGTGAGCTTCTTCAATGGACATATTCAATACGTCCGCTATATTTTTGCCCTTATAGGTGATATCTAATGTATCTCGATTATAGCGATCACCTTTGCATATTTCACACGGGACATAAACGTCAGGCAAGAAATGCATTTCGATTTTGATATTGCCATCGCCAGAGCAAGCTTCGCATCTTCCACCCTTGACATTGAAGGAAAATCGGCCTGCAAGATAACCGCGCACTTTTGCTTCGTTTGTTTGTGCAAATAATGCTCTTATTTTGTCGAATACTCCAGTGTATGTTGCAGGATTAGACCTAGGCGTACGACCTATCGGAGATTGATCGATCGATATGACTTTGTCGATATTTTCAAAACCCAGAATTTTGTCATGCTTACCTGGCACATCTTTTGATTTGTATATCTTCTTCATTAGTGTTTTTAAAACAATGTCGTTGACTAGTGAAGATTTACCGCTACCGCTTACGCCACTAACTGCAACGAACTGGGACAAGGGAATAGAAACGTCGACGTTTTTCAGATTGTGTTCTCTGGCACCTTTTACATCAATTGTTAATCCAGATTTAGGCCGTCTCTTTACCTTTTCGACAACGCTTCTTTTTCCTGAAAGATAATCTCCCGTTATGGACTTTTTGTTTTTCAATAATGTTGAAACACTACCTGAATGAACTATTTCTCCCCCATGTTCCCCTGCACCTGGCCCAACATCAATTACATAATCAGCGGCGAGAATTGTCTCTTCATCGTGTTCAACAACCAAGACTGTATTTCCTAAATTCCTCAGGCGAGTCATTGTTCCTAAAAGCCGCTCATTATCGCGTTGATGGAGCCCAATAGAAGGTTCATCCAAAACATACAGAACTCCAACCAACCCACTTCCTATTTGAGAAGCAAGCCGGATTCTTTGGGCTTCGCCTCCTGATAGCGTTGAAGAATTCCTATTGATAGAAAGATATTCCAAACCCACATCATTCAGGAATTTCAAACGACCTCTTATTTCTTTTACGACTTCAGTCGCTATTGACATCTCGCGGTCGCTAAGCGTCAGCTCTTCAAAAAACTTATTGCAGTTTTTTATCGATAGATCTCCGACCTCGTTTATAGATTTATTATCAACTGTTACTTTCAGCGAGACCGGGTTTAGCCGTGCTCCATCACAGTGACTACAAGGAACTTCTCGCATGTATCCTTCAATGATTTCTCGCGCACGATCACTTTCAGATTCCATGTGTCTACGTTTTAACCAAGGCACTACCCCTTCAAACTTCGCATTAAAAGAACGAGACTTGCCGTATCGATTTTTAAAGGTAACTTCTATTTTCTTGTTACCCAATCCTCCGAGAATTATATTTTGCTTTTTCTTAGGTATTTTTTTCCAGGGAACATCCATGGGAATATCATTAAGTTCGCAAACCGACTTCATAACTTTTGAATAGTATTCACCCTTGAAACCTCCCCAAGGAGCCACTGCGCCATCACCCAATGTTAAATCTGCATCAGGGACAACCAATTCAGGATCGACCTCAAAACTTGTTCCCAAACCGTCACAGAATGTACAAGCGCCATAGGGTGAGTTAAATGAAAAATTTCGTGGTGCAAGTTCTTCAAAACTCGTTCCACAATGATTGCAAGCTAGATGTTCTGAAAACGTAAGGATATTAGATTCTCCTGACTCATTACCTTCGTCTGAACCTTTTGAATCGCCGTCTGCTTTATCAACAAGATCTATTTCTACTATTCCATTTGCTAGCGAAAGTGCGGTTTCAAGAGAATCAGTCAATCGTCTCTTGATCCCTGTCTTTATAACTAATCGATCAACAATCACTTTTATTGTGTGTTGTTCATAACGAGCTAAGGAAAGAGGGTCGATTTCGCTAAGTTCGAGAATCTCATTGTCAACATATGCACGAGAAAATCCTTGAGAAATTAGATCTTTAATCAAGCTGTCATATTGACCCTTGCGACCTCTCACGACTGGAGCCAAAACTTGAAACTTCAAACCAGTTTCCATTTTGAGTATTCGATCAACTATTTGTTGTGGAGTTTGTCGCGCAATCGAACGACCACAAGTTGGACAGTGTGGATGACCAACTCTCGCGTAAAGCAAACGTAGGTAATCATAGATCTCTGTTATCGTTCCGACTGTTGAGCGAGGGTTTCTTGAAGCCGATTTCTGATCTATTGAAATCGCTGGAGATAATCCTTCAATTAAATCAACATCTGGTTTTTCCATCTGACCTAAAAACTGGCGAGCATAAGCACTCAAAGATTCAACATATCTTCGTTGACCTTCAGCATAAATAGTGTCAAAAGCCAATGATGACTTTCCTGAACCCGAAAGACCCGTCAGCACTACTAAGGAATCTCTAGGAAGATCTACATCAACATTTTTTAGGTTATGTTCGCGAGCGCCTCTAACAGTTATTTTTGTTTGAGCTGGCTTTATTTGTGGAGGCATGGCGGTCCATTATACACGAACATACGTTCTCTTTGGTGAATTGTGAAACCTCTCATGAAAGTCCCACCATTTCTTTTAATTCTTTACGAATATTAGATACTTCGTCTCTCAATCTGGCTGCTTCTTCAAAATTCAATTCTTTCGCGGCTTCATGCATTTCGTCTTCCAAAGAAGTTATGAGTCTTCTTATGCCGTCTTCACCCAATTCAGCCAGTGATGAAATATCAATTTTGTTCACATGCGCATCGGCCTGACCGCCGCGCAACATGTCCAAAATATCTGAGACTGCTTTTACTATTGGAGTTGGATTTATTCCATTTTCTTCGTTGTATTTGATTTGCAGGGCTCTTCTTCGATTAGTTTCAGAAATGGCATATTTCATTGAATCTGTGATCTTGTCTGCATACATGATTACTCGACCGTTTACATTTCTCGCAGCTCTACCAATTGTTTGGATTAGTGAAGTTTGAGATCGCAAGAAACCTTCCTTATCCGCATCAAGAATTGCAACGAGCGAAACTTCCGGTAGATCTAAACCTTCTCTTAACAAGTTAATTCCGACAACAACGTCGCATTCTCCAAGTCGCAAATCTCGCAAGATTTCAATTCTTTCAATAGTGTCAATATCAGAATGCAAGTAACGCACTTTCATCGATGCATCTTGCAAATATTCTGTTAGATCTTCTGCCATTTTTTTCGTCAAGGTAGTTACAAGAACTCTTTCACCTTTATCTACGCTCTCACGGATTTCATCAATCAAATCATCAATCTGAGATTTTGTTGGACGCACTTCGATTTCAGGATCTAGCAAGCCTGTGGGTCGAATTATTTGTTCAACTACCTGTTTTGAAACCTCTCGCTCGTAAGGACCTGGCGTTGCAGACATAAATATAACTCGAGGTAGTCGTTCTTCCACTTCTTCAAACCTCAATGGCCTGTTGTCCTTTGCGCTTGGAAGCCTAAAACCGTAATCGACCAAGTTATTTTTACGAGAAAGGTCTCCTGCATTTTGACCTCTCAACTGAGGAACAGTTACGTGACTCTCATCCAAAATGGTTATGAAGTCTTTTGGAAAATAGTCCAGCAAAGTATATGGTGCTTCGCCAGGCTGTCGCCTGTCTAAATATCGAGAATAGTTTTCGATACCAGAACAAACACCGATTTCTCTCATCATTTCTAAATCATGTTCGGTTCGAGATCTTAATCTTTGTTCTTCAACTAGTTTGTTCTGTTTTTTTAGTTCAGCCAGGCGATCATCTAGATCATTTTCGATTTCAGCAATTGCAGTGGCCATTATCTTTGGATCTACAACGTAGTGAGATGCTGGAAATATAGCGACAGCATCAGTTTCTTGAAACAATTCCCCAGTTAGTGGATCTATAAGAGAAATGCGATCGACTTCATCACCAAATAATTCAACACGAATAACTCGTTCTTCATATGCTGGAAAAATATCGATAGTATCTCCACGAACCCTAAATTTGTTCCTTTGGAAGCCAATATCGTTTCTTTCGTATTGAAGTTCAACAAGTCGGTTCAACAATGCTCGTTGGTCAAAATCTTTACCTTTGTCTATGAACAACATATTTCGCTTATATGAGTCTGGTGAGCCCAAACCATAAATTGCAGAAACACTTGCTACGATTATTGTGTCACGACGACTTAACAATGCTGAAGTTGCAGCGTGACGCAATCGATCAATTTCATCGTTAATAGAAGAATCTTTTTCAATAAAAGTATCAGTCTGAGCAATATAGGCTTCGGGTTGATAGTAGTCGTAATAAGAAACAAAATATTCCACTCTGTTCTTTGGGAAATAACCTCGAAATTCGCTAGCCAATTGTGCAGCCAATGATTTATTCGGTGCCATGATCAAAGCAGGACGATTTAATTTGGCAATCACAGACGCAATAGTAAAAGATTTTCCAGAACCGGTGATTCCTAAAAGAGTTTGATAGTCGAGATCTTTTTCAATTCCTTCAACGAGTGCAGCTATTGCTCCAGGCTGATCTCCAGAAGGTTCGTAGTCGCTATTTAATTCGAACAACTATGAGCCTCGAATTTCAGCCATCTCAGAACAATAGGCCTTTATAGTTGCTTGCAATTCTTCAGGTGTACCTTCATTCATAATTTTGCGACTTGCTAAATCCTCAAAATCGACATGCTCTGACTGAAACATATTTCTATTTTCAAAATCCTGCTCAGACATGCCTCTACTAATACACCTTGCTTTTCGAAGATCTTTACTGGCATCTACACACCACATTTCATCGAAGCGTGTTTTAATGGTTTCATCAGGTGCGCTGACTTCTACAAAACAAAAATCTTCATGTTTCTTTTCGCACTCCATAAAGAATGAAGCAACAATTTGCCAAACGTGAGGGTGAATCAAGCTTTCAAGCAATCTCAAATGCTCTTGATTGTTGAAAACATCTTGAGCTAATGCTCGTCGATCGATTTTACCCATTGGCCCAACAACATTAGGAAACGCTTTGGCGACATCATCATGAGCAATTCCAGGTAGTTCGAGAAGCATCTTGGCGATGTGATCAGCAGAAACTGTTGGGAAGTCCATCTCAGAGCAAATGCGCACTATTTCTGATTTTCCGCTTCCTATAGGTCCAATCACAGCTACTTTATGCATGTGTCTAAGTTTAGGCGTTTTGCCTTTACTTGGGGAATTTTGGGGTCGATATTGTTTTTGACCTATGAATTCAACACTACCTGCCGAGAGCTCAAAATCGAGCACAATACTTAAGTCGCGAGGCGTTGCGATAATGATCGCATCGCTTAGATGGGTCACGATCGTTTTAAGTGTGATCATTGCCATCACCGAGAAATCTGACGAAAACCTAACTCCTCTTTTTGGAGCAACATTTGTTCTCGCGCTTAACGCTGCTGTTCGAACTTTTTATCCTGTTCCACTAAAAGGCACAGTGCTAGAACGATACTTAAACATAACTTACGACGTTGTTTCATTACTTTGCGCAATCGCATTAACAAATCAGTGGACAAGCCCCTTCGTCCTTGTTGCCATTCCAATTCTTATTGTCATCGGACTTTCTAGCGGAATAGTTGCTCCGCTCGTCACGGTAGCGATCATCACTGCATCGATATCTGCAATAGAGGTAGCAGTTGCCACTGAAAGAACTTCGGGGCAAAGCATGATCCAAAACACTCTTGTGCTTTTAGTAAGTGGAGTTATTGGTGCGGTCATGCGTGTATTCGCAAAAGAAGCAGAAGCGAGTAGCCAATTTGTTGTAGATGAAATGAAAAGAATGGGTAAAGCTAATTCTCTTCTTCTTGCACTTCATGATATTGCACAATCTCTTCCAGCATCGCTTGACCTTGGTGAAGTTATTGCTTCAACTAGAAATAGGTTTCACGACCTTTATGACTTGCAATATCTAGCTATTGTCGTTGCCGATTCAACGCACAACACTTGGCGCGTCGAACTTGCAGAAGGAATAAGGCTACCGACACCTTTAAGTGTCCATGAACTCCCAGCACCTTTAGCGCGCACACTTGGAACTCAAAATGCAATTACGCATTCTTTCCCTGACGATGGATACGTTGGGTGTTCATCGCTTGCACACTCAGGAATGTATGTAGCACTTCGAGCACGAGGTCATGCCGTAGGCATTGTCGCAATCGAACATAGCGACGAACATAAATATTCCGAACGTGACGCTGCATTGCTCCAAGAAATTTCTGAACCACTGGCTATGGCAATCGACAACGCACTTTGGTTTCAGCGTTTGCGCAACATGGGAGCTGAAGAAGAACGTAACCGAATCGCGCGCGATCTTCATGATCGGCTTGCACAGTCTTTGGCTTATGTTGCATTTGAGCTAGAGCGATTAATCCCAGAGCATGAAGAAATCCATGAACTAAGCGATTTACGAGACATTGTTCGAGAAGTTGTAGGTGAACTTAGAGAAACTCTTTATGAGCTGCGAGCTACAGTTGATAACGAAAGACCTTTTCACTCGTTGGCACAAGAGTATCTTCCAAGATTTGGAGATCGAACGGGTCTAGACGTCCAATTTGAAACGAACATAACCAAGCGTGTTTTACCAGTTCAGATTGAACGTGAAATGTGGAGAATCATGCAAGAAGGCCTGAATAATGTGTACAAACACGCAGAAGCATCACATGCTTGGGTTACTTGGTTACTTGAAGACGATGAAGTTCACCTTACTATCCGTGATGACGGTAAAGGCTTTGGCCACAATGGGGCAAAGAAAGAAAGTTTTGGGCTTATAGGTATGCGCGAACGAGCCGATACGATACATGCCCAGTTAAACGTCACATCCCAGCCCGGGAAAGGCACTATTATCGAAGCAGAAGTTGAGGTACCTTCATGACAACCGTAGTTTTAATTGACGATCATAAGCTTGTACGACAAGCTGTCAAGAGAGCATTAACCGACAACGGCTTCGACGTTATTGGTGAAGCAGGTGACGGCGAAGAAGGCATACGTCTTGTTGACGAAATGAATCCTGAAATAGTTATGCTCGACATCACCATGCCAGTTATGGATGGTTTGTCAGCGTTAAAAATCATAAAAGCAAACAAACCAGAAACACGCGTGATTATGTTAACTATGCATGGAGAAGCAAATGTAGTTAATCAAGCAATCAACTCTGGTGCAACTGCCTTCATGACTAAAGATGCGCCAATGGCTGAAGTCGTTGAGATCGTCAAAAAAGTTGCACAAGGTGAATTAATCTCCCCTTCAATCGCTAAACAACTTTTAGATACTGGATCTGAACTCGTACCAGAAAAAGGAGAAGAACAAGATACCGATACTGGAATATTAACCAAACGTGAAACTGAAATCTTGCAGTTAATTGCAGATGGTCGAAGCACAAATGACGTTGCTAGCGATTTGTTTATCTCAGTAAAGACTGT
>Ga0209573_1003179_pt1 | contig 18749 bp, 15 predicted proteins | sample TNRBio252014_DNA_FD_185870 | JGI IMG/M metagenome (GOLD analysis project Ga0209573, IMG submission 185870) | Wastewater treatment Type I Accumulibacter community from EBPR Bioreactor in Madison, WI, USA - TNR Reactor_6/25/2014_ DNA (SPAdes)... | ecosystem: Engineered > Bioreactor > EBPR >...
ATGTTGGCAGCCAATATCCCGGGGCCAGCCGAGTCGCGGCATCAGGGCTGTTTCACCTCGGACTCGCCGCCGTGGCCCGCATCGGCGGGATCGAGGCCGCGGAAACACCTCGTCTCGCCCTGATATTGGCGTGGTCGCCCGTCGTGCTCGGGGCGGCGTCGATCCTGTGCCTCTTCGGCCTCGCGCGTGAAATCGGTGGCAGGCGGCTCGCGTGGGTCACGGTGATCCTGCGCGTCGTCTTTCCGGGCGGAGAGCTCGAGCGCACCCTCTTCGGATTCGGCGACCAGCATGCCGCCGAGATCCTCCTCGTGACGGCGGGCCTCTGGGCCTGGGTGCGATGGGCGAAAAGCGTAGCACCCCTCGCGACCGCAACCGCCTGGCTTGGCGGAGTTCTCGCCGCGCTGCCCGTGGCGGCTTTCCTTTTCACGTGGTTCGGCGCCCCGCTTTTCGTCGGGACCCTGCTCGCGGCCTTCTGGATTGTGGAAGTGTTGGCGGTTTGTCAGGGTGACTCCAGCGAAGCGATCCGGAAGCGGGCGATTCCCTATTTCCCCGGCATCTTCCTGATCACGGGTGGTGTTGGCCTGCTCTGGCGCGAAGGGATCATGGTGCCGGAGGTCTGGCGTTTCACCCTCTTCGCGTTGGTTCTGCAGGTGGGTCTGCTCGTTGGCTGGCAGTTGCTCTCAGCGCGATGGGTTCAGCGTTCCCCTTCGGTGGGCAAAGCCCTTCTCCTCTCGGTCGGTGCGGCGCTGCCCGCGGCTGTGTTTTTGATCGCGAATCCATCGGCCATCTCGCTGGCCTGGAATTTCCTCGGGCCGGCCAATCGCGGGGTCGCCGAGCATGCCGCCGATCCCCTTCTTTCGTGGTGGTTCGACTACGGGTTGGTTCTGCCGTGGGTTCTCTACGGACTCATCGCGGGAATGGGGATGGGGACTACCGCCTTCCGCGTCGTTTTTGCCGTGATCGCCTTGTGGATCCTTCTGGCAATGTTGCGATCGGACTTTTTCTACCTCACCGGTGCACTCGTCCCTTTGGCCGCGGCCTACGGCGGGGTGAGGTTTTGGGACGCGACATCGCGACGCTGGCCACGCTGGTTGCCCGTCGCCTCTGTTTTGATTTCTTTGATTCTCGTCTGGCCCGCCGGACTGCTGCGGGCTCCCGTGATGACCCGGCACGAGGTGGCCGGAATGGTCGTGGCGACGAAACCCTGGCGCGAGACGATGCGTTGGATCCGCGAGGAAACCCCCGCGCCAACGATCCGGCCGACCCATCTTGCGGCACCATGGCGGAAGCGGGATGGTTTCGCTTACCCGTCGGATACGGGAGCGGTCTTCACCCACTGGCAATACGGCAACCTCGTCCCGGCGCTCGCGGATCGCATCGCCGTTTCCGCGCGCAGTCGCAGCCCGGAGTTCATCGACTGGTTTCTCGAGCACGACGAGAGCGCCTCGCAGGCCCGGCTCGGCCCGCCCGACGGAGTGCGTTATCTCGTCCTCGATGGCGTTTCCGTCTGCGATCTCTTTGTGACCGAGGCGCTCCAAGCGGGACTGTCGCCGGAGGCGATCCAGGTCGCCGATGGAAGTGAATGGCGGGGGATGAAGCTGCGATCCTACGGCGAGCCGTTCCGGCGCTCCATCGGCGCGAATCTTTACCTCGGCGACGGTTCCTCGATGGAGCGATACCGCCTCGTCCATGAAAGCACGGAACGGAGTTTCGTGCGCTATCGCCTTCGCCCGGATGAGGCGATCGTCTCCTTGCGTTCCGACCTCGTGGAAGGCCCCGAACTCGAGTCGGCGCGTTCGTTGACCCTCTCGGGTGCGACCTGGGAAGAGCCCGGAGGCTACGTCTGCTACTCCGGACAGATCCTGCCGTCCGTGAAAGTCTTCGAGCGGGTCGCCGGAGCCGTGTTGCGAGGGAAGATTTGCCCCGGAGAAACCGTCTCGCTCGCGTTGCCCATCGTCGTTCCCGGGTCGGGGCGCGAAATCGTCTACCGTCGCGAACAGGTTGCGGGTCCCGATGGTGCCGTCGTTTTCCGGGTGCCTTATGCGACGGGGCCGGACTCACCCTATCGCATCACCACCGCAGGGCCTAGTTCCGTAGAAAGGCAAGCCACCGTCAGCGAAGTCCAGGTCGCCGCCGGAGCCACGATCGACTTTTAAGGGAACCGGCCCGGTCAGATCTGCGTACCCGGATCCGACGAGTCGGCTTCCCGGGCCTTTTTTGCACCGCTGAAATACCGCAGCACCACGACCCCCGCGATCGCCGAGAGGAACGAGCCGACGAGGATCCCGAGCCGCTCGTCGAAAGTATCCCCGGTGCCGCCGCCCTGCTCGAAGGCGAGCGAGCCGATGAAGAGACTCATCGTGAAGCCGATCCCGCAGAGCAGGGCGACCCCGTAGACATGGCGCCAGTTCGCTCCCTCGGGCAGGCTTGCGAGCCCCGCTTTCACCGCGATCCAGCTCGCGCCGAAGACCCCGAGCTGCTTGCCGAGGAAAAGGCCGAGGGCGATGCCGAGCGGCACCGGCTGGAAGAGCGAGGCGAGAGTCATTCCTGCGAGCGGCACGCCCGCATTGGCAAAGGCGAAGATCGGGAGGATGCCGTAGGCGACCCAGGGCTGGATCTGGTGCTCGAGCTGTTCGACGAGCGTGTCGCTGCCCTCCGGCGCGCCCTTCACCGGGCGATAGGGGATGAAGGCAGCCACCGCGACCCCGGCGAGGGTGGCGTGCACGCCCGACTTCAACACCGCCACCCAGAGAGCAATGCTCAAGAGCAGATAGGGCGTTCTCGCCGTGATCCCCATGCGGTTGAGGATGAAGAGCCACGAGAGAAAGAGGAGCGCGAGGAGGAGCGAGCCCACCGAAAGCTCCGAGGTGTAAAAAACCGCGATGATGATGATCGCGGCGAGGTCGTCGATCACCGCGATCGACGCGAGGAAGATCTTCAGCGTCACCGGCACGCGGCTGCCGAGGAGGGCGAGCACCCCGAGGGCGAAGGCGATGTCCGTCGCCGCGGGAATGGCCCAGCCCTTCATCGCCGCAGGATCGTGGCGGTTGATGAAAGCGTAGATCGCCGCCGGCACCACGATCCCTCCGAGGGCCGCGAGCAGGGGCAGCACCACCTTCTTTTTGTCGGAGAGTTCGCCCGCCATGATCTCGCGTTTCAGTTCGAGTCCGACGAGAAAAAAGAAGACCGCCATGAAGCCGTCGTTGATCCAGAGGAGGATGGGTTTGGCGATGGCAAAGGTGCCCACGCTGATCTGCGCCTTCACCGCGAGGAGTTGCTCGTACCAACCCGCGAGCCCCGAATTTGCCACGACGAGAGCCACGATCATCGAGGCCATGAGGAGGAGACCGGGGAGCGCTTCTTTCGGGAGAAACCGGGAGAGGGGAGAGCGGGCGGGCGTCATGCGGCGACATAGACCGGCCCCGAAAGAATTTGTTCAAACGTTTGGGACGATTTTTTGCTTTGTCAGGCACGTGAATTTCCCAAAATCACCGCTTTCGCGCCCCTCCCGGGCGTTGACAGGGTTGCCCGTCCGCCGTCAGGATGCGCCATTCGCACCGTCATGACCGCCCGCCCCACCGCCGTCCGCCACTGGATCCTCGCCGCGACCACGGCGGCCGCCTTCCTCATGTATCTCGACCGCATCTGCATGGCGGCGATCATGAATTCCGATACCTTCAAGGCCGACATCCCCCTCGACCCGCTCATGGATGGCTGGATCAAGGGCGCCTTCTTCGCCGCCTACGCCATCGGCCAGTTGCCCGCCGGCTACCTCGCGGTCCGCTTCGGGGCACGGTCGCTCATGTCCGTTTACATCGTCCTCTGGTCAATCTTCACCGTACTGACCGGCTTCGCCACCGGCGCGATCTCCCTCCTCCTCGCCCGCGTCGGCTGTGGTCTCGCCGAGGCCGGTGCCTACCCCATCAGCAGCGGCCTCCTCGCGCGCTGGTCCGAATGGTCGAAGCGTGGCTTCACCAGCAGCATGGTCTCCATGGGCGGCCGCATCGGCGGGGCCGTGGCCCCGTGGCTGACCGTCACCGTCATCGCGAGCTTCGGCGACTGGCGCTGGGCCGGATGGATCTACGGAGCCGCCGGCATCGTCTTCGCCCTCTTCTTCTGGCGCGTCTTCCGCGAGCGACCCCAGGATCACCCCGCCGTGAACGAGGCCGAGCTCGCCTTGCTCCAGGCCGGTCGCCCCGTCGAAAACACGAGCGGGGAAAAGAAGGCCTACGTCTTCCCCTGGCGTCTCGCCCTCACCCACCGCAGCCTCTGGATGAATTCCGGCGCGCAGTTCTTCACCAATCTCGGCTGGGCCTTCCTCGGCGTTTCGATTTCGAAATTCCTCATCGAGGCCAAGGGCACCGAGAAGTCACTCGCCGAGACCATCCACACCATCTCGCTCTCCATCGGGATCCTCGGTCTCATCGTCGGGGGCTACTTCACCGACGCCTGTCTGCGGAGGTGGGGCGTCCGCCTCGGCCGCATCATTCCCTTGGCCGGTTCGCGCTTCCTCGCGGCGATCTTTTTTGTGCTGGCGTTAGGCTTCGACAATCCCTGGATTCTCATGGGCCTCCTTGGCATGGCCGCCTTCTCCACCGACTTCGGTTTGCCCGCCCTCTGGGCCGGCCTGCAGGAGATGTGTGGCAAACACACCCCGCCGCTCTTCGGCTGGGCCAACATGTGGGGCAACATGGGCGCCGCCATCGGCATCTGGGTGCTGCCCGTCGTGATCAAGGGCCTCGATCAAAACGGCGACTGGAGCGAAGGCCTCATCTTCTGCTCCGTCGCCTTCGCCGTCTCCGGACTCTTCTGCCTCGGGTTCAATGCCGAGGAAAAAATGGATTGAGGAGATTCTGACTGCCGATCTGCTTCAATCCTCGTGCTCCGTCCCGCGCGTCGTCCGGCCCAGCGGCAGGTAGGCGCAGCCGAGGGTGAGGAGGGCGTTGATCGGGTAAAACCACGGGAAGGCGATCTGTGGGCGCGTGTCCGCGAGCCACTGCGTCGCCAGGCCCATCGACTCGAGGAGCCGGGGCAGCTCCGGTCTCACCCAGGCCACCACCAGGATCGACACCACCGTGCCGAGGATGATGCCCCGGAGACTCTTCTTGCCCGGGAGGATCGCGGCGAGGAGCACCCCGAGGAGCGGTCCATACGTGTAGGTCACCATGCCGAAGGCGAGATCGATCAGGTTCTTGTCCTCCGACTTCGCATGACCCTGCGCCATCCACACCGTGAAGGCCGAGAGGAAAATCGCCCACACCAGCACCGCGATGCGCGAGAGGCGCACCATCTCGCCGCTGCGTTCCGCCGATTCCACCCGCTTCCTTCCGAGGATGGCCGAGAGGCTCGTCTGCGAGAGCGCCGCCAGCGTCGAGTCGAGGCTCGAGATCGCCGCGGCAAAGGCACCGGCGAGGATCAGTCCGGTCAGCCCCGGAGGCACCACCGTCGTGATCCAGGTCGGGAAAACGAAGTTCGCGTCCTTCGCGAAGAGCGCCGTCTCCGCCGGCGTCATTCCCTTGATCTGATACCAGGCGAACAGGCCCGATCCCACCGCCAGCATCACCATCGTGATCACCAGCGAGACACTGCTCCACACCATCGCCTTGCGCGCCTCGTGCGGCGTGCCGCAGCAGAAGATCCGCTGCGCGTTGAGTTGATCCGTGCCGAAGGCCGCGAGATTCTGGAAAGGCATCGCGAAGATCGCCACCCAGAAGGTGTAGTTCAGCATCGCGTTCTCCCACGGCGGCGTGAAATCGAAGATCCGCATCTTGTCCACCGCCACCCCTTCACCCGTCACGAAAGACCGGTTTACCGCCACGATCTCCGACCAGCCCAGCGCGTTCACCAGCCAGCCGAGCGCGAGGAGCCCGCCGAAGATGAAGATCACGAACTGGATCACGTCCGTCCAGATCACCGTGCGCATCCCGCCCATCAGCGTCCAGAGCAGGGCGAAGAGACCGATCGCGAGGATGCTCCAGTTCATGTCCCAGCCCGTCACCGTTTGCAGGATCAGCGCCGTCACCAGCACCCGCACGCTCTGGCCGAGGATCGTTCCGATCGAAAAGAGCCCCGTCACGAGGCGGCGCACCCCTTCGCCGAGCTGATTCCCCATGTAGTCGTAGGGACTGTAGATCTCGCGTCGGTAATAGAGCGGCACCAGCCAGTAGCCCACCAGAAAGCGGGCGATGATCGAGCCGATCCCCCATTGCAGGTAGGTCCAGTCACCCTGGGCCGCGTAGACCCCGCCCGGCACCCCGATGAACGTCAGGGCGCTGATCTCCGTCGCGATCATCGAGCCGCTCACCGCCCACCAGGGCATCGTGCGGCCACCGAGGAAAAAGTCTTTCACCGTCGCCGCCTTGCCGGCGAGGCGGTGACCGATCCAGGTCGTCAGGGCCATGTAAAAGGCCACGACGATCCAGTCGAGAGTCGTGAAGTGGTTTGCGATTTCGTCGGCGGGCATGGACCGGAGACTAAGCGAGACGCCCCGCGCTTGTCCAACCCGGAATCCGGGGGCGGGAGGCTTCCAGCCAAGCAAGGGCAACCACCCGCGCAAAAACCCCGGGGAAGCCATGCGTAGCGCTCTGGAGAAAGAAACGCCGTGCAAAGGGAGGGCCGTGCGAGTAGACTTTTCGCATGGCTTCAAAGATGTCGATCTCACTACCGGTGACCGCCGAGATCTCACGGTTCAAGCTTCCTATCGGCGTGCGGAAGAGACTCGCCGAATTGCTCGACCGCCAGGATGCGGGTCACCCGCTGTCGGCCGCGGAACGACGTGAAGCGGAGGGGCTGGTGGAGCTGTCGGAGTTTCTTTCCTTGCTTCGTCTGCGGGCCACCCGCCCCGACCACGATCAGGCGGCATGACGATCCCAAAGCGGTTGCGAAGGGAAGTTTTGCAACGGGCGGGAGATCGTTGCGAATATTGCGGTTTGTCTCAAGCCGGACAGGAGGCTCGGTTTCATGTGGACCACATTGTGCCGGTGGCAAAAGCGGGCGGGACCGAGTCCGGAAACCTCGCACTCGCCTGCGTCTCTTGTTCGCTCCGCAAAGGTGCCCGTGACACAGCCAAAGACCCACGCACGGGTCGACTCATCAAGTTGTTCCATCCCAGGCTCCATCGCTGGGGGGATCACTTCCGCACAAAGGGCTGCCGCATCGAGGGGATTACTGCCACGGGTCGCGCCACGGTGGCGGCGCTGCATTTCAATCGGGCCATTGCCTTGGCGATCCGGGCCGAAGAGAAAATTCGAGGCCGCTTTCCGCCACCCTGGTGATGAGTGGAGATCGCTCGTTCATGATTTCGTATGATCCAAATAAAAGGCCCCGCGCTTGTCCAACCCGGAATGGATCGCGGATTGCGGATTGGCACCACTCGCCGACCGCTGAGCAGGTGGGATGGGAGGCCCCTGTTGATTGGTGAGACGGGGGAATTCACCACAGAGGGCACGGAGGGACACGGAGTTTGGTAGGGGGGATTCCCGGAGATCCTCGGTGATGACGTCTGAATCGGGGAGGATCGAACCCGTGGCCCCGGAGGGGCCGGAGAAGGTAGCCGGTGGTGGAGCGAAGCGGAACCACCGGATCCTCCGACGAAATCAATACCCGCCACCCCGGAGGGGCGGGAGAAGCGTCCCCATACGGTCTGTTTCGCGCAGCTCCCCGAGCGATTCCAAAGGGGAACCCGGATTCGAGCCGCTGGAACATTTGCCTTCGCTTCGCTGCGCGTGTTCCCCCTTTGCTTTCGCTATGCTCCAGCTACCCGCTAAGCGTGTTCTCAACTCTCCCCCTCTCCAAGTCTCCCCCTCGATCACGCGGCCGGCGGAGCCGGCGGCGGCCCCTGCGGGGGCAGCGGCGGAAGAGCCGGCTTCGTCAGCACCTTCAGCAGCGCCGGATTCACCGGGATCGCCGTGCCGCCGCGCGCCACGTAGAGATCGTAGTGCTGGAAGAGCAGGTGCATCGCCACCACCTGCGCCCAGGCCGCCACCACGTAGACCCCGACGAAGAAGGCGAGGTAGCCGACCAGGGCGAGCGGGACCAGGATCACGTTCAGCAGCAGGAACCAGAGCAGGTAGCTCAGCCCCACCTTCCTCACGAAGTCGAAGACGAAGGCTTTCGAGAAACCCGCCTTGAAATCCATCATCAGACCCGAGCGGAGCTGGATCGGCGTCGTGAAGAGGATCATCAGGGCGTAGGCGACGAGATGCAGGATCATCCCCACCGCGAAGCCGAGCAGCATCGCCACCTCGTTCTCCGGCGCGAGGAGGGGACCCAGGATCATCGGCAGCATCGTCAGGATCAGCACCGGCATCGCGACGAGACCGGCCACGAGGCCGCTCAGGAAGGGCCAGAGGCCCGCCTGGAGGTGTTCCCCGAAATCCGCGAAATCAAAATCCGCCGCCAGGATCCCCGCCCGCTCGCCCGCGTAGCGCCGGAAGAGGTAACCCATCACCACCATCTGCCCCACCACCGGGATGAGGACGCAGACCGAGAGCAGCAACAGGGTCACCCACTTCTGCTTCGTCTTGAAGAGGTCGGTGAAGGCGGCGCCGAAGTCGATGGTCATGGGGGGAGTTTAGGATGCGGGAAGGGTGGGGGGCAAGGGGGGAATTTGAATGTGGCTGCGACTTTCATCCTTCGCAGTGCTTCGGAGAATGGATCAGTCGCAGGGGAGGGAATGCTGGCCTCACACCCATCGCACAACAGCTCCGCCTGCATCAGGACTTTAGAGAATCTAGCCGTTTGTAAATGCAACTGCTGCTGCAGAAGATAGGGCGGCGCAATACGAGTGATGTTTGTCGTTCTTTGCTCCATCCCCGAAATCGCACACGGATTTGAGACAAATCACCACAGACGCCATACTGCCGAGCAACCTCGCGGCGTCACAATGACCGAAAGCCTCCAACTCAAGGCCAATCACTTTGCGCCTTTGTTCACCTTCTAGACCTCACAAAGTCCAATGCGGCATCTCCGCCGCCACGGTCGACGGCCACGGCCTCCGTCTCGGTGACGGGCAACACGCTGCATTTCCTCTTTGAAATCCCCCAAGGAAACGACGGCGTCCCCGGACCGCAAGGCCCTCCCTTCTCCGACGCCATCGACGATGGGGTGAACACCCTCGATCCCGGCAGCGCGGCGTCGGTGGACGTGGTCTTCGACGGCACGAACGTACGTTTCACCTTCGGCATCCCCCGCGGGGCGGATGGCAGCAACGGCAATGACGGGGGCACCGGAGCCGACGGTCCCCAAGGTCCGCCCGGAGAGGTCTCCTCCGCCCAATTGAACGATGCGATCCAAACGACCAGCGCCAACAGCAACAGTGTCGCCGAACTCGCCGGTGCCGTCAGCGACCCGCCCCAGCAGATGGAGATGCAGGCCATCGCCGACAAGCTCGACGAGCTGATCCTCGCCCTGAGACGGACGTGAGGGGATTGCGGATTGGGGATTTGGGATTTCAATACGCGAAGCGGATAGACGGCGCGTCGCGAAGTCAAATTGGGAAGCCCCGAGTCAGCTTCCGCGGACTCGGAGCCCGGACGGATCCCGCGCCGCAGGCACTTTCGGCTTGATCCCGGCGGCGTGGCCGGGCAAGATCCGATTCGTCCACAAAAAACTGTGGACGAATCAGATTCGCCCACAAGATTTTGTGGCTAAACAACGTTCGCCTGAAAAGAGATGCGCACATTGCTCCTACCACCGATCCGTGCCGTTCGGCTGATGTCAGCGATAGTCGCGGCCGCCTTCCTCTCCATGTGCGTATTCTCCGACGCCACGGCGAAAGAACGCCTCGATCCATCCGACATCTGGTACCGTGGTTTTGTCCTCATTCAGTCCGCCCAAGAACTCGAAGCCAAGGGCAAACATCTTGAAGCCCTCAACAAACTCAATGAGGCGAAACCGCTCTACGACCACCTTGCCGAGCAATTTCCCGACTTCCAGCCCGAGATCGTCCGTGAACGGCGTCAACTCATCGGTGAAAAGTGCGACGAACTGCAGGTCGCCATGGGGTATTTCCCCTCGCCGACCGCACTGAAAACGACGTTCAAGTTTCCCGCGACGATTTCTGGACATCGGTGGGGGGTCTGGATGACCGACAGAATTCCTTCACCTGACCTGGTTTCAAGGGCATTTCGTGAGTCCGAATGGAGGAACAATGAAGTTGAGGACAGCAAGCCCATCGCTTCATACATTGCGGTTGGAATCGGGCCATTTGGTGCCGTTTATCTCTCAACCCTGCTGAGCGCCGTTCTATTAATCCTTTTTGTAGCCTTGGTTGCAACCCTGATACTCAAACGCAAACACAGGAGGGCGAACCAGGGTCGGCAGGCAACGGCTACGCCGTCGCCTGCGACCTGACGTTCGGCCAAGAAACGAAGATTGATGATCAAACCCGAACTTGCTCCAGAGCCAGTCATGCGAGCCGCGCTTGATGTGGTAGGCCATGCCTGTGCGTTTGCTCGGAATTCGACGCTTACGTCGGACGTGAGCGTGAAGATGATCAACGAACTCATGGAAGCGATCCATGATGTTCCCTCCCAGCTCAGAACCTGGAATGATGAACGAATCGAGACTCTTCGAATTCACTTGAGGTGCTTCGACTCCACACAGTATCCTGGTGCGCCGAATTTATTGGATCGCTTCGAGATGTTGCTCGCGAGCTACAATCACGAGGCCGAACAAGGCGTGGGGCTCAAGGGCTTGCAGCCCTGAGCCCACTTGAACGTTAGGCGCATCCCCGCGCATCTCTCAATGAACGAAGATAAGAAAGCCCAAATCGTCCCCTTCAGGATTGCCATCGGTATTTCCGTAGCCGCGTTAGCGCTGCTTGCTCTCAAAAGCTTCCTCGCGATCAACAATCCTGATCTCAAATTCGATGATGTCCCGACTATCGTATTGCTCATATTAGCTGCGGCTCCGTGGTTGGCGCGCTCAATCAAGGGTCTCAAATTCGGTGACCTCCAAATCGATTTCCACGAGATCCGCATTCGGCCTACCAAACCGCCCCAAGACAAATCTCAACTCCCGTCAATTGAAGGCCAGCAGCAACTCCCAGCCGATTACATCTACTTGAATCACACGTCTTTTCTTCGCGAGGATATGCAAGAGGAGTTTCGGAGGCGCACTGGTGTTGGGTTGCCCCACTATGACATTCGTGTGGTTGTTGATTCGTACTATCGGGGCGCACTTGATGAGATTGAGAGAGTCGAATACATCCTCCATGAAGAGTATCCTAACCCCGTTCAAGTTCGGACCCACAGAAGCGACAAGTTTCTTCTTAAAGAAGTCGCCAATGGAGAATATGTGCTTCTCGCGAAGGTTTCATTCCGTAATCGAAAAGAGCCATTAGTTCTTCAACGATTCATAACTTTATGGGAGAGCGGTCCGCATCTGCACTAACGCCTAGAGAACCAGGTCAAAGACACCCCTTGGGGAACCCGTGAATTCGGACTTTTCGAACCGGACGGAACAGGACTGGTGTTTTATCGGGACCTCTAGATCCAAACCAAAAAGCCGAACACGCCGCGCGATGGCAAGCACGATCCCACCGCGAGTGGATTGACTTCCCTGAGTTGAATCTCTATCCTCCCATCGAAGCCCCGCTCCCGGATCGGGCTCGGCATGCCTCGTCGTCCGGTAGAAATGAACACGAGAAACCAAGCAACGCTGTCACCCAAGGAGCGCCTGGTCTTCGCGAGGGATTGGCGGCAGATGCTGCACCTCTACCGGAGCGGACGCTTTCTCACGGTTTGGTCCCTGATGCTTCTCCTTCCCGTGGTGGGCTGTCTTCTTCGTTGGTGGGTCCAACCTCCCGGGTCCCTCGTCGGATTTCTGGTGGTCCTGGTGGTTTCCGGGGTCTCTGCCGCAGGGATGGTCTCCAGCCTGATGACGGGAGAGATGTGCATGAATCACGGACTGTTTCGAAGGTCACACGAGCCGGTCCGGTTCTGGTGGTTCCTGTTGCTCCTCACGATCGGATACCTTGCTCCAATGGCCTTGTTGCTGCCAGACCGATCCCCATTGAAACCGAACCGCGAGGCAAACGCGGTGGAACAAGCCGCTCCACGTTCTGAGTCGAAATGACTTCCCTGACGACAAACCTCAACCCCATTCCGGTGTGGCGCTTCATGTAGCGGGACACCAGTGCCTCGACTTTCGCCAAACAACAGCGCCACACGCTATGCCAGAAGATGAACATCGAAGCTTCTACCCGGAAGTCCGATCCAGCGGTTCACTCCGAGCAGCTCTTCAGAATGCTTTGAATGCTGCAGGCTCAGAGTTGCGAGTTTCTGCTCCGCCGGAATTTTTTTCCACCACGTATGCCCGAGTGGAGTCCGGACCGCGATTCTCACAGGTTTATCTTGCCGCCAAGGAGCGACTGTTTCTCCCTGACTTTTGGAGTGACGGGGTCGAGTTGGGCACGGGGGCTACTCCCGACTTGGAGCTTCTCGCTCTGGCTGTTAACGGTTGGGTTTCGGGTTCACTTCGGTCTACCAGAGAGATGATCAGTCACTTCGATTGGTTCACCCCCAACTCCTCAGCCGAAGCATTCGAGGCTGGTACTGAGGTCGAGTGGGCCTGGGCGAGGCTCCTCGAGAATCCACATGCATCCGCCGCGACACGGGCACTCATCCAAATGGCGTCTCAGGAGCAGGTTTTGCGGAGGCTATTTCCTTACACCAGCGGGGAATGCCTTTGTTTCAGTCGCTGCACTGGTTTCCCATACACTCGTGACATTCCTTGCCTCAGCCCTCATGGTGAAATTGAGAGTTCAATCGCTTCGCTGCTTCGGGATTTGCCGTTTGATTGCAGTCCGGCGCGGAGAGGCACGGCTTCCTCCTTATGAGCACCTCCCATTGTCATCGAGCGGTGGACCTGGAGCAGTGGGACAACCGCTGGAGCTGCTCTGTCGACCGTGCGTTTCGCAACTTCAACCCGTCTTCCCGTCTCAACGCTCACCCGCGCCACAGCGGGACCAGCGCTCAGTTGTTGGTCTAGAACTATTGGACCTCCGCCATGCGACACTTCACACACGAATGGGTTCAGTCCGACGGTGAGCCCGATACCGTCAGAGAAGAGGCATTGGCTTACTTTGACTCCATATCGCATCGGTTGACGCCTTTGGTCCTCCGTTTCCGTGAAGCTGTGAATCTCCACGACGCTCACGTGCATCGGATTTCGTTCGATGCGGACTCAGACTCCGTAACTCTTGAGATTTGTGAATTGTTCTGGGATGACGAAAGGAAGCAAGGTGATCGGAGGAGATTGATTGTGACCTATTCCGGACGCGTGTCCGTCGAAATGCTTTGTGGTCCAACACGGAACGAGGCGCGCTATCCCCTCCGGGACGACGATTTGATCCTAGATGAATGGGATGCTGACGAGCAGCGCTTGGAGCACCGAATGCTTTTTGCTTCTGGTTCAGAGTTACACGTGAAGATGTTGAACTTTACCTTTCATCACCCAACGCAACCCAACGCATGATTCCCATGAGACGATCATTGGCTGGCCGGTCATGGCGTGCAACCTCGCGGTCTGGCGAAGTTTCGCGGTGGATTCCGGCTCCACCTGTGCCCGCTGGCTGCCAACACTTGGAACATTCTGCTGAGAAATAATGGCCTCCAAAAGATTGCCGCTAAACGAGATCAACGTTCGACGTGGTGGTGTCGTGGCGGTTGAAATCCAGCCAAATCTCTGGTGTTACGTCCGGGAGTTCTTTCTTTGCTATGGATTCCTTCCTTTCTTCTCAGAGCGGCCTCTGGAGCCGGGAGAGTTACCTACCTTGAAGGCGGAATTCTTCTTCGATCTCTGGTGTGATCCGAATGAGTCGACTCCGATGGAGTTCATAGCACGGTTCGATTTCGAGTCGCAAGAAGAATCATACGGTGAGCCATACTTCACTGCGCCCGACATCATCGACAATTGTTACAGAATCCATGAGATCTGCGATGGACTCCCTAGAATGCGGAAAACGAAAGACAGCGATCAAGTGTCCGGGATGAGAAAGCAAAGGAGGTTTCAGCCACACGAATTCATTGATTTACTTCGCGATAAGCTGGCGGAGTGGCCGACCATTTGACACAGCAGCCGAGGAAACCTGCGATGGCACGCCCGATCCCGTTTTGAGTTGATTGACTTCCCTGAGTCGAATCCCTATCCTCCATTCGATGCCGCGATCCCGGATAGGGCTCCCCATGCCTCGACCCCCGGCCTGAAATGAATGAGCTACCGAATGCCATTTCCTGATCCGGGCCTGCCGATTGTCCTGTTCGCGGCGATCGTCGGCGGACTCTCGATGTGGTTGTTCAACACGTTCTCTTCCCTTTCCTCGAAGAGCCGGGAGGCGCAGACGCGTTTCGCCATTTCCCAGATGGTCGGTCATCTGGGTGATCTGGAGGAGGCGGAGCTTCCGAGGTCGTCGGGTGACTTGATCCAAACGCTGAAGGGATCAAACATCGACTGGAATCGTTGTCGTATGGATGCGGGGCGGATCCTCGATGGATGGGGTCGGCCCATGGAAGCCGGATTCGATCCATCGACCGCCACGTGGACGTTCCAATCCTCGGGCAAGGACGGCACTTTTGGAACAAACGACGATATTCGGGCGACATCGCCACGAAACACCCCGGGCGAAAGGGACGACGTGGAGCAAACGCGATCCCCGCTCCGAGTCGATGGCGGAGGTCTTCAGAGATCGTTGGTCGCCTTGGGGCAGACTACGGACACCCGCATCCGAACTCGCCAAAACGCTCCGAGCTCGACCCGATTCCCGCACGGAGTGGATTGACGTCCGTGTCGCGATTCATTACCCTGCCATGGTGACCCCGCTCGATTAACCGATGAAAACGACGAAACGAATCTGGACACGGGTAGCACTGGCCGGTGCCTTCCTGATCATCGCCTTCTGCGCCCTCGGGCTCTGGCACAAGCACGACTTCTGCGCCGGGTGGTCCGACCACTACGCATCCCGCGCGAAGCAGCTGCGGGCCGACGCGGAGAATCCGGGCCTCACACCCAACGAAAGAAGAGAGCATTTGATCGCCGCCGAATGGCAGAAGGTGATCTCTCACAAGTATTCGGTGGCGGCACAAATGCCGTGGAGACCTTATCCAAGCGCTCCGCTGATCACGCCTGACGAACAACGCATCGCCGCCAGCAGGTATTGACGGAACAACCAAGCGGCGAACGCGAAGGTGGAGGCCCTCCGGCTGAGATGGAACGGGCGGATCACCGCGCTGTGGAGTTGAGAGGGGGGAAGAGGTCGGAGGTCGGAATACGCGAAGCGGATCGACGGCGCGTCGCGAAGTCAAATTGGGAAGAGCCGAGGCGGGTTCCGCGGCCTCCAGAGCCCGGACCCGGCGCCGCAGTCACTTTTGGCTTGATCGGGTTGGCGGGGGCGGACAAGATCCGATTCGCCCACACTTTGGTGTGGCTAAACAACGTTCGCTGGAGGAAAGAAATATGAATTTCTCAAAACCCATCATCGCTGTGAGCCTGTTCTTGATCCAAAGCGCCGTGTGGGCATCTGATAACGAAGCCACGGCAACGATAGAGCCCCCACAGGTTCATAAGGTCTACTACTTAGACCAAAACTTTTATAAGAAAGCCGGAGAATGGGTTCTTCGGAGGAATGGGGGCGCCAAAGGTGCGGAGGTAAGGATTACTATCAGTGGTTTCCTCAGTGCGATTGGCGTCGATCCCGGGACCGGAATAAATGCACTCTTCCTTTCTGATCCTCGCCAAGGGCGTTTGAAGCCCCTGCTTCATCTTAAAGCCCCCAAAAATGTTCATGAGAGAATGGCTCAGAGACACAAAGATCTGACCGGCACCCGTGTAGAAGAGGTAACTGCTGAAGAAATCGCCTTGATGGAAGAGATGCGAGATCTTCAACAACAGAAGCCGGGTGGTAACCCATTCGCTGAATGATTCCGCACACGCAACGACAACTTGATCGGGGATATTTCCACTGGCATCGCCAAGCGATTACACCTATATGAACTGCGAATCGCGAACAAATCGCGCCAGGGAAGGGCTTGCAGCCCTCCCCTGCGCTCCACGTTCTACGATGAAAATCGGAAACTGCCTCCTTCTCCTCTTCGGAGTTTTAGCCCTTGCATCGGCTTTAGGCAGCCCGATTTCTGTCCCTGTCGATTCGATGGAGATGCTCAGTCGGTTAAAGATTCACATCGAGCACGAAGAGCTCAAGGGCCTTCCCGACGACAATCTCGTGGTAAGCGTGAAAGTGACTTGGAAACCGGTTCAGAAAGACAAGGATTTTCCTCCCCGCTTTGACCTGATTCTTTTTCGACCAGCTGAACCGGGGGAGCGAAGCGAGAGACGAATGTGGGTGATGACAAATCCGGACGCTGAAGGGGTGTGCGTTTCCGAGTTCGTGGTTTCGAAATCCGAGGTGGAACACGCACAACTGATTTTCTTTAACGGCCAACACGAGGTTCACGCATTCTCCCTAGCCGAATTCTTAGAAGGGTTTCCGGAACCCGGAGTGGGTTTCGGTGCTCCGTCTTCCCGCAAAGCCGACGAAAGCGCAGAACAAAACGCGGCCGGACAACCCGCTACACGGCCCGAGTCGAAATGATCCCCGTAACTCCAACCTTTAATCCTGTTGCGGCGAGGCGCCCCCGGTAGCGGGTCGCTTACCGGAATCGTCGGCGAAGTTTACAGGACGCAGGCGATGCAGGGCAGCAATTTCCCTCCTCAAAAACGGGGGAGGGAAGGGGAGGAATGCTCCCGGGTGGTGTGAGCAACGGTCTCACCGCTCCACCATTGCCTTCGCTTCGCTCCGGCTACCCGCTACGCGTGTTCCACCACCCCAAAGAATCACCTTGGCCAGCGCGCTCATCCGTGCTTAGGATTCCCCCGGTCCACCCATGCAAACCCTCCTCATCGCCCTCGGAGCCCTCGTGCTTTACCTCGTCGCCTATCACACCTACGGTCGCTGGCTCGCCCGGAAGATTTTCCGGCTCGATCCAAACGCGATCACGCCGAGCGTGGAGATCGACGACGACCACGACTACGTGCCGACCTCGAAGGGGATCGTCTTTGGTCACCACTTCACGTCGATCGCAGGCACGGGCCCGATCGTGGGTCCGGCGCTGGCGATCATGTGGGGCTGGGTGCCGGCGCTGCTCTGGGTGCTCTTCGGCTCAATCCTGATCGGCGCGGTGCATGATTTCGGCACGCTGGTGGTGAGCCTGCGCAACCGCGGCATGACGGTGGGTGAGATCGCCGGCCGGGTGATCAATCCGCGGGCCCGCCTCCTTTTCCTCTTCATCCTCCTCTTCGCCCTCTGGGTGGTGCTGGCGATCTTCGGCTGGGTCATCGCGCGGGTCTTCACGCAATTCCCCGAGTCGATCCTGCCGGTCTTTCTCCAGATCCCGATCGCGATCTGGATCGGGGTGGCGGTGCACCGGAAGGGCAAGAAGCTGCTCTGGCCCTCGATCATCGCGCTGGCGCTGATGTATCTGACGGTGTGGTTCGGCGCGGCCTGTCCGGGTCTCGAATGGACGGGCGGGGCGCTCGGCACGGCGATCCAGACGATGAATGCGACGCTCGCGGCCTGGCCGGTCTGGGTCTGGGTGGCGGTGCTGCTGGCCTACTGCTATGCGGCGAGCGTGATGCCGGTGTGGATCCTCCTGCAGCCGCGCGATTACATCAATAGCCTCCAGCTCATCTCCTCGCTCGCGCTGATCGTGGTCGGCCTCGGGGTGGCGGCGTTTATCGGCGGGATCTCTCCGGTGGAGGGCGCGGGACGCATGCCGCTGGAGTTCGTGGCACCGGCTTTCAATCCGCATCCGCTGAATGCGCCGCCGATTTTTCCCTTCCTCTTTGTGACGATCGCCTGCGGGGCGATCAGCGGCTTCCATTGCCTCGTCAGCAGCGGCACGAGCAGCAAACAGCTCAAGAACGAGAGCGACGCGCAGTTCGTCGGCTACGGCTCGATGTTGCTCGAGGGTTTCCTCGCCACGCTGGTGATCCTCGCGGTGGCGGCCGGGATCGGCTTCGGCTGGCAGGCGAAATTCGGTGATGCCGTGGGAACGGAGCTTTGGAACCAGCTCTACGCGGACTGGAACACGGCGACGGGCACGGCGATCGGCGCCTTTGTCGTCGGTTCGGCGAATTTCCTCGAGGCGATCGGGGTGAACCACGTCATGGCGACGGCGCTGATGGGGGTGCTGGTGGCCTCCTTCGCGGGCACGACGCTCGACACGGCGACGCGTCTGCAGCGCTACGTGGTGCAGGAGTTGGCGGCGACTTTCGCCCCGAAGGTCTCGCCCACGGCGATGGCGGCGGAGGGCTACGACACGGAATTCGAACGCGGCACGGTGGGCAAGAGTTTCTCGATGAATCCCATCGTCTGGCTGACAAACCGCCACGGGGCGACGCTCTTCGCGGTGACGACGGCCTTCGTCCTCGCCCTCTTTCCGAAGCCGGGCGATCCCTGGACCTGGGAGACGATCGGCACGGGGGGCCTGATCCTCTGGCCGCTCTTCGGGGCGACGAACCAGCTCCTCGCGGGGCTGGCCTTCCTCGTGGTCTCATTCTGGCTCTGGCGTCGCGGGGTGCCGGTCTTTTTCACGGTGATCCCGATGGCCTTCATGCTGCTGCTACCGGCCTTCGCGATGTACACGGACGTGCTGAAATGGTGGGAGAAGGACCAATTCCTCCTCGTCGGGGTGGCGGTCTTTATCTTCGCGCTGGAGGTCTGGCTGATCATCGAGGCGATCCTGATCTGG
>Ga0209573_1003180_pt1 | contig 18743 bp, 15 predicted proteins | sample TNRBio252014_DNA_FD_185870 | JGI IMG/M metagenome (GOLD analysis project Ga0209573, IMG submission 185870) | Wastewater treatment Type I Accumulibacter community from EBPR Bioreactor in Madison, WI, USA - TNR Reactor_6/25/2014_ DNA (SPAdes)... | ecosystem: Engineered > Bioreactor > EBPR >...
CGGGCGGGTTCTGGAACATCCTCGCTGGATGAAGGGCGTTCTGGACGCCTCTCTTCCTTAAGGGACTCATGTTAGGCCGGAAGGCTCAAACCGGTCGGGAGTAGCCCGGTGTCGCTTCGCGAGTCGCCGTTCGAAAATCTGAGGGTGCCGCTCGGCTGGTCGGCGGGGGGAGCCCTGCTGATCGCCGTTGCCCTGGCGGCATTCCTTCTGCTGAGCGATCGCAGCGAGGCCGATGAGGCCGGACACGAGCCGATCCGCCAGACTTTCGAATCCGGGGCCGCGCCGGTCGGGGGCATCTTTGCCGCACCTGTCCGTTGGCTGGGCCAGGTCAGCGATCATGTCGACGACTACTTTTTTGCCGTCAGCGAGAACCGTCGCCTGCGTGAGGAACTGGCTGATCTGCAGGCCGAGCGCGACGCTGTCGTGGCCCTGCGTAATCTGAACAGCCAGTACGAAGCTCTCCTGGGTCTTCGGGTCGAACCCGATGTGCCGCTCGTGGCCGCGCGTTCGGTGTCCGAGGCGCGCGGCCCCTTCCGTCGCGCGCGCCTGATCGATGTGGGCCGGGATCGCGGCGTCGAGATCGGAAATCCGGTGATCAATGAGCACGGACTGGTCGGGCGGATCACCGGGGTGTCCACCGGCGTAAGCCGGGTCTTGTTGGTGACCGACGTCACCAGCCAGGTGCCGATCCTGATCGACCGGACCGACGCGCGCGCGATCATGCGTGGCGACGGCTCCGGAAATCCGCGGCTGGAGTTTGTTCGCGGCGATGATGCGCTGGAGGTCGGCGACCGGGTCCTGTCTTCCGGGGACGGCGGCCTGATGCCGCGCGGTCTGCCGATCGGCGTGGTCGCTCGCGGCATCGACGGCACCTGGCGGGTCAAGTTGTTCTCGGACCGCGGTTCCATCGATTTCGTTCGGGTGATGCTGTTCGACGATTTCAGCCAGCTGGCCGATGGTTCGGCCCTGGAGGCACCGCCCCTGGCCGGCCTGAACACCGCGCCGCCGCCGTCGCCGGAGGTGGTGGCCCGCATCGATGATGCCCAGGGTCGGCGCCGGGCTGAGGCGGATCGTCAGGCCCAGGCCGAACGTGAGGCGCGCGATCGCGCCGCTGCCGACGCACGGGCTCGCGAGGTCGCTGCACGCGAGGCCGCAGCGCGTCAGGCTCAGACCCAAGCCCCGCCGCCTGCACCTGACTGGGGCGCTGAATGAGGCGCGTCGTGCCCGCGCGGCGGGCTGCGGCCGTCAAGGTGGTCGGCCCGGTCCAGTGGATTCTATTGCCGGCCCTGGCTGTCCTGGCCGTGACCCTGCTTCTGGCAACACCGATCAAAGTCTTTGGGCTGACGTTGCCGGAGCCTGTCACCCCGCTCATCCTGGCCTTCGCCTGGCCGCTGATCCGACCGTCCGTGCTGGCTCCGTTGGCCCTGCTCGCGGTGGGGCTGGTCGTTGATCTGTTCTGGGGCAATCGGCTGGGATTGTGGCCGCTGGGCCTGCTGGTGGCCTATGGCGTCGTGCTGGTCTCGCGCTCCTATATCTCGGGGCAGGATACGCGGCTCCTGTTCGCCTGGTATTCCGGGGTCACCGCCGTGGCTTTCTTCGTCGGCTATCTGGTGACGACGATGACGGCCCATCAACCGCCCAGCCTGATCGCGCTCTTCTTCCAGTATCTGCCGACGGTGCTGATCTTCCCGGCCGCCAATTGGCTGATCGACCGGTTCGATGACGGGGACCTCAAGTTCCGATGAGCGAACGGTCGCCGATCCAGTTCAGCGAGGTCAATGAACGCCAGGGATCCTTCCTGCGGCGTACCTTCCTGCTCGGGGGGGTGGCCATTGCAGGCCTGGGCGTCTTGGGTGCGCGTCTGGCGCATCTGCAGTTGATCGACCAGCGCCGCTATGCCCTGGCGGCCGTCGCCAACCGGTTCAATGACCGCCTGCAGGTCGCGCCGCGCGGCCTGATCGTGGATCGTCACGGGGTGATGCTGGCGGGTAACCGGCCCAGCTTTTCGGTTTCGGTCGTGCGCGACGTCACCCAGGATCTGGACGCGACGCTGGACCTCATCGCGCGGCTCCTGCCCGATACCGCCGAGCGCCGTCGCCGCATCATTCGCGACGTCAATGCCGCGCCCCTGTTCGTGCCGGTGCCGGTCAAGACCGACCTGACCTGGGAAGAGTTCGCGCGCGTCAGCCTGTTCGTGAACGAGTTGCCGGGCGTCCTGGCGACCATGGACGAGATCCGGTTCTACCCCTTCGGTGGCAGCTTCGCCCACGCCGTCGGCTATGTCGCCAAGGTCAATGCCAACGATGTCGAGGCCGTCCGCGAAGGGGGCGAGGAACCGCCAGCGATCTATTATCACCCCGGCTTCAGGATCGGACGTGTCGGCATAGAGAAGTCGCTCGACAACGATCTGCGCGGGCACCCCGGCTATCAGCGCGTCGAGGTCGATGCGGAGGGCCGCGTCCGGGGGGAGGACGCGGAAGGATCTCAGGCAGCGGTTCCCGGCCAGAAGGTCATGTTGACGCTGGATGCTGACGCGCAAAACCGGGCCCTGGAGGTGTTTGAAGAAGAATCCGGGGCCGCCGTCGCTATGGATTGTCGTACCGGCGACATCCTTGTGCTGGCTTCGGCGCCTTCATTCGATCCGAACCTGTTCGTTTCGGGTGTGCCGAGTGCGATCTACAATGCATGGCGTGACTATGAGCGCACGCCCATGCTCGACAAGGCGGTCAGCGGAACCTATGCGCCCGGATCGACCTTCAAACCCGTTACCGGAATGGCCGCCATGCAGCGCGGCGCGAGCCCGGACCGCGTCATCGTCTGTAACGGCAGCTTCTATCTGGGGCGGCGCTTCGGCTGCACCGGGCGTCATGGTCCTCAGGACATGAAGAACGCCATCAAAAACTCGTGCAATGTCTATTTCTATACGCTGGCCGCCGAGATCGGTCCGGACGCGATCGCTGAGGTGGCCCGGAACATGGGCTTCGGCCAGGAATATGACATCGGAATTGGCAGCCAGAACGAGGGCCTGGTTCCGGATCGGGCCTGGAAGCGCGAGAATTTCACCGGAGAGAACCAGAGATGGTTCACCGGCGAATCGCCTAGCTATGGAATTGGTCAGGGGTATCTCGCGGTCAACGCCCTGCAATTGGCCGTCTATGCATCGCGGATCGCGAATGGCCGCAAGCGCGTCATGCCGCGCCTGATCAAGTCAGTCGGAGGAGTCGAGCGTCCATCACCGGCTTTTGAGGATCTCGGCTACGGCTTTGACAAGATGCGCGTCCTTCAGGAAGGCATGGAGATGGTGACCGACACCGGCGGTACCGGGTTCCGCAACAGTCAGTTGGGACTGGGTGGGATGCGCATGGCCGGCAAGACCGGCACGGCCCAGGTGATCAACTATGACCGCGGCGGGCGGGGCAGGGGGGGCGACTGGGCCAGTCGCGACCACAACCTCTTCATCGCCTATGGCCCGATCGATGATCCGCGCTACGCCCTCTCCATCGTCGTGCAGCACGGTGGCAGTTTCGGTGGCACCATCGCGGCACCCAAGGCGCGCGAAATTATGCGGACGCTCATCCTCAAAGATCCGGAATTGCTGGCGCGTGTGAATTCGCCGCCGACACCCGAGCCATTGCCGGGTGCTCCCCCCTCGGCCGGCACCGAGGTTCCGCAATGACCGCCTCCGCCATCAGCCGCCCCGGTGAACGGGATCGTCTTCCCGTAAAACTCGGCCAGATCGACTGGCGCCTGGCGGGCCTGATCGCGCTGATCGGCGGGGCCGGGGCGATGATGCTCTATTCGGTGGCCGGCGAGAGCTGGGTGCCCTGGGCCGGAAATCACCTGATCCGTTTCAGCGCGGTCTTTCTGGTCATGCTGGGGCTGGCGCTGGTTGATGTGCGTTGGTGGTATGCGGCGGCCTATCCGCTCTATGCCGTCGGGCTGTTGCTGCTGGTGGCGGTTGAACTGGTCGGCGAAACCCGCATGGGGGCGACGCGCTGGCTTGATCTCGGTTTCACCAGCCTGCAGCCGTCGGAAATCATGAAGCTCGGCATCGTCCTGGCCCTGGCGCGATGGTATCACGGAGCCTCGGCTCAGGAAGCCAAGTGGCACTGGAAGCTCATAATTCCAGCCATGATGATCGCCGTGCCGGTGGTTCTGGTCGCGCACCAGCCGGACCTGGGCACCAGCCTGCTGATCCTGTTCACCGGTGTGGCGATCATGTTCGCTGCCGGCCTCAGCTGGCGCGTCGTGCTGACAGGCATCGCCGGGGTCCTGGTGATCGCGCCCCTGATGTACTTTTTTGTTCTGCATGATTATCAGCGCGCTCGCGTCGATGTGCTGCTCAATCCAGAGGCTGACCCGTCGGGGGCCGGCTATCATATCGCCCAGGCCAAGATCGCCATCGGCTCGGGCGGCCTGCTCGGCAAGGGCTATGGCCTGGGAAGCCAGAGCCAGCTGAACTTCCTGCCGGAGAAGCACACCGACTTCATCTTTCCGACCCTGGCCGAGGAGTTCGGCTTTCTCGGTGCCTTTTTCATCCTGGCGATCTATGGGGCGATCATCGCCATCTCGCTCAGGATCGCGAGCCTCAGCCACAACCATTTCGGACGCCTGGCGGCGGCGGGGGTGACGGCGACCTTTGCCCTCTACGTCCTGATCAACGGGGCCATGGTCATGGGTCTGGCTCCCGTGGTCGGCGTGCCCATGCCGTTGTTGTCCTACGGCGGTACAGTCATGCTGACGGTGATGATCGGCTTTGGTCTAATCCAGAGCGTGCGCGTTCACCGCTATCTCGAACTGCCCAAGAGCCGGGGCGTTATCTAGACCATGACCGATACTCACAAGCCAACGTCCGGCCTGCTGGCCGGGGCCCCCAACGACATGATCGATGCCCCGTCGGCTGCCGCCGCGACGGTTGATCCGTCCGCCACCGGGCCAGACGCCGAATGTCCCCAGCCGATCACGGCCTGGACGACCCACGAGGACTCGTCGGGCCTGGCCGAAGGCCTGCGGATGCGCGAGAATCCGGCGGAATGGGCCTTTGTGCGCCTGTCGCGCCTGATTCAGGACTTCGAGAAACAGCTGGACGAGAACAGCGAGGTCGGGGCGACGATCGCCAGCGGCCCGGGCGATGCCGCCTTCACGATCCGTGACCTCGGCTTCTGGGGGCCGGACTTTATCCTGTTCATGGGCGTCAACGGGGTGGGTCGGCCGATCCGGCTGGTGCAGCACTACACCCAGGTCAATGTCCTGCTCAGCGCCATGCCCAAGGAAAAGCCGCAGGAGCCGCCGCGCCGGATCGGTTTCGCCCTGCAGGAGCGGGTCGAGAAGACCCAGGCTGACCGCGGCCCCGAAACCTCGGACTAGATGCGGGCGTGTTCCCGATCGGAGGGAACAGGCTGTCAGATCAAACGCGGCCCTGAAACCGAGGGCAGGGCCCAGATCGAGTGGGTCTGACGAGCCCGCGCTAGAGCTTGCCGGCGGCGTCGGTCGCCCGGACCAGGCCGTCGATGATCCCCGGTTCCGTCGAAGCATGGCCGGCGTCGCCGATCACCTCGAACCCGGCCTCCGGCCAGGCGCGATGCAGGGCCCAGGCTCCCGACATCGGCGTCACCACATCAAACCGACCCTGCACGATCCAGGCGGGGATCCGGCGGATCCGGTCGATGTTGTTCAGGATCCAGCCGTCGTCCGGCAGGAACCCCCTGTTGGTGAAGTACCAGTTTTCGATCCGGGCGAAGGCGACGGCGAAATCGGGGTCGGCGAACTTGTCGGGGCGGGCGACCGGACCCTGGGCGCTGACGGTGTCGCCCTCCCAGCTGGACCAGGCGACGGCACAGCGGCGTCGCTCGGCGACGTCGTCCCCCATCAACCGCTTGTAATAGGCCCCCATCAGGTCGTCGCGTTCGGCCGTCGGGATCGGCTCCAGGAAGCGTTCCCAGGCGTCCGGGAAGATCTCGGAGGCACCGTGCTGGTAGAACCAGTACAGTTCCGGTTGGGTCAGCAGGAAGATGCCTCTCAGGATCAGGCTGTCGACGCGGTCGGGGTGGGTGATGGCGTAGGCGAGGGCCAGGGTCGACCCCCACGAGCCCCCGAAAACCGACCACTTTTCGATGCCGGCCTGAACGCGCAGGCGCTCGATGTCCTCGATCAATTTCCAGGTATCGTTGTCCTCCAGCACGGCATTGGGCGTCGAGCGCCCGCATCCGCGCTGATCGAACATGAAGACGTTCCAGACCTTCGGATCGAAGTAGCGCCGCATGCCGGGATTGGTCGCCCCACCGGGCCCCCCGTGCAGGACCAGCATCGGCTTGCCTTGGGGATTGCCCGAGGCCTCCCAATAGACCTGATGGACACTGTCGGTCGCCATCATGCCGGAAGCATAGGCTTCGATCTCGGGATAGAGGTCGCGACGCGACTCGGACGATTGAAATTGCATGGCCTGTGTGGACCTTGCCTTGACGTAAGCGTCAACCCTCATTCGGGGAAAAGGGAGCGATCCTCGGTCCTTGGGGGCATCGCATGCAGTGGCGTGCTAAGGCGGGCCATGAAGTCGAGCATGTCGAGCGCGCTGATTTACGGCCTGATCTTCGCCGCCACCGGCGTCAGCCTGCCCTATGCCGGTCTGTGGTTTGAGAGCCGGGGCCTGAGTGGATCGGAGATCGCCGTGATCCTGGCGGTGCCGATGCTGGCGCGGGCGGTGACCGGTCCGATGGTGGCGATCTGGGCGGACGGGTTTCGTCTGCGCCGGACCGCCCTGGCCTGGTTGTCGCTCGTCGCCGCCCTGGCTTATGGGGCCTGTATCTATGTCGAAGGCTTCGGCCTGTGGCTGGTGTTATGGTTCGTGGCCTCGACGGCGGCGTCATCGCTGATACCGTTGAGTGATGCCTTCACACTCAAGTTGGCGCGGCGCGAGGGGTTCGACTTCTCAATTCCGCGGGGCGTGGGGTCGGTCAGCTTCATTGCCGCCAATGTCGTGATGGGCGTCCTGCTCCGATCGGAATCGGCCGACCTCATTCTCGTCTGGGCCGCCGTCGTCAGCCTGCTCCTGGCTGCGATGGTGCTGCTGGCCCCCGCCGAACCCGTGCATGAGGTGACAGACGGCCTACGACCGCCGCGGCTGGCCGGCCTGGGCCAGCTGATGTCGGACCGGCGCTTCATGACGGCGGTGCTGGCCGTCAGCCTGATCCAGGCCTCCCACGCCTTCTACTATGGCTTTTCCGCCATCGCCTGGCGCGAACAGGGCATCTCGACGCGCGACGTGGGTCTGCTGTGGGGCTTCAGCGTTGCCGTCGAAGTGGGGCTGCTGTGGGCCTTCGAGCCCTGGCGAAAGCGCCGGGGAATCGGGCCGATGACGCTTCTATTGACGGGAGGTATTGCCGCGATCCTGCGCTGGAGTGCCCTGGCGGCCGCGCCGCCGCTGGCCCTGCTGTGGCCGCTGCAGGCGCTTCACGCCCTGAGTTTTGCTGCGGTCTATCTGGCGGCGATGCAACTGATCGAGCGGCTGGCACCGCCGTCCCAGGCCACCCCCGCCCAGATGCTCTATTCCAGCCTGTCGTCCGGGCTGCTGATCGGGATGGCGACGGTCGTTTCCGGGCCGCTCTATGACGACTACGGCGTCACCGGCTACCTGGCGATGGCGGTCATGGCCACGATCGGCATGGCCCTGGCCGTGGTCTTTCAGCGCATGCGACCCGAGTCGGAGCTCCAGCTTCGATAGATTGAGGCCCGCCCTAGGACAGATCGCCGACCGCCGCATCGAGCAGCAGCCAGGTGCGGCCCGCCTCGGTCCCCAGCAGGTCGCCGGCGGCCTCCCCGTCGGGGCGGTGGATGGCGGCCTCGACGACGTCGGCATAGCGATGGACGAACTGTTCGACATCGGCGCGCATCTGGCGGTCGGTCAGCACGCGCCGGGAGATGCGTCGTACCGCCGCCGGAGCCACCCGTCGCACGATGTCACGCGAGCGGCTGACGTCGCCGGCCTCCAGCGAGCGTGCCGCCTCCTCGACTCGCGTGCGGGGCAGGAGGGCCGAGGGGTCGATCCCCATTTCGCGAATACCGGCGGTGAGATCGGCAAACAGGACCTCCACGGGCGGGGCGGGGGCCGGTCGGGCCTGGGGCTCTGGCTGGGTCGGCACCTCATCGGCGCTGGCCAGAAGTTCCTTCCAGGACATGGGCTCGGATTGCGGGGCCAGGGGCGGGTTCACCGGTTCGAACGCCTTGCGGACCTCTTCGTCCTTTGAGGTCGGGGTCAGACGAAGACGGTCGCCCAACGGCGCGTTCCGCGCCGGCTCGGCCGCGAGAGACGGCCGCGTCCGACGGTCGCTGGCGGCGGTGTCACCCGACACAACGCCCATCAACTGGACGGCTTCGGACAGCATTTCGTAGTTGCGCTTCACCCGGTCCTGGAAGGCCGTGTCGACCGCTTGGGTTTCGGCGGCGGCCCGGCGGGTCGCCTCGGTCAGGGCGTTGATGCCGTTCTCGACGGCGGCGCTGATCTCTTCGACGCGGGTGCGGGCGTCGGCCGGCAGGCGTGCGGCCCGCTCGTCCATCTGGCGCATCGAGTCCTCGACATGGGCGATGGCCGCTCGAACCTCGAGCAGGCTCTCTTCAAGGCTGGACGCGATACGCGCGACCGCGTCCTCGCCAAGGTTGGCCGTCTCGGTGACGACCCGGCGCGTCGCTTCCAGTCGCGATTCTGCGGCCTGATCGGCCGCCTTGCCGGCCGCGAAGGCCATTTCCCCGAGGCTGTCGAGCCGGGCCTGGGCCGAGGTGACGGCCTCTTCGGTCGAAGTGCGGGCGACTTCGAGCGCGGCCTGGAGGTCGGCGAGTGTCCGCTCGCTCTCCTGTACGGCGTTCTCGCGCGCCTGCGCCGCCAGGTCCTCGAACCGGTCCAGCGCCTCGCGCGTGCGGGCGTCGAAGGCCCGCGCCTCGTTCTGGCTCATGTCCGACAGCGCCTTCACCTGATCGGTAGCGGCTTCGAGCAGGTCCTGGATCGCGGTGACCGACACTGTCGAATGCTCGTTCAGTTCGCTCGAGGTCAGTCTGACCTGGCCGAGAGACTCGGTGAGCTGAGCCCGCTGGCTCTCGACCTGGGCCGAGAAATCCTCCTGATCGCGACGCAGGCCGAAGGCGGCCTGGACGAGGGCGGCCCTCTGCTCAGACAGGCCTTCCTCGACCGAGCGGATCTGGTCGGCGACGCCTGAGCCGGCCGTTTCGAGGCGCATGGTTTGGCGCGACAGGTCGTCGGCGGCGGCGCGTGCGGCGTCCTGGGCCTCGCCGGCGGCGGAAGCCATGTCGGCTGCACGGGCCGCCAGGGCCGCTTCCGCTTCGCGAAGCTGGGTCTGGGCCAGGTCGGAGGCGTCGGCCACCATGCGGGCCTGGCGTTCGACCGTGTCGATCACGCCCTGGGTCTGGCTTTCGAGGCGTTCCCCCAGTTCCGCCAGGCCCTCTCGCTCACGCGACAGCTGTTCGGTGATCCTGCGCGCGGTGCGTTGCGCCATGTCGGCGGCGTCGTTCAGCCGGCGGGTTTCCTCCTCCATCGCCGCGCGCAGGGCCGCGATCTCGGTGCGCGCGGTTTCGGCGGCCGCGGTCGACTGGTCGATGTCGGATCTCAGTCCGATGAGTGCCAGTCCCGATTCCTGCACCGCCACGCCGGTCGGCAGGCCAAGATTGTCGGCCAGGCCGCGAGCCCGCCGAACCTCAGCGGCCAGGGCCGCCGACTGCCGCATCAGGCTGGCGACCATCAGCGCCAGGCCGGCCGGAGCCAGGGCGACCAGGACGATCAGCGCGGCGGTGGTGGGATCCAGCTCCAGCTGGCCGCCGCCGACCTGATAGGCGACATAGGAGGCGACGCCGCCGATCCAGAGCAGGGCAGCGATGATGGCGAGTGGATAGGCCGCCGGCGCATCCTGGTTCCTGATCAGGGCCGGACTGGGCCGCGACGGGGCCGTCACATTGCGCGAGGTGTCGGTCGGGGCCGGCACCTCGGCCGTCGGCTCTTCGACCACGAGGGGCGGGGCGATCTTCGACGAGGCCGTCTCCGGTTCCACCAGTTCGACCGGCGGTTCCATTTCAGCAACGGTACTCGAAGATTTGGATCGTGACTTCATGACCGGCCCCTTGGGTGGCGCGCTCGGGCGGACGCGCGCCAAAATGAACTCTTAACGGTTCATTGATGTGGGGCAAAGGTCAGACCGGCCTAGCAGTCCCGATTCGCGGTGGATACCGTCGCTGACGGCCCGCTGGGGCAATCCACCGTGCGATGAACCTCGCGGGACTCGCTGGCGCGTTGATCCACATTCAGGCCAAGCTGGGCAAGGATTGTGGCGACCAGGGCGGCAATCAGGCCGACGAGGATGTCGATGAATGTCTGCATTCGCCAGCCCCCCTGCTGATGGTTCGAGAAGTGACTTATGTGCCGGATAAGCGCCTGAGGCAACTACGTTCGACAAGCGCGCCTGCAAGCGCAGATCCCCCGTTGTCGCGCCTCACGATCAGCGGGACAGACCCCCACCCGCGTTTCGGTCCTCACCCGTGGTCAGGTCAAAATCGAAGACCAGGGGCAGGTGGTCCGATGCCAGGCGCGCCAGCGGATGAAACGGCGCGTGGACGTGCCGGATCGTAATGCTCCGACTGACGAAACAGTGGTCGATACGGATCGTTGGAAAGGCCGACGGAAAGGTCTTCACCGACCTGTCGAGCCCGGCCAGGCGCTGGGCATCGCGCAAATGCTGCGCCAGGTGGCGATAGGGACCGGTCACCGAGGTGAAGTTGAAATCCCCGATCAGGATGGTCGGGTCCTGGCATCTCGGGTCGCCGAGCCATTTCGGCCCCGCCAGCGCCTTGACCTGGCGGTGCTGTTCTCCCGGTAGCAGACCCAGGTGGGTATTGATGACCTGAAGCCGGGCCTGGCCGAGGCTGACTTCCAGCCAGAGGGCACCGCGCGGCTCCAGGCCCGGAACGCCTCCGAGCGTCGGCAGGGCCGCGCCCTTTAGCCGGCGTTGGGGCAGGGCGGTCAGGATGGCGTCGCCATACAGTTCTTCCTCGACCTGCATGGCGGCGTAGAAATCGACGTTCATGCCCAGCAGCGATGCGATGGCATGGGCCTGGTCGACATGCCCGGTGCGCGCGCGCCGCACGTCCAGCTCCTGCAGGCACACGATGTCGGCGCGGCAATCCGCAATGACCGCCGCGATGCGCTCGACATCGAGCTGTCGGTCCGTCCCCACACAACGGTGGACATTGTAGGTCATGATACGCGGCATCTGGGGGACCATAGACTGCCTGACGGCAGACGCGAGAAGGGAGGTCGGATCAGGCCATGGCGGATCGGAGCGCGACCCGGGCCGAGGCAAAGGCCGAGACGGCATCGCCTGACGCCATTCCGGCGACCAGGGCGTCGCGGGCCGCCTGCAGGGCTGCAGCCGGTACCTGGCCGGCCAGGTCTGACGACGCCATCACCCGCACGCTCTTCTGGGCATCGGCCACATAGAACAGGACCAGATCGCTGCGCGTTCCGATCAGCCCGCGCGCCTGGCCCTCGACGCGAAGATCCGGAAGCAGCCAACCCGACTGGGGCGCAAGGTTCGCCACAGCCCTCCAAGCCAGGACGACACCGTTCAGCAGGATGGCCTGGGTCATCAGGGCCCCGACGAAGGGGCCGGCGTCCAGGCCGGTTTCCGCCGTCAGATGTCCGGCCCGCCAGACCGTGGCCAGACCGGGCAGCCAGGCTGGGCTCGTCCCCAGTGCCAGTGACAGGGCGGGTGCCAGCAGGGCGACGACAATGCCAAGACCCAGGGCCAGATCGAGCCGATCCGGCGCGCTGGCGACATGGAAGGTGCGGATCTCGAAGGTGTCGGGTGCCGGGGCCTTGCTCTTCACCAGCGCCCCCGCATGGTTCTGAGGTGACGGGCCGGATGGAAGGCGAGCAAGGCCAGAACCCCGGCGGCCAGGATGAAGATCATGTCGCGCAGGCCGCGCGGGTCGCCGGTATGGCCGACGGTCATCGGTGGCTGGCCCGTCGATTTCAGGCGCTGGGCAATGACGTTGATACCGGCGCGCACGGCCGCGCCATTTCGTCCGTTCCTCAGCTTGGGCAGCATCCGCGACTGGATGAGGGCGGTCCAGTCCGCGTCGGGGATGCGCGCGTTCACCGAAGGGCTGCCCTGGATGCGAACCTGTCGTTCATTCATCGCCAGCAGCAGGACGACCTGTTCGCGCGACGGGTCCCAGACCGGCAGGTCCAGGGCGACTTCGCGGGCCGAGAAATATCCCAGGCTGGGCACGGTCGCGACGAACAGTTCGACTCCGGTTGCGGCCTCAAGCTCGGCGCTGGCGAATTCAATCTCGTCGCGCGTCGTTTCGAACAGGACGTTGGCGCGATCCAGCGTGTGGGGCGTCGCCGGCGCGGCCTCGACCGTCGCGGCGAGCGAAAGACAGACCCCTGCAATCAGCGCGACCCGGTAACGCATCAGATCCTATCTGGAACGATCCCGGCCCGGCGGCAAGCGGCGCTGTAGGTATTCGCCAGCAGGCAGGCGATCGTCATCGGCCCGACCCCGCCGGGGACCGGCGTGATGGCCCCGGCGACCTCGATCGCCTCTGCAAAGGCGACGTCACCGACGACGCGCGTCTTGCCGGCGGCCGCCAGGACCGGATCGCTGTGCGGGACGCGGTTGATGCCGACGTCGATGACCGTGGCCCCGGACTTGATCCAGTCGCCGCGGATCATTTCGGGGCGGCCCACGGCTGCGACGAGAATGTCGGCACGCCGGCACACGCCGGGCAGGTCGCGCGTGCGCGAATGCGCCACGGTCACCGTGCAGTCAGCGCCGAGCAACAGCTGGGCCATCGGCTTGCCGACGATATTGGAGCGTCCGACGATCACGGCCTCGGCCCCGCTGAGAGATCCCAGTTCTGCCTGGAGCAGCATCAGACAGCCCAGCGGCGTGCAGGGCACCAGGCCCGGAAGCCCTACGGCGAGGCGGCCGGCGTTGACCACATGAAAGCCGTCGACGTCCTTGTCCGGGTCGATGGCCGACAGCACCGCCGTCGTGTCCAGATGAGCCGGCAGCGGCAACTGGACGAGAATGCCGTGAACGGCGGGGTCGATGTTCAACTCGGCGATCAGGTTGTCGAGGGTCGCCTGGTCGGTGTCGGCGGGGAGAACATGGGTGAAGGAGGCAAATCCGGCCTCCTGGGCGCGCAGACCCTTGTTGCGGACGTAGAGGCGGCTGGCGGGGTCATCGCCGACGATGACGACGGCCAGGCCCGGCGTCAGTCCACAGGCTTCGCGGAGCCGGTCGGCCGCGTCCCTGACGCGCTCGACGACGCCGGCGGCGAAGGCCTTGCCGTCGATCAGGCGTGCGGAACCCATGAGCGCTACCTCTCGCGAAAATCAGGAATCGTGGCTGCGGCGTCGATTTACATTCACCACCGGCGCGCGTCTATCATGGCCGTGGTCAGGGAGGCCGACATGATAAAATCCAGCCTGTTCGTCAGCACCGGTCTCGCCGTCGTGATGAGCGCTTCGTCCGCGTGGGCCGATGTTCAACCTGATGCGACATCGGCACCCGAGACCTGGGTCGATCCCGCCTATGTCGAACTTGGCGGGTCTGTGTCGGGCACCCTGGCCGAGGGCGATTCGCGCACGGCCGAGGACGGGCTGGTTGATCGCTACATCATCGACCTTCAGGCGGGGACGCGGGTCGAGATCACGCTTCGGTCCGATACGTTCGACGCCTATCTGATCGGCGGCTTCCTTGGGGCCGACGGTTTCGAACAGATCGGCCGGGATGACGATGGCCTGGGCGAAGGCCTGAGTTCCAGACTGCGCTTCACCGCAGCCGAGACGGGTCGCTACGAAATCCGGGCGCGAGGTTTCGGCGGGATGGGGGAGGGCGATTATCAGATCGCATTTGCCGAACGCGCACCCGGCGACCCCGGGCCGACGCCCGGCAGTATTGGAATCGGGGGCACGGTCGAGGGGATGCTGACGACCGATGATACGCCCTTCGACTGGGCCGAAGACTATCGATACGACGGCTATCGCCTGCAGGCCCGGGCGGGAGAGCGTTTCGAGGCGCAGATGCGCTCAGCCGAGTTCGACACCACCTTGATGGTCGTTACGGAGTCTCGCTGGGGCGTGGTCGAACAGCTCGGCTTTGACGACGATGGCCTGGGCGAGGGCACGGATTCCCGCCTGCGGTTTGTGGCCCCTGTGGACGGCGAGTACGTCCTGCGGGCCTCCAGCTACGGCCCGGCGGAAAGCGGGGCCTATTCGCTATCGCTGGCGTCCCTTCCGCCGCTGCCGCCGGCCACGCCGATCACGGTCGGCGAGACCCTGGCCGGTGCCATCACTAACGACGATGCCGACGCGAACGATGGACGCCTCTACGACGCCTATGTCTTCCAGGCCGAGGCTGGCCAACGGTTCGAGTTGAGCGCCAGTTCAACGTCCTTCGCCATGTCGATCGAACTCGGGCAGCAGGAAGGGCTCGTGGGCTGGGAGGGCATGGCCTATGGCGAAAACCACACCGGTGAAGAGACCAGCTCTAGACTGCTGTTCTCGCCGACCGAGGCGGGGGAGTACACCATTCGGGTCGGCGGCACCGAGTCCTCCATGCGCGGCGACTACAGCCTGACGCTGACCGACCGGGGGCCGCTGCCGCCGGCCCCGCCCCCCGGCTCGATGCGCCTGGGTGACGTCGTCAACGGAACGCTCGCGGACGGCGACGGCATCAGCCCCGACGAGCGGTACTTCGATGAGTATGACATCCGGCTGGTCCCGGGTGAGCGCGTGTCCGCGACCCTCGGGTCGGAGGACTACGACACCTACCTCGAGATCTACCGTCGCCAGGACGACGGCACCTATAGCCAGGTGCAGTCCGACGACGACAGCGGGGGCGATCTGGATTCCCGGATCAATTTTCGGCCGGATACGACCGACTATCGCGTGCGGGTGACGTCCTTCGGCCTCGGCGAGATCGGAAGCTATGCCCTGGCGGTGAGTGAACTGAGCGAGCCGGTGACACCGGCGCGCCTGCGTCTCGGTCGTTCCGTTGAGGGCGAGCTCGACGAACGTGACGGTATCTCGGATGCCGGCGGGCCCTACGATAGCTACGGCTTCCACCTGGATCAGGATCAGCGCGCCAGATTCATCGCCACCTCCGATGCCTTCGATACGGTGCTGTTCGTCGTGCGGCGCGTGGGCGATGAGTTCGAGGTCGTCACCTACGATGATGACGGGCAGGGTGACGGAACGACAAACTCCCGCCTGGTCGTCGTCGGTGATCAGCCGGGCGACTACGAGCTCTGGGTCATGTCCTACGACCCGGAGAGCTTCGGTACCTATGCACTCGAAAGCGCCGATCTCGGACCGAGCCCGACTTCGGCCGAGACGACGATCGGGGCCACTCTGACCGGGACCCTGCAGGACGGCGACGGCGTCGCGGCCGAAGGCATGACCTATGACGGCTACGCCTTTGACGGCAGCGCTGGCCAGCGCCTGCTGGTCACCCTTTCCTCAACGGAGTTCGATACGTTCCTGCTGGCTGGCGCCCATGGCCCAGACGGCCTGGCGGCCATCGCCGAGAACGATGATGCCGGCGGTGACACTAACTCGGCCATCACCCTGACACTGCCGAGCGACGGTCGATATGAGGTCTGGGCCTCCAGCTACGCCATCGGTGAAACCGGAGCCTACACCCTGACGCTGGCGGACCTGGGTCCGGAGCCGGAGCCTGGCAGCCTGCTGGTCGGCTCGACGATCCGCGGAAGCCTCAGCGATACGGATCCCGTCGGGCCTGACGGGGCCTTCTATGATGCCTATCGGTTCACGGTGGCGGCGGGCCAGTCCGTTCGCATCACCGCCACATCCAACGACATCGACTCCTACCTCGAGCTCGGTCGCATGGATGGACGCAGCTTCACCGTCGAGGTCGAGGATGACGACAGCCTGTCTGACCTGAATTCGCTGATCACCTTTACGCCGGAAACCGAGGACACCTATGTCGTGCGGGTCCGCAGTTTTGGTGCCGGCGAAGCGGGAGACTACGTCCTGACCGTGGAGGACGGCCCGACCGAATAGCTCAGGCCGGTTCGCCCAGGCCGGGCGAGAAGTTGAGGAAGCGGCCGCTCTGGATCAGTTCAGCGGCGGCCGTCAGGTCCGGCGCGAAATAGCGGTCGGCTTCGTAGGCGGCAGCGACCTCGCGCACAGCCCCGACCACGCCTTCGAGGGCGCGCGAGCTTCGCATCGGGCGGTGGAACTCGACCCCTTGGGCCGCCGCCAGCAGCTCGATACCGACGACGACGGCGGTGTTGGACGCCATGTCCAGCAGCCGGCGGGCCCCATGGGCGGCCATGGAGACATGGTCTTCCTGATTGGCTGAGGTCGGAACCGTGTCGACGCTGGCCGGATGGACGAGGATGCGGTTTTCCGCCACCAGGGCGGCCGCCGTCACCTGGGCGATCATGAAACCTGAATTCAGGCCGGACTCGCGCACCAGAAAGGCGGGCAGGTCGCTCATCTTGGGGTCGACCAGGATGGAGGTGCGCCGCTCGGACAGATTGCCGATTTCGCACAGGGTCATGGCGATCTGGTCGGCGGCGAAGGCCACCGGCTCGGCATGGAAGTTGCCGCCGGAGATGACGTCGCCCTGTTCGGCGAACACCAGAGGATTGTCGGTGACGGCATTCGCCTCGATCAGCAGGGTGGTGGCGGCCATCCGCAGCTGATCGAGGATCGCGCCCATGACCTGAGGTTGGCAGCGCAGCGAATAGGGATCCTGAACCTTCCTGCAATCGGTGCGGTGGCTTTCGCGAATGTCGGAGCCGTCAAGCAGGGCGCGCAGGACCTGAGCGACCTCGATCTGACCCTTGTGGCCACGCAGGGCGTGGATGCGCGGGTCGAACGGCGCATCGGACCCGCGAAGGGCATCCACCGACAGGCCACCGGCGGCCAGGGCGGCGGCGAACACGGCTTCCGTCCGGAAAAGGCCGGCCAGGGCCGTGGCGGTCGAGAACTGAGTGCCGTTCAGCAACGCCAGGCCTTCCTTGGGGCCAAGTGCAATTGGAGTCAGGCCAGCGCGGGCCAGGGCGTCAACGGCCGGCAGGATCTCACCATTGTGGCGGGCCTCTCCGACGCCGAGCAGGACGGCGCTCATATGGGCCAGCGGGGCCAGGTCGCCCGAGGCCCCGACCGACCCCTTGGCCGGAATGACGGGCAGCACATCGCGCTCGACCAGCGAAATCAGGGCCTGCAGCGTTTCGCCCCGGATGGCCGAGGCACCTTTCGACAGGCTGGCGATCTTGAGTACCAGCATAAGCCGGACAATCTCGTCGGGCAGAGGCGCGCCGACGCCGCAGGCATGGCTGAGCACCAGATTGGTCTGGAGCGTCTCCAGATCGGCCCGGTCGATGCGTGTATTGGCCAGCAGACCAAAGCCGGTGTTGACGCCATAGACGGTCTGGCCCGTTTCGATGATGGCCGCGACCGTGGCCGCTCCGGCATCGACGGCGGCCCAGGCCCGATCCGACAAGGAGATGGAGACCGGTCCGTCCAGCGCCGCGCGCAGGTCCGACAGGGTAAGCGGCGAGGAGCCGATGATAATCTGGGTCATGCTCAGCCCTCCATCGACGGCAGGTTCAGGCCATATTGACGGGCGCAGGCGCGGGCGATCTCATAGCCGGCGTCAGCGTGACGCATGACGCCGGTGGCCGGATCGTTCCAGAGCACGCGCTCGAGCCGTCTGGCGGCCTCGGGCGTGCCGTCCGCGACGATGACGACGCCGGAGTGCTGGGAATAGCCCATGCCGACCCCGCCGCCGTGGTGCAGCGACACCCAGCTGGCACCGCCTGCGGTGTTCAACAGCGCATTGAGTAGCGGCCAGTCGGATACGGCGTCGGAGCCGTCCACCATGGCCTCGGTCTCGCGGTTGGGGCTGGCGACCGAGCCGGAATCCAGATGATCGCGACCGATGACGATCGGGGCCTTCAGTTCGCCTGAGGCCACCATTTCATTGAACATCAGGCCGGCGCGGTGCCGGTCGCCCAGGCCGATCCAGCAGATGCGCGCGGGCAGGCCCTGGAAGGCGATGCGCTCCTTGGCCATATCGAGCCAGCGGTGCAGCCCGGTATTGTCGGGGAACAGCCGCTTCATGGCCGCATCGGTCTTGTAGATATCCTCGGGATCGCCCGACAACGCCGCCCAGCGGAACGGGCCGATGCCGCGACAGAACAGCGGGCGGATATAGGCCGGCACAAAGCCGGGGAAGTCGAAGGCGTTGGTCACGCCCTCGTCAAAGGCGACCTGGCGGATGTTGTTGCCATAGTCGGTGACGGGGATGCCCATCTTCTGGAAGTCGAGCATGGCCTGGACGTGGGCGGCCATCGAGGCGCGTGCAGCGCGCTCGACGGCGGCGGGATCAGAGACGCGCTTGTCTTCCCATTCCGTCACGGACCAGCCGACCGGCAGATAACCGTTGATGGGGTCGTGGGCCGAGGTCTGGTCGGTGACCAGATCCGGGCGGATGCCGCGCCGGACCATCTCAGGCAGGATCTCGGCAGCATTGCCCAACAGGCCGATGGAGGTCGGCTTGCCCTCGTTGAAGGATGTCTGGAGCAGCGCCATCGCCTCATCCAGGGTCTCGGCCATGACATCGAGATAGCGGGTCCGCAGGCGGAATTCGATCCGGCTGCGTTGGCATTCGATATTGATGCTGGAGGCCCCGGCCATGGCGGCG
>Ga0209573_1003181_pt1 | contig 18735 bp, 14 predicted proteins | sample TNRBio252014_DNA_FD_185870 | JGI IMG/M metagenome (GOLD analysis project Ga0209573, IMG submission 185870) | Wastewater treatment Type I Accumulibacter community from EBPR Bioreactor in Madison, WI, USA - TNR Reactor_6/25/2014_ DNA (SPAdes)... | ecosystem: Engineered > Bioreactor > EBPR >...
CAGCGCAAAGCATTCCTTGATCTTGAAGCGGTAGCGGTTCGGCAGGAAGGCGTTGTCCTGAACGCGCATGAGGACCGGGTGCGGGTTGCTTTGCGCCTGCCCTCCGGTGGGTGCGTCGAGACCGCCGAGCAATACCGCCCGGAAGAACGAGCCCGATGGCACGTAGCTGCGGGCGTCTTTCTGGTCGGCCCCCTGCCCGCCCGCCACCGGTGCGCTGACCTTGACGTCGCTCACCTCGAAGGTGGCAATCCCCGGTGGCCTGGGTAACGCCAGCGGTCCGTCCGGGTTCATCCCTGCGCCCGGATTCGGCGGCAGCGGAGGCAGTGGCGGCAGGTTGAGGGGCTCGATCACCGGTGGTGGTGGCGAGGGAAGCGGCTGCAGCGGCAGTGCCTGCAAAACCGGATTCGAAAGCGGCGGCTGCCGCTCGATCAGGTCGACCTGCTGGCGTAGCCCCTGGATCATCTCCTCCATCTGGCGCATCTGCTCGCTGGACTTGCTCATCCAGATGTCGCGGGGGTCGGCCTGGGCGCCGGGGGCGCTGATTGGCAGCGGGTGCGGGCGCACCGGCGGCGTTCCCTCGGGAAGCGTGGCCGGCTGGTCCCATAGCGCCACACCACCGAAGATGAGCACTGCGAAGACTGACCCCCCGAGCCCCAGGATCAGGAGCTGCCGCTGTTTCGGGGACAGCCTGGCGATCGTCGAGGCGATCCGGTTGCCGGGTGACTCAGCCATCACGTCCCTCCAGGACGACCAGGACGTCCGTGCTTTCACCCGGTTCGAGTTCGAGCGAGTCGACCATCACCGCCAGCACGCCCGGTCGGTACAGCTCACGCTCATCGATCGTCATTCGCGACGACGAAACGTTGATCAGTTGGTACTTCTCTCCGAACACGGCGCCGTCTAGCGTCCTTACCAGGATCAGGCGGGCTTCGTTCCAGAGGGGGACGATCTCCAGCGTGTTTTGGGCGGTCATGTCGTCGGGTTCGCCATCGCGCGCCAGTGCGAGCAGCACACGGCGGATCGCGCCGAGGCGCGAGTCGTCGGCCAGAATGGCTTTGCCCTCGCTGCGTGCCTGACCGCGATCGCGAATGACCAGCGTTTCTGCCGGGATGTCGGCGGTCTGGAGCAGCAATTTCCAGTGACGGCCGGCATCGTCGGCGACGAAGACGCTGAACTGCGCCTGCTCGGTCGTCGGTTTGAGGTAGGCGGCGCCGGTTTCCCGGTCGGCACTGACGACGAACTCGCCTTCGACGCCGTGGATACGGCGAATCTTTCCGCCATCGACGCGGATCAGGTTCGCTTCGTTGCGCGAGACCGTGGCGATCAGCGCATCGTCCGGGCGACCCTCCAGGAGCTGCCCGGCGAGAATCGGCGAGGTGACGCTAGCGAGAAGCAGCGTCAGCGCCAAACGGGTCCCGATCACTGGTTTCCCTGAATTCGGATACATGCAGTCTCCCATTGCGGTAACGGAAGCCGACCACATAGGTGGTCTGCTTCTCGGAAGCTTTCTTGTCCCCAACCCAGGTCATCAGGACTCCGGCGAGGGCCACTTTCATGGCGGTCTCGTCGGGCATCACCGATTGCGCAGAAAACTGGGTCGAGGCGTTGTTCTTGCGGATGAAATCGGTACGGGCGCCGAACTCGGCCTGGAGACGGCCGTATTCGCTGGGGGCGGCGTATTTGAGGAAGAGGTCTTTCTGGTACTCGGCGACGTGCGGCGTGATGTTGAGCGCGAGCCCGGCGTACCAGTACGCCATCTCCTGCAGGTAATCCCCGGAGACCTTCTCGCCGCTGACCCAGAAGCTCTTGTGAACTTCCGGCGGTACCAGCACGGTTCTTTCCGAGCCGGCCACGCCGAGCAAGACGCCGGCATTGGCCAGCAGCGCTAGGACGAGTCCGCCGACGGCAATGCGCATGAAGGTGATTTCAGCACGATGATTGTCCCGCTCGGAGGTGAAGGTTCGAAGGCGCATGGCTCAGCCGAGGAAGAAGCGCAGATGCGACGGCGGGGTCGCCCGCAGGCGGACGACGATCCCGCTCGGCAGCCACCAGTACAGCGCGTGCAAGGCGAACTTGGGGTGCTTGCCGGTCTTGATCCGGCCGTACTGCCAGGCGAGGAGCGCGCCGCAGATCATCCCGGCCAGCATGGCGCCTGAGATCACGCCCGTCCCGAGAATCAGCAGGAAGAGGATGGCTTGATCGAAGTCCCACCACAGGAAGCGTTCCTGGGCTTCGAGTGACTTCGGGATGTAACCGATCTCGTCCACGGCGCTCTCTTCGGATTCAGATTGTGGCGGTCAGGATGCCGGTCGAAATCGTCGGTGCGTATTGCAGGAACACCGCGAACGCCACCCCGGAAAGAATCGGCATCGGGTTGAGCCGCGCCAGCGAGAAGAGCGCGCCCAGGCCGATCGCGGCGATGGCAGCCGCCTTGCCGAAGTAGCCCTGGACCATCCCGGTCAGCCAGGTGTAGAGACTTTGAAACTCGGTGCCGGTGGTTCCCGCCAGCGCGCCCGTGGCGGCGGTCAGCAAGACGAGCGCCAGGGCGCCCTTGATCCAGTTACGACGGCTATCCATGACGGTTCCCTTTGAGATCGACACAAGACTTGATGAGCCATCCGAGGCCGAGGCCGACGGCGATGCCGCCCAGATGGGCGTCGAACCCGCCTTCGATCGGCGAACCCGGGGCGAGGATGCCGATGGCGATGAAGCCGCCGGTAATGACCACGTCGCGGATGAAACTGTGGGTGTGCGGTAATTTCACGTCACTACGCTCCTTTGCTGTTGCGGTTGGTGCTGCGGTTGCGATCACTGAGCCGGTCGTGCTGACCTGAGAGGCGGACCTCGACGCGGCGGTTGCTTTGGCGCGCCGCTTCGGTGGGTGCCGGATCGAGGTAACAACACAGGCCCTCGGCACGAACCACGATCTTGGCCTCGACGCCTTTGTCGAGGAGCCATGAGCGGACGGACTCGGCACGCCGTCTGGCGAGCCGGTCGTTGTAGGCTTTGCCGCCGATATCGTCGGTTCGTCCGTAGAGCTCGATGCGCTTGTACGCCGCTGAAATGGCTGCCAGGCGCTCCAGCTCCCACTGCCCGTCGGCGGTGGGAGTGTCTTGTCCATACTCAAAGAGGATGGTGGCGGTTGCTGAATCGACAGCGGTGGCGACTGGAGAAACAGGGGCGACCGGTGGAGGAATGTGCTGGACACCACGAACGGGAGACGCTTGCTCCTTCGCGGCAACGGGAAGTTCGACGATCGCCAGCGTCTTGCGCGTGGGCGTCGGGCAGGCCGTGCCGCTGCAGGTTCTGAATTGGCGTTCGATCCAGGCGATCCTGTCGCGCGCCATGGGTTTTGGACTTTCTTCGAACAGCGCCTGAGGTAGCGCTGGAGGCAGGCTCTCGCAACCAACCAGTATCGAGGTCGTGAAGAGCAGAATGGCGACAGGGTTCACGAGCGCCATGGCTTGACCCGCGAGGCGACCTTGCGGGCATAGGCCCGGCGTTTGTCCGGAGAGACGGCGTTGTAGGCGCCTACGGCTTCCCAGCCATAGCCGAAACGCCGGATGTTCTGCGCGAGAATCCAGGCACCGATGTACGTACTGGTGCAGGGATCAAAAAGCTGATCGCGGCCGATGCCATACGACCTCAGCTTGCGCAGCCAACTGCTGTTGATCTGCATGTGCCCGAGGTCCTCCGAGCCATCGCGGTTGCGATGGCGTGCGGCGGGGTTGGAGTTGGACTCGACGGCCGAGATGGCCTTGAGCAGAGACGGCGGAATGCCGTAGCGGCGACCGGCTTCTTCGAAGCAGGCGGCCTGCGCGGAAAAGGCCGCGGGCAGCAGGAGGATGGTCAGGAAGGCGCGAGTCATGGCTGCCATGGTAGGAAGCCAAACCGTTCCTGCGTCGCTGAAATGTGACCGTTAAGGACGCATTTCGGTTAGCGGATCCTTCGGGGTTCGGCTCGCACGGCGTCAGACATTGCCTTACGGCTCAAGAGCAACGTCCAAGTCGTTCGTCGGCGCAGGTCCGCTGCGCCAAGCACAGCAGACCTACGCGTAGGTTTGCCGGATGGCGGCAGTTCGGCCTAAGTTGCCTCTGGTGCATGCAATGTACAACGTCAGCAATGCGGCAGACTCCCGCCATTGGCCGTTGATCTCGGCCCTTGCCTACTTGCCATCCAGATCGTCCAAAAGCTCGGACGACGGAGCTGTGCCAGTAACCAAGAGATGATCTCTTGCCCGTGTGCAGGCAACGTAGAGCAGTTGCCGCTCGGTGTCATAGACTTCCTGCAGATCGGCATCGTCACCCACCGTCTCGATGCGCTCCTGCAACGGAATGACTTCGTCGTCGCAGACCATCACCACGACGGCGCGGAACTCCAATCCCTTGGCCAGGTGCGTGGTGCTGATCGAAACGAAGCCGCTGGCGGTTTCGACGTGCTCATCGAGCATCTTGAATGGGATGCCTGCTGCCTTCACGGCGGCTTGAGCGCGCTCCAGTTGCGCAGGCGAGCGGACGATCACACCAAACTCATGCGCCAGCACGCCGCCCTCTACGCGGCCCTTGATCCAGTCAGCGACGGATGCGGTCTCTTCGGCTCATCGCTGAGGACGCGAATTTCCCGCGGCGGGCCGTTGAAGACCGAGACTGTATCGCTGCGATTCTCGGTGACGCCGTCGATGTCGGTGACTGCCGGCCCCAGCAATCGATCCGCCTGAGCGCGGATTTGATGCGACGTGCGGTAGTTGATGCGCAGCGTGCGGGATCGCCCGCGAATATCGACGCCCAGTGCCTTCCATGAGAAGGGTTGCTGGAAAATACGCTGCCCGAGATCGCCGGCAAAAAACAGAGAATTCGGGCGTCCGCGTCCCAGCGCCGCAAGAAAACGAAGATGCGCGACACTAATGTCCTGCGCCTCATCCACCACCGCGAAGTCGAATACCACCTTCCCGCTGGCCGTGATGGCTGCCGCCAGCGACGTGAATAGTTCGGCTTGGGTGATCAGCTTGCGCGATTTCAATTCGGCGCGAACTTGCTCGAATATGGCCCACAACACGGCACGCTGCGCCTCCGGGAGTCGTGTCTTGCGGCCGAGTCGGGCCACATCGCGATACCCTTCCCACGAATCCAATTGCCAGGCATCGACCACCTGCTCCCACTCGTTAAGCAGAAAGTGCAGGCCAAACTTGTGACCGCTCGTCGCACGGGCCGCCTGATCGATCACCTCCCCGATCATTTCGCGGCGCGCGATCATCACTGCGGTCGTCGCGCCGCCAGGTGACTTGACGTGTGCTTTGTAAAGCCTCAGGGCGATGGACTCCAGCGAATGCACGTCGATGCGTTCGGCCAGGCGCGGTTCGTTGCCGAGGAGGCGCGTGAGTTTGGTGTGCAGGGCACTCGCCAGCGTGTCCGAAAAGGTGGTCAGCAGCACGCGGGCGTCTTCATGCGTTCGCGCCAGGTGTGCCGCCCGATGCAGGGCGACGATGGTCTTGCCGGCGCCGGCGGAACCGGAAACACGCGCCGGAGCGCCGTCATCGCGATCCACCCACTGACGCTGTTCGGGGTGCAGGAAGCTCGTCCACTTTTCCCACGGGTAATCCAGTGCGCGCTGCAACTCCTCGCCATTCGACATCGTGCGGAAACGGCGTTGCGAATCGGGATGGTCGAATGGGCTTGCGGGCGCCACCGCTGGTGTCGGAATGCGGGGCTTTCCGTCTGTCGCCAGCTCCAGCAAGGCTTCGGCGGCTTCTGCCGGCAGATGGTCGGCCAAGGCAAGCAGCGTGTCCTCGTTGGTTTGCTTCACGTCGGCCAGCCACTCGGCGGGCACGCCGTAGCCGAGCAGTTCGTCATCGGTCCGGTCGGCAAACAGGGGCTTCAAAACGCGTGCCGGCTGAGGTGCCAGCACAAGCTCCGCCTGCACATACACCGGAACGATGATTTCCTGCACCGTCTCGCGTATTTCTACCAACTGGGCGGCACCCGTCTTCGGATGGGTTTCCAGCTTGCGGCGCTCGGTGCCTTGTCGTGATGATCGACATAGCAGGGCAGCAGGCTGGCATCGCTCTTGTGCACGATCAGCCGGATGTAGCTGCCGACGCGCACCGACCAGAAATTCTTGTCCTTCGCCTTCGCCACCTTATGGAAACTCATGCCCGAACTGATCGGGTTGAGTTGCAAATCGAATGCCGTCGTCTTGATGGCCTTCTGCTCGTCGCCGGTCAGGCGTGCCAGGCTGTCGGTGAAGGTATCGGAAATCAGGAAATTCACTTGTACTCGACTCGATCGAGGTTGTCAGAACTTGTGCAGATACACGCTGCGGCGTTTGATGCGGTTCTGCTTCCAGGCCAAGCCGAGGCGCCACGATCCCGCCTGAATGAACGATCAAGCATCATCGTTACCGAACCTTCAGGAACAACTGGGTCGGCAGCGTGGCGCCTTCAACTTGAACCGCGATCTCAACCACCTGCCGGCCCAGGGATTCTGACGCACCGGCTTCGGTATCGAAGAAGACCGCCCGCCGACTGTTCGATCGCGCGGCACGCCAATACGAGACGCCTTGGTCCAGGCGCACTGTATGTATCTTGCCCGACGACCACTTCAACTCGAGCAATCGGCCGTGACCGGTACCCGAGTTGTCGGCGGTTGCGACCGATGCATCAAGTCCGACATGACGGAAAGCGGATACCAAAGCCATATCCCGAACGTTCGGGTTTAACCAGTCCGCCCAAACCGTGTTCCTGGATTTGTTCTCACCGCTGCTTCGCCGATTCGTCGTAACGACCTCGATGGCAGCGCCCGACCAGCGCGCTGCCCCAACGACTTCCCTCAGCCCGGACAAGACTTCGACAAGCAAGGCGACAGCGATCGGTGCGAACAGATAGCGGTCGCGATAGGCAACTGAAGCCACCGTGTCGCCCGCGCTTGCAATCAGCGCATTCGTTGCCGGATGACTGGCTGCAAGGTGCTGCCAGAAACGCTTGCCGAACCCCCTGATTGGTCCGTTGAGTTCGCGCTGAATCTCGATTTCGCAGTCTCCGGGACCGCCTTGCCCTTGCTGCGGCCTGATCGTTTCGGCCTTGAGTTCGGTGCCAGCAGCCGGCAACGGAGTGCCATTGCCAGTTCTAACGAGCGGGCCGTCAAAAATGCCCCATTGAGATCCGAAGTTCAGAGATGTGAGGGCACCCAATCCCCATCGATGGGCCGGAGTGTCGAGTGTTTCGGCGATAAGCCAACCATGTCCGCAGCGTGGCGGCTCGCCATGGGCATGAATCGATATGTTCGGATGGTCTGCCAGGCTCGCGAGTACGAAACGATCCGCATCATCGAGGACCCCCATGACGCCGACCGGGACAACGATCTGCACTGCCACTCCGTTTCCGGCCAAACGATAGGCAAGTTCGCGTAATGGCGACACGCTGACATCCCAATCAACCGGAGATCCGGCCGCAAACAATCGGACTCCACTCGGGCTGTACGCCGACACAACCGACCAGATGGCTTCCGGCAAACGCCTGTACTCGGGGATCGAGCCGACGCCGAAATAGGCGTATTCATCCGGCAAGCGCAAGCTGTTCAGCCAGGCGTCGCTGAGAAATTCGAGAGCGGCCCCCCGATTCAGACTATCGGCGGCAAAGCGTTGATCGAAATCGAGGACGCAGTGCGGACAAGCGCTGTCGCAATTCGCCGGGCACTCCAAGCGCCGCCGGGCGTGGTGAAACAAAGTGCCCAAGTAACGTTCGGCGCTGGACGAATAACCCGCAGCAAATCGATCGAAGATCAGGATCGAATGACATCGAGTACCGCTTTCGGGTCGTCCCTCCTTGATATCACAGCCCAATTCAGTCGCCTGAACTCCGAGCAATTCCGCGAGTGCGTCGCGCAAAACAACCGCAAGTGTCATCGCTGTCGTCACATCGAACAACCATGCGCCACGCTCCGACTTGAGTTGCAGCTCGAATACGTCGGTCCAGGTTTCGTGGCCCAAGGTCAGTCCAGCCTTGACCTTCCAAGCATCCGCACTGCCGCGACAAATCAAGCCATCTTCCTGGGACCGGCGGAGCTTTGAATGTGGCTGCTGAAAAGCGCTCGGTAGTGATTGGTCGGCCTGCATCGGTTCGGCGCGTCCACACTCAAGGCAAATCGCATACCCGTTGCCGTGTATACCGCGGGACTGGTGGAAGACATGCCCGTCGACCGACACACGAAAGCTGCCGAGGCCGGGATTGGGGAGCGTGAACCAGTCGCCGCGGGCATCGATCCATGGCTTCTCGACCGGGACGAAATGTTGAGTCGAGATGTCATTGCTCGGCTCCTTGTAAAAATCCACGGCGAAGCCGGCCGGTGCGAGAAACTCCCTAATCTGCCCAGTCGCGGTATCGGCGCCACAAGCGTCGCAATGGCGGGCAGTCTCAAGACTGGAACTGGATCCACTGGCGCCGCAGCGATTGCATCGCCAGGCATGGCGAATATCCTGAATTTCCCGAATGCCCTGCTGATCTGCTGGAATGTGCCAATTCAGCGTGACGCCGGCCGATCGATAAACGAGGCCATCCATCACGACTTCCGAACCCGGCGCGTATTCTCGAAGTGCAGTCATGAGGTCGCGGCTCGCGAGTTCGCGCCGTTGGTACCGGTTGTCCTCGCGAGTCCGCCCCGCATGCTGCCGCGCTTGCAGGAATTGCCCCCGCGTCAGGTTATCGAATGGCGCGATGTGCGTAGGGAACCCATAAGCAGGGAGAAATCCTCGGGTCGCGAGTTCGCGAAGCAGGTACTCGCCGGAAAGCCGATCAACACGCAAGCTCACGGCCCGATACGCGGGCGAATTCACGCCCCCGCCCGCCAACTCGTCACGCTCGGTGGCCAGGTTGGTCCATTCCTGCCGCCAGCTTCGGGCAAGCTCGTCGATCACCTCGGCGGCATCGTCGAGAATCCCATTCAGATCGGCCCCCTCAAAAACACTGTGCCGCAAGAGCTGCCGCAAACCGGCCGCAAGCTCACCGGATTTTTCGGGCGAGAACCCGCGACACCACGCAGAAAAACGACCAGCGAGAGAATCATCCCCGATGAAGAAGGCGCCACAGGCCAGCCTCATCTGCTCTTGCCCGGCGCCGAGCAGTACAACGGCCAGAAATCGGGAAAGCAGCAACGACTGGACGTGTCGCTGGACGATGATCCGACTGTCCAGTGACACGCGAGGTGCCGGGAAGGCGGTGTCGAACGCCCAGCGCGTATTCGAGAACACTGCCTGATCATGGGGATTCGACTTGCACAATGTCATGGCCAGTGAACGTGATTCGCGGCGTCGGCCCGCACGCCCGGCTCGTTGCAGATAGTTCGCAGGATGCGGCGGAACATTGTTCATCGCCACCTGGCTGATGCCGCCGATGTCGATACCCATTTCCATCGTCGTCGAACAGGACAGGAGGTTGAGGTCGCCGGCCTTGAACGCCTTTTCGTAGCGATCGAGTTTTTTTGAGTCCTGCTGCGCGGAATGTTCGGCCGCGGTGAAATAGGGAGCGAGTTCGATGACGCGGTCGTTCAAAGACGACCACACCCCCCGCTCGCGAAAGGCGGCAATGCTCTCTTGAGCGGCGAGCCAGGCGCGCCCGCGCCGAATACGCTCCAGGTCGTCGGTCACGCCAGAAAATGCTTCGTCGTAGAGTGGCAGCGCGACTTCCTGGCAAAGGGCCGTCGAATCCGTAGCCTGCTGCGGCAGGTAGGGCGTAACACCTTGGATCGTCGTGTCGAGAAAACGACGGGTGACCGGGCAGATCCATGCCTTGGTCATCGGAGAGAAGGCGAGGCTTTCCAGCGCAAGGACGCGACCATCGCCGCCTTGGCGCAAGAGGTTGGCGGCAATCAGCGCATCCCAGGCGGCCAGCAGGATAGCGTCAACCCGATCCTCGCCCAGTGCAATTGTGATATCCGCCTTGAGCACGTGAGCGAGCAGTCGCACGAGCGTGCTACGCAATCCACGACGCCTTGCCCGTGGCCAACGGCGCTGGTTTCGTGCGACGTTTGCTTCGTCGCGTTGAACCAGTTGACGCTGCGGAAACGGCATTCCCAGCCAACTGCGCCAGGATGGCGTGACGGCGAGCGAACCGCCACCGCGAACAAAGAAGTCGAGACAAATCTTGAGGAAGTCTAGCCAGACGGCGCGGTCGAAGCCGGCGTCCTGAACTGCGCCCGGGAGATTCGGTGCGAGGCCGTCGAGTCCCGGATAGCGTACAGCCACCAAGCCCATGGTTTCGAGGTTGTTGAGTCGCTTTGGACGACGCCCGAACTCGCGAACCAGGAACATTCTCGCCAGTTCGACCGGCCCGGTTGTGTCGCTGAAAGCATCGGGTGCAAGGCGCCGGTAGTGCTTCAGCATGTAGTCGAAGTCGCGCCCCTGGTTGGCCAGCTGATTGGCCAGATCATTGAATGGAATCGGTACCGGGTTCGCAAGTACTGCCAGTTGTTGGCGCATCTGGGTGATCATGGCATTCACCCCCTCGTTGCGCGCGGCGGTTGGAATTAGCTCAAGTGCAGCCAAGTTCTCTTGAATCACGTTTGCCTGTGCACCGCCCTGATTTCGTCCGTGTTGGAGCGCGAGGTGATAGACCAAGCCGCGCACCCGGTTGCGCTCCGCCTCCTGTTGTAGTTTTGCCGCAATTCGCGCGGTCCCTTGGCGACTATCGCTGAAGGTCAGCAAGCGGCGCCCGCGACAGGGGTGCTCGGCCGGCTTTTCGCTGTCGGGAGCAAATTCCAGCAGCGTAGGCAGGATGCTGCCGAGCAGGAACGGTGCCCCGAGACGGCTGTACTGGAAAAGTCGCTCGGCAGGATCCTCGTGCCCGCCGCAACCTGGACAACTCAGGCCACTGCCATCGTCTTCGTGGGCCAGCACGCGCAGTACATCGCCAGTGCCTTCGGTAATTCGCCGTGACAGGCGGTCGACGAACAACGGTCCGACGTGAGACAACGGTCGGTTGACGATGAGAATCTTGTGCTGCCGTCCCTCGGCGGCCTCTTCGTCATCTGCCGTATCGTCTTCACCTTTTTCGCCCTGAGGCTCGACATCCAACTCGAACTCGTCAAGCGCAGCCTGCGGCTGAAGGTGTACCAGCGATCCACTCGAATCGCTCGCCAGCAGGTGCGCCATTCCGCATTCGCCGCAGGACACGACCTCATAGGCTGGGCTGCCGCAGTCACAGTGTTTGCGCGGTTCGAGATACACCTGGCCGAACGGCCAATTGCTGTCGTCGAGTGCGGAACCGGCCTTCTTGATGCAGACGCTGTCGGCGCACGCCCAGATCCCAGACAGTGTCTGATGAAATAGATGGGCTCTGAGAGGCAAGAATGCCTCGCCATCGTCGCTGCCTTCGCCGGTGTTGTCTCGTGTTCCACTCAGCAGGTCGAGCCAGCGTAACGCCTCGCGCTGCTGTGCCAAGGAATAGGCATCTCGGGCGCCGAAAAGGGATCCGCAGACTGCCGAAAGGCGCGCGACCGGCGGTCGATCGGCGGCGCCGACGAACAGTTCGCGCACCCTGCGTGCCATCACATCATCGACCAGCGAGTCATATCGACGTGTCGATGTTTCGAGTCCTGCTTCGATCTCGGCCAAACCCTGCACCGGATTGTGGCCCGCCGGCCTGATCCGCTTCAGGCTCGGAACGCTACGCAGGCCGGCCACCAGATGCACCCGGTCCAGCTCCACGCCGGCGACCTCCGCGAGGAACCGCCTGAGTATCTGGCCGGCCTCGCCTTCCGGGTCGCCGATGGTTGCCGAGGTCGCGACGAAACGCACCTGGTCCGGCGTCACGCCAAATGCAAACAACACGCGTCGGATCAGCAAGGCGGCCTCGGCAGCCTGGGAGCCGACGTAGGTATGGGCCTCGTCCAGCACGACCCACTCCAACTTTCCCTGTGACTGCGTCAGGATCGGTGCGTCTGCCGTCCGCACCAGCATGTACTCCAGCATCGTGGCATTGGTCACCAAGATCGGCGGCGGCGAAGCGCGCAGACTTTGGCGATCCATGACCTCGCCGGGCTGCTGACGCTGAATGTGCGCCGGATCGGGACGTTCCGGGGTGTTCCCGTTGTACAGGCAGAAACGAATGTCCCCCTCGAAGCCGTGAGTCCATGCGCGCAGCCGTTCCCTCTGGCTGTTGATCAGAGCGTTCAGGGGGTAAAGGAACAGGGCCCGTACCCCGACCAATCGGCCCCGACCTTCCTGTCGTAGCCGAACGAGCCGATCGAGAATGGGCACCATGAAACACTCGGTTTTCCCCGAACCCGTCCCGCTCGCCACCACGAGCGACTGAGGTTCGCCTTGCGCCAATATCCGCCACGCTTCGACCTGGTGAATATAAGGAAATTGCCCACGCTCGAATCGATAGTCTCGCACCAGATCCGCCGGCGGTTGGTCCATCGCGCGCACCAGATCCTCGGTCAGTAGCGTTGGAACGAGGTCGGCCATGCGCTGATCAGACTTGCGCCAACCGAAGACTGCCTCGAAGCTCGGGTCGGCGAGGAATGCTCCGGGCTGGCCGTAAGGACGATCGAACATCGCCGCCAGATGGCGTTGGAGCGGCGCATTGCTGAAACCCAGCCGGCTAATTGCATCCACCTTGGCTCGTTCCGCCAGTGTGGGCAGCAAATCGGAGTAGAAGGTCTGGCTCATTGGTTGTCTCGTCAATTCAGAAGCGCGCAGGCAAGCGCGCGGGCAATCGTTTCGTTGAAAGCATGATCGAACCATTCGGGATCGAAGGCTCGATGCTCGCGAAGGATGTGAATGGCACCCGGGTCCCTGAACCAACTGTCCGCATCACCGGTAGCGACTTGAGCCGCCAACAATAACGGCATGTTGATCGCCCCATCCGGATAGCCGAAATGCTGGGCGCACATGAAGCGCGTTACGTTGGGCTCGTGGCGCGCGCGATCAAGAATTTTGGAAGAGCCGGTCGGCCACTGGTCCTCGGAATGACATTGGCGCAAGCGCATCAGGGCACTCGTCTCTTCGAGCAGCAGCGGCGCCTCGTTCGTGGATCCATGGAGCCACAAAAGCCTCACCTGCCGCGGCCCGTCCGGAAAATGGGGGCTGCTGGCAATCCCTAGCAGATAATGCAAGGCACCGTGCCCCGAAACCAGGTCCTTGATGCGGCTATCGAGGTGCGTCCGAAAGACGACTGGCCCGGCTTCGCGGCCAAAATTCGCGGCACATTGTCGTTCCAGACAGCCGATCGCTTGCCGCCAGGCGCCGAGCGACACGGTCTCCCACGCGAAAGGCAGTTCCTGATCGAATCGCTCGACGAAGCCGCGGGGCAAGGTTCCGAATCGAACGGCAAGCGCCGCCATTCCCGTCGGAGAACGGGCGACACGACGCCACAGGTCGAGAGTGGCCAAGGGCAAGTGCCCGACCTGATCCGCCAGTCTCTCGACTTCGGTCCAGCCGGCATGCCGAAAATCCACCGCCAGTTCACTGATGACGGCATCGAGGTCGGCCTCGCGCTGTGTCGGGTCGGCAAGCCCGATGGCCTTCGCCAACGAACCATCACCGGCAAATTCGCCGGCAACCGTCCAAAGCGTCGGGCGGAACGGAAACAGCGCACCCGGCCCCGGATAGATCAGCCAACACCCGGGCTCGCGTTCTTCGGGCTCGAACGCCCAGCATCCTCTAGGCACGCCCTCGGACGATCGCTGATCGAGTCGAATGGGCTCGTCGCCAGGCTGCTCGAGACGAAGCGCCAGCATCGGCAACCCTGCCAACTCGTCTGCCGTGAGCATCGAAAAGCCACGGTCTTCGATGCCAATATCTTGACCGGATCGGACCAGCTTTGCCGCATAGCGCGCCACATCGATACGGAACGGTTCCGCATCGCCATCGCCGATTCTCAGGACGACCCGCACCTTTGCGTCCGGGTTATCGTCGGCCGACAGCAAATGCTGAATGTCGGTCGCGTAGTCTTGCAATCGCACTTCGATTCCTAGCGAACCCGGCTGCACGATGAGTCTGTGAATCCGGGCGCGATTGCCATTGGCCGAGTGCAATTCAACGGTTATTGCCTTGTTGCTGCCGCCATCGAGTGCAAGCAGGCGGATACCGGCAATCCGCTCGGCGGCGACCAGCGAACCCGGGCGCAATTCACTGCCGTTGGCGTTGAAAGCCCTGACGCCTTGCCCTGGAAACGGAATCCGCAGGCGAACCGGGACCGTCGTGTGACTCCACAGCACCTCCAGATCGACGCGCTCCGGCGGGCGGGATCCGGCGGCAATGCTCAGGGAGAGGACCAGTGCCGCATTGGCCCGCAGGAGATCCATTCGGACACCCTCGGTCAACATCCGCGCGGTCGTGGCCTTCCAGTTCTCCAGCCTGATTTCGCCGGCTCCAGCATCACAAGACCTCATCGACAGCGCTGCCGCCTCTGGCAATACCGCCAAGCGTGCGCGCTGCTTTACGTCCCCGGAAGCGGGGTAGCGCATCGAAACAGGTCCTATCGGCATTGCGCCGTTATGCACCGACGTGCCGAGCACGCTCCAGCCGGGATTCCCATCGACCTTGTGAGCGGCCCCGTTCTGATCGATCCGATAAAGGGCAGGCAATCCCCTGAAGGCCATCGGCGGACTCTGAAAATCAAACCAAAGACGCTGGCCGCGCCATTCGTAACTGTCCTCGGTCGAATTCGCCTGCCCGGTACGAATCCGACACGACAGACCGGCGTCGTTCCAAGCGTCGGTCGAACCGTAAACGCGGTAGATCAACCGATCGGGCGCATTCAATCGGCCACAAACGGTCAATTCGGAACCGTCTCTGGCTCGTATCTTCCAATCCACCCGAAGCGCAACCAACGCCTGCGTCGCGGGCACACCACCACTGCCCTGGCGCAGGAAACGGGACAATCCATCCTCGTCGGAAAACACCCAGGGCAGTTCGTCGTCCAGCGACTCGCCCTTGGCCGCAGTGGCTGACCAGCGCCGGCCATCGGGCGCGGCAAGGTGCAGTCCATGCTCGCAAGCGCTGATGTCACCGGAGAATCCCCACGGCCTGCGCTCCACCCGAAAAGCCGCGTTTCCGGCCATACGCCGCACGGTCGTGACCTTTCGCGTCTCGCCTACGACCACAGCGAGTTCGCCTGACCGTGGCAAGTCGTCAAGCGGCACCGCAAAGAGCGTCGCAAGATGGCCCGCGGGAAGGCTATCCGGGAGCGTGACGCTGGAATTCAATGACCACAGTCCATCGTCGGCGGAAACGAGGCGCCGTTCCAGCGGCAGGCAAATGGATTGCCTTTCGATGCGAACGCTCGCGGCGTCTCGAATGAGTTGCTCAATAAGTGCTTGCGCGTGCGAGTCGTCGATCGGCAGCGGAAAGCGGTCCCGCCAGCTCAGGATCTTCTGATTCAGCGTGGCAATCGCTTCGGCGCTGGATGTCAGCCCTGCCTCGTCCTTCAGTTGTAGAACGGTCCAGGCGACGTCCGCCAGCAAAGTGCAGATGACGTCCTGCCGATAGCTCTTTGGTAGCGTGGACTGAAGACTTCGCACCCAGTCCAGCAATTGGGACGAGGTGACACTGCCGTTTCTCGCCTGAGTAAGAACCTGACTCAATAGCTGTCCGACCCGTCCGCGCGCCTTGGCCAACAGTTCCAGCGGTAGCCCTCCCTGAACAGCCACCGTGCCGAGAAACCGCAATGCCCCTTGTTCCCTTGGCTTCAACCCCCAATCCTGAAGTCCCAATCGAACGCATTCGCTGCGCTGGCCTTGCGTCCACTGGTGGGGGTCGGCGCCGATACTGCGAAGAATCGGCTCCCAGGACCAATGCGAACCATCGAAACGACGCCGCCACCACTCTGAGCCATAAAGGACGAAAAGACAGGAAAAGCCGCTCAGCCGTGGCAGTAGAGCAAGCCCCACGCGGTCCAGACGGCCGAGCCATTGAGCGAGCAGTGCCTCAAGCTCTCCAAACTCGGCCTGATTGAGCCGATAGAGGTACAGCGCCCGTCCATCGGGCGCGGCCAAGCTACGCTCCGAAAGCAGCTTCCGCTTCCAGTCGGTGAATACCGAGAACTTGTTGTTCTCCGCCATTGATCTCCCCTTCGCTTGGCATTTCTTCGCGTCTTCTCCGAGCAAGACCGTTTCCGGTTCGGTATTCGCGCGCTGACAGAGACACCGCAGTTACATCGTGTTGATTACCCCATCCAGAGTCCGAAACGCCGATTCATCCGACTCAGGCCATTGGCGTATTGTCTCTTTCCTGCCCGACGGTAGCAGTGATGCGCCTCGTCGTGGATGACGAGGATGTTCTTCATGCCCATCAGGGCAGGCATCACGCGCTGGAGCATCTGGCCTTCAGTTTCGAGCGTTTTCGGTTCTTCGCCCGTGCGGCCCTGAAGCAAAGCCCGGCCGCCCTTGGACAGATCGATGCGTTCGCGCATCTTGAAGGCGTGATAGTTGGTGATGACGATCTTGGCGCGTTTCACATTGTCAAGCATGTCGCCCGGCACCAGCTCGCGGTCTTTGTAGCAACTGTTGTGGTCGTTGGGTTGCAGGACGCGCAGCCTATCCTTGATGGTCAGGCCGGGGGTGCAGATCAGAAAGCCACGCGTGAAGTTCTTGCTGCCCGGCCGGCGCGCCGCGTTGATGGTCTGCCAGGCAATGATCATGGCCATGACCGTGGTCTTGCCGGCGCCGGTGGCCAGTTTCAGCGCCAGACGCATCAATTCGGGATTGGCATCCTTGTTTGCCGCCGCGAGGTGATCGAGAATGTGCTTGTGCTTCTTGATCTGGGGAGCAACCTCGGTAAGCCAGATCGCGGTCTCCACCGCTTCCACCTGACAGAAGAATGGGCGGATGTCGTTGAACTTGTGATGGCGCCAATGCTGCAACAGGCGGACTGTCTCCGGCGTGACCTGCCACTGATTGGGATTAGGCAGGGAACGCCAGGAATCGACATTCCCACGCACTTCGTTGATGATCGAGGTGGGGTCGTATTGCTGCTCCTTGTTTGACAGCCCAGCCTCATCCTCGAAAACGAATCCTTCTTGCTTGGCAGCACCCTTACGCTTCTTGGGCTTGGGAATCGGGGTGATGAATTTCGCGCGGCGGCGAGTTTCGATGATCTGCTGCGTGGGTTGCCCGTCATCATCTAGCTCCCAATGCTTGACTGGATAGGCATAGGGAGAGTTCATGATCGGATGGTCAAAGAATGGATTCGACATGGCGGCGATTTTCATTGATGCGGTATGGATATTCCAAGAGCAGCTAGGCATCGTCCAACAAAAGCCCCGTGAACGCCATCACGTATGCATTGTCGATGATTTCTATGTGCATTGGGTGAGATTGCAGCATGCGTCTCGTAAAAGCGGTATACCGGCCATCTAATCTGTTTGATGCAAATGACCGCAGTGGCCGAGAACCTGCCCCAGAGGCTACACCGCCAAACGTCACCTTGAACGGTGGCAGCGGCCGTTCAGAAGTCTCGTTTCTTCGCGACGGCAATGACCAGGTCGTGGTCGAGGCAGCACGAACGCGCCACGATTCGCCGCCGTCGACCAGCCGTCACACCACAGCCGTAGCGCCCCCTGGATGGCACACCCCTCAAAGCCGCTTCTGCAAATTGCTCACCCACAGCCACAGGGCGTACGAGATCGAAACGATCAACAAGGGTGGCAGCAGCGAGGGCATCGGCAACGGCACGATCATCCAGGCGGCGAGCCCCACCAGAACGGTCCACAGGACGCGCACCCCGAGGCTGTGTCGGATCGGGCTCTGCGCCACGAAGGAGTATTTCCGGATTTCCCGCACCAGCTGGCCATCCCTGTAGGCCGCCATCACCAAGGGAATGCCCGGCAGCAGCCATCCCATCAGCACTTGCAGGCGGTAGGCGACCAGTCCGATCCACAACCAGGTCGCGACGATCCGGCCCTGCGCCCAAGCGCTGAGGTCGGAACTCCCAAAGGGTCCCTGCCCTGTCGATTGAGCGTCGATGATGAAGCTGCGAAAATCCGACGCCAGCGATTTTTCCAGGTCTTCCAGGGTACGACCGTAGACGGCGCTCTCGCCGTTGCCGGCAATCGCGTAGACCTCAGCCCGCTCGGCGATCCAGGCGTTGCGGATCACTGCCGGCGGAATGAACGCCCAGGTGGCCGCCATCACCAGGAACAGCGCGACGGCGACGAAGGTACTCCAGCCGGTATCCGTGCGCGCCGCCCTCATCACTGCGTCAGCAGAATGGGAAATCGTCCCTTGAGCGTCCGCCCGCCCGAAAGCCGGGCGATGAAATGGAGTGGCGGCAACTCGCCGAGCATCGCCGCAGGAAAGAGCTCTGCCTCCTCTTCCAGAATCTGCTCCTGGTAGGAGGCGGTGTATTCGTCCTGAACGTGGCTATCGACGTTGTGTCCGTAGCGCAGGGCCAACGAACGTACCTTGATCTGCGGCATGCCTTCGGCCAGGTATTTTTGCGTTTCGGAGTCCAGGACGCGCAGGGCGATCTTGTTGTTGGTGTTGGCGAGCACCTGGCGGGCCTTGTTCTCGTCGCCGAGCCGGCTGGCGAAATCGGCAAAGGTCTGGGTGGCGATGGTCACCCGGAAGTCGGCGCCGCCACCCTTGTTCATCAGTTGAATGGCCGGCTGGTTGAGGACCTCGGCGGCTTCGTCGATGAACAGATTGACCGGCGTCAGCGAGTCGATGCCGTAGTTGTAGCGGTCGCCCGCGACTGCGGCGAGATCGGCCAGCAGGATCGAGCCGATGGCGCTGCCCACCGTCG
>Ga0209573_1003182_pt1 | contig 18730 bp, 19 predicted proteins | sample TNRBio252014_DNA_FD_185870 | JGI IMG/M metagenome (GOLD analysis project Ga0209573, IMG submission 185870) | Wastewater treatment Type I Accumulibacter community from EBPR Bioreactor in Madison, WI, USA - TNR Reactor_6/25/2014_ DNA (SPAdes)... | ecosystem: Engineered > Bioreactor > EBPR >...
TGCGAGAAAGGCGCCGAGCTGATCGCGGCGAAGTGGGCGAAGGCCCGCGGCGTCGCCACCATCGTCTTCAGGCCCGACTGGCACGTCTTCAAGCGCAGCGCACCCTTCAAGCGCAACGACCAGATCCTCGCCGCGCACCCGGCGCTGATCATCGCCTGCCCCGGCTCCGGCGTCAGCCGGAACCTGGTCGACAAGGCCCGCCAGTTCGGCATCGCCGTCCGCGAGATCGCACCGGCATAGGCTGCGCTCGCCCCGGACGGCCGATCTTCCGAGCGATCGTCCGGGGTAGCGGTTTCACAGCCCACTAGACCGACAGTCGCCTGCTGCCGACAACCGTCTTGGTCGGCTCGTGCTGCTCCTGCCGTCGGATCGCAGCGTGAACTCGATGATCCTGGCGATTGACGGCACGTCCTTCCCGAGGGGACGAGGCGACCTGAACGGAGCGGCTGTCGAGAAGCGGGTGCTCAGTGCCATTGATGTCCTGTTGGCAACGGACCGGCTGAATGGCACGGTACTGCATTGGAGCGGGATTGGGCCGCACATCACCGGTGCCGCTCACTCCGAACTCGAAAGGAGAGGAGGGTCACGATGCTCAAGCCGTTCGCGATCACCGCCGCATTTGCGGTCGCAGCGTGCCTGTTCGGCCATCCAGCGTCGACACTGGCGCAACCGAGCGATGCTTTGGCTCAGGCCACGCAGACGCCGACCACCACGCCGAAGGCGCCGGCGCCACAGACGCCGGCGCCACAGACTGGGCTGGTCGACATCAACAGCGCCAGCCAAACCGACCTTCAGACGTTGTCCGGGATCGGTCCGGCGCGGGCGAAGGCGATCATCGCCGGCCGGCCCTATAACGGTAAGGATGATCTGGTCAACAAGAACATCATCCCGTCGAGCGTTTATGAAGGGATCAAGGACAAGATCATCGCCAAGAAGAAGTAGCTTGGTGATAATGGCGCGCTTTACTGCGCCGAATGCCGTGCCTGCGGCCGGTCGTTATCCCGTGTGAGTAGCTGCTTGACGATGGGTTGCGGGCCCGACGATCATCGCATCGTTTGCTGGAAATCATCGGTTCGTGGTGCAATCGCGGTTTCGGTGGGTGCGCAGTCACGCTGCCGGCGCGCCGATCTCCATCGGCGCGGCCGGACTCCCCAGCCTGCGCAACATTTCTTCGATTTCGCTCGAGGCGCCGACGAGCGACGTGCCGACCAGGTCGGCGCCGGTGGATCGGCAGACGCTCGCCCACCCGTCGGCAGGCCGGGTCCCGTTCCACAGCACGAGGACGATCTCGGTGCCCGGCGAACAGCGCTCGCGCACGCGCCCGATCAGCCGGCGCGCCTGGCCGAGCGCGTCGGGGTGAAGGGAAAACAGGCATACCGCCGTGACACCGGAACGGTCGTCGATCGCCGGCCGCTGACGCGCGAACGCATCGTGGGAAAGCGTCCGTACGTCGAGGCCCCGGTCGGTCAACAGATATGCGAGCATCGTCGCCGCCGCGTCGTCGAGGCCGTTGCGGGCACCGGCGCACAGGACGAGGCCCCGATCGTACCACGCTCCTTCGCGAACGGCGGCGGCGGACCCGGATGTCGTTGCCGCGGCGCGAACGTCGCCCACCATCTCCAGGACGTCGGCGGCGAGCGCCGTCCATCGTTCACGGCCCAGGGCGCCCCGCAGGCGATCCTGATCGGCGAACGCCAGTGCGGGGACCATGACGTTCTCGAACAACTCGGACAGCGAGGCGGTGTCGACGTAGTCGTCGATCAGCTCCATGGCCTCGTCGGGATCGTCGGCGAGCAGCCGCTGGTAAAATTTCAGTTCGGGCGGCAGGACCGGCTCGCTACCGAGCAGAACCTCGAGAAACCGAAGGTGGGTGACGTGGCGGCCGAGCACGACGAGGCAGACGGTCAGCGGTGTCGCCAGCAGCAGCCCGACTGAGCCCCACAGCGTCGTCCAGAACACCGCGGCCACCAGGATGGCGACGGGCGAAAGTCCGGTGCTCGATCCGTACAGCCACGGTTCGAGCACGTTGCTGATGAAGATTTCCAGCACGACGTACAGACCGATCGCCAGCAGTGGCATCGTCCATCCCGGATCGACGGCGATCGCCAGCAGCACCGGCAGGCCGGCCGAGATCGCCGGTCCGACGTACGGAATGAAACGAAGGACGGCAGCCAGAAGACCCCACAGCACCGGGTGGGGCACGCCGATCAACCACAGACCCGCTCCGAGAGCGACGCCGTAGAATATGTTGATCAATAACTGCATCAGCAGGTACCGGCTGACGCGCCGGGCTGCGTCGGTCATCGCCTCCGTGGTGCGATGGACATCGCTCGAGCCGAACAGACGGATGAACCGATCGCGCAGGTCCTCCCGCTCCAGCAGAAAGAAGATGACGAGTATCGCAATGATTCCGGCGGTCGCGAGAGGCCTGAGCAGCCCGCCGGCGAAGTCGCTCAGCACCTGGGCTGGAGTTCGCGGCGGCTCGTGTACCTCCACGGGGATCGGCTGCGATTCCTGAGATTTGCGAACTTCCTTGTCGGCAGGGGGTTTGTTCTGTCCGGCGGGGGTTGCTTGCGCCCGCTGCAGTTCATGCTCCAGATCGTTCCAGACGGTTCGAATCCGGGTCAGCCCTCCGGCGCTGGCAGTGGCTTGGCTCAGGTCGCGGATCTTGTCACGGAAGGTCGACTCGTATGTGTACAAGTTGCCGGTCAGGCTGGCGATCTGGCTGGTTATCACGCCGGCGAAGGCGGCGACGACGACAAGCACCAAAGTCACCACCAGCAACACCGATGGTAGGCGGCCCAGCCCCCAGCGGCGAAGGCGGATCGCCAGCGGAGCCAGCGCAAAGCTGATCAGGATCGACAGGGCCAGCGGGATCAGGACGTCCTGGCCGAAGTAAAGCGCGACGACGACGACGACGACAACCGCGAGCGTGGAGGTGGCCGATCCAGGCGGCGCTGCCGGCGGAATGCGCGGATGGCGCTGCGACCTCGGGCGGTCCGAGGGAGGAGAGCTTTTCTCTGCCGTGGCCGTCGATTCCGCACCGATGCCCATGAGCCCTCCTGCCGCGTGATCAATAGTGAGCAGCCACGACATTCGAAACGCGGAGGATGTCCAATCGGCCCGGCCGCAAAGCGCGAATTCGAGATCAGGATAGGCCCTGTCGCGCTCCACTGGCCGATCGGTGATTCCCTGATACAAGGCCGCGCTCGGCGTGCAGGGCGAACCCCGGTGTTAATGTTCGCGAAAGGCTTCATTGCCATGCTGACGGGGGGACCGCAGGGGAAAGTTGCCGATGTCCGCACAGATCATGCCGTTTCCTGGAGCACGCATCCCTGACTGCGCCATCGGCGCGCACGACCCGCATGTCCTCGAAGCCGCCCTGCGGGTCGAACGTCTCGCGTTGCGCATCCATGCCGAGTGCGACGACAAGAGCGGGCTCCTCGGCCTCGATCGAGGGGTGAAGCTGCTACCGGGCGGCAGACAGGAATTGCGCGACTTCATCTCCGTGTTCGACGCCGATCCCTACACGCTCGCCATTCATGGCGCCTATCTCAACGACCAGCAGTGCCGATCGGTCGGGCAGCGCGACGAACGCCGAGAACGAGCCGATCTTCGGTAGCCAACTCTTCGGGCGAACCCCGGCGCAAGCGCCGGACCGGGCTCTACGCGCTGCGCTTCCGGAGCCGCCGTCGGCGTCTCCGCCCTGTCGGGTGACGATCCCTTTCGCAACGCCCAGCCGCCGCGGCATCGTCGTTCGACGATCCCCGCCGCTCGGGCCGGCGAAGCCAGGACTGAAAGAGGCGCCAAGCTGTTGCTCCGGCAGTGCCGACATCGGCCAGTAGCGGCGCTTCGTTTCGGATCACGACCTCCTTCGAGCCGCCGGCCGGGCTCCTCGGGTCGGTCGACAGGCCCGCCCACCTCGCCAACGCTCACGAGACAACGCTGTCCTCGCCAAGACCGTCCCGCAGCGCCCATGCCCAGCGCCGGGGTACGCAGCCGGCGGAGCAGTCGAGAAACCCCTCGCCCTTCTCTCGTGCCCACGAGCATCGATCCCGCGGCGGCCGAGGAGGTGAAGGCTCCCCGCTGCCGGCGACAGACCTGCTTCACCACACCGATGCCGGCATTGCCTCGTATGCCCCGACCATCGTGCAGGCGACCTCCCGTCTTCAGCGGCGGGTCTATGCCTCCCGGCGCCGCCGGGCAACCGGCCAACGTCCCCCGCCGCGCACACCGGGGCCGCTGACGACGCAGAGCCGAGGGCTCGGCGCCGCACGCACCCCAGGGTCTGCCCGCTCAGGGCCGCTACCCGGTCCTCCGCTCCGCTGCGGCCGCGAGCGGTGCACCGGCGGCACCGGGCGTCATGGCCGACCCGCGTCGACGGGAGGAACAGCCTCCCGCACAGCCCAGGAGACAGACAATGGCTACCATCGGTTTTGTCGCGAAGCAGGAAGACGGCAGCTACAAGGGTCGCCTCACCACACTCAGCGTCGACTGCGACATCAAGCTCGCCAAGAACACGCAGAAGACCAAGGTCGAGCATCCCGACTTCCGCATCCTCGGCCGCAAGGACCCCCGCTCCACCCCGGTCGAGATCGGCGCCGCCTGGGTCCGCACCAACCGCGACGGCGACGAGTACGTCTCGGTCAGCATCTCGGCTCCGGAGATCGGTCGGCGCATCTACGCCAACCTCGGCAAGGCGCCCGGCCAGGACGACCCGGACGTCTACGCGCTGATCTGGAACGACGAAGCCGCGGCTGCGCAGCCCGTCGCGGCGACCGGCTCGGACAACGGCTGGTAACCTCCCCCAGCCGTCTCGGCTCCGCCGGCTCGACCGGCGGGGCCTCTTTTCATGCTCCCGTGCCGCCCGTGCCGAGGATCGCCATGCGCCGCATGGCGTGGTGGCGTCGCTTGCGCGACACGTCCGTTTTTTTGTCAGTCCTTTCTCGCGTCGTCCCAGCATGACGGACGCGGACGACCGCGTCGACGATGCGCGGTCCCCCCGATTTCGCCGGCGAGAGCGACGAAATCGGCACCCCCACGCCCCGCCTCCGGCGGCGGCTCCGCCGTCGTTGACCCGCCCGCCCGCGCCCGTCCGGCGACCGCCGTCTTCGAGCGGAAGACGCAGCCGAAGGAGGCGACGATGCGCCATCAGACGATCCAGCAGTCGATCCTGGAGATCCGCGCGGAACTGGCGGGCTCCCTTCTCACCCGCGAGGAACGCCGCGGCGCCCAGGCCGAACTCGCTCGCCTCGAAACCGAGGCGGCGAAGCAGCTGGCGCTCCTCGACGCGGAGGACGTCGCCGACTGCTGAGCGCAGCCGCGGGCGGCGCCGCAGGGCGCCGCCCTACTTCCGCCAGAGCCGCCCCGCTTGTCCCGGTAGAGAACAGGAGGGACCCGCGCGCGCCGCGAACCGCCCCACAAGCGAAGGAGCGGCGAGCGCGGGAGGTTGCCTGTTTGCCCACCGGGGCAAGCCTCGCCACCGCCGGGACAACACTGCCTCGGGAAGGATCAATGCCTCGGCGAATCCGGCAGAGCCGCACCGGGCTCTCCTCGCGCCACTCCCGGAGCCGCCCGAAGGCGTCTCCGGCTCTCGCGCGCACCGGGGTCTGCGGCCTGCGCCCGGAGGAGGATCACGATGCTCGAGCCGTTCACATCACCGCCGCCATTGCGGCCTCAGCGTGCGATGCGGGAGCCGGCGAAGAGCTCAATCAGCAAAACGCAGCCTGCTGAAGTCCAGGTTCCGCGTTGATTTCACTGCACTCCGCCCGCCGCGGGGAGAGGCTCGGTACCTTCGCTGAGGATCGCCAGATAACGCCGGTAACCGAAAACGCGGCCACGCCGGCGCCCGGTTACCTCTTCGACCACGCCGAGGCGCTGAAGGTCGGCGAGTGCTGCGTTGATGGTCGGCGCGGACAGGCCGGTGCGTTCGACCAGCAGGTTGGCGGTGAGATAGGGGCTCTGCTGCAGCAGGTCGTGAATGCGCAGAGCCGAGCTGGCGCGTTGGCTGTCCGCCCTGATGCGCTCGCGTTCTTCCTTGAACAACTCGACGATTCGCGTCGCGGCGTCGAACGCCTGGTTGGCCGTCTCGGCCACGCCAGTGAGGAAGAATTCGAGCCAAGCTTCCCAGGCGCCGAGTTCGCGCACCTCCTGCAGCAGGCGATAATAATCCGCGCGGTGGGTCTTCAGGTAAAGGCTGAGATAGAGCAGCGGCTTGCGTAGAACGCCGTGAACGCAGAGGTACAGCGTCACCAGCAAACGGCCGATGCGCCCGTTGCCGTCGAGGAAAGGATGGATCGTCTCGAACTGGACATGCAGGAGCCCGGCCTTGATCAGCGCCGGAAGTCGCGAGGCGTGCTCGTACATGAAGGTTTCGAGCGCGCCGAGACAACCGTCGAGTTCCGTCACCGGCGGCGGCACGAAGAGCGCGTTGCCCGGCCGGGTCCCACCAACCCAGTTCTGCGAGCGGCGGAACTCGCCCGGGCTTTTCGTCCCACCACGCCCACTCCGGAGCAGACGGGCGTGCATCTCGCGTATCAGCCGCAGCGAGAGCGGAAGCTGTTCCAGTCGCTCCAACCCGTACATCATCGCATCGACGTAGTTCGACACCTCGCGAACGTCGTCGATCGGCTGCCCGGCCTGCGCTTCGGTCTCGAAGCGGAGAAGGTCCGAGAGGGTGGACTGCGTGCCTTCTATCTGCGAGGAGAGGACAGCCTCCTTGCGCACATACATGTAAAGGAAGAGCTCCTGGCGCGGCAGCAGCATAGTGATGCCGTCGAGACGACCGACGGCGCGTTCGGCGACGCTCAACCGCTCCACCAGGCCGAGGACATCGATCGGCGGATCGGGCGGCAACGGCGGCGGGACGAACGCGCGGACGATTTCGCCAGCCACAGGCGTCTCTACGAGTCGTCCAAGCCGAGGTTGTCTGGCCGTCTCGGGCATGCTGAGGGTTATGCAAGCCGGCGGTTAATTAAGCAATAGCGGGTTTCCTTAAATAGCGCGGATGCCAACGTAAGTAGCCTTAAACAACGGCCTTCAGAGGAAGTCCTCGGCAGCCGGCCAGAGGGCCTGCCGGCGGGACGCATTGGTGACCCGCGGCGGACGAACTCTACGCAGCCGGCTCCGGGCGAACCCCGGCGCAAGCGCCGGTCCGGGCTCTACGCGCTCCGCTTTCGGAGCCGCCTCGGGCGTCTCCGCCCTGACGGGTGACGATCCCTTTCGCAACGCCCAGCCGGTCCGTACCGTCACCGGCGAGCCCCGCCGCTCGAGCCGGCGAAGCCAGGACTGAGAGGCGCTAAGGCTGTTGCTCCGGCAGTGCCGACATCGGCCAGTAGCGGCACTTCGTCCCGGATCATGATCTCCTCGAGCCGCCGGCCGGGCTCCTCGGGTCGGCAGCATGGCCCGCCCACCTCGCCGATCCGCACGAGACAAACGCCGTCTTCGCCAGGACCGCCCCCGCAGCGCCCACGCCCAGGGCCGGGGTACGCAGCCGGCGGAGCAGTCGAGAAGCCCCCTCCCCCTTCGTCTCGTGCCCACGAGCATCGATCCCACGGCGTCCGGCAGCCGGCGACAGACCTGCTTCACCACACCGATGCCGGCATTGCCTCGTATGCCCTGACCAACGTGCAGGCGACCCCCCGTCTTCAGCGGCGGGTCTATGCCTCCCGGCGCCGCCGGGCAACCGGCCAACGTCCCCCGCCGCGCACACCGGGGCCGCTGACGACGCAGAGCCGAGGGCTCCGCGCCGCACGCACCCCAGAGTCTGCCCGCTCGGGGCCGCTACCCGGTCCTCCGCGCCGCTGCGGCCGCAGGCGGTGCACCGGCGGCACCGGGCGGCATGGCCGACCCGCATCGACGGGAGGAACAGCCTCCCGCACAGCTCAGGAGACAGACAATGGCCAGCATCGGTTTCGTCGCGAAGCAGGAAGACGGCAGCTACAAGGGTCGCCTCACCACGCTCAGCGTCGACTGCGACATCAAGCTCGCCAAGAACACGCAGAAGACCAAGGTCGAGCACCCCGACTTCCGCATCCTCGGCCGCAAGGACCCCCGCTCCACCCCGGTCGAGATCGGCGCCGCCTGGGTCCGCACCAATCGCGAGGGCGACGAGTACGTCTCGGTCAGCATCTCGGCGCCGGAAATCGGCCGGCGCATCTACGCCAACCTCGGCAAGGCGCCCGGCCAGGACGACCCGGACGTCTACGCGCTGATCTGGAACGACGAAGCCGCGGCTGCGCCGCCCGTCGCGGCGACCGGCTCGGACAACGGCTGGTAACCTCCCCCAGCCGTCTCGGCCCCGCCGGCTCGACCGGCGGGGCCTCTTTTCATGCTCCGCGCCGCTCGTGCCGAGATCGCCATGCGCGTCATGGCGTGGCGGCGTCGCTGCGCGACACGTCTTTTTTGTCAGGTCATCTCTCACGTCGTCCCAGCACGAGGGATCTGCCCAGACCGAGATCGGCCACGAACGCGTCTTGATCTTCCTCGTCGAGCCCGACGCGTGCGGATGCGGGGCACGCGGTGAACGCCAAAGAGATCACCAGCGTTTGACGTTGGTCGCGGCGGTAAGGCGATTCAGCGCCTCGGTCAGCCGGACGTTCTCGGCCTCCAGGCGAGCCCATTCCGCCGACGGTGCCGGCACAGGCTGCGCGGCGTTCCGTGCGACCGCGGCCAACATGGCCTCCCGCGCTCTCAGATTTGCCTCGCGACGAGCGATTTGGCGAATTTCGGCGACGGGGCCGGCTCGCAAGGTCCGGAGCTACCCGTCCAGGATCTCGATACCAGCCAGGGCAGGAACGGCTTCCAGCGGGCGATGCGCGGAGTCAAGCCGACCGACTTTCGCGGAGATCGGCGCCGCTCCTGATGGTCGCGCTCGCGCCCGTATCGTACAGCGAAACCCTCGACGAGTCGTTGCCGAGGCCGCCGGTGCAGATGAACCATCGCTTCGCGCCGCGCTTCGCGAGGCGATCCCCAGGCTGATATTCACCGTGAGCCGTCGCGTTCCAAACTGATCCGTCAGAAGCGAGGTCAGACCGGGTGCGAATACCGACACGCATCGCAGAAGTACTCTAGACGCCGGTCGCGACGGAGTCAGAGCCCGGTCCACATCCATATCTGGATATAAGGCCAGCAATCGCGCGCGACGTTTTCTTGTGCTAGCATTCCCCAAATCACCCGGAGAGCATCGATCGCTTCACTGTCCGGGGCAGCTGGGAGGTTGCGATGCCGCACTATCTTTATCAGTGGCGCTACAAGGACCCGTCGATCCAGGCGATGGTCGAGACGTTGCAGGACCGGCCGGAAGAGTTCGCCAAGGCGGTCGGGGCATTCGGCGGCCGGGTGCACGCGTTCTTCTTCGCCTTCGGCGACTACGACGGCGTTGCCATCGTCGAATTTCCCGACAACGAGAGCTGCGCCGCCTGCAGCCTGACCCTGAGCGGCGCCGGCGGCAACGCGCTCCTCAAGACAACCTCGCTCCTGACCAGCCGCGAAGGTCAGGAAGCCATGCGCCGGGCGCGCGTGGCGAGCCACGGCTACCGCCCGCCTCAGGGATACGCAAGCCACGGCTGAACCGGGGGCCGCTCGCCCATCCGACACTCGTGATCGTGCAGCAGTCAGATTGGCTTTCCGTAACCTACGTGCCAAAAGATCCTATGAGCCTGGGCGGTGGTTCGGTGAGCTGGTAGTTCACTCTTCACGGCACAAGCGACGAGGAGGTTTTTCATGTCGACGACTGACAATCAGCAGAGCTCTACGACACAGGATCTGGTCACGATCTTCGTTTCTTTGGAACTGAGCCGCACGAAATGGGGCGGAAGGCCCTAGAAGATGGCTTGTCAGGGAACGGAGACCTGCCGCTCCACCGGCGGCTCAGGTGATTTGCTCAGGTATGCTGACCGCCGCACCTGGACGGGGTTCGAGCGGATAATCGAGGTCGACAGCGACGGCAGGACGATCCAGGACTGGACGCCCAAGCCGAGCAGGAAGGCGGCGGCATGAGAATCGTCCCGCTCGACGACTATGACAACCTGCCGCTACTTGAGGTCGAGCGGGACCCAGAGACTCTGAGCCGGATCGGACGGATGCCGCCGACGTTCCGCGACTGTCCGGACGACGCAGATTACATCCGATGCTGGTACGTCAAGGACGTCATCCGCGTCGGCCATAATGCAGTGTTCGGGCTCCGGATGAAGTTCGCGGGCGGCAGCAGGTTTGGCGACGCGGTGATTTTCGGCCGCGAGTGCAGCTTCCGGAGCGGCTGCGTCTTCGGGGCGCGCTGCTTCTTCGGTCCAAGGTCCACCTTCGGCTTCTGCATCTTCGGCCCGGACTGCGTATTCGGGGAGAAGTGCATCGTTCCCAAGGACGCCCCGGAGCGCGAGATACCGACGAGCTGGCAGGTGCGATAGCAGCGACGTTGGCATTCCTCTGATTTTTCGCTGCTCCGCGCTCGCTTCGGCTTCTTCGGCGACGCCGGGGCGGTGGCCGGCCGGGCGAACCCAGTTTCGGTCATCGCTCCTGGCCGCGCCTCGCCGGGTGCGCGCAGATGATTGGCCGCCCGCAAGATCGCAGGCGCCGCCAACCGACACGAGCTGCGCAACGCGGCTGTGCAGCTGCTTCCATTGCGCGCTCCTTCGTTGTTGTCGATGCTGACCGGGCGGGAGCAACGCGCGGGTGGAGGAAAAGATGGTCGGGATTCTCAGCGGCATGCGGATCGTCGAAGGCTCGGCGTTCGTGGCCATGCCGCTCGGCGGCATGACCCTGGCGCAACTCGGCGCCGACGTCATCCGCTTCGATCCGATCGGCGGCGGCCTGGATTATACACGCTGGCCGGTGACCATCACGGTCAGCACAGCCTGTTCTGGGCCGGCTTCAACAAGGGCAAGCGATCGATCGCCGTCGATTTCCGCAAGCCGGCCGGGCAGGAGCTGATCAGCCGATTGGTCTGCGCCGCGGGCGAGAACTCCGGCCTCTTCATCACCAACTTTCCCGCCCGCGGCTGGCTCGACTACCATACCTTGAAACGTCGGCGGGAAGACTTGATCATGGTCAACCTTATCGGTCGACGGGACGGCGGCTCAGAGGTGGATTACACCGTCAACCCGCAGACCGGCCTGCCGTTCGTCACCGGGCCGACGGCGTTCCAGCGGCCGGTCAATCACCTCCTGCCGGCGTGGGACTGCATCGCCGGACAGATGGCGGCACTTGGCCTGCTGGCCGCGGAAAGACACCGCCGGCTGACCGGCGAAGAGCAACTCGTGCGCATTGCGCTCAAGGACGTGGCGCTGGCGATGCTCGGCAACCTGGGGAAGATCGCCGAGGTGACGATCAACGATGCCGACCGGCCGAAGGACGGCAACTATCTGTACGGTGCCTTCGGCCGCGACTTCGGCACACTCGACGGCAAGCGGCTGATGGTGGTGGGACTCACGCGGAGCCAGTGGACAAATCTCGTCCAGGCCACGAGCCTCGCCGAAGAACTCGAGACACTCGCCAAGCGCCTGCGTCTCGACTTCGACAAGGAGGGCGATCGCTTTCGGGCTCGGCGCGAGATCGCCCGCATTTTCGAGCCCTGGTTCGCCAGCCGCATGCTCGCGGAGATCAGGCGGATCTTCGAGAAGCACGTCGTCACCTGGGCGCCCTACCGCAGCGTCCGGGACACGATCGAGCATGATGCCGATTGTTCGACGCAGAACCCGATGTTCAGCATGATCGAGCAACCGGGCATAAGGGCTTACCTGATGCCCGGCTCTCCGCTCGACTTCGGCGCATTCGAGCGCATGGCCGCCACGCCGGCGCCGATGCTGGGCGAACACACCGATGAGATCCTGCTGAATGTTCTCGGCATGAGCGAGGAAGAAGTCGGACGGATGCATGACGATGGTATCGTCGCCGGCCCGGAGCGGTCGGGACATCACGATCCGGTCGATTGACACGCGGGTGTCCGCCACGACAGCGGCCGAGCCTCGGCCGGTCATGCCTAAGCAGAGATTTGTAGCTCGTCCGACGGAACGGGCTTGCGCTCCTCATTGACGGCCTCGACGGCTTTATGGATGGCTTAGGGTGTAGACTCAAATGAGGTACCACAGCCGTATTGCGGTCTTGGCGACGGCGGCGGCGAAGTTTCGGGCGAGTTTGTCGAAGCGTGTCGCGATCCGGCGGTAGTCTTTGAGGCGGTTGAAGGCACGCTCGATGAGGTTGCGTTCGGCGTAGAGTTTGCGCTCGAGAGGCTGGGGTGCCCTGGCGGTATTGCGGAACGGGATGACGGCGCGCGATCCGCGTTCGGCCAGGGCCGATCGCAGCCTCTTGGCGTCATAGGCTTTGTCGGCGATGACCGTGGCCGCCGGCGCCGGGTGCTCGAGCAGCAGCGGATCGACCCTGGCCATGTCGTGTTCGTGGCCGCCGGTCAGGACGAAGCGCCGGATGCGCCCGAGTTCGTCGACGATGGCATGGAGCTTGGTGGTGCGGCCGCCGCGCGACCGGCCGATCGCCTCGGCATGCGCCCGTGCCTCGGTGCCGAGCCCCCTTTTTCCGCCCCGGCCGCCGCGCGATGCGCCTTGATCGCCGTGCTGTCGATCATCTCGTGCTCTTCACGAGCCGGCGCAGCTGGCGCTCGGTCGCCGGTGTGATGCCGCTTAATATGACCGTCTAGATTTGCCGAGCCTCTTGATCGAGACCATGAGGGGGCGCTCGCCCTCGCAGTAATCATTCCAGGCGGTGGATTTTCGGATCAAACCAGGGACGGTGCGGATGGTGTACTTCTCAGGGTCGAGACCCTTCTTCACCTGCGTCCAATTCACCGGAAACGAAACGGGGGCGCCGTCACGGCCGCGCGGCGACAGCGGCGCGACCGCCGTCGCCATGCGATCGTTCCGAAGATAATCAAGGAAGATGCGGCCGGTGCGATCCTTCTTCGCCATGTTTATCAGAAATCGATCCGGCGTGTCGCCGGCCATTGCCTTGCAGACGTCACGGGCGAAGGCCTTGGTCGATGCCCAATCGATCCCTTCCGCTTGCAGCGGGGTCACGACGTGCAGCCCCTTGCCGCCCGTCGTCTTGCAGAAGCCGACCAGTCCCAGGTCGGTCAGCCGGTCCCGCACCTCCCGCGCCGCTTCGATCACATCCGCGAAAGCCACGTCCGGCGCCGGGTCGAGGTCGAAGACCAGCCGCCCCGGCTGCTCCGGCTTGAACGGCGCCGAGTTCCAGGGATGGAGTTCAACCCCCCCGATCTGCGCGGCGGCGATGAGCGTCTCGATGCGGTCGAGCTGCAGGTAGGGCTTGTGGTCGCCGAACACTTGGACTTCGGTGAACAGCGCCGAATAGCCCTTCGAGGCGTGCCGCTGGAAGAACCGCTCGCCGCCGATGCCGTCCGGCATGCGGATGATCGAGCAGGGGCGCCCCTTGATGTGCCGCATCATCCACTCGCCCACGGCCTCGTAGTAGCGGGCGAGGTCGAGTTTCGTCACCGGCCGGCCGTCGCCGGTGTCCGGCCAGAGCGGCTTTTCCGCGTTGGAGATGGTGATCCCCATCACCGGGACGGACCCGCGGGGAGCGACGGTGCGGATGGTCGTAGGCGCAGGCTCGCTCAATTCCGTGGTGTCGGCCGGAGCGGGGGTCTCCGCTTCGACCTCCTCCGCCGGCTTGTCCTCCCGCAGTCCTTTGAACGATGCCTGGCGGATGGAGCCATCGCCGGTGAAGCCGGCGTACTCGATCTCGGCTACGAGTTCCGGCCTGACCCAGTGGACGCCGGCCGCCCTCTTCGGCGCCCCCTTGCCGGCAAACGGGGACTGGTCGCTCTCCAGGGCGCGAAGCTTGGGTAGCAGGCGCTCGACGGTGCCGCGCCCGAAGCCGGTGCCGATACCTCCGACATGAACAAGCTGGCCGTCGCGGTTGACGCCTGCGATCAGCGAGCGGAACGCGTCGCCCGTGGTGGTCCAGCCGCCGATCACCACCTCATGGCCCTGCCGGCACTTGGATTTGGTCCAGGTTTCGCCGCGGCCGGACGCATACGGCGCATCCAGCCTCTTGGAGACGATGCCCTCCAACGACATGCGGCACGCCGACTGCAGCACCGCATCGCCGGCGGCGACGAAATGATCGACGTAGCGAATGTTCGCGGGCGCGTCCGCGAGGCTCGCCTCCAGCCGGGCCTTGCGCTCCGACAGCGGTAGCGGTCGCATGTCCTCGGAACCCGCGAACAACCGGTCGAAGACGAAGAAGACCAGATCCTGCGTTCGACTCTCGGAGATCGTCGCCTGCAGTGCCGCGAAATCCGGGGCGCCGGTGTGGTCGAGCGCGACCACCTCGCCGTCGATGATCCCGTCGGCGAGGGATGCGCCGGCGTCGACGATCGCCTGGAACTTCGCGGACCAGTCGAGGCCTCTGCGGGTGAGCAGCGTCGCCTTACCGGCCAGGGTGCGAAGCTGCATCCGGTAGCCGTCGAACTTGATCTCATGCGCCCAGCCCGGCCCGGACGGCGGCTTCTGCAGCAATTTGCACAACTGCGGCTCGATGAACGCCGGCAGGTTGGCGACCGACGTAGGCGCGGCGACCGGCTTCGGTGGCTTCGATGGCTTGCGGATCTCGGGCGAGGCCGCAGCCGTGGAGTTGGCGTTGCGATGACTCTGCCAAACCGCGTCCGCCGGGCCCTGCGATGTGGTCATGAATGGTGCGGCGCCCTCGGCTTCGCCGGCGGCGATCTGCGCCATGCTGCGGCCCGAGGCGACCGAGCGGTCTTCCGCCGCCAGGGCGCCGCCGTTCTTCACGACCGCCGCCTCGTCGCGATGCTTGATCAGCAGCCAGTTGTGGCGCTTCGCCCCTTCGTCATCGCGCAGGCGCACGATCACCCAGGACCCGTGCAGCCGCTGTCCCTCCAGGACGAACTTCAGCTCGCCCTTGCCCAGCGCCTTGTCCACATCTTCGAATCCGCGCTCCGGGGCCCAGAAGCCGCGATCCCAGAGCTGGACAGTGCCGCCGCCATACTGCCCCTTGGGGATCGTCCCCTCGAAGTCGCCATAGGCCAGCGGATGATCCTCTACCTCGACGGCGAGGCGCCGGTCGCCGGGGTCGAGCGAGGGCCCTCTGGTCACGGCCCACGACTTGAAGACGCCCTCGTGCTCGAGCCGAAGATCGAAGTGCAGCCGGGTCGCCGCGTGCTTCTGGATCACGAACCGTAAGCGCTCGGACGGCGCGATTTGCGCGTCCTTGCCGGACGGTTCCGCTGTCTGGCTGAAGTCGCGCATCTCCTGGTAGCGGCTGAGTTTCGTTTTGGCCTTGACCGCTTCTGTCATGGAGAGAGTAACCATCGTCGCCAGCACTCGATCCGGGCCAAGGTTTCGACGTCAATGGTGATAGTGTTGGCGACCTTGCATTGCATGAGGGGTAGACAATCGTGCTCGGGATCATCGCAGATACACGCAGGTTCAGGGTTCGCGCCCGGCACGTCGACTTCCACCACGCCCGTCTGGTGGAAGAACCGACATTCGAGGCTGCGGCAATCGCCTATGTCGAGGATTTCCCACTCACGGTTGACGCCGGCCCCGACATCAGCGTCATCGTCCGTGACGTGGACACCGGCCAGGAGCACTGCTTTCGTATCGACCTGGAGACAGGTGAAACGGCACCTTGCCGCTGAGCGAACGATTCGCCGTGCGAATCGTTGATTCGATTCGCGCGGCGACATCGCCGCTCGGAGATCAGATATGGCGTACCGTCCAACTTGGCAGGGCCACCTCAAGCTCTCTCTCGTCACATGCCCGGTCGCGCTCTATACGGCGACCAGTTCCGGCGGCGACGTCCACTTCAACCTGATCAATCCGAAGACCAACAACCGCATCAGGATGGTCACCACCGATCCCGACACAGGACCGATCGAACGCTCGGACTTGGTCAAGGGTTACGAGGTGGAGAAGGGCAGATACATCCTGCTCACGGACGACGAGATCAAGTCGGTGAAACTGGAAAGTACCAAGACCATCGATATCGAACGGTTCGTGCCCGAGGCCGAGATCGACCGTATCTACTGGGACAATCCTTATTACCTGGCGCCCGATGGGAAGCTCGCTCAGGAGGCATTCGGGGTGATCCGGGAGGCGATGCGGCGATCAGGCAAGATCGCGCTGGGCCGGGTCGTGCTGTCCACCCGCGAGCGGCTCCTGGCTTTGGAGCCGCGCGGCAACGGCATCCTCTCGTACTCGTTGCGGACAGACGATGAGGTCCGCAAGCCGGACGAAATTTTCGGAGCGATCAGCGACGCCCCGCCCGATGCCGCGATGATTTCGATCGCCGAGAAAATCATCGAGCAGAAGGCGGGTCCTTTCGATCCGAGCAAGTTCGTAGATCGCTACGAGGAGGCGCTGAAGGCGCTGATCGCGGAGAAACAGAAGGGCCACGAACCCGTCACCGCCGCCGAACCCGAAAATGCCAACGTCGTCGACCTCATGTCTGCGCTGCGCGCCAGCCTCGCGGGGAAGGACAACGGCGCCACGCCGACAAGAACCGCCAAGTCGTCCAAATCCGCTGCGACGGCGAAGCCGAAGGCCCGTCGGGCGGGTTGACGGTTCCCGGTCGTAAATCAGGCAACCTGCAGGATTGTCGGGATGCCAGAGCTCGTTGCACCTTCAGAACACAGGGGGTCATCGTGTCCCTTCGACAGCAGCTTCCTGCATCGCACATGTTCCACTAATGCGATGCCCGAAGCGCGCATGCCGCGGTCGGGTTCCCAACTGCGGGCAAGCGGCACGGTCAGCTGCCGCAAGGACCGAAACAGGTCCAGCTCTCGCCCCTCAAAGAGCTTCTGCCTGAACTCGCGCAGCTGCCGGCGGCGACACTACCCACGCTCACCTGGTCCTGCTGCAGCCGCCGAGCAGGGCCCTTCCAAACAGTGTGCGTCGGATCTGGCCGCGTCGAAACCGCGCATCGTTACGCATCCTCTCGCCCAGCCAGTGTCACTCCGGCAGTTCGCCGCCGCCGAGGGCCTTCTGCACGGCGGCGGCATAGTCGTCGCGCGCACTCCGGCCAGGGGCCGGCGCCGCCGACAACGTGGGCACGGCGACGACCGGCACCGCCTCGGTCGGCTGGGCCGACCGATAGAACGTGTGCTCTCCGATCCGGACGGTGACCGGCATGCCGTCGAACCCTACCAGCGACGATCTCACCTGGCCCGAGGCGGCACGTTTGCGGACGATCGCCTCGTTCTGAAAATACAGCCCGCCCTGCGACACGTCGCCGAGGACGCCGTCCGCCTTCAGCGACAAAATCGTCGCGATCCTGATCCGCTGCTCCGGTGACGGCCCCGGCAGGCTCCGCCAGGAGCCGCCGGCGCGGGAGACGGCCTCGAACTGCCGCGGCGCATCCAGCACGCCCTGCACGCCTCCTCCGAACCCGCCGCTCGCCGCCCGGTGCAAGATGACGTCGATCACCGCGGCGATACCGGCGTCCGACTGGTTGCCCGCTTCGGCAATGCTCACCCGGCCGATCGCATCCACGTCCTCGGCCGAGAGGGTCAGGGCCGTAGCGGGCGACGACGACGCCGCCAGGAGTGCCACGGCGAGCGATACTCCCCTCGCCGTCATCGTCCGACCCAGATCGGCACGGCGGTGCCTTCGACGGATCCCGCCCGGATCGGTCCAAAGTATCGAGAATCGACCGACAGCGGCGAATGGTTGGAGACCACCCACAGGTCACCCGGTTCGACGACGACCTGCACGACGACGCGGGGCACGAGCGGCCGCCCCCGGCCGTCTTGCGTGTGCGGCTCGGTGTCCGGCAGCAGCGCGCCGTTCACCGTCACGCCGTCGTCGCCGACGGTGACGACGTCGCCCTCCATGGCGACCACCGGCTTCAACAGCCGTTGCAGGTCGCCGGGGCACGGGCCGCCATGGATGTAGCCGCGCGCCTTGAACCCCTGGAACGTCTGGTCGTCCGGCGGGCAGAACGACACCCAGGCGCCTACGGTCGGCGCCCGCCGAACCACCTGCCACAGCCCGACGGGTGCGCTCTCGGTCGAGTTCCAGCGCAAGCCTGCTCGTTCTGCGCCGACGATGGCCGCGACGCCGAACGCGGCGACGGCGACGACGGCGGCGGCCGTCTTCCGCGAGCGGTTCATCCCGGCACCGCCAGCGAGGCGCGGCGTGACAGCTCGGGATCGAGATAGTAGGGCGTCTGCTCGCCACGGATCGGATGCAGACCGCCTACGAACAGCAGCAGCTCGCCCGGTCCCTGCGGACCGGTCATGCGCAGCCGCATCACTTCGTCCGCGGTCAGCAACGGCCGCCGCGACTCGTGCAGCGAGCGGTTGACGTTCGAGAGCGCGCCGAGCCGGGTACCGCTCTCGCTCAGCACCTCGCGCACGACGGTGCCTTCGCCGGCCATCTTGCTGATCCACTCGGCGGTCACAACGCTGTTGGGCGCATAGCAGACACGGACGTGACAGTTCGCCAGGATGCTTTCGGTCGCCCCGTAGGCACCGACGATCTGGTCGCGGTCCTGCGCCACGAGCAGCACCTTGATGCCGTAGCCGGCACATTTCGGCAGGGCGTCCTCGATCACGTCGAGCCGGCCGAGCGAGGGAAACTCGTCGAGCACCATCAGCAGCCGGTGCCGATGCACCGGCAGCGGCCGGCCGTCTTCGAAGCGAACCTCGGCCCCCAGCAGCGTGCGCATGGCGGAAGCCAGCAGCAGCCGGACCAACGGCCGCAGCCGCAGCTTGTCGGCGCCGGGCGTGACGATGTAG
>Ga0209573_1003184_pt1 | contig 18696 bp, 11 predicted proteins | sample TNRBio252014_DNA_FD_185870 | JGI IMG/M metagenome (GOLD analysis project Ga0209573, IMG submission 185870) | Wastewater treatment Type I Accumulibacter community from EBPR Bioreactor in Madison, WI, USA - TNR Reactor_6/25/2014_ DNA (SPAdes)... | ecosystem: Engineered > Bioreactor > EBPR >...
CGGGAGAACTGCGTGGGATGATTGCTGCCAATGCGATCACCAACGCCCTGACGCTGGCTCTCTACGCGCGGATCGCGGCCCAAGGACTGCCGTAGTCCTCTGCATCCGCAACCCCCTTCCCTACTCATTCCCATGTGGTCCGGCATCCTTCAAAAAGTCTTCAAAGTGCGCGAAAAAGTCGCCCTGAACCTCGGCGGCAAAGGCGATGAGGAAAAACCCTTCATCGAGCACCTGGAAGACCTGCGCACGATGATCGTGCGCATGGCGATCACACTCGTGGTCTCCACCATCGGCACGTTTGTCTTTTACAAGGAGCTGTTCCGCGCCATCCAGCTCCCGCTGATCTTTGCCGGACTGGCGAAGGACGAGGCCAGCGCGAGCCTGCTGCTGCAAAACATCGACGTGGCCGGCCCGTTCATGATGGCGATCAATGTGTCGCTCATCACGGCGATCATCATCTCCTTCCCGCTGCTGCTCATTTTCCTGCTGCAGTTCATCCTGCCCGGCTTGAAGCCAAACGAGAAAAAGCTGCTCTTCCCGGCCATCGGCATCGGCACCGGCCTATTCCTCACCGGCGCGGCCTTCGCCTATGCGGTGGTGCTGCCGAAGGCGCTGAGTTTCTTCGACGAGTTCGCCAAAACGGTCGGCTCGCGGCAGGACTGGACGCTTTCCAACTACGTCACCTTCTCCACACGCTTCATCCTGGTCTTCGGCATCTCCTTTGAGCTGCCGGTGATCGTGATGGCGATGGTGAAGCTTGATTTCCTGAACTTCAAGATCATGAAGTCCACCTGGCGGCACGCTCTGGTCGGCATCATGCTCTTCGCGGCCGTCATCACGCCGACGCCGGATATTTTGACGCTCCTGCTCATGTCCGGGCCGCTGTATGTGCTCTACGGTATCTGTGTGTGGCTGGCCTACTTCATGGAGAAGAAGGACAAGGCCGCCTACCCGGAATACTACGCCCAGCTCGAGAAGGACGAAAAAGAACTGGATGCTGCCGTCAGCGATGACTGGGACAACGAGAACTACAATCCATGGTCAGCCGCCGACGATGACGACGAGAAGGACAAGGACGACGACTACAAGACGCCTGCCGCCACTCCGTCCGCTCCGCCGCCCGAGGTCGAAAAACCCACCGAGGAGGAGGAAAACCTTGGCGAGGACCAAAGCTCCCAGATGCCTGACGAGGACCCGGCCGAAATGCCGACCCGCGAGATGACCCTGGAAGAACTGGCCCGTGAGGATGAGAAACGCTCCGGTGACGCGCCGAAGTGATCATGAAGCCAAGCAGCGGCAGACGTGAGCCTGCCGCTTGCCCGGCGAAAGGCTCACTCCTTCTCCTACTTCAGCGGCTCAGGCTCAGCGCTCGGTAGCGCCCTCGCAATCGACAATGATCATGCAGGGCGCGTCTGCTTCGATGTCGAGACGACGCACGAGCAGACGCGAGAGATAGGCCCGGCCCCAGTCTGTTTCGCGATCCATAAAACGGCCCAGCGGCGTGTCTCGTTCCACGCAGGCCACGAAGCGCGGTTCGCTCGTGGCGGTGGTCTGTATGTCGAAGGTGAGGTATTTGGCCCGGAGTCCGGCTGGAATATCCAGACCGTGGTTGGGCCGCAGACCGACGTGAAACCATGCGGTCTCAGCCCCTGGTTGTTTGAGAAATGCCTCCAGGCCGCCCTCATGCGTTTCATAAAATGTCGGCCAATGAATGCGACGCCTGCCATCCGCACCGGTGGCCAGGCGGATGATGGCGCCTGCCGCGCATTTGGAGGTGGCAAGCTTGAAAATCGGCACTGGCTGGCCGCCTGGAAGCATCAGCGGCAGCCCCGGAATGCGCGCCAGCAGCCGCAGCTCGATTCGCTCCGCCACGTTCGCGCCAAACAACGCCTCCATCTCCGCCGTATGCTGCCCGGCCTCGTGAACACATGCGGCGCGGCGCTCAGGCGTGTCGGCGGCGAGCAGCTCATTGACCAAAGCCTTCGCATCCGCAGCGTAGGCCGTCGTGTCCGGCAGCTCGATCTTGGCGGCGCTTGTTTCCGCCTGAGTGGGCTGCTGCCCCCTGCGCACCTCGGACACAGCAGGCGGGATCGTGGTGGGAGCGGTCACTTTGGGCACTAAGGCAGGCGCATGAGCTTGATCCCACCAAACCCACCCCGCCGCTCCGCAGACGATCACCAGTGTCAGCAGGATGAATGCGCCTCGCCACGACATGCCATTCATTTGCGGAGACACGGTGTACTCCATCTCCGGTGGCGGCTCCCCCAATGGCATGAGCGCTTCCGAATGCTGCAAGGTGTTGCGTGTGACGAAGGGCGAGTGCGCTGGCACCTGTGCGGGTGCTGATCCAGGCCAGGCCGCCGGTGGCGGCGCGGCAAACAGGGACGAGGGTTGAACCACGGGCAACGGGGCGCTTTGCGGCGGCTGAGCCTGGGCCACACGTCGGCGCACCTGCGTCACACCCGCCACCTGGGACTGTGTGCCGAAATGCGCGCGTGGTGCGCTGTGCGCACAGTGCGGGCACTGCGTCACCCCCGCCATGCTTTGCTGCATGGTGAGAAATGCCTGCCCGCAGGCCGGGCAAATCAGGCTGGCGGTGGTGCCGGGATGGTTCATGCCGAAAAACTAGCGCATGCGCCTGAAAACCGCGAACTGGTTGTGCGGAGAACACACCACGGTAGATTCAGCGTCCGCATGAGTCGCCCACCCGATGATCTAAAGCCCGTCCCCCGCCATATCGCCATGATCATGGATGGCAACGGCCGCTGGGCGAAGGAACGCGGCCTGCCACGCACGGAGGGGCATCGCATGGGTGCTGAGACCGTTCGGCGCGTCGTCGAGTGCTGTGGCGAGATCGGCGTGGAGCACCTCACGCTTTACGCCTTCTCTTCGGAAAACTGGAAACGCCCCAAGCGCGAGGTCGATGCGCTGATGAAACTGCTGGAGCTTTTTCTACGCGGCGAACTGCCCCTGATGATGAAGCAAAACGTGCGCCTCCAGGCCATCGGCCGCCTGCATGATCTGCCGGAGTCCTGCCAGAACGAGCTGCACCGCTGCATCCAGGCCACCGCGCAGAACACCGGCCTCACGCTGATTCTTGCCCTCAGCTACGGCGGGCGGGAGGAGATCATCGACGGGGTGAAAAGCCTGCTGCAGAGCATCGAAAGCGGCCACCTCGACAAGGCCATGATCGACACCGAGGTCTTCAGCAAACACCTCTACACACGCTACTACCCCGACCCTGATCTCATGATCCGCACCAGCGGTGAGATGCGTCTGTCGAACTTCCTGCTGTGGCAGCTCAGCTACACGGAATTTTACGTCACCGAAAAATATTGGCCGGACTTCTCCAAAGAAGATCTGAAGAACGCCATCCGCGCCTTTCACCAGCGCCAGCGCCGCTTCGGCGGCGTATGACGATGGTTGACCTGCCTCATTATTTCTGCGATAAGCCCCGCCACCCAACACGCGCCAATGCCTGAACTCCCGGACACCCACCTCATCATCGTGGATCCAGATGCCGACTTCCTTGCCTGGGCAGCAGCACACCTGAAAGCACCCGGTGTTTCCATCAGCACCTTCGAAAGGGCCGAGGAAGCTCTCGCCTCCTATCTGAAAAAACGGGCGGACCTGCTGCTCTCCGAAGTTCGCCTCAACGGCACCACCGGGATCGAGCTGCTCAAACGCCTGCGCCAGAGCGACCCGCAGTCCATGGTCATTCTTTTCAGCGGCACCGCCACCACCAGCCACGTCATTGAGGCCATGCGTCTCGGTGCCTACGACGTGCTGGGGAAAGAGCGTCTGCCCTACGAGCTCCGAACCGTGGTGGAAAGCGCCCTGACCTCCATTGAGGCCCGGCGTATCACCCGCGCCCAGACCGCCGAAGTGCCCACCGAGTCCATTCAGGAAACGATCATCGGCCGCTCCATCCCGATGCAAGAGGTCTTCAAGCTCATCGGACGTGTCTCACGCTCCGACGCCCCGGTCATGATCACCGGAGAGAGCGGTTGCGGCAAAGAACTTGTCGCAGGAGCCATCCATAAGTTCAGCCCCCGTGCACAGAAGGAATTCGTCGCCATCAACGTCACCGCCATCCCGGACAACCTCCTCGAAAGTGAAATTTTCGGCCACGAAAAAGGTTCCTTCACCGGCGCGGTGAACCAACGGGTCGGCCGCTTTGAGCAATGTGACGGCGGCACGCTCTTCCTCGACGAAATCGGCGACATGCCTCTCGCCGTGCAGAGCAAGCTGCTGCGCGTGCTCCAGGAGGGCCAGTATTCCCGCGTCGGCAGCAATCAAACGCTGAAAACCGACGTGCGCGTCCTCGCCGCCACCAACAAGAACCTCGAAGAGGAGGTCGCCAAGGGCACTTTCCGCGAAGACTTGTTCTACCGCCTCAACGTCGTGCGCATTCACATCCCGCCGCTGCGTGAGCGCCGCGAGGACGTGCGCCTGCTCGCCGAGTTCTTCCTCCATCGCCTCTCCGCCCGCCGTCGCGGCCCGCAGATGCGCTTCACCGACGACGCGCTCGACATTCTCGACGCCTACGACTGGCCCGGCAACGTGCGTGAGCTCGAAAACACCATCCAGCGCGCCTGCGCTCTGTGTAATTCCGACGTGCTCCTGCCCTCCGACATCCCCCTCGGCAGCAAAGGTTCGCGTCATCACTCCCCCACCAGCACCGTCACTCGCATGCGCGATGCCTTGAGCATGCTCGTCAGTGTGGCGGAAAAAACACCCGACATCGAGTTGCTGCCATGGGTCGAGCGCGAGCTTTCCCGGCTGGCCTACCGTCACTTCGAAGAAGACGCGGATCGCACCGCCAAATTTCTCGGTGTGAACAATGCCGCCCTTGAGGGACACCTCAGCGCCCCCGCCGTGAAAAAAGCCGCTCTCGACGGTCAGGCCATTGCGCCTGTCTTGAAGAAGACCAAAAAGGCCAGTTGAGCGTCCAACAAAACCGCCTCTGCCTGATGATCATGCAGCGGCCGCCGCGACGCCCGTCTTTCCACTTCACCCGCTAGACAGCCTTTCCCGTCCACGTTAAAACCGCCTCTCTATGATCAAACAACTGACACTCACCGCCCTTGCGGCGTTTACCCTTGGATCCGCTCTCGCTGCCGATAACGACGGCTGGAAATCCCTCTTCAACGGCAACGATCTCACCGGCTGGAAATCCAACGAGGAAGTCCCCGGCTGCTTCACCGTCGAAAACGGCCTCCTGAAAGTAAGCGGCGGCCGCGCCCACCTTTTCTACGTCGGTGAAACCGGCGAGGCCAAATTCCAAAGCTTTGAGTTGAAGATGAAGGTCAAAACCACCGCTGGCTCCAACAGCGGCGTGTACATCCACACCAAGTTCCAGGACAAAGGCTGGCCGGATGCCGGCTACGAGTGCCAGGTCAACAGCACCCACACCGACCCCAAGAAAACCGGCAGTCTCTACGGCGTTATCAACATCCTCGCCCTGCTCGAAGGCCAGAAGGAACCCGAAGGCGGCAAGCACATCAAAGTCCCGCTCGCGCCGAGCAAGGACGACGAATGGTTCGACTACCACATCAAGGTCGAAGGCAAGCACATCACCCTCAAGGTCAACGGCGAGACCACCGTCGATTTCACCGAGCCTGAAGGCTGGGATCCCGTCAAGGAACTGAAAAACATGCCCGGCCGCAAGCTCACCGAAGGCACCATCGCCCTCCAGGGCCACGACCCCAAGAGCACCGTCTTTTACAAGGATATCTTCCTCAAACCGATCCAATGACGCAGTTGAGTCACCACTCAAACAATGGTGACCATCGGCACTGGTAATGGCGAGGCGCTTGACTCGGAGGTCTGGAAGAAGCTCACCTCGCCCGTGTTCACATCGTAAAGAGCGCCTAGAATGGCGATCTTTTCATCTTTGACCAATCTGTCGAGCGCCGTACTGCGCTCGCGGATGACGTGGATGGTGCGCAGCACATTCCGGCGGGCGACCTCGTTGGAATAGGCGGCTTTTTCACCGGGCAGCCATTGCGCCGGTTGCTTGCAGGTCTTCGGGTCGATGCACTGCTGAATCTCGGTGACGAGGCCGTCGAGATTGCCGCAGCCCGTCGCCTCGGCGGCGGATTTCTGGCTGCAAATGAGGTCCACGGCGGCATTCACCGCGCCGCAGCTCGTGTGCCCCATGACCACGACCAGCTTCGATCCTGCCACCACGCACGCATATTCCATGCTGCCGATGAGATCACGCGCGGCGATGTTCCCCGCCACACGCGCGCTGAAAATATCCCCGAGACCGAGGTCAAAGATGACCTCCGCCGGTGTGCGGGAGTCGATGCAGCTCAGCACCGCCGCCATCGGGAACTGCCCGGAGGCCGTGGCGGCCACCTGACGGCTGAAGTCGCGCTGGATGCGCTCGCCAGCGAGGAAGCGCCGGTTGCCATCCTGCAAAATGCCCAGCACCGCAGCCGGTGTGAGGCCACTCTGCACCTCGCGGCTGGTGAAGTCGATGAACTCAATGTGATCATTGAAATCGTAGTGATCTTTGAAACCGACAAGACTGACCTCCACCCCGTGGGCTTTCGAGGTGGTGTCGTGAAAGTCGGAGATCAGGTCGCGAATGTCCGGATCGATGTAGTCGGTGCTGCGCGCGTCGATGAGCACATGCCCGCCGCGTGGCACGTCATGCAGTGTTTTTTCAATCGTGGCCCGGTTCAGGAAACTCACCTGGTTTGCCAGCTCGATGCGCAGCACGTCGCCGGATGAATGCTTTTCCATGATGCGGCGCAGCGGGCGGCGCAGATTGCTATGCAGGATGTACAAAATGCTGATCCCGAGGCCGATCAGCACACCGACGAGCAGGTCCGTCACGACGATGGCGGCAATCGTGATGGCAAACGGCAGGAACTGCCTTGAACCCTCGTTCCACATGCTCTTGAACAGCGTCGGGCTGGCCAGTTTGAAACCAGTCGTGATCAAAATGGCAGCCAGCGCCGAAAGTGGGATTTCATTGAGCCACTGCGGCACCGTGATCACGCACAGAACCAGCAGCACGCCATGCAGGATGGCGCTGAGCTTGGTCCTGCCACCCGCATTGATGTTCACCGACGAGCGCACGATCACGCTCGTCATCGGCAGGCCCCCGACGAGGCCTGCGGTGATGTTGCCAATGCCCTGAGCAATGAGTTCGCGGTTCGGCGGCGACTGGCGCTGGTCGGGGTCGATCTTATCGACGGCCTCCAGGTTCAGCAGCGTCTCCAGCGTCGCCACCAGCGCGATGGTGACGGCGGCCTTGAGAATGGCGGGACTGCCGAACTGCGCGAAGTCCGGGAACTGCATGAACCCGAGGAACGCCTGGACATCCTGCGCCACCGGCACCTGCACCAAGTGGCTCGGCTCGATGGCCCATGCGCTGCCTATCCGCCGCAGCATCATGTTGATGCCCACCCCCAGCACCACGACGACCAGCGCGGCGGGCACCGGGCTCTTTTTCAGGGTCTTGCTGCGATCCCACAGCATCAGCAGCACGATGGACAACATGCCAATCATCGCCGCACCCGGCTGAATGTCCGAAACTGTGGCCCACAGCTCGGAGAAGGTGTTTTCGTGGTCCGGCTGGTCGAAGCTCATCTCACCCTCCGCATCCGCATCATGACCAAAAACGTGCGGGATCTGTTTCAGGATCAAAATCAGGCCAATCGCTGCCAGCAGGCCCTTGATGACACTCAGCGGGAAGAAGGCCGCGATGAAGCCCAGTCTCAGCGTGCCCATCATCACTTGCATCACACCCGCCACAACCACCGCCGCCAGAAACGCCTCGAAACTGCCCAGTGCCGCGATCTGTGCCGCCACGATGGCCGTGAGGCCGGCCGCCGGCCCGCTCACACTCTTGTGCGAGCCGCTCAGCAGGCCTACCAGCAGCCCCCCCACGATCCCGGAGATCAGACCGGAGAACAACGGCGCATTGGAGGCCAGCGCGATTCCGAGGCATAACGGCAATGCCACGAGAAACACGGCAATGCTCGCGGTGATGTCTTTCGGAAGAGTGACAGCAAGGGGGGCTTTGTTGTGGGGCATATGGGGGAAGCAATGCTGGCATGGAAACAATCTTTGACTATTTCGATGTTTCAAAACTATTCTTCGATCTGATCGAAGTGCCAGTGGTGTCAGCGCGACATGCTTTTGGGTGCATCCGCCGCGATGGCGGCGCGGTAGTTCGCCTGGGCGCGGAAGTAGTCTGCCTGGGCTTCGACTTCGAGGACTTGGGCGTCGAAGGTGGCTTGTTCACGAATTTGGAGGGCGAGCAAATCTGTCGCGCCTTGTTTGAGGCGTTCGTTTTCGGCGGATTCGAGCTGGCGGGCGAGTTCGACGTTTTTGCGCGTCATTTTAAGGGCGTCGTACGCGGCGATGAGGGCGCTGTAGCTGTCACGCACGTCGGCAGTGATGCGGTCGCGGGCAAAACGCTTGTCGTTGTTCAGCCGCTCGATGGTAGCGTCGGCGATGTCGATGCGGCCTTTGGCGTCGCGACGTTGCAGAGGCAGTTTGAACTCAATTTTGGCCTCGACCTCGTTTTGCTCGATGTCCTTCGGGCGGTTGCCACCGAAGATCTGTCCCGCTTCGATGCCCATGTCGAGATTAGGCAGCAGGTTGTTCTTCGCGAGCTTGCGGTCGATTTGGACCTTCTCAACGAGGAGTTCGATGCGGCGGATCTCAGGACGAAACACGGCCGCCTTGGCGATGTCGGCCGTGAGCTGAGCTTCATCGAGCCGTGGATGCGGCGGGAAGGCTTTGGGCACGCGATTTCGCTCGGCGATGATGGGCTCGGCTTTTTCGCGGGTGCGGAAGAAGAGCGAAAGCTCGATGGCGGAGGCCTGAAAGCGCCTCAAAGCCTGCACGGTGGCGATTTCGCGGCTGACGACGAGGCGCTGGTTGTCGATCTGCACGATGGGAGCGCTCGCGCCCTTCTTGACCTGCTCGGCGATGGCGCTGTCGCGGTCTTTGGCGATGCGCAGCAACTCCTCGGCAAGCGTGAGGCGCTGTCCGCTGGCGACCCAGGTGTAGTAGCTGAGCGTGGCAGATCGAGTGAAGTCGAGGTATTGCCGCAGGATGATCGGATCGGCGAGTTCCTGGTCGATCTGCGCTTGCCAGAGCGAGGCGCGGCGACGGTCGATGGTGCCATCGCGTAGCAGTGGGATGCGAAAGCCAAGCACGCCCTCACCATCGACGCCGGTGCGGTCCTTGTTGTAGTTCGGGAGGAAGCCGCTGCTCAAGCGATAGCCGCCATACACGCTGCCACCCCAAAACGGCAATGGCTGCTCCAACATCGCGTAACCGGTGCGTCCGTCGTAGTAACCGGCGAGATTCATCGTGCCGCCGGCATTCAAATTGAGGTCGAAAGCGCCCATCGCCTGCCGCACGCGGCCATTGGCGATGTCTTGTTCAATCAAAGCGGCGAGGTAGGGCGGGTATTGCGTCTGGACACTCGCGAGGACTTCGGGAAGGAGGAGGGCTTTCGGCTTTTCGGCAGCCTCAAGAATTGAAAAATGAAAAATGATCAGACGCATGGCGAACGCGACAGCGTCCTGGAGTGCGCCGGCCCTCCGGCGCTTTCGAGTGTCGCTAGGCCCGCGAAAAGCTCCAGAGGACTGGAGCACTCCAGGACGCTGCCGCGTGGTTTGAGTGCCAGAGCTTGCGGGAGTCATCATTTCTTCGTGGGATCGAGTTTGCCTTCCTTGTCGCTGACGACGGGCGGGAAGCCGTTGATCTGACGCCAAAGTTCGAACCAGAGCGGGACTTCATTGAGCATGATCCAGCCATTGGCGCGCGCACCCTGACGCAACCAGCGGTCTTTGTCCGGCCAGCCGACAGTGACGGAACCTTTGCCATCGCCGCGATCGACAATGTCATCGCTGGGGCCGACGACGATGCGGAACATGCCGGTGCCGTCGTCGGTGGCATCGACGAAGACCACTTCGCCACCAAACGTGCCGATGGCAAGCTGCGGCCAGCCGATCATCTGCACGGCGGGCCAGCCTTCAAAGGCGAGGCGCACGGGGCTGCCGGGCTGGCCGTCCTTACGCGGATGGATGAGCGGCATGTCGTTGCCATCGACCATGATCTCGACAAAACGGCTGTCGGTTTCGGGAATGACGACGCAGATGAGCGAACCGGGCCGCAGATAGGTGCCGTCCGTCGCTTCGACACTGAGGACGATGCCATCTCGTGGCGATTCGACGACCTGGCGGAGGTTTTGATTGATCTGCACGTCGATGACCGAGAGATCGCGCTCAGCGGTGGCCACCTCGCTCAGGGCGGTGCCTTTCGAGGCGTGCGTGGAGGCAATGGTGGCATCGAAGTCGTTGCTGGTGCGCTTCAGCGCTGCCTCGGCGGATTTCAGCTCGGCGATGGTGGAGTCACGCGAGAGCGTGGCGAGTTCGAAGTTGCGCTGAGACTCGAGTTTCTTCTCAAAGAGATCCTTCGTGCGGTTGTAGTTCAACTGCGAGGTCTCGGCGGCGATCTTGGCACCGGCGACACGCTGCTCCGCGCCATCAATGGCCTGCGCTTTGGCGAGTTCCTGCTGCGTGATCTGCGCGGTGAGAGACTCGACGCGGCCATTGGCAAAATCGCGGCGGCTTTCGATGGCTTCGCGCTGCGCCTTGAGGTTGTTGAGGAGATTCGGGTCGTTGTCCTGGATCTCGATGATGAGCTCGCCCTTCTTCACACGCTGGCCTTCGACGACGTGGAGGTGCTTCACCCTGCCGGAAACCTGCGCCTCGACATTGATGCGGCGGTCCAGCGGATTGAAGGCGATCACTCGCCCCGCACCGGACACGAATTGTCGCCACGGCAGCCACAGGATGCCGATGACGAAAGCGATGAATCCGAGCAGCAGCAGACGACTGAAGAGACGCGTGAACTTTGCGCTACCAGCGAGGCTCAGCGCGGGCAGCGGCGGCGCGGAGAAAGTGGAGACGTGGCTCATGAGTGGGGTTGCAGGCGTTGAGTTTCCGATTGCGACGTCGTCCCGTCATTCAAATGACACGGCGCGAGTTCGATGATCTGGTCGCAGCGCTTCGTGACATCGTGATCGCGCGTGGCGAGAATGACGGTCCAGGTGAGCGAGGGGTCGAGGATGGCGGTTTCAAGGAGTTTGAAGGACTCGTCGTCGAGGCTGTCGAAGAGTTCGTCGATCAGCAAGAGGCGCGGACGTTGCACCAGAGCCCGGGCGAGCAGGAGTCGCGTGCGTTGATTGCCACTGAGCGGCGCTCCGCCGACCTTCAGGCGCAGATTCAAACCCTCGGGGCGATGCAGCAGCACGTCGAGCAGGCCCACGCGCTCCAGCGCCTCGCGGATTTCATCAAGGCCGACATCGACGCGGCCCAGGCGCAGGTTTTCGATGACGGTGCCATCGACGATTTCGTTGCGGCGCAGCAGCATCACGCTCTCGCGCAGCGCTTCTAGATACCAACTGCGCAAATCGAGGCCGTCGATGCTCACATGCCCGTCCGTGGGCTGGCGGAGGCCGAAAAGGATGTCGAGCAGCGAACTGGCTCCCGAGCCATGCGGGCCGACGATGGCGACGCGGCTTCCAGGCGACACGGTGAAGCTCTTTTTGGCAAAGAGTGGCTCGTGATAACCGAACGAAACCTCGCAGGCACGCACCTCCGCGCCGCCTTCGCGGGCGAGAGGCTGCTCGCCATCCTCGCGTTCGATTTCGAGGTCGAAGATGTGGCCGAGCTTGTCCATGGCGGCCATGGCGTCATACCAGGCTTCGAGTTTTTTGCCCATCTTCGCCATCGCGGTCACGATGGTGCCCATGATGAGCTCCGAGGCCACGAGCTGGCCCAGCGTGATCTGCTGGCTGACGACGAGCCAGCCGCCGAGGATGAGCAAAACAGCCGCCGCAGTCACGGAGAGCACCAGCAGCGCCACGATCTGCCGCATGACGATGCGGAAGTGTGCCGAGCGGCGCTGCAAATACTCGGTGGCGAGCTGATTCGCACGCTCCGCGGCCATCTGGTAGCCGCCGGGGCCCTTAAAGGCGAAGGGGAAGGCCGCGATCTCCTCGAACCAGTTCACGACATCGTATTTCACACGCGATTCCGCGATGCTGGAGGTCACAGCACCTTTGCCGAGCAGCCACATGCTCAGCGCGATGAGCGCCAGCAGGATGACGACGAACATCAGCATCAGTGGATGATACAAGGCGAGCAGCAGCATGCCGATGAGACTGCCAAAGATGAGGTTCACCCCATCGAGCAGCAGCAGCGCGGTGCTTTTCTGCGCGGTGACGACATCAAGGAAGCGATTCACCAGCTCCGGCGCATGCACTTCATCAAGCGACTGCGCTTTGACGCGTGGCAGGCGATACGCGAGATCCGCCGCCGTGCGCACAAAGATGCGGCGCTGGATGATGTCAGAGATGTAATACTGAAAGCCGCTCACCACCGCCTGAAGACCCAGCGCACCAAACAGCGCCAGCGCGAGCACCACGATTGCCTGCACATAGGGCCGCGACTGGCCACCGAAGGCCAGATTGCTCACCACCGCGTCCACCGCCAGCGGTGCCGCGAGATACAGAATGCCGGAGAAGACCGAAAAAATGAGCAGGGTGATGATGTCCTGCCGCTCTGCCTTCAAAAGTCGAAAAAAGCGCCGCTCGGGGCTGACGTGCTCATGGTCCTCCACATCCGCATGCACGCTCATCGCATGCGCGGGCCGCTCAGGATGCACGATGCCGGCCTCGACGACCTCATTCACGCTTTTCAGCCCCAGCAGCCGCACCAGTTCGCTGCGTGAAATGCTGACTCGATGCGTGGGGTGATCTCCGTCCGCGATTCGCAGGCGAAACCAGCCCGCGAAGGTCACCACGATCCATTTTCGGTCCTTCCCGCTCCAAACAACCACCGGCAAGTCCTGCCGCGCATGCCACAAAACCTCCGCCAGCGGCTGCCGCACTGGCGAGACCTTCATATAAACTTCCGCCGCCGCCGATATGAGCTGTGCGAGCGGGTCGGAATCCGTCCGCACGGCGTTCTGCACAGCAATCCTCGCTCGCTCGTGGTCAAACTCGCATCCGGTGATGACGGCGAGCTGCGAGAGAGTTGCGATGGAGAGGAAGAATTTGTCGGATGCTGTGGAAGTGTCAGTCATTCGAGATCGAGTTCATTGGGGGAACGAACGTGCTGAAAGTGTTTTTGGATGTGACTTTGACTATTTCGATGTTTCAAATCTATAGTGAGATAATTACGAATTAATTTCTCATGAACGAACCCCACCTCAACTACCACCATCTGCGCCTGTTTTGGGAGGTCGCCCGTGCCGGGAGCCTGCGGGCGGCGGCGGCACGGCTGCATCTGTCACAGCCGACCATCAGCGCGCAGATCAAGGCGCTGGAAAAATCAATGGATGAGCAGCTCTTTGACCGCACGGGCCGCGGGTTAAAACTCACTCCCCAGGGGCGGCTCGTCATGGAGTGCGCGGCGGAGATATTCTCTCTCGGCACAGAGATGGTGCGTTCGCTGCATGGTCTGGGCAGCACGCGTAATTTGCGCCTGAACATCGGCATCACGGACTCGCTGCCAAAGCTCGTCGCGTGGCGGCTGATCCGGCCGGCGGTGAAGGCGTTTCCGAATCTGCAGCTCTCTTGCGCTGAAGGTCATGCTCAGGAACTGCTCGGCTCGCTCGCCTCGGGCAGGCTGGATGTGGTTTTGTCGGATGAGGCCGCCCCATCATCGCTGCCGGTGAAGGCCTTCAATCACCTGCTCGGTGAGTCACCCGTGATCTTCTGCGCGGCTCCTGCGCTGGCAAAAAAACTGAGCAAGAACTTCCCGGCCTCGCTGAAGGACGCCCCAGTGCTGCTGCCAGCCAGTCGCACGGCCTGGCGGCATGAGATCGACCGTTGGTTCGACTCCCATCGCATCCGTCCGCGTGTCGTGGCGGAGTTTGACGATGCGGCGCTGATGAAAACAGCCGCCGCAGACGGCATGGGCCTGGCCCCCATCGCCGCAGCAGTGCTGGATGAGGCGGTGGACCGTTATGGCCTGCTTCCCGTGGGCCGTCCGGTGCGCTGCGGCTTTTCGTGCCATCTCATCACTTTGGAGCGTGCCATGAGGCATCCCGCGCTCGCTGTGATTGCAGCGGAGTCGAAAACTGTCTTCAGCCCGGCGAAATCAAGGCGGGCCGCCTGACTTCGTTTTTTTCAAACTGTCCGATAGAGATGTTGGAATGGTCAAAGCAATGTGACCGCGCTATTTGATATTGCTTGGTCCTCGGTGTTCGGCTGTTGAAGAATAGCCTGCGCAGGGGATGGCGGAAAGTCCCGTTCATCGTTTGAGTCGTCACACGACACCTATCCACCACTCAAAACTCACCTCCTCATGAACCTCCGCCGCGATCTCCCTGCCTCTCTTGTTGTTTTCCTTGTGGCTGTGCCGCTTTCGCTGGGCATTGCCCTGGCCTCTGGCGCGCCGATCATCGCTGGCTTGATCGGTGCGGTGGCAGGCGGCATCGTCACCGGACTGCTGGCAGGCTCGCCATTGCAGGTTTCAGGACCGGCGGCGGGTTTGACGGTCGTGGTGGCCGGACTGGTCGCCAAATTTGGCTGGGAAACGATGTGCCTTATCACGGCTTGCGCAGGAGCGCTGCAGCTCGTGCTCGGTTGGTTCAAGGTGGCGCGTGGAGCGCTGATCATCGCGCCTTCCGTCGTTCATGGCATGCTGGCGGGCATTGGTATCTCGATCGCGCTGGCGCAGATTCATGTGGTGCTCGGCGGGTCGCCGCAGAGCTCGCCAGTGGTGAACCTGATCGGCATTCCGAAGCAGCTCGGCATTCTCAACACGCAAGCGGCGATTCTGGGCGTCCTCACCATCGCCATCCTCGTTGTATGGAAGAAACTGAAGACGCCCTCCTTGAAAGCCATTCCCGGACCGCTGGTGGCGGTGGTCGTCGGCACCGTCGTCTCCATCGTGATGAAGATGGACGTGAAGCGCGTCGATCTGCCGGAAACCTTCGCGCTCATCAAGCTCGCTCCGCCCGCCGAATGGGGGCCGTTTATCACCGCCGTGCTCACGGTGGCGATCATCGCCAGCATCGAGTCCCTGCTCTGCGCGGTGGCCACGGACAAGCTGCACAGCGGTCCGCGCTCGAATCTGGACAAAGAACTGCGGGCTCAGGGGGCGGGCAATCTTGTCTCCGGCCTGTTGGGCGGCCTGCCGATCACGGGCGTGATTGTGCGCTCGTCAGCAAACATCATCGCAGGCGGTGTCAGCCGTTGGTCAGCCATTTTTCATGGCGTTTGGGTGCTGATCTTCGCGTTGTTTCTCGGCAGTTTGATCGAAAGCATTCCGCTGGCCGTGCTCGCTGGCCTGCTGGTGCATGTGGGCATCAATTTGGTGAATTTGCACCACATCAAAGAGCTCACAAAGCACAACGAGATCCTCATCTACTGGGCCACCGTGCTCGGCGTGACCTGCGTGAACCTCCTCGCCGGTGTCGGCATCGGCCTCGGCCTCAGCGTCTTTTTCCTGCTGCGCCGTCTCTCGAACACGGACGTGCAGATGGAGCAGCGTGAAGGCAAATGGCATGTGCAGATCGGCGGCACGCTCACCTTTGCCTCCGTGCCGAGACTGAATGGCGAGCTTTCGACCATCCCGCCCGGTCACAATGTGGACATCGACCTCGCCGTCGATTTCATCGACCACGCGGCCTTCGAGGCGCTGCACGGCTGGCGTGAAAACCACGAGAAGACCGGCGGCCATGTGGACATCGACGAAACCCACGAGGAATGGTACAAGCCTGCGCAAGCAGGCAAGCCGCGCCAGGGCAAGTCACTCCCGGCAGCCGCCAAGGCATAACCCCGCATGACCGACACCCGCCAGCAGCTTGCGCACCAGATTCAGCACGCAGCGCATTTGCTGCCAGCGCAGGGACCGATCGGCGTTTTCATTCATCACAACACGCTGCATGCCTTCGAGCATCAGACCTTTGACGAGGCGGTGCGCACGGGTTCTCGGGTGTTTGGATGCGAGCCGTATCTGTCGGAGGATCGTTATCGCGAAGAGCTGACACGCGGGCGCATCCGCTTTGATGAATTGCGGGCTGTTTTGCAACGCGATCTCGGCGAAAAGGCCACGCAGAGCGTGCATGGCTTGTCAGAGAGGCTCAATCTTCGGCTGGCGATGCTCCAGCATCCGTTGCGCAGTGGCGATGGGCGCGAACTCGACTGGTTCATGGCGGAAACCGACGCGCTGATGAAGGCGCGGCGCGATGTGGCCGAAGTGGAACGGCGACGGCTCATCACCGAGACGCGGCACTGGGTCATGCGCCGACTGCGCGGCTCATTGCCGGGTGTGGAGAGGCCTGCGTGGATCGATGATCTTTTTCTGCGCTTCAAAGAAACACGCATCGAGGACTGGAGCGACGAGCGATGGGAGGCCTTTACCATGTCCGCACTGTGGGAGGTCTGCCGTGAAGGTGTGCGTCTCGCGGGCGAACGCACACCGACAACCAAGCCGCTCATCCGTCATCGCGATCTGCTCGGCGCCCTCGGTGGCATGGACAGTGACCTGCTCGTCAATGACGTGCTCATTCGCTTCTGCTCCGCCTTTCTCGATCAAGGCATCGCGCACTGGGCGCTGCCGGAGCGGGACGCAGGTTTTTTCACGTCGTTTTGCGCTCTGCATGAGCAAGGCAACGCCTCCTCCGCATGGTGGATGAGCGGTTTGAAAGATGAGCTGACGCGTTTGCAAACCGAGAAAGTCACCGCGCTCGCAAGCATCGAGGAATCGCTCACCGCACTCGGCGTGAAGGCCGATGAGGTCGAAAATTTCCTCTCCGCGACCTTTCTGGCGCTGCGCGGCTGGGGTGGCATGATCTGGCATGTGGAGCAGCGCGCGGACCGCGTGCATCACGCCGTGCCGGAGGGCACACTGATCGACTTTTTGGCTGTGCGACTGCTGTTGGAGCGTTTTGCGCTCAAAGCCGCTGCCGAGACCTCCATCGGCTATGAGGGCACTTTGGCCGAAATGCGTGAAAAACTCACTGCGCAGATTCCTTCCGCCATTCCGAACTGCGACAAGCAACGCGCCTTCCTCGTGTTCCAACTCGCGCAGGTGCTCGGATGGACACCGGAGCAGCTTTTCCATCTCGAAACCGCCGACTGGGCCGGCTTGTTCGATGAAGTCGAGGGCTTTGACGAACTGGAGCGCCGCCGTGTGTTTCATCTTGCGTATGAGCATCGCTTCCGTGTTCAAACTCTTGATGCGCTCGCATCAAGGAAAGGTCGCGGAGTCAAACCGAAGGGCCGCCCGTCGTTTCAGGCCGTGTTTTGCATCGACGAGCGCGAGGAGTCGATCCGCAGGCATGTCGAGGAAGTTGCACCGACAGCCGAGACTTTCGGAGCGGCCGGTTTCTTCGGTGTGGTGATGTACTATCGCGGCGCGGCAGCGGCGGACTTCACGCCACTGTGCCCGGTCGTCGTGCGTCCGCAGCATTGGGTGTCCGAGGTCGTGGATCGTCGTCTGCTCGATGAGGAAAAGCGCCGCAGCGGCGCACGGCGTCGTCTCGGCATGGCGCTGACGAGTTTTCATGGCGGCAGCAGGAGAATCGTCAGCGGCGCGTTCTTCTCTGCCGCATTCGGATTGCTCGCCACGGTGCCGCTGGTGGCCCGCGTGGTGTTTCCACGGCTCACGGCGCGGTTTCGCGGCTTCTTCGGCAGCTTCATCGCGCCTCCTGCGGTCACGCGGCTCAAACTGGAGCGCAGTTGCGAAAAGGCATCGCACGAGGACGAGGCGCACGGCTTCCTGCCGGAAGAAATGATCAACATCGCCGAGCGCATCCTGCGCGACATCGGCCTCACGGCGAATTTCGCCCGCGTCGTGCTTATCTTCGGCCACGGCTCCACCAGCATGAACAATCCGCACGAGTCCGCGCATGACTGCGGTGCCTGCGGTGGCGGCGTTGGCGGGCCAAATGCGCGCGCCATTGCCGAGATCCTCAACGATCCACGCATCCGCACCGCTTTGAAGGAACGCGGCATCGAGATTCCCGCCGACACCGTCTTCATCGGCGGCCTGCACAACACGGCGAACGACAACATCACCTTCTCCGACGTGGATCGCGTGCCACCCACGCATCAGTTCGAGTTTGAAGTGGCCTGCAAGACCGTGGGCGAGGCCGTGGAGCGCAATGCGCACGAACGCGCCCGCCGCTTTGGCTCTGCGTCTCTCGGTCTGAGCCAAACCGCCGCGAAACGCCATATGGAAGGTCGTTCCGAAGACTTGTCTCAAGTGCGGCCCGAGTGGGGCCACGCGACGAACGCCATCTGCATTGTTGGTCGTCGTGAAAAGACTCGCGGGCTGTTTTTGGATCGTCGTGCGTTCCTCGTATCCTACGATCCAGCTCAAGATGACGCGGAGACCGCGATTCTAGCCCGCATCCTCGGCGCGGTGGTGCCCGTGTGCAGCGGCATCAATCTCGAGTACTACTTCTCGTATGTCGATTCTCCCGGCTGGGGCAGCGGCTCGAAGCTCCCGCACAACATCACCGGCCTGCTCGGTGTCATGGACGGCGCGATGAGCGACCTGCGCACCGGTCTGCCATGGCAGATGGTGGAGATTCACGAACCGGTGCGGCTGCTGTTCGTCATCGAGACGACGGCGGAAGCATTTTTGGCGATCATGGAGAAGAACGAGGCCATCAAGACGATGGTCACGAAGCTCT
>Ga0209573_1003185_pt1 | contig 18696 bp, 25 predicted proteins | sample TNRBio252014_DNA_FD_185870 | JGI IMG/M metagenome (GOLD analysis project Ga0209573, IMG submission 185870) | Wastewater treatment Type I Accumulibacter community from EBPR Bioreactor in Madison, WI, USA - TNR Reactor_6/25/2014_ DNA (SPAdes)... | ecosystem: Engineered > Bioreactor > EBPR >...
ACAGATCGGCCGGTCCGCTGCGCTGGTTGGGGGCTGCGCTGACCGGCCTCTTGCCAACCCCACCAACCCCAGCTCAGATCACCAAAGGACTCTCGTTATGGCTGGATGAGAAACGGGGGTCACGTCACCGACTTCCGCGAAAATACGCTACAGGACGTTATCACCAAGCTGGAACCCGACCTGTTTCATGCCGTCACCGGCTTAACGGTCGCGGATTTTCACCTGCTTGTTCGGCTCAAGGTTTTCAACACCGAGCGCATGAACGAAGCCGTCTTTGCGTTCCGGCGCTACGAGGACGCCTCGCTGCGATATACCGGCATCGAGAGCCACGAGGGGCTGACCCATTACGGCCTCTACGACACCGTTGTTGCAAAGGAATGATGGAACTGTAGCCGGTTTTGGCGGGCGTCCCCCCTTCGGGGCGGGCTTTATCGCTGTCGCGCCGGAACCCCCTTGCGTGGTTTCCGCCCATTCGGGTGACAATCCCTGACGCGAAATAGGGCGGCTTCGCTCGCCCCGCATTGAGCGCCGCAAGCGGCGCGGCCTTTCCTGTTTTCGAGGAAGAAAGAAGCTCCGCCTCTCTCTCCCTGCAAGGTGCCGCTTTGGGGCCGAGGCTCATTTCATTGCGCCCGCACCACCCCCGGCACCGGACCTTGCTCCCTCACTCTCCGCTGTTCGCCACGAGGCAGGGTTTCAGAACGCGACCTGAAACCCGAACCCAAGGAGAATAGAAATGGGAGCAACCATCACCACCACCGAACAACCCCGCATCTATGTGGCCTGTCTTGCGGCCTATAATAGCGGCTACCTTCACGGCGCATGGATTGACGCCGCGCAGGAGCCTTGGGCGATCTATGACGCCGTGCGCGATATGCTGGCAGCTTCGCCGGTGCCGGACGCGGAAGAATGGGCGATACACGATTACGAGGGATTCGGCGGCGTCCGCATCGAGGAATATACCGGCTTTGAGCGCGTCAGCGAGATTGCCAGCTTTCTTGCCGAGCATGGCGAAATCGGCGCGGCGGTGCTGGACTACTACGGCGGCGACTTGGCCGAGGCACGGGAGGCGTTGGAAGATCGCCACCTTGGCGCATATGCCAGTCTTGCCGACTATATGCAGGAGGTGACGGAGGACACGACCGCCATTCCCCAATCGCTTCGCTACTATGTCGACTATCAGGCGATGGCGCGGGATGCCGAATTGAACGGCGACCTTTTCACCGTCAGCACCGCATGGGACGTGGTGCATATCTTTGCGGGGTGCTGACCATGAGCCAGCATCCCCAAACCCACCACTTCACATGGCAGGGCATCGAGATCGAGGCGACCTATTGCCCCCGCCTGTGGGGCGGCGTCATCGCCCATCTTGAAATCAACAGCATACAGCCGCCGCGCGCGCCGCTTCCCATTACGGAAACGGGCTATCGGTCGCATTTCCACCCCTGCGGCACAGTCGAGGCCAACGGTGGCGACGTGGTGGCGCAAGTTATCGCATGGCTGGACGAGGAAGCCGCCAAGCCGGAATGGCGGCGATATGTCGAAAACAGCCGCCAAGGCGTGCTGTTTTAGGCCAGAAGGGGAGGCCACGCGCGTTGCCGCGCGGCCTTCCATACGCCCCAAGCCCCGTAGCCCCACCCTGCGGCTGCGCCGCTTTTATTGTGCGGCGCTGGACAAGCCAGCGCCACGGGTCTAACCCCTGTAAACGCTACTGTGCTTGAAGCATCCGTTTAGCACAAAGATTAGCACACCAGCACAATTTCCCTTGAAAACGGCTTAAAATTCAGTAAGATGGCCTAGCCGTTATCGGACTCAAAATCTGCTGGCCGAAAGGTCGTGTTGGTTCGAGTCCGACCCGGGGCACCAAGGCAAGCACGGACTGGCCGAGGAGCCTGTCGGCACAACGGCCCAGCGGTCCGTCCAGCCCTAGTTCTCCATTGTGAAGCGGACCGTGAAGCGCGCCACGCCTCCGATCACCAGCTCCTCGCCGGGGGCCGGTTCAAGGACGGCCCGGGTTGCGGCGCTGATGGCCGCCTCGGCAAAGCCCTGGCCCGGCGGCGATTCACGCTCGGCCCGGCAATCCTGCAGCCAGCCGTCGGCAACCACGATGCAGCTCAGGGTCACCAGGCCGTCGCGGGTACCGGAATCGGCCTCTTGCGGCCACATCGCGTCCGGTATTCGCCGCCACTGGATCGGCCCGGCAGACGGCAGGTCGTCGCGCGCGTCCACCTCAGGGCGATCACACGCTCGCAGGGCACTGCGGACCGGCTCGGCATCGGTCGGAAGCGCCAGGGCGACCGGATCCGAAGCGGCGGTCGTGATTGCCAATTGGCCGCCGCCCGCCAGCCAGCGCGCCGCCCGCGCCGGCTCCTGGGCGAAGAGAATCCGGCCCGACTCGGCCCCGTGAGGCAGGCTCAGCAGCATGACGCGGCTCTGATCCTCGAACTGGAGATAGGGGATGCCATTGGACGACACCTGCGAGGGGAGCCGCACGATCAGTTGAAAGTCACCGGCCTGACAGCGGGCGGCGACGGCATAGCCTCCCGGCCAGGCGGCCACCGCCATCACCGCATTCTGGGCCTCATCGCGCTGGATCTCCCAGGACTGGGCCGCAGCCGGGCTCGCCGCAAGCAGCGCCGCCGTCGCCAGTCCGACAGCCATCGCCAATTTCCTCAACAGGACCTCCATCGACATGATCTCAGGCCGGGGGCCGGCCCTGCCTCATTCCTCTTCGTTCATCGTCTGATAGTAGGCGACGATGGATATCTGCAGATCATTGGACGGCGTCCGGTCACTCGGGACCCGATTGCTGCAGGCGATGTCGTGAAGGTCCGAAAACAATGTTGATTCCTCGATCGGCTCCCACGGCTCCTGGTCGGACATTCGGATCGGCCGCACGCTCGCGGTGAAGCCGTGCATGGTGAAGCCGACATCGCGGGTCCGCCGCCCGGCACAGTCGATCTCGATCCGGTATTCCGCCCGCTGATAGAGGTCATAGCCTGAGCCGTATTCCCTCAGTATGGGGCTCGGCGTCCGATAGATCTGGTGGACGGTGATGGTCGGGTTGGCGCCGCCCCATCGGATCGAATCCCGATCGGCCAGCCAGGCCGAATGCTCCGTCAGCCCGACCAGATAATAGCTACCGGCCTGAGCCGCGCTGACCGAAGGCCAGACCAGCGCGCCGAGAAGCACCGCAAGAAGCAGACGAACCATCGTTCCCTCCAACACCCGCCACCCATCTATCCGCGCAGCCTTGTCATCGGCAACCCAGATTTGATCAGCGGAACGATGCATCCTGCGTCCACGGCACCGGCGTGTCGCCACACCGGACCAGGCGGAACAGGGCTCGGGGAGCCGTCTCACGGACGGTGCGATCGTCGAAATAGGGGGACAGCTCCAGATGCGCGGCCAGCTCGGGGATCAGGATCAGCGGCGGGGCCTGGGCGCTGTCCCCCTCGCCCTGGGGCGGCTCGTAACCGATCACCCCGTCCAAGCCCATCGGATAGAAGGAGACACCCGCGTCCCAGACGGCCTCGGGGCCGTCCATCGGATTGGCTGTGTCGTCGGGGCCGCGTTGCGGCAGGGCAAAGGCGCCGCCCGAACCGTTGGAGATGGAAAAGCCGTACCAGTAGGTCCGATCACTCTGGGTGGAATGGACCCAGAGCAGATGGGTGCGGGCCGATTCATAACCCGCCGGCGTGCGGCGGAAGCCGGCGGTGTAACCGGGATCGACATCCAGCACATAGTGGCCGTCTTCGGCGGCACAGTCGGTGTTCCAGTCGAGATGGTCGGCGTCCGGTCGCGTTGTGGTCGGGACCGGGTTGCGGGCCGGGTCTGCGGCCTGCGAGGTCGACGGGGCGACCGTGCATCCCGCCAGAAGCGCCAGCGTCAATCCTATGGCCCGCATCATCGCCCCTCCCTGAGATCCAGGGCACCCTAGGCGATATCGACGGGCCCGCCCACGGGGTGGAGCCCGCGCGTCAGATAGCGTCAGCCGTCGACCGTCCCGGCTCTAGTTGCGTCGGGTGTAGTTGATGCGAAAGGTGATGACCTGCGGCGCGATCTCAGAGCCGTCTGATGTCTCCACCCGGGCGTCGCGCGTGGCCCGAAGGGCTTCACGCCCAAGGTCAAACCCCGTCGGGTGCTCCATCTCGACCTGACAGTCCCGGATCCGCCCATCGGTCTGGGCAACACAGCTCATGACCACGATGCCGCGCAGCAGACGCCCGCTGAGCGCCCGGTCGGGGGCGGCCATTTGCGGCGCAAAGCGCCAGCGCAGGGGCTGAGGACTGGGGGTGATAACCCAGTCCCGCCCGGCATCGCGCGGATCGTCCGCCGGCAGGCCACAGGCTTCCAGGGTCGCGTTGATCGCCTCCGGAGACGGCGGAAGGTCAATGGCGATGAGCGGGGCGTCCGATCCGTTGGCGGCGTCATAGATCTGCATGCGTCCGCCGTCACGGAGCTGGCGGGCAAGTCGGGCCGGCATGAGGCTGAAGGCAAGGGTCGGCGCCTCGCCCCTCAACCAGGACTGGGTATGGCGTCCCTGGCCCATGTCGATCGACAGGGGGCGCATGAAATCCCCGTCGTCAGGGGCCTGTGGCAATCCCACCAGCAGCACCGCGAACGAACGGTCAATACAGCGTGTCGCGACCCCCGACCCGTCCGAGAAGAAGACGCTGGCGGTGATCCGACGGTGATCGGGATCACGGTCGATGTCCCAGTCCTCGACGTCCTGGGCCGCCGCAGTCGATGCAGCGGCCAGGCCTGCGGCCAGCAGGGTGATCCAATTCAGGCGCATCGAGACCCTCCTTGCGCGCGACGGGCGTGTGTCGTTTTAACACAACCCTGGAGAGCCTTGGAACCGAAGTCAGTTGTCGCGATAGATGCGACCGTCCCGCATGACGAAGCCGACATTCTGAAGGACCGTGACATCGGCCAGTGGATCGCCCGACACCGCGATAAGGTCCGCCCCCATGCCGGGCCGCAAGGCCCCGACCTCGTCCTCGATCTGAAGGTGCTCGGCCGCACCGATGGTGGCGGCCTGGATCGCCTCCAGGGGGGTCATGCCGCACCGCACCAGCAAGGCGAACTCCTGGGCGTTGTCGCCATGGGCCGAGACGCCGCTGTCGGTACCGAACGCGATCCGCACCCCGGCCGCATGGGCCCGCCGACACATGTCCAGCATCAGGGGGCCGGCCTCGAGCGCCTTGGCCGTCTGGGCCGGGGACAAAAAGTTGTTCGGGCTTGAGGCGATGCGGGCCACGAAATCGCCGGCCAGGAGGGTCGGGACCAGCCAGGCCCCCGACTGTCGCATCAGGCGGATGCCTTCGTCGTCCAGGAAGGTGCCGTGCTCGATGGAATCGCCACCGGCACGCAGGAAGGCATTGATGCCGTCGGCCCCATGGGCGTGGGCGGTGACGCGGCGTCCCATGCTGTGCGCCGCCGCGACGATGGCTTGAAGCTCTTCGTCCGAAAACTGCTGGCCCAGACCCGCAGCCGTATTGGACAGGACGCCGCCCGTCGCCGTGATCTTGATCACATCTGCACCCAGCCGGATCTGTTCGCGTACGGCCCGGCGGCAATCGTCAGCCCCCGAACACACCGCCTCGGAGCGAAGGATTTCAAGCACTTCGGGGCGATAGCCGTGGCTGTCGCCGTGGCCGCCGTGGACGCTGATCCCGGCCCCCGAGGCGAGAATCCGCGGACCCGGCACACGCCCGCGCGCCACCGCGTCTCTCAGGGCAAAGATCGCTTCGGAATTCGCGCCGAGATTGGCCACGGTAGTGAAACCGGCCTCGAGGGTCACCCGGGCGTAATAGGCCCCCTCCAGCGCCTGGGCCGACCGGGTCATCGTGACCGCATCGATGCGGTTGGTCGGCCCCTGCTGTCCGAGCAGGTGAACATGGCTGTCGATCAGGCCCGGCAGCACAAAACTGTCGCGCAGATCCACGACCCGCCCCTGGCCCTCGCCGGTATAGCCGTCGTCGATCCGCAGCACGCGGCCATTCTGGATCACCACCGTCTGTTCGGTCTGGACCTGGCCCATCGCGGGGTCCGCCAGGAGCCGTCCGGCCTGGACGAAGGTCAGGGCGTCCGCCGCCGGCTCGACTTGAGCGGCCGCCGGGGCCAATCCAAAAAGCGCGACGAGGGCCGCAATGATCCAGGCTTTCATGAGTTCTCCCCCAAGGTGCGATCATCCTAGCGCGCTGACTCGTCGCACGGGAAGGGGCTTGAACCTGGCACCGCCTTTGCATTTAACTTGGGGTCAAGTTTGCGTTGACGGGGGTCCTACCATGTCGATTTCCAGGCGCGGCCTTCTGGTCGCGGGTGCCGGCGTTGCCGTGGCCGGCTGTGCCTCTACGCCCCAGATCGTCGAGGCACCGGTGGCGGAACAGCCGACCTGGGTTGCCGCCACACCGCCGCCGGTACGCCAGGTCGCGCCGCCGCTCGACCCGCGTGGTCTCGTGCCCCGGGATCTGCGCGAACAGGCGTTGGCCGCCCTGGATCGCCATGCCTGGTCGATTCCCAACCGCGACCGCATCTATATCGTCAACTTCACCCAGCATTCGGCTGAGCCGCGCCTCTATGAGCTGGATGTGATCTCCGGCGCGGCCCGGGTGTTCCACACCGCCCATGGCGTCGGGTCAGATCCCTTCCATTCCGGCTACGCCCACGGCTTTTCCAACATCATAGATTCCAACGCCTCGTCTCTGGGCGTCTATCGGACCGCTGGGATGGGCTGGGGCGTTCGCCACGGCCAGAATGTGCTGCTCGATGGCCTGGACCCGACCAATGACGCCGCCCGCGAGCGCGCCATCATCGTCCATGCAGCCGACTATTGTGAACCGGAATGGCTGGCCCGCGAGGGCAAGTTGGGTCGCAGCTTCGGCTGTTTCGCCACCAGCACGGCATCGCTCGACTTCCTGCGCCCGCGCATGGATAGCGGTCGCCTGCTCTACGTCGCGCGCTCGCTGGCCTAGGCTTGGTCTTCGCCGGCCCGGTCCAGGGCGCGCCAGCCGATATCCGACCGGAAAAAACCGCCCGGCCAGTCGATCTTCCTGATCGCCGCATAGGCGCGCTCGCGCGCTTCGGCCACATCCTTGCCGCGCGCACAGACGTTCAGAACCCGCCCACCGGCCGCCGTCAGCCGCCCCTCCTTGTCGCGGGCCGTACCGGCATGGAAGATCTGGACGTCGCGCCCAAACCCCTGCTCGGCTCCGCGGATAATCGATCCTGACAGCGGGCTGTCAGGATAGCCCTTGGCGGCCATGACCACGCAGACCACCGTATCAGCGTGGAACTCCGGCGGCGGCAGCCGCCCCAGATCCCCCTGGGCACAGGCCAGCAGGTACGGGGCCAGATCGCTTTTCAGCCGCATCATCAGCACCTGGCATTCCGGGTCGCCGAAACGGGCATTGAACTCCACCAGGCGGGGGCCCTCTTCGGTCGCCATCAGTCCGGCATAGAGCACCCCGCAATAGGGCGTACCTTCCTCGGCCATGCCCTGGATGGTCGGGCGCACGATCCGCGCCTCGGCGGCCTGGACCAGTTCGGGCGTAAAGACCGGGGCCGGCGAATAGGTGCCCATGCCGCCGGTGTTGGGGCCGAGATCGCCGTCGAAGGCCCGCTTGTGGTCCTGGGCCCCCCCAAAGAGGACCGCCCGGGTGCCGTCGCTGAGAGCGAACAGCGAGGCTTCCTCTCCGTCCATGAACTCTTCAATGACCACCCGCGCCCCGGCCTGGCCGAAGCGCCCGCCCAGCATGGCATCGATTTCGTGGCCGGCCTCGCGACGGTCTTCGGAAATGACCACGCCCTTGCCAGCGGCCAGGCCGTCAGCCTTGATCACATAGGGCGGCTTGAAGACATCGAGCGCCTGTTTGGCCTCTTTTGCCGTCTCATAGACGCCATAGCCGGCGGTCGGGATTTCGTGGCGGTCACAGAATCGCTTGGTGAAGGCCTTGGACGTCTCCAGCCGCGCGGCCTTCTTCGAGGCCCCGAAACAGGGGATGCCGACCTGGGCGAGCCGGTCGGCCAGACCGGCCTCCAGGGCCGCCTCGGGCCCGACCACGACCAGATCGGCCCCGATCTCTCTGGCCAGGGCGACCAGCCCTTCGACGTCGGTGGGCTTGACCGGACGCAGCTCCCCCAACGCCTCCATGCCGGGATTGCCGGGCGCCATGACCAGCCGGTCCACCAGCGGCGACTGGGCGAGCTTCCAGGCCAGGGCGTGTTCGCGCCCGCCCGATCCGACCACGAGAAAAATCATGCGCCGCCCATGGCCCGCCCTCGTCCGGCGGTCAAGTCACTCAGGCGTAGGCGACAAACAGAATATAGGCCACGACCCCCAGCAGCAGGATCAGGCCTACGGCCAGGAGCGGGTTGAAACCCTGGCGATCGGCTCGGTCATCGGCCGCGGCGTCTTCAGGGTCGAGATCGTCATTCATGCGGACTCAGCCTCCGAATTGTGGACCCCAGGCCATGACGAGGACGGTCAGGGCGACCGCCGCCGCCATGACGCCGGCGACGAATCCGATCAACAGACGACCCCGGCGACGGTGATAGGCCCCCCGGCGCAGCGTCCGGATATAGACCTGGGGGCGGCGGGCAAAGGCCTCGGACCCCACGATATTGTGCTGCGACACGGCGACGCTCCCGTTTGACCAATCCGGCACGCCCCCCGTCGAGCCAGCCTATAGCATGACGGATCGCACCGGATTGTGGTGTTATTTTCGCAAGGCCCCGTGCGGCGCATTGTCCCGGCGCGTCTCAGGCGATCAGCACGATCTTGCCGGTCACATCCCCGGCTTCCAGGCGGCGGTGGGCCTCGGCGGCCTGATCCAGCGGCAGTTTCGCCGCGACGACGGGTCGGACCAGGCCGGCCGTCACCCAGGGCCAGACCGTCTTTTCGACCGCCTGAGCCAGGCGCGCCTTCTCCTGGGCCGGCCGCCCGCGCAGGGTCGAGCCGGTCACCGTCAGCCGATGGCGCATGACGCGGGCCACATCCAGATCACCCATGGCCCCACCCTGGAAGGCGATGACCACCAGCCGCCCGCCCGGTGTCAGCGCCTCGACATTGGCCTTGAGAAACGATCCCCCGACCATGTCCAGAATGACGTTCGGCTGCGCCTCGGCCAGGCGACGGGCAAAGTCCGGCTCGGTCGAATCCAGCGCCACATCGACACCCAGGTCACGCGCGATCGCCGTCTTGGCTGCTCCGCGCGAGGTCCCGATCACCCGCGCCCCGGCCGCCCGTGCCATCTGGATGGCCGTCGTGCCGATGCCTGAGGTCGCGCCATGGACGGCCAGGGTCTCGCCCGGCTTCAGCGCCCCGATCTCGAACACATTCGCCCAGATGGTGAAGACCGTCTCGGGCAGGGCCGCCGCCTGGGCGAAATCGAGCCCTTCCGGCACAGCCAGGACGGATCCGGCGTCGACGACCGCATAGTCGGCATAGCCGCCGCCGCCCAGGAGCGCGCAGACCCGGTCCCCGACGGCCAGACCCTCGACCCCCATGCCGACCGCGTCAATCTGACCGGCAACCTCCAGGCCCAGAGTTTCGGACACGCCCGGCGGCGGCGGATACAGACCCATGCGCTGCAGCAGGTCCGGTCGATTGACGCCGGCGGCACGGACCCGAATTCGCACCTGTCCAGAGGCCGGTTCGGGTCGGTCCACCTCCCTGATTTCAAGGGCCTCGGGGCCGCGCACGCCGGCTTTCACGACGATGGCGCGCATCAGCTCTGGGGTCATGGCATCGTCTCCGGGGCTTGCCATTCAGGGGCGGGAAGGGTTCCATAGACGGTTCAGGCTGCTGGTAGGAGGGCCCGGCATGATCGACGATCTCGAACCCCGTCCGATCCGGGGCGACGCCCTGCGGGATCTGGTCCGCGAAGACCTCGACGGTTATTCGGTCGAGGACCTGCAGGAACGCGCCGAGGTTCTGAAGGCCGAGATCGGACGCACCGAAGCGGCCTCGCGCGCGAAACTCCAGAAAAAGTCGGACGCCGACGCCCTGTTCTCCTTCGGCAAGCCTGAGACTTGACCGCAGACAGGTTTCGGCGTGGCATAGGGGTTGCAACGGTACGCCCACGGCGTCAAACGCGCCGCGCGTATTAGACGGAGCCCAAATGTCCCAGTTCGCAGCGTCCAACGCTCCGATGTCCGACCCGAACGCCGCGGTTGCCCGCGCGCGTCAGGTCGCCGACTTTGCCAGTTCGGAGTTGTTCGAGCGGACCTTCCAGGACGGCATGGCGCTCGTCGAAGAGACGGCCGCCTATCTCGACGGCGAGGGCCGCCGCGAGGCCAAGCTGCTGTCGCGGGCGGCGGCCCTGGCCTATGCCGCCGAAAGCATGGGCCTGACCACCCGCCTGATGCAGGCGGCCTCCTGGCTTCTGGTGCAACGCGCCGTGCGCGAGGGCGACATGTCGCCGGCCCAGGCCTGCGACGGTCGCTATCGCCTGAAGCTGCGTCCGCCATCGGACCAGCCGACCCACGCTGAACTGCCGATCGCCCTGATCGAACTGATGGTGCGGGCCGAGAAACTGCTGGAGCGGGTCGTCTATCTCGACCGCCGGATGTTCGTCGATGCGCCCGAGGCCGAGCCGACCAACGCCGTCCAGAACCAGCTGGATCGCCTCAAGGCCGCCTTCGGCGGGTGAGCGGCTGGCTTGATCGCCTGGCTGCCGAGGTCACAACCCGACGCACCGCAGCCTCTGATCGTCCCTTTCTGATCGCCCTGGCCGGCGGCGTCGCCTCAGGCAAGAGCACGGTCGCCAAGGCCCTGGCCGGGCGGCTGCGCAAGGACGGCTGGTCGGTGCAGGTGGTCGCCGCGGACGGCTTCCTGTTGGCCAACGCCGAGCTGGCCGCGCGGGGCCTGATGGATCGCAAGGGCTTCCCCGACAGCTATGACTGGGGGCGGCTCGATCACTTTCTGGCCGAGGCACGCGCCGGAGCGGCCCGGCTGACGGTCCCGACCTATTCTCATGCCGCCTATGACGTTGACACCGACCTCAGCTTCGCCCGGCCCGATGTCCTGATCCTGGAAGGCCTGATCGCCCTGCAGGACCGCATCGGGCCGGTCGACCTGGGCCTCTACCTCGAGGCCGACGAGGACGATCTGATCGCCTGGTATGTCGAGCGGTTCATGGCCCTGGAACGCTGGGAGGCGCCGCGTCTGGCGGATCGGCTGGCTGAGGTCGGCGGCGATCCAGAGGCCCTGGCCGGCGATATCTGGGCGCGCATCAATGCCCCGAACTTGCACCGGCACATCGCGCCGACGCGGGCGCGCGCGGACATGGTCCTGATGAAGGACACGCGCCACCAGATCCGGGTTCTGGCCCCGGCTGTCCGGGCGGGGTAACGCTGGACGGCGTCCGGAGGTATCGGTCATGGGGTTCAAATTCGGTCGCGGCCTGCTGGGGCCGATGAGGCCCCTGATCGGCCACTGGGTCCACGCCGGCGAACACAACGGCCAGACGGTACGGGTCACCCGCCTTTATGAGCCCTGGGGCAAGGGCTGGGTGCGGCTGACGGCCAGCTGGACCCTGCCGGACCGCGACTATGTCGAGACCGCCTTCTATGGGGCCACGACCGAGGGGCCGCTCGGCTTCTGGTCCTTCACCAATGACGGCAAACATTCCCAGGGCATGCTGGCCGACGGCAGCGACGTCCACGCCCAGGCCGTCGCCTTTGTGGCGAAGTTTCCGGCCGGCACCGGCCGCATGATTGCCTGGCCCCGCGACGACGGGCTGCCCGGCTTTGACTTTGCCGTCGAAAGCCAGACCCAGAAGGGTTGGAACCGCTTTCTCGTCCAGAGGTTCGATCCGGTCCCGTGACGCCCCTCGACCCTGCGGCCTTCATCCTGGCCCATACCCGCTTGCAGCCCGTCAGCCACGCCCCGGAGATTTCCCTGTGGCTGGCCGACGAAGTCACGCCGATCTGGCGGCTGACCGAGGAAAAACTGGGCGAAATGGGTGTGCCACCGCCCTTCTGGGCCTTCGCCTGGGCCGGCGGCCAGGCGCTGGCGCGTTATCTGCTGGATCATCCGGACCGCGTGCGCGATCGGGGCGTGCTGGATTTCGCGGCCGGGTCCGGTCTGGTCGGGATCGCCGCCCTGAAGGCGGGCGCGGCCTCGGCCCTGTGCGCCGACATCGACCCCTTCTGTCGGGCGGCCGTGGCTCTGAACGCCGAGGCCAACGGGATGACGCTGGATTTCACCGCCGACAATCTGCTGGACCGCGATCCGCCGCCGGTCGATCTGATCTGTGCCGGCGACGTCTTTTATGAGCGCCCCATGGCCGAGGCCGTCATCGCCTGGCTCAAGGCCGCCCGCGCGCAGGGCACCGAGGTCCTGATCGGCGATCCCAGGCGATCCTATTTTCCGAAGGGCGACCTGATCCAGCTGGCCGAATATGAGGTGCCGACCACGCGCGAGCTGGAGGATCAGGCGGTCAAGCGCTCAGGCGTCTATGGCCTGGAAGGCTAGGGCGAGGGGGCCGCGTCAACCCGGACTCGAACCACGGCCCCGCTCGGAACGTTCGCGCCGGCTGTGATCACCCGACGCGAGCGCATCGACATCGGGGCCGATGCGGCCCCGACCGATCCGGGATCCTAGATGTAGCGGCGCAGCGACCGGGCCAGTTCCTTGCCGCCGTTCTTCTTCTGGGCGGGCTGGTAGGCGACGCGCGAATGCTCGACGCAATAGGGCTGGCCCTCGTCCGACCGGCGGCCGCAGAAGCTGAACTCGTCCGACGACGGATCTCCGATCGGCCATTTGCACATATGGGCCCCCAGCGTCAGGACGGTGGCCGTGCCCGGCAGGTCCAGGACCGCCGGACGCGGAGCCGGCACCGACGGTGCCGCCGTCGCCACGGCGCGCGGAGCCGGATCGATCCGGCGCGGCGCGCTCGGGGCCTGGGCCGGGCGCGGCCGGGCGGCGCGGAAGGCCGGACGCGAGGGCTGGGACGGCGCGGCGCGGCCTGACAGGCCCAGACGATGGACCTTGCCGATCACCGCATTGCGCGTCACGCCGCCCAGCTGTTTGGCGATCTGGCTGGCCGACAGGCCATCGAGCCACAGCTTCTTGAGGTCGGCGACCCGTTCGTCCGTCCAGCCCATCGCACCCGCTCCACTGAATTGATTCAACATCTTGTGGGTCGGCGCCCCTCCGACGCCGCCGTCACACCATCTATCGTAAATCTTTCATTAACCGACGCAACATCTGGCGCCGGCGTATCCACAGAATCTAGATATAGCGTTGCTCGCTGGACTCACCCTCCGATCGCGTCTCGGCCCACATCGGGCCAGGCGCACGCCCAGTTTGGGCGCGCGCAAAGGCTTTGAAAGTTGACGAATTTTCGGGGCGTCGGGCAGGATTGATCGGCCCCCCGAACGGGGGGGCCATGAACGGTCGTCGTCCGTTAAACCTAGTGGCCGACTTCGGGGCGCGGGGCCGGGTCGTGATAGTCCGAGCCCCGCTTGGCCAGGACGAAGCGGCGGTCGCAATAGCCGCACTCCACCGTGCCGTCGTCGCCCACATCCATATAGACCAGCGGGTGGCCGAGCGCCCCGCCGCCGCCGTCACAGGCGACGCGCGCGGTGGTCACCTTGATCTCTTCGGGCTTGGGCGAATAGGTCGGCGAATGACGCGGCGGCATGGATCGGTGTCCGGCAAGGGATTGACGCACCCTGTCTAGGCGCGCCGCCCCGATCTCGTCAAACCAGCTCTTGCTCCGCGGGGCGCTTGCGACCCATCAGCCGCTCCAGCAGCGCCTTGCGCCTGGCAAACAGGGTCCAGCCCAGAGTCGCCGCCGCTACCCACAAACCGCCCTCACCGACCAGGCCCAGGCCCAGGGCCAGTATGACAGCGACATCGCGGCTGATCAGATCCATGGCCGCCGCCGCCACGGTCGCAAACATGCCGCCGTAGCCGAGGATCAGCGCCGTCACCGCCGCGAACCCGATGATCTTTGTCCCGGTCATTGTTCTCTCCGTCAAGGACCCTCATCACAATGTAAAGCGACCTAGACAAATGACCTGTATGTGTCAAGCATCCTTTCCTGAACGTCGATGTTCCTTGCCCGCGCCGGACCTTGGCGTTCCGGTCACGGGGGCCTACCTAGAGGGACCTCAGCTGTCGAAAGCCTCCATGACCGAGCCCCTCCCCGACAACGCCATCGAAGTGCGTAGCCTGACCAAGACCTATGCCGGGTCCAAGAAGTCGCCGCCCAAGACGGCCCTGAAGGGTATTGATCTGGTGGTGCCGCGTGGCTCCATCTTCGGCCTGCTGGGGCCGAACGGGGCCGGCAAGTCGACCCTGATCAACATTCTGGCCGGGATCGTGAACAAGTCAGGCGGCCAGGCCCTCGTCTGGGGCCGTGACATCGACAAGGATTCGCGCGGAGCCCGCGCCGCGCTCGGCGTGGTGGTTCAGGAGATCAGTGCCGACGTCTTCTTCACCCCGCGGGAATCGCTGGAGGTCCAGGCCGGCTACTATGGCGTACCGCCCCGAGAACGGCGCTCCGATGAGCTGCTGGCGGCGCTCGGCCTGGCCGACAAGGCCAATGCCTATGTCCGCACCCTGTCCGGCGGCATGAAGCGCCGGCTGATGGTGGCCAAGGCCCTGGTTCACAATCCGCCCGTCCTGATCCTCGATGAGCCGACCGCCGGGGTCGATGTCGAGCTGCGCCGCCAGCTCTGGGCCTATGTCCGCGAGCTCAGCGCCCGGGGCGTCACCATCCTTCTGACCACCCACTATCTCGAAGAGGCACAGGAGCTGTGTGACACCATCGCCATCGTCAATCACGGAGAGGTGGTGGCCTGTGAGCCGACGGCCCAGCTGCTGCGCCGGCTGGACACCCGCAATGTCGTGGTCACGCCCGAGGTGCCGCTGGATCGTCTGCCCGAGATCACCGGCTTTGACGTCGCCCCGCGCGGGGAGGGCTTCGTGGTCGCCTACAAGACCGGCCAGTCCAGCGTCGAACAGGTCCTGGCCGCCGTGCGCGCCGCCGGTGTCCGCATCCGGGACATCACCACCGAAGACCCGGATCTGGAGGATGTCTTCGTGGCCCTGACCTATGGCGACAAGAGCCAGGTCGATCCGACGCGGGACGAGGTTGTAGCCTGAGCGGGCTTGCTGTAAGCAGCCGCTCCGCTCAGGCGCCCACGCACCCGTAGCTCAGCTGGATAGAGCGTTGCCCTCCGAAGGCAAAGGTCACACGTTCGAATCGTGTCGGGTGCGCCATTCTTCCAGATTGGCCAATCAAAACAATCGCCGCGCCGGCGCCCCAATCGGGGCCGGCCAATCAATGCGTCACATTGGTGCGACCCATCTCGCCTGATGGCTGGATCACGCCCCGCGCATCTGGCGCGAAGGGGAGCCGTGTACCAAGTTCGGTTCAGGCTCCCGGCCGATCTCGCGATCTCGATGGGGATGGCGGAGTTTCGACGCTCGCTCCACACTTCCAACTATCAGGCCGCCCGAGCCCTCTGCTTGAGGGCTACCGTTTGGTTCACATCTGAAGTCGAAAGGCTCCGCGCCATGCCCCACCCGACCAGATCCGATTTGGAGGCGGCTGCGCGGGCATACTTTGAAGCCGAGGCGGGCAAGCAAGGTCTGCTTCGCTATCCCAAGGATCGCCTCGAGGAGGCGGATTATCAGGTCGAGCTCTCCCGCCAGATCGTCGGAGAGATGGACGACGATCTGGTGAGCAATGACTATTCGGGTCACGCTCATCGAGCCGCTTGGGAAATGCTCCGCGCCATGGATGCGGACCTCGAGACCCTACCGGAAAAAGAGCGGCTCATAGCCCTGAACCTTGGGGCCAGGGCTGTCAGAGAGCTCTCACTGCTCCTAATCCATCGCCTGACAGACCCGGCGGGAGGGTACGACCCCTACGACCCATTCTTCGCCACTCAAGTCGCACCGCGTCCCAACGTGCCATTGGGAACCTCTCAGCGCAGTATCACGATTGGGGATGCAGCAGCCCAGTTCATGGACTACCAGAAGGCTAGGAACCTCAGCGCATCCACACTGACCGAGACTGCTCGAGTGCTGAAGTGGCTTGGCGAGAGGTTCGGAAATGCGACCGCTCTCGCCAGGCTTTCGACAGAAGACCTGAAGTCCTTTCGCAGCGACCTGACCCGAGTTGATAAAAGGCTGCAAGGACGAAAGCAGCCATTTGACCGCCGGCTGACGGGCAATCCTGAAGCGCAAATCCAGTACGCCACCTACATCAAGTACTGGCGGTCGCTGCAACAGTTCTTCCGGTGGGCCTCAGATGAGAGATTGATCGCCTCTGATCCCTCGGATATCGCCGCTCCCCCTAAACCGAAGGGGCTTCGCGCCCGCTCGCCAGAACCGTTCAGTTCGGAAGAGTTGCGGCGGTTATTCCAGACGCCCCTATATGCCGGGCACAAGTCCCGGAAGCGGGTGTCTATACCCGGCGACTGCCTATCACGAGGCGGTCACTGGTGGGCCGCCGTGATGCTCGCCCACACCGGAATGCGCGCCGGGGAGCTATCCCAGCTCACCGCCGATGACTTCTACTTTGATGAAGAGATACCGTTCCTCCGCGTTCACGCTGAAGGCACGGTTGAGGGCCGCCAAAGATCTCTCAAAAATCAGGCATCGGTTCGATCCGTGCCAGTGCATCCTGATCTGCTGAGGCTTGGGCTCAGAGAGTTCGTCGGGCGCTTTCCAGCCCGCCAAGGCAACAGACGGGTGTTTGATATTTATCGGCTCGGGAACGGTCGAGCCAGCGCCGGCATCACTCGCTTTTGGAGCGACTACCTTGAAAAGGTCGGTCTATGGAAGGAAGGGCGATCCACCCATGTCTGGAGGCACACGGTTATTGCCTGCCTCAAGGCACAGCAGGCCCCGCTAGAGGACATTGCCGCAATCGTGGGTCATGGCAGGGACCTGCCTGCAGCTTTTCGTCAAACCATGGCCTACGGCGGGGAGCTTCCTCTGAAAAGGACCGCAGAAACGATGTTGAAGCTCGACTATGGCTTCGATCTAGTGGAGGCTCTTGGCGGCGAGTTCGATCCGAAACGCCATAGGTGAAGCTCGGGCGCGCCCGGCTGGGTGCAAGTCGCTAGATGCCTCTCGAGCTTTCGGTCGGACCGCAAACCTCTAATAAGCCCCCCGCGCCAGAGCCCACGCCGACCGAGGAAGAGTACCCAACACAGATCAAACTCCCTGACGGGAGGATCGTATGGGTGTCGATCCCGTTTCCCGACCGACTGACACTGATAGGCGCGGTGGGGGCCGACCACTTCCTTCCCTCGACCACGAGCGAGGAGGATCACCTAGCTCATATCCGATCTTGGTCTCGGTACATTGCAGAGGCTGACGGGAGCAAGACTGCCGCCACCCACATAAAGCTGAACCACGCGAAGCAGTATTACGAAGAGATCGTTCTGACCGTTGGGTCCAGCAAAGCGAAAGTCCACGTCACCATTCGGCAGCCCACGAAGGCGGTCCCACGCTGGCGTCTGCGGCTAGAGATGAACCCACGACGGCTAGGGCCGAAGGGCTTCGCCGACCTCGCATTCGATCTTTCGTACGGTGACACCTTTCGCCTCGACAGGTTTCTCGCCGAGGCCAAGTGCACGCGACTGGATGTTGCAGTTGATTTCATCAACGCGGCTGTTTGGGAAATGGTCCTTCACGCAGGCCTGCCGGGCAAACGAGTAGTGTACATCGGCGAAGATGCCGAACTCGAGACAGTCCAGCTTCACAAGCCCGCTCCAGCTTCAAAGCTGCTCGTCGACAAGGATGGAGCCCCCTTTGGTGTGAAAGTGTCCCGCAGTCCTTTGGGATTGCTCCACGCTCGACTGTACGACCGTGTCAAGGAGCGGGCAGGCAAGCTGGCCCCGCCTCCCTTCGGCGATGTCGCCGTAACCCGGTTCGAGGTGATGCGGACCTGGAAAGGCAACGGCCCCAAGCTGGCAAACCTACCGGCGCTGTCCAATCCCCTTCACCCCTACCGCTTGTCCCACATTACGAGTGGCGGATTGGAAAGTGATCCCGCTTGGCGGACTTACGTAGCAGTGAATAGAACACGACCGGCCTTTGCGGCCGTGAAGGACATGCAACTTGGACCGCGCAAGAGCCTGCCGTTTGGCACCCTCGCGACGGCCCCCCACAACACGCTACTTGCTCACAACGAACTGTGGCCCCGCTGGCTAAGTGGGCTCCATTTGGCGGGCCTCAAACAATGGATTGAGCTGGCACAGAATGCATGACCGGCACGCGTTGCTGATCGTCAGTGCTTTTGGCTCGCGTAGGAGGTCGCGCCGATGGAAATATCAGAGCGAACCATCAAGCGGCTCGGCGAAATCATCACCGGAGACAAACGTCTCTCGGCCTATCGCAGCGGACCCCAGTTGGTGCGCTTCTTCAACGACCTCGGTCGTAATGACCAGTACGGGCAGGGCTTTGGGTCACGCTGGTCATATGCCGAGCAGTGCATCAGGGATTGGAACGGCAGCCCGGAGCTTCGAAAGGTCATTCTCGCTGCCTTTGATCCGCGCGACTTTATGGGGGCAACGATCTACGACCCGGATAAGGGCGAGAACCTCCTAATACAGGTTGAGCCTGTGACGTGACCCCCGTTTCTCATCCAGCCATAACGAGAGTCCTTTGGTGATCTGAGCTGGGGTTGGTGGGGTTGGCAAGAGGCCGGTCAGCGCAGCCCC
>Ga0209573_1003186_pt1 | contig 18695 bp, 21 predicted proteins | sample TNRBio252014_DNA_FD_185870 | JGI IMG/M metagenome (GOLD analysis project Ga0209573, IMG submission 185870) | Wastewater treatment Type I Accumulibacter community from EBPR Bioreactor in Madison, WI, USA - TNR Reactor_6/25/2014_ DNA (SPAdes)... | ecosystem: Engineered > Bioreactor > EBPR >...
TATGCCAGCCTCAAACAGCAGCCACATCGGCAACGCCAACAGGGTTTGCGAAATCACGTCCGGCATGAGCAACATGCCGATCACGAACGCCCCGACGATGATGTAGGACCGCTTGGCGGCCATGGTTTCGGGCGAGAGGATGCCGGCCAGCGACAGAATAACCGTGGCGACTGGCACCTCGAACGCGACCCCGAAGGCGAAGAAGATCGTCATCACGAAATCGAGGTAGCGATTGATGTCGGTCATCACCGACACCCCTTCCGGCGCGGTGGCGGTGATGAAGGCGAAGAAAATCGGCATGATCGCGAAGTACGCGAAGGCCATCCCGCAATAAAACAGCAACGTGCTGGAGGTCAGGATGGGCAGGACCATCCGTTTCTCCCGCTGGTACAGCCCCGGCGCGACGAACGCCCAAACCTGGTAGAGAATCCAGGGAATAGTGATGAAGACCGCCAGGATCAGGCTGAACTTGAGCGGGGTCAGAAACGGCGACAGCACGTCAATCGCGATCATGTTGCTCTGAGCCGGCATGTGTCGGGTCAGGGGAACCGCCAGCGCGGTATAGATCGGATTGGAGAATGGCGACAGCGCCACGAACACCACCAGGACGCCGCCGACGATGCGCAGCAACCGGGTGCGCAATTCGATCAGATGGCTGATGAGGGGTTGTTCGCGATCAGGGTTGGACACGGGGGATCAATTTGCGGCTGGAGGAGAGGGCGACGGCGGCGGCGTGGCGGCGATCTCGGCCGAGATCGCCGGGGTCGGGGGCAGCGTTTGGACCGATGCGGTCGAATCCGGTTTCTGCAACCGAACCGGCGCGGGCGCGGCGACGGTTGCCGGCGGCTTTGTGCTGCTGGATACCGGCGAAGTCCAATCCGGCGGCGGCGCGGCGGTCGGCATCCCCGGCTGCCAGCCTGGCGGCGGGCCGGGGTCGTCGAATTCTTCCTCGATCTCCCGGCGGAACGATTTCATCTGGTCGGTCAGATCCTTCACTTCGCCGAGATCGGCCTGCTGGCGCAGCGACTGCTTGATTTCTTCCAGATGCAACTCGCGGTCTACCTCGGCTTTGACTTCAGCGATCATTCGCTTGGCCTTGCCCAGCCAGAAGCCTGCCTTGCGCGCCAGTCCCGGCAATTGTTCGGGGCCGACCACAATCATGGCGACGACACCAACCACGATCAATTCCCAGAAGCCGATCTCGAACATGTCGGTACGATCCGAAACTCAGACCTTTTGACGGTCCTTGGCCAAGGGATCGTGGGCCGCCGTCGCGGTATCGCCGGCGCGCTCCTGAGTGGTCTCCTGTTCAAGCTTCTTGGGGTTCTCCTCAACGGTTTCCGGCTTGCCGCCTTCCTTCATGGAATCGCGGAAACCGCGAATGGCCGAACCCAGGTCGGAACCGAGATTGCGCAGCCGGCTGCCGCCGAACAGCACCAGAACGATGACCAGAATGAGCAGAAGTTCCCAAATACTGAAATGCATGACGATGTTGCCTCTTGAAAAACGGGGAAGGGCGAGCGCCTTAAGCTATTTCCAGCAAAGACCTTACCCGAATCTCGTTCCCACGCTCCAGCGTGGGAACGCCGTTTGGGTCGCTTCAGCGGCCCGCGTTCTGGAAATCGCCTTCGTGGGCGGCGCGGGCGGCTTTTTCGGCCAGGCCGGAAACGCCGAACCGGCGGCGCAGCTCGTTCAGGACCGCATCCGGGCCGAGTCCCTGATGGGCCAGCATGACCAGGGTATGAAACCACAGATCGGCGGTTTCGCGCACCAGCGGTTCGGGATCGCCGTTCTTGGCGGCTAGCAGGGTTTCGGTCGCTTCCTCGCCGACCTTCTTGAGAATGGCGTCCAGTCCCTTGGCGTACAGGCGGGCGACATAGGAGCTGTCGGGGTCGGCCTGTTTGCGCGCTTCCAGAATCGCTGCCAGTTCGCGCAGAATTTCGTCGCTCATGCGCCGTACATCTCGCGCGGGTCCTTCACCACCGGGTCGGTGACGACCCATTCACCATCACGGAATTCCTCGAAAAAGCAGCTCTGCCGTCCGGTATGACAGGCAACGCCGCCGATCTGTTCGATGTTCAGCAGCAGCACATCGTGGTCGCAATCCAGTCGGATGCTTTTCACTTTCTGGGTGTTGCCGGAGATTTCGCCCTTGTGCCAGAGTTCCTTGCGGGAGCGGGACCAGTACACCGCCTCGCCGCATTCCACGGTGCGGCGCAGAGATTCCCGGTTCATCCAGGCCATCATCAGCACCCGGCCACTGCCGGCGTCCTGGGCGATGGCGGGAACCAGCCCGTCCGCCGTCCATTTGATCCGTTCCAACCAGTCGTCGTTCATAGTCTCACTTCAATGCCGCGCGCCTGCATGTGGCGCTTGGCCTGTTCGATAGTGTATTCGGCAAAGTGGAAGATGCTGGCCGCCAGCACCGCATCGGCCTTGCCCAGCAGGATGCCGTCCGCCAGATGGTCCAGCGTGCCGACCCCGCCGGAGGCAATGATCGGAATGGTGGTCGCCTCGCTGATGGCGCGGGTCAGTTCCAGATCAAAGCCGCGCTTGGTGCCGTCGCGGTCCATGCTGGTCAGCAGAATTTCGCCAGCCCCGTAGGCGTTCATCCGTCGCGCCCATTCCACCGCGTCGATGCCGGTGGGTCGGCGGCCACCGTGGGTGAAGATTTCCCAGCGCGGCGGTTCGCCCGATTGATGCACCGCCTTGGCGTCGATGGCGACCACGATGCACTGATTGCCGAACCGCTCGGCGGCTTCGCGCACGAATTCGGGCCGGGCGATAGCGGCGGTGTTGATGGACACCTTGTCGGCCCCGGCGTTCAACATTCGTCGCACGTCGTCCAGGGTGCGAATGCCACCGCCCACGGTCAGCGGGATGAACACCTCGCTGGCGACTTGTTCGACCACATGGACCATGGTCTCGCGGTCGTCGGAACTGGCGGTGATGTCCAGAAAGGTGATCTCGTCCGCGCCCTCTTGATCGTAGCGGCGGGCGATTTCCACCGGATCGCCGGCATCGCGGATCTCCACGAACTTGACGCCCTTGACTACCCGGCCCCGATCCACGTCCAGGCAGGGGATGATGCGTTTGGCCAGTCCCATCACCCGTTCCCCGCAGTATTGACCAACCGTTGCGCCTCGACCAGATCAATGGCGCCATCGTACAGCGCCCGGCCGATGATCGCTCCCATGACGCCCTCACTTTCCACCGCGCACAGCGCCCGCACGTCTTCCAGGGTGCTGACTCCGCCGGAGGCGATGACGGGGATGCTGATGGCTTGCGCCAGTCGCACCGTGGCTTGGATATTGACGCCCTGCATCATGCCGTCGCGGCTGATGTCCGTGTAAACGATGGCCTCTACTCCGTAGCGTTCGAAGATCCGCGCCAAGTCGATCACGTCGTGCTTGGACAGCTTCGACCAGCCATCGACCGCGACTCGCCCATCCTTGGCGTCCAGCCCGACGATGATATGACCGGCGTATTCCACGCATAGATCGTTGATAAAGCCGGGCTCCTGCACCGCCTTGGTGCCGATGATGACGAATCGCACGCCGGCGTCCAGATAGGTCTCCACGGTCTGTTCTTCGCGAATGCCGCCACCGACCTGGATGGGCAAATCGGGAAAGGTTTGGGCGATGCGGCGAATCACCTGGGCGTTGACTGGACGACCGGCGAAGGCCCCGTTCAGGTCCACCAGATGCAGGCGGCGAGCACCGGCCTCCACCCAGCGCGCGGCCATGGCTACGGGGTCGTCTGAGAAAACCGTCGAGTCTTCCATCCGCCCCTGACGCAACCGCACGCACTTACCGTCTTTCAAATCAATCGCGGGTATGAGCAACATGGCAGGGTTCTACGTGAGTTGGCTGACCACTGACTACCGACTACTTAGGGATTCCAGTTCGCGAAATTGGCGAGCAGTCGCAGGCCCGCCTGGGCGCTTTTTTCCGGGTGGAATTGCACGGCGAAAATGTTGTCCCGCGCGATGGCCGAGGCAAACTCGATGCCGTAATACGTCCAGCCCACCACCAGGGTTTCGTCGGCGGGTCGCGAATAATAACTATGGACGAAATAAAAGCGGCTGTCCTGGGGAATGCCGCGCCAGAGCGGGTGGTTGCCGGCCTGACGGACTTGATTCCAGCCCATGTGCGGCACCTTGAGCCGCTCGCCGGTGGTCGGATCGCGCGGGTCGGCAAACCGGACCACCCGTCCGGGCAACACGCCCAGACCATCGACGCCGTCGTTCTCCTCGCTGAAGTCCAGCAGCGCCTGCGGTCCCAGGCACAACCCCAGAAAGGGTTTGCCCAGCGCCGCGTCCCGGACCACGTCCATCAAATTCCAGCGGGCCAATTCGCGCATGCAGTCGCGGATCGAACCCTGACCGGGGAACACCACCCGGTCGGCCTGGAGAATGTCGTGGCGGTTCTGGGTGACGAGCACGCGCGCTTGCGGGGCGACATGTTCGAGCGCCTTGGCGACGGAGCGCAGATTGCCCATGCCGTAGTCAATGATCGCGATACTGGTCATTGGGAAGACTCGCGAGGCGGGAACACAGGAAGGTGAAAGCTACAGGCTGCCCTTGGTGGAGGGAATGCTGGTTGTGCGCGGGTCGGATTCGACCGCCATGCGCAGCGCGCGCCCGAATGCCTTGAACACGGTTTCGGCGATGTGGTGGGCGTTGCGGCCGCGCAGGTTGTCCACGTGCAGGGTGATCAGGGCGTGGTTGACGAAGCCCTGGAAAAATTCGCGGAACAGGTCCACGTCGAACTCGCCGATCCGGGCGCGGGGGAATTCGACAAAATATTCCAGACCCGGTCGCCCGGAGCAGTCGAGCACCACCCGGGACAGCGCCTCGTCCAGCGGCACGTAGGCGTGGCCGTACCGGCGGATGCTGCGCTTGTCGCCCAACGCCTGCCGCACCGCTTGGCCGAAGGTGATGCCGATATCCTCGACGGTGTGATGGGCGTCGATGTGCAGGTCGCCCTCGGCTTCGAGGTCCAGATCGATCAGACCATGGCGGGCGATCTGGTCGAGCATGTGGTCGAGGAAGGGCAAACCGCTGGCGAGCTTGGCGTTGCCCACGCCATCCAGATTGACGCGCGCCTGAATCCGGGTTTCCAGGGTGTCGCGCTTGACCGTTGCGATGCGTGCCGACATGTGGGCTGGCGCCTGTGCAATGCCGTAGTGGAAATGGAGATACGATGTCGCAGGATTATAGATGATTGAGCCGGATAAGCGAATTCAGGCCGGTCGACGACCCCGGTGCCAGGAATGGTCGTCGTTATGCGGGGGTAATCAAAGGAATCGGTTGTCGTCCGTGTTTCCGGTATACCGTGAAGTCGGAATCCAGGGTGCAGATCGCATGATCGTCGAATTTTTCCGCCATCCGCACCAGGCAGGCATCGGCGAGGGACATGGGTATGTCGCGGTATTTCTGGCGCAAGAGGCGCACGGCTTCGATGTCGTCGGACAGTGCGAACTCCACTTTCAGCAGTCCATTTTCGACCATTTCCAACAAGGCGTCCTGAGCGACCGGTAGCTTGCGCAGCAGATGCCAGGATTCAGCCAGGACGGCTTCGCACAACAGCCAGGGTAAGGCCAGCGTTCTGGCTTGCTCGGCCATCCAGCCGTGATGGGCTTCGCGTCGGTCGAGAAACGCGATCAGCGGCCCCGTGTCAATGATCGCCCAGCGAGTCATGGCCGAAATTCGCAAGATAATCTGGATTTGTCGCCAGGTCGGTCACCCCTGAATCGACGATGCCACAGTAGCACTGAATCCGTTCCGGCAATGATGGCGGCTGGGCCGTGTCTAGCGCGGGTGATTCACCGAGCCAGTTGCGAAACAGTTCCAGAGCCACCACACGCACGGGCCGACCTTCCAGAGCGCTCTTGGCCTTGACTTTGCGGTACAGTTCGTCGGGTATCTCAAAAGTTGCTTTCATGAAAAACAGGTTAGCTGTATTCCTGTATTTCCGTCAAGCTGGTAATCTTATTACTCGCCAATGTTATGGGAAACCCGGTTGATGGTCCCTGCACAATTCCCAGACCCCGAACGTCTGGACCGCCGCCAGGTGGTTTCCTGGGCTTTTTACGACTGGGCCAACTCGGCTTTCGCCACCACGGTGATCGCCGGCTTCTTTCCGATCTTTTTCAAGCAGTACTGGAGCGCCGAGGCGCCGGTCACGGAAAGCACCTTCTGGCTGGGCGCGGCCAACTCCCTGGCCAGCCTGCTGATCGTGTTTCTCGCCCCGGTGCTGGGCGCGATCGCCGACCGGGGCGGGGCTCGGAAACGGTTCCTGCTGGCGTTCGCGGCGCTGGGCATCGTCATGACCGGCGCGCTGTACGGGGTGGGGCGGGGCGAATGGGCGTGGGCGGTGACCCTCTACGTCCTGGCGCTGATCGGTTTTTCCGCCGGCAACATCTTCTACGACGCCCTGCTCGTGGGGGTGGCAGGGGAGCGCAAGCTCGACATCGTGTCGGCGCTGGGCTACGGCTTGGGCTATCTGGGCGGCGGCCTGCTGTTCGCCCTGAACGTGCTGATGACCCTGTACCCCGGTTGGTTCGGCTTGGCGGACGCCGCGGAGGGCGTGCGGATCTCGTTCATGACGGTGGCGCTGTGGTGGGCGCTGTTCTCCATTCCCCTGCTGCTGTTCGTGCCGGAACCGCCCGCGCCGGGCCGGGTCAGCGGGCTGGCGGCGATCCGGGCCGGCCTGGCGCAGTTGCGTGGCACTTTTCGCGAAATCCGCCGGTTGCGGGTGGTCGGCGCCTTTCTGCTGGCCTATTGGCTGTACATTGATGGGGTCGATACCGTCATTCACATGGCGGTGGACTACGGTCTGGCGCTGGGCTTTCCCGCCGACAGCCTGATCGTTGCCCTGCTGCTGACCCAGTTCGTGGGATTTCCCGCCGCCATCGCCTTTGGCCGGCTGGGCGAGCGTTGGGGGCCACGCGCTGGGATTTTCATCGCCATCGGGGTTTACATTTTAATCACCATCTGGGGCTATTTCATCCGCCATCCTTGGGAATTCTACGCGCTGGCCGTCGCCATCGGTCTGGTGCAGGGCGGCGTACAGTCGCTGAGTCGTTCGCTGTACGCCCGGCTGATCCCAGCGGAGAAGTCGGGGGAATTCTTCGGCTTCTTCAACATGCTGGGCAAGTTCGCGGCAGTGCTGGGACCGGTGTTGATGGGCGCGGTCAGCCTGCTGACCGGCAATCCGCGCTTTTCGATCCTGTCGCTGCTGGTGCTGTTCGTCGGCGGGGCGCTGTTGCTGGCGCGGGTGGACGAAGCGGAGGGGAAACGGATGGCCAAGGCGCTGTGAAGGCGCGGATCAGCGATGGGAAGGGTTGGTGCCGGGAGAGAGACTCGAACTCTCACGGTATCGCTACCGGTGGATTTTGAGTCCACTGCGTCTACCATTCCGCCATCCCGGCCAGGGAGTGAGGGGAGAGGAACGCCAGTATAAGGATTTTGCGCCGTCGGGCAAGCGGGACCACGATTTTAGTGCGAACGGACGCGCCGCCGCCGCCCATCCTGGAACCGGACAAGTCGGGTATCATGCCGGCCTTGCCCATGCTGGCGGCCTGAACCTTGCGAAGTGCTCAAGTAATGTTGATATCCAAAACGCTCAAAGCGGAAGCCCTGTTGTTGCTGGCGGCGGTGATCTGGGGCTTCGCCTTCGTCGCCCAGCGGGTCGGCATGGACCACGTCGGTCCGTTCACCTACAACGGCGTCCGTTTCGTCCTGGGCGCGCTGTCGCTGTTGCCGCTACTGTGGCTGGGCCGGCGCTCCGCCGCGCCGGTCGCTCCCGACGGCTGGCGACCGATCCTGGGCGGCGGCCTGCTGGCCGGCCTGATCCTGTTCGCCGGCGCTTCGCTGCAACAGGTCGGCATCGTTCACACCACAGCCGGCAAGGCGGGTTTCATCACCGGCTTGTACGTGGTGATCGTGCCCGTACTCGGCCTGTTCTGGGGGCATCGCACCCCCTGGAGCACTTGGGCCGGCGCGGCGCTGGCGGTGGCTGGCCTCTACCTGCTGACCCTGACCGACGACCTGACCCTGGCCGAGGGCGATGGACTGGTGTTGCTCGGCGCTTTGTTCTGGGCGTGTCATGTGCTGGTGATCGGCTGGTTGTCGGGGCGACATATCGAGCCGGTGTTGCTGGCCTGTCTGCAATTTGTCGTCTGCGCCGTGCTGAGTCTGGCGGTGGCGGTGGTAGCCGAACCCATCACGCTGGACGGGCTGTGGGGCGGGGCGCTGCCGATTCTCTATGGCGGCCTGCTGTCAGTGGGGGTCGCCTACACCCTGCAAGTGGTGGCCCAGCGCGATGCGCCGCCGGCCCACGCCGCGATCATCCTCAGCCTGGAAACCGTGTTCGCTGCGCTGGGCGGTTGGTTGCTGCTGAACGAAATCCTGTCCGGCCGTGGCTTGCTCGGCTGCGGGCTGATGTTCGCCGGAATGTTGCTGTCGCAACTGGGCTTGGGCAAGGCGGCGCCCTCGCCGACCGAACCGGCGGTGATTCCCGACCCGGCGCTGATCGCCGACAAGCGTTCCTAACGCGGTTCCAGCCCGGAATCGGTTTTCTCCGCTGGCTCGGCATCCTCGTTGGACGCTGGCGCGGGTTCGCCGGACGCGTCCGGCTCGCTGCCCCACCGTGCCTCGAACCAGCACTGATAACACAGTCGCAGGCCGTCTTGGCTGAAAATGCTGGCCGGCGGGCCAAACCGCCCGCACAAATCGCAAACCAGATAGCTGCTGACCATGACCGCCTCCTTAACTCCTTTCGCCCCGTGAGAATGCCATGAACCTGCCCGCTGGCTGCGAACCCCGCTGTCCGGGCTGTACCCATCGCATGTTAAACGCCGCCGCCAGCGAGGCGCAAAAGGCGGACTGGCTGCGGCGGACGCTCGCGCCTTGGGCGGATCGATTGTCGCCGATGCGGGCGGTTGCTGGCGAGGCGCGCTGGGGCTATCGAGGCAAGGTCTGCCTGTCGGCGATCTGGAGCGCGGCGGACGGCTGGAATTTCGGTCTGTGGCGGCGCGACGAACTGATTCCAATCCCTGATTGTCCCGTTCACACCGAGAGAGTCCGAGCGATGATTCGCTGGTTGCGGCGGGCGTTGCCGCCGGGAGCGATATTTCCGCTGGCCTTTTACGTTCAGGCGGGCACGCAGGCGACGCTGATTCTGAAAACCCATCGGCTTCCCGATCCGGTTTGGCTGAATGACGAACGGCGGGCGGAACTGGCGATCAGCGGGCTGGAGGGGCTGTGGCTGCACTTGCATCCGGCTGCCGGTCGCCGGCTGTTCGCCCGCAACGGCTGGACCCTGTTGTGGGGTCAACCGCGCTCGCAGGACGCCTTCGGGCTGGAATATGGACCGACCGCCTTTCAACAACTTATCCCCGCGTTGTACCGCGAGGCGCTGGACGCGGCGGAGGCTTTTCTCGCGCCGAAACCGGGCGACAGCTTAGCCGATCTCTATTGCGGCATCGGCGCCAGCCTGGCGCGCTGGACTCGGCGCGGCGCGCGGACGCTCGGGGTGGAACTGGGCGGCGAGGCGGTGGCGTGCGCCGGTCTGAACGCCCCGGATGCGACCGTGCTGCGCGGCAAATGCGCGGACCGGATTCCGCAACTGCGGGAATGGATGCCGATCACGGGAACCCGGCTGCTGTACCTCAATCCGCCGCGCACCGGCCTGGAGCCGGCGGTGCTGGCTTGGACGACTGACGAGTACCGGCCCGAGCGGCTGGCCTATCTGTCGTGCAGCGCCGGGACGCTGAGCCGTGATCTCCGCGGGTTGACCGATGCCGGTTATTCGGTGGAACGGCTGATTCCCTACGACTTTTTTCCCCAGACCCACCATGTCGAGACGCTGGCGCTGCTGAGGAGGAATGAATAATCCTTACAATGCCGCCATCCATTTCCCAAAGCCTGGCAACCCACAACGATGACCGCTCTTCGCCGCCGCCCATGCGCCCTGTTTGGCATCCTGCTCTTGTGGTGTTCCGGGCTGACCCTGGCCGCTGAAGCCGCCACTACTCCCCTGCTGCTGCACGATTTCGAGCGGCTTGACGGCGCTCCCAACCTGGGCGGAACGATGAGCGGCTGGGCCGCCGAACCGGGCCGCCGAACTGGCCGCGTCGGGTATCGGCTGGAACCCACGTCCGGGCCGGATCGCAGCCGGGCGCTGCATCTCCGCTACCGCTTCGCCCCCGACGCCACCGGCGACCTCGGCTGGCAAATCACCCTCCCCGATCTCGATGCCTCGGCCTACGATCATCTGGAATTCTGGATTCGCGGCGATGAAGTGGCCGGTTACGCCGACGCGCTCAAGATCGAATTCAAGCAGCCGTTGCCGAACGCGCCCCTTGGCCTGCTGCGCCAGGGCAGTACCGTGGTTACGGGGATCACCGACGACTGGCAGCGTATTCAAACCCCGCTGAACCGCATGAACGGCATCGCCGACTGGCGACGCCTGCGCCAGTTCGGCATCGTGTTGCAACCGCGCCGCTCGCCGGTTCGCGCCGGCGCCTACTGGCTGGACGACATCGCCCTGATCAAAACCGGCGACCCCGGTCCCAGCGTCCGCGATCCGGTGATCCCGCCCCAAAAGGCCGCCTGGGAAAACCAACTGGGCGGCAAGGCGGCGGCGCAACCCCACATCCGCGCCCGACTGGCGGGCTGGCCGGAGCGGCTACTGGTCGACCCGGCGGAACGTCCGGCCGATGGCCCGGCCTTCCTGTGGCGACTGGCGCGCGATACCTGGCGCGGGCTGGCGGCGCTCAGCGACCGCGAGCATGGCCTGCCGTTCGACACCGTGCGCTTCAACGGCGCCCTCGCCCCCGAACGGGCTTGGCTGGGCGACTACACCAACGTCACCAACATCGGTCTGTACCTGATCGACATCATCGCGGCCTGGGAACTGCGGCTGATCGGCCCGGAGGAAGCGCGGGCGCGGCTCGACCGGACCTTGACCACGCTGGAACGACTCGAAACCCATCACGGCTTTTTCTTCAACTACTACGACACCACCACCCTGGAGCGCACCAGCCATTTCCTGTCCTTCGTGGATTCGGCCTGGCTGACCGCCGGGTTGATGGTGGTGAGGAACAGCGTTCCCGAACTGGCGGCGCGTTGCACCCGCCTGATCGAGCGGGAGGATTACCGCTTCTTCTACGACCCGGTCGAGCAGTTGATGATGCACGGCTACTATGTCCATCTACCGCACCGGTCGGAATACAGCTATGGCCTGCTGTACAGCGAGGCGCGGCTGGGCAGCCTGATCGCCATCGGCAAGGGCGAGGCCCCGGTGGAGCACTGGTATCGCATGGCGCGCACCTTCCCGGCCCGCTACGACTGGCAGTCGCAATCACCCAAGGATCGCGCCGACAAGACCGTCAACGGCTACGCATTCCCCGGCGGCTACTATTCCTGGAAGGGGCTGAAATATCTGCCGTCCTGGGGCGGCAGCCTGTTCGAGGCGCTGATGCCGCTGCTGATGTTGGACGAATTGCGTTACGCACCGGCCAGCCTGGGGCAAAACGCGCTGGCGCATACCGAACTGAGCCGCCGGTTCACGCTGGAGCATCTGGGCTATCCGGTCTGGGGCCTTTCGCCGAGTTCGACGCCGAGCGGCGACGCCTACGGCGAATACGGCGCGCGGATTCTCGGGGCGCGCGGCTATCGTGCTGGAGCGGTGACGCCACACGCGGCGGTGCTGGCGCTGTTGACCGAACCAGCAGTGGCCACGGCCAATCTACGCCAACTAGCGGAACGCTATCCGATTTACGGCGATTTCGGCTTCTACGACGCGGTCGATCCGAAAACCGGCCAGGTGGCCTACAACTATCTGGCGTTGGATCAGAGCATGATCCTGATCGCGCTGGCGAATCATCTACGGGATGGCGTCATTCAGAAATACTTTGCCGCCGATCCGATTATCCAGCGGGTGTTGCCCCTGCTGGAGGCGGAGCGGTTTTTCGATTGACTCTCTTACGCTTAGGCGACGCCTTGTCGCTTTCCTCAGTCCTGGCCGTCTGGGCGCGGCGGGCGCTGTCCAGCCAGTCGTAAATACGCTTGGCGGAGGCGCGCACTTCGGGATTTACATCCATCAGCTTGGCCTCGCCGTGCAAATAGGCATAGAAAGCCGCGCGCAAAGGCCAGTAGTGATCGGCATAGCCCTGTTCGTCCAGCCAAGCGAGTAGCTTGTCGCCGTAGCCGCGTGTAGCGGCCAAGCGAAGAAGTCGTAACAAATCGCGATTGATAGGATTAAATTCTATTCCTTTTTCTTTCTTGATAAGTGTTTCCAGAACCGAACACACCTCCCCAAAATTGTCCATTGTCAAGGCACGAAAGGCGCGCAGCAATCCTGATTTGGATGAAGGCAAGCGAGTTTCTAATGTTTCGAAGAGTATTTCGGCTTTACTGTGTTTCTCCGGTTGGGCGTAGTAGAAAAAGGCTAGACAGGCTTTGGCCGTATCGTTTGAAGCATCCAGGTTTATGGCTTGGAGGTAAGCAGTCTCGGCGTCTTTATAACGGGCAAGGTGGTCATGCAACAAGCAACCTAGGTTAATCTGTGGTAAAACATATCCCCAGTCGATTTTGATTGCTTGGCGATAACAAATCTCAGCTTCTTTATAACAGGCTAGATAGTCTTGCAGCAGATTACCTAAGTTGTTCCAGGGCGAGGCGAACTGAGAATCCAGCGCGATGGCTTGGCGGTAGGCGGTCTCAGCCTCACCGTAGCTTGCAACTTTACGCATTAGATTACCTAGGTTGTACCAAGGCCAAGCGAAATTGGAATCTATTGCAATCGCTTGGCGGTAGGCAGCTTCGGCTTCCTCATAGCGGAAGAGATGTTCTTGCAGCAAATTACCTAACTCGTTCCAAGGTGAGGCGAATTTGGGATCCAGCGCAATGGCTTGGCGATAGGCGGCCTCGGCTTCGTTGTAACGACCTAACCGTCCATGTAACCACGATCCCATACCGAACCATTCCTGTGCAGTGCTTGGTGTCGGCAAATCCTCCGGATCAATAATCTCTTCCAGTCGTTTGCCGCTGGCAGCGGTGAAACGCTCGAACTCGGCGCGGGCCTCTTGCGTGAGTAGGCAGCACAAGCCCTTGTCATCGACAGCTTCACCCAAAGCCATTGCGTAGTGACCGCGTTCTAGACTCTGCCGGTTGTTACCCCTCAGCAATTCGATCGCTCGTTCGGTGAGTTGTGCCGGAGAGTAAAAGCTGCGCAGAAAACTGGTGAGCCAGCGCAGCCGGGCTTTTTGGCGGCGGGGACCGTGGCGCATCAAATACCAGATGTTGAAAAAACGCTCGCCCAGTTGGAAACCGGCGCGGGCGGTGGAAGAGAGGCTCACCTTTTCGATGATGCCGTTTTTCTGTAAGCGATCCAGTTGCGTGGAGACAGCGGAGGTGTCCAGCGCGGTGGCGGCGGCCACGTCGGCGGCGGTGACCGGATTCCAGGCCAAGGCCACGGCGTCGAGCACCACGCGGGCTTGGGGCGCAAGGTCTTCCACGCGGGCCTTGTACAGTACGGTCACTTGGTCGAGCAGGCGTTCGAGGTCGGAGAGCACATCGCCCCCGGCATCGAGTTCGAGCAGGAGGTACAGCAGCACCAGGGTGCGCGGGTTGCCGCCGGTGAGGTCGTGCAGGGCACGGATGCGTCCCGGATCGCGGTTCAGGACGTTCAGCACCTTGCGCCCTTCCTCGCCGCGCTCTTGGGCGAGTCGCCGCAGGCAAGCGATGAGTTCGTCCTGACCGAGCTTTTCCAGCACGGTCACCTGGAAGAAGTCGTAAAAAGCGCCCTTGGGGTCGGCAGTGGCTTCGAGATAGGCGGCGGATGCCCCGACCACCACGATGCCGCTTGCTTCCTGCATCACTCGGCGCAAGCTCCAGTGCTGGACCTCCAACCCATCGAGGATGAAGTCGATATTATCCAGCAGCAACAAAGGACGACGGCCCTCGCTTTTGGCCCAACGCTTGAAGACGTCGAGCGCGGCGGCGCCTTCAACGTCTATGTCGCCGCGCATCAGCGTCGCGGTATCGCGGTCGATTTCATCGGCCTTGTCGGTTTGGCCGGTTTTCTCGAAATAATCGCCCAGGGCGTCCAGGCAGTTGAGCCAAAAGGTGTGCAGGTTGTGGACGTTGTATTGCTCTTCCCGGAAGGTGAGCGGCAGCAGCACGGCGGCCAGCGCGGCATCCTCGCGCACGCCGAGTGCCAGACGACGCAACAGGCTGGTCTTGCCCATGCCACGCTGGCCGAGGATGAGATGGTGTTTGGCTTGGCCGCGCAGCGTGATTTCGCCCAGACGAGCGAGCAACGAGACGGCCAAGTCTTGGCGAGCGACAAAACCGGCGAGAAAATCCGCGTCGTCCAAAATGGCCGGGTTGTAAACGGCGAGGTTGAGGAGCTTGCCCATCGCGGCCACTCACAACACCACGTAGCGCAGCCACCACTCGCGCAACAGGTTCATGCGGAAGCGGTAGCGACGTTCGCTGTCCACGGCGAGATAGCCATCGGCCAGCAAGGTATCGAGTAAATGGCGCAAGGCCGCTTCGCCCACCGGCTCACTACCCCGGTTGAGCGCCGGCAGCAGCGCGTCGGAACCCGCCCCTGCGTCGCTCTTGGCAACCGTTTCCAGCACGGTATAGAAGCGGCTGCGTTCGGGGTCGGAAAAGTTGCGGTCCAGATGTTCTCGCCACGTACTCCAGTAGGTGCGTTTTTCCAAGTCGAGCATCCGGTCCAGCGCGGTTTGGGCGCGTGGCAGGTCCAGCACGCCACCAGTCCCGACCAAGGTGCAGGCGTCCTCGGCGACTTTTTCCAGGTAGTAGGGCGAAAGCCAGCCCAGCCGGCGAAGGATGACCTCGGCGGCGTCTTCGTGCAGGGTACGACCGCGCCGCTTGGCGATGTCGGCCAGGAAGGCGCGGGCGGTATCGGGGCCGAAGGGAGCGAACGGGAACACGTCCAGATCGTTCAAGGCTCCTTCCACGCTATCGCGGCGCGCAACGCTGTCCAGGCCGATGGAGCCGGTGTAAAGCCAGCGCACCTGGCGGTATTTCTGGCGCATGTTGCGCAGCCAGTAGAGGAAATCGCTGACCGCCTGAACCCCACCGCGCTCTCGCAGGGCCAAAACGAAGATGGGCAATTCATCTACCAAGATCAGCCAGGGCGGCTCATTTTTGTGCTCGTCCAAGTGAGCCAGCAGGTGGTTGGCGAAGTCTCGCCAGTCGGTTTGCAGCAACGCTTGCCGCCAATCGCCGCCATCGTGGCCACGAAACAGTCGCGAAAGCCGATCATTGAAGGCGGTCATGACTTTGGCGCCGGTCGAGAGTTCTTCCTGAATGGTCGCGCAGCATTGGCGGAAGAAATCCTTTTCCTCCCGAAAACCTGCCACTTCCAGCACGATGGCGCGAAATCCCTGTTCCGCCGCCGTATCGCGCAGGTGATTGATCTGAACCGTCTTGCCAATCCGGCGAGGCGCAAGCATGAGCAGATTGCGACCCGCCTTGAAGTGACGCCAGAGTTCAGCGGTTTCCGTGGAACGACCGAAGCAAGTCATAGGATTTTCCTGAAATGGCTTGATTGAAGCGTATCACAACAAATTTGTATTGCAACAAGATTGTTGTGAAATTAAAACCAAGCTCATATTGCTCCGTCAGGAGTCCCGCTTATTTCCGGGTCAGGCTGTGAGGGGACTGGATAGCCGCCTTTTGATAAGCTACTGATCTATCCTGCCTCATCAAATCGACGCTCCATGGCCAGCCTCGCCTTCGAACACATCGAGAAAATCTATCCTGGCGGCACCCAGGCGATTTTCGATTGCAATCTCGCCGTCGCCGACGGTGAAGTGCTGGCGCTGGTGGGGCCGTCCGGTTGCGGCAAATCCACCTTGCTGCGCCTGCTGGCCGGGCTGGACGACGCCACCCGTGGCCAGTTGCGCATCGGCGGCGAGATCGTCAACGACCTGCCGCCGCAACGGCGCAACGTGGCGATGGTGTTCCAGGATTACGCGCTCTATCCGCATATGACGGTGCGCGGCAATCTGGAATTTCCGCTGAAAATGCGCAACCTGCCCCGCGCCGATATCGCCCGCCAAGTGGCCTGGGCGGCGGAACTGCTCGGTCTCGGCGAACTGCTCGACCGCCTGCCCCGGCAATTGTCCGGCGGTCAACGGCAGCGGGTAGCGATGGGCCGGGCGCTGGTGCGCCAGCCGGCGGCGTTCCTGATGGACGAGCCGCTGTCCAATCTGGACGCCCGGTTGCGGGTGCAAATCCGCGCCGAGCTGAGCGAATTGCTGGACCGGTTGGGCGCCACCACGCTCTACGTCACCCACGATCAGGCCGAGGCAATGACCCTGGGCGACCGGGTGGCGGTGCTGGATCGTGGCCGCTTGCAGCAGGTCGCGCCGCCGCAGGAACTGTACGAGCGGCCGACGAATACCTTCGTGGCCGGATTTATCGGCAATCCGCCGATGAATCTGTTCCCGGCGCGACTGAACGCCGCCTGGGATGGTGGGCTACAGTTGCGGCTGGGCCAACAGAGCTTACCGCTGGTTCTGCCCCCCGCCACCGAGGAACATTGGCGGGCTTGGCTGGACAAGTTGCTGACCGCCGGCATTCGCCCGGAGCATTTGCGCCTCGCCCAGGATGATGAGCAGGGCGTATGGACAACGGTCAGCGATGCCGAATATCTGGGTCACGAGACGCTGCTGCATGTCCGGGTGGATGGCCTGGACCCGCCCGGCGCGGCGCTGGTGGCGCGACTGCCGGGCATCCGTCCGTTCCACAAGGGCGAGGCAGTGCGCCTGAGCCTGGATGCGGCTCGGCTGCACGGGTTCGGGCCCGACGGCGCGGCCCTGGACGGGTTTCGTTGAGCCTCGAACTTTACGCCGTGCCCGAGAGCGGATGACCCTGCTCGTCCAGCGGAATGTCCACCCACTCGTCTTTATGGATGCGCCGCAGGTCGAGGATGGACCAGGGAATCAGAATCAGCGCCGCCACGATCCAGGCGATCAGGTGCCAGATCCAGCCGCCGCCGGGGATGAAGGTGGCGATCACGACGAAGAAGCCGGTGATGCCGTAGAACCGGTAAGCCGCCTGCTGGGTGTAGTGGCCCACCTTGGGATTGGGATGATGACGGTTCAGGGCGTACACCAGCATCGAGGCGCCGAACCAGAAAATCAGCAGAGGGAACGGGACCAGAATCGCGATCAGGTTGCCATAATTCATCAGGGAGGCGGCCCGTTTGGCGGAGGAACCTCGCGCCACCTTGCCGATGACCGTTTCTTCGCTTTGCTCCAGCATGGGCACGTGCATGATCGAGAACCTTGAGGATGGGAACGGGTGATGGACTGATTCCGGCCATGTTCGGGAACGCTCCGCACCTTGTCAACCATCGGGGCAAGTCGTGATTTCGGCCTGGCTGGGTGCGCTCGAACGCCTGATTTTACCTCCCACCTGCCTGCTCTGCGGGGCGGCAGGCGCGGCGGGACTGGATTTGTGCGCCGGCTGCCTCGGCGATTTGCCACGCAATCTTGCGGCTTGCCCGCGCTGCGCCGCGCCATCGCCTGCTGGCGGGATCGGTCCCTGCGCGCGCTGTCGGGCGCAATCTCCGGAGTTCGACCGCGCATTCGTACCCTTTCGCTACCAGCCACCAGTGGATTTTTTGATCACGCGCCTGAAATTCGGCGGTCGTCTGACGCACGCCCTGTTGCTGGGCGAATTGTTCGCCGCCGCGCTGGCCGAACGCGGCGATCCCCTGCCAGATTGCATCGTGCCGGTGCCATTGCATCCGCGCCGCCTGCGCGAACGCGGTTTCAATCAGTCCGTGGAACTGGCGCGTCCCGTCGCCCATCGCCTGGGGATTCCGCTGTGGATCGATGGCCTGCGGCGTGTGCGCCACACCCTCCCGCAAGTCCGGTTGGACGCCCGCCAGCGCCAGATCAATCCCTTGGGCGCGTTCGCGCTGAGCGCGCCGCTGCCCGGAACGCGGATCGCGCTAATGGACGATGTCGTCACCACCGCCAGCACGATTGGCGAATGCGCCCGGGTGCTGCGGGCCGGTGGGGCGACCGACATCGAAATCTGGGCCATCGGCCGCGCCGGCGGCGCTCCCTGAAAGGCTTTATAAAAGACCGTTGATCTGTATCATAATTAATGCGGCATGATTCTCTCTGGACTCATCGGCATCGACCTGTTTGCGGGCGCGGGCGGGTTGTCGCTCGGGTTCGAGCAGGCGGGCTTCGATATTCCGGTGGCGGTCGAGATCGCTTCGCCGGGCGGGCATCCACGCATTGCTGGCGGATCGCCCGCCGGTTGGGCTGGGTACGCCGCACCCAGAAGGACGGCCACTGCGCGCTGCGCGATATGGACCGGCTTCAAGCCAGGATTCCGCCCGAATTACGCTTCTCGCTGCACGTCAACTTGATCTCGCTGGGCCGCGAAATCTGCACCGCGAGCAAACCGAACTGCGCCACGTGTCCGATTGATCCCTGGCGCCGGCGGATTGGGACGGAGGCCACCCCGACCAAAAGTACGGACCCAGGCAATGCATGCTTGGGGTAAAATTCGAGCATTTCCGATTTCAACCCAGCTTTCCGATGACCACCCTCCTCGACGAACCGAGCCGCCGGCGGACCTTCGCCATCATCTCTGACCCCGACGCCGGCAAGACCACGCGGATCGA
>Ga0209573_1003187_pt1 | contig 18694 bp, 18 predicted proteins | sample TNRBio252014_DNA_FD_185870 | JGI IMG/M metagenome (GOLD analysis project Ga0209573, IMG submission 185870) | Wastewater treatment Type I Accumulibacter community from EBPR Bioreactor in Madison, WI, USA - TNR Reactor_6/25/2014_ DNA (SPAdes)... | ecosystem: Engineered > Bioreactor > EBPR >...
CGAGGGAGTAGTAGGCGAACTTGCCGTCCCGGCGCTCCGTGACGAGGCCGACCCGCCGGAGGGCGGAGAGGTGCTCGGACGCGGTCGAGCGGGCGATGTCGAAGACCGCCGCGACCTGGCCGACGCAGAGCTCGTTTCCCTCGAGCGTGGCGAGGATCCGCAGTCGTGCGCGGTTCGCGAGAACCTTCGAGGTGTCGAGCAGGCGGGACAGCGGCGAAGTCGGCATTTCGCGAGTCGGCGAAATGATGCCGCGATCCGCCGGCCGGTTCAACGATGAGTTTTCATCATTTCGCGACACGACGAACCAGAGACGGTGCCGCGAGATGCGGGCGCCGGGCGGAGCCTTCTATTGAACCGTGTGGCGCAAACGTCTCCAGCGCCTTTGGTTGAGCTCGTGAGGCTCCTTCGGGGGCATCGGGAACCGGAATCGCCGGCGCCAGGTCATCAGGACCGCCGATGGCCTGATGGTCTGATGTGCCGTCCGTGCGGCGGCCGGTTCCGATGTTCGATCGTCAGCCCGTCTTCCGCGCAGCCGGCCGCTTCGGACCGGGACGGAACGCTGGGAGGAGCTTCCAGCGCGGGCCGGCGCCGCAGAACGTCTCGACGTCGACCGCCTTGACCCTCTCGAGGAGGGTGCGATCCGCCGCGATCTTCTCGTCGTTCAGGAGTCCCGCAAAGGTCGCCTTCAGCCAGAGCTTCAGCTCGGGCCGCTCCGAGAGGCGGTAGAAGACGATCTTGCCGTCCTTCCGGTCGAGGAGGAAGCGGGCCCGCCGGAGTTCCGAGAGGTGGGCCGACACGGTCGAGGGGGCCAGCTCGAGAACGGCCGTCAGCTGGCAGACGCAGCACTCGCCCTTCTGGAGGGCGGCGAGGATCCGGATGCGGGCCGGGTTGGCGAGCGCCTTTGCGACGTCGAGCGTGCGATTCAGAGGACTGTCCATCTGGGAACGACGGTATCGCCGCGTCGGATGCCGCGTCAAGGCGCAGGGGCGGCCGCGGGGAGAAAGAAACCGTACTCCTTCAGGACGTCCCGGCCCCGCGGGCCGAGAAGGGTATCGCGCAGGGCGCGGGCGGCGTCGGGCTCGCGAGCCCCTCTCAGAACGATGCCCCCCTGCTCCATTCGCGGATAGCTTCCGAGAGGGATCTCCACGTACCGCCCGGAGGCGCGCATCTGCGGTGCGAGGGCGAGCGAGAGGGCGATGACGCCTGCGTTCGCAGCGCCGCTCTGGACGAACTGTGCGGCCTGGGCGACGTTCTCGCCGAGGACGAGTTTCCGCTTCACGCCGTCGTAGATCCCGAGTGACGTCATCGCGGCCTCTGCAGCCCGGCCGTAGGGCGCGTGGCGGGGATTCGCGATCGCGACCTTGCGGACCGACGGGTCGAGGAGCGCTCGCAGCCCGAGGGCTCGCAGGTCCAGCTTCGACGACGCCGGGACCCAGAGCGCGATCCGTCCGAAGGCATAAAGAAAAAGCTCCCCGTCGGCGAGGCCCTTCGCCGCGAGGCGCCTCGGGTACTCCGCGTCGGCGGACAGGAACAGGTCGAACGGGGCGCCGTTCTCGATCTGCGCGTAGAAGCTGCCCGAAGAGCCGTAGGTGATTGCGGGACGGATGCCGTGCATCGTGGCGGCCGTCGCCGCGAAGACGGCGTCGAGGGCGAACTTGAGGTCGGCCGCGGCGGCGACCCGGAGCTCCCGGTCAGGAGGAGCTGGAGGTATCCCGCCGAGAAGTGGCGATCCGAAGGCCATGGGAGATCCGAGAACGAGAGCGCAGGCGAAGCTGGGAACGCGCATTCAGGAGGGAACGTTAGCAGGGTCGTTCCAGGGCCGGCGCGGCTGTTCCTGGAGAAGCCCCGGTGCCGGGCGCCCTTCACGCCGATGCCTTAGACTCCCGCCCGGCCATGAGGAGCGGAGGAGCTGCCGACTGGGAGGGGGACCGCCCATGACGGCAAAACGAAGGGAGATCCTCCCGCGCGCCGGCTGGCTTCTCGCCGCGCTCCTGTTCCTCGCTTTCGTCGCCGGGCTCGTGCGGCGCGACCGGATCGAGCAGGCGGGGGAAGAGGTCATCCGGATGCTCTTCGTCCCCTCCGTCGAGCAGGGAACCCTCGCCCGCCGCGGGAACGAGCTGGCGGAGTTCGTGCGAAAGGACTCCGGCCTCGTCATCCGCTCGGCCGTCCCGACGAGCTACGCGGCCGTCGTGCAGGCGCTCGGCGTCGGTCAGGCCGACATCGCCTGGGTCCCCGCCTTCGCCTACGTCGTCGCTCACGCCCGCTACGGGGCCGAGGCGAGGCTCCAGGTCGTCCGCGAAGCCGAGCGCTACGCCGTCGTCGTCACGCGGAACGGCGCGGGCGAGCCGGCGGGCCTTGCGGACCTCGCGAAGAGGCGGATCGCCGTTCCGAAGAGCTTCTCCTCCGAGCTGAGGGCCTCTCTGACCCCCGAGCTGGACCGTTGGGCGCCGGGCTGGGTCGAGGTCTCCGCGGCCGACGACAAGGACGCCGTCCAGCAGCTCCTCGACCGATCCGACGCCGTCGACGCGGCCGCTTCGAGCTGGGTCTTCTCCGGTCCGAAGGACCTCGTCGGCGACGGGCGCAAGCTCCTCGAGTACGACCGCCCCGGGACGCTCGAGAAGACCCGGATCGCCTTCAAGACCGGCGAGGCCGCCCGCGAGAGGGTCAACGTCTACTACGGCTCCGTCCTGACCCGGACCGACTCGGGTGTCTCGCGCCTCGAGGACCTGAACGGCCGTCCCTTCGCCTTCTCCGACGCCACGTCGACCTCGGGCTACATCTTCCCGCTGAACCTCCTCAACGCCAGCTCGGTCAAGCTCGGCCACGTTTACTTCGCCGGCGGCCACGCGAACGTCATCCAGGCGGTGGCCGACGGCAAGGTGGCCGGGGGCTCGTCGTTCTACTCGCCGCCGGGCAAGGTGAACGAGATCGAGCATACCTACGTCGCCGACGCGCGCCACCTCGTGATGAAGCGGATACCGACGGACGAGGGGCGGCTCGCCTTTCTCGACGAGGTGCGCGTCCTGGCGCTGACCGACCCCATTCCGAACGACGTCTGCTGCGTTCGGCGCGGCTTTCCGAAGGCGACGTGGGACCGCTTCGAGCGTTCGCTCCAGAAGTTCATCGCCACGCCCGAAGGGCTCCGTGCCTACCTCGATCTCGTCGCTGCGGTCGCGGCCCGGCCGAGCGACGACGCCACCTTCGACGGCTTCCGTGCGGCACTGAGGGCGACCGGGGTCAGCGCCGTCCAGCTCCTCGAGGCCGAGGAAGAGAAGCTCCGCAAGAAGCGCGAGGGGAAGAAATGAGCGGGCCGGTCGCCGTCGCCGTCGAGAGGCTCTCGAAGGTCTGGCCCGACGGAATCCGGGCGCTCGACGACGTCTCCCTCGAGGTGCGCGAGGGAGAGTTCCTCGCCGTTCTCGGCCTCTCCGGCTCTGGCAAGTCCACGCTGCTGCGCTGCATCAACCGGCTCGTCGACCCCACGGAAGGGAAGATCTCGATCTTCGGGCGCGACGTGACGAGCGCCGAAGGGGCCGGCCTGCGAGCCCTCCGCCGCGAGGCGGGAATGATCTTTCAGCAGTTCAACCTCGTGAAGCGCCACAGCGTCCGCGACAACGTCCTCTCCGGCGCGCTCGGCCGGACCGGGACGCTCCGGAGCCTCTTCCTCCTCTTCTCCGAGGCCGACCGGGCAGAAGCGCAGGCGTGCCTCGACCGCGTCGGGATGGGTGACCGGGGCGACAGCCGTGCCGACGCCCTTTCGGGAGGCCAGCAGCAGAGGGTCGCCATCGCGCGCGCCCTCATGCAGCGGCCGAAGCTGATCCTCGCCGACGAGCCGGTCGCCTCGCTCGACCCGGCCCTGCGCAACTCGGTCATGCGGCACGTCGAGGCGCTGAACCGGGAGGAGGGGATCACTGTCATCTGCTCCCTCCACGACCTCGACCTGATGAAGCGGTACGCGACGCGCGCCGTCGCCCTCCGCGAAGGGAAGCTCGTCCACGAGGGAAAGCCCGAGGACTTCGACCTCGCGACGCTGAAGTCGATCTACGGCCAGGAGGCCGAGTTCGGCTTCGAGGCGGCCTCGTGAAGCGCGCCGCCCCGGCCCCGCCGAGCCTCGGGGCCCGTGGTCTCGCGCTCCTCGTCGACGCCCTTCTCCTCGCGACGTTTCTCCTGATGGGGGAGTTCCTCGGCCGCGCGCTCGTCTTCCCGGTCCAGGAGGGGACCCTCCGGACCGCGCAGGAGATCCTCGAACGTCTCCACTATGCTGTCCTCTCCGCAACCGGGCTCGCCCTCGCCGTCGCCTGGCACGCGGCGGGGCGTCTCCTCGGCGGGACACCGGGCCTCAGCTTCGCCGGCGCGCTGCCGCCGGAGGAGGCGGAGGTCTCGTGGAACCTCACTCTCCGCGGCTGGTTCACGCTTCTCTTCGTCGAGCTGACGTTCTTCACGGGGTGGCTCGTGACCGAGGTCGACCTCGGGACCTTCTTCACGAACTTCGACAAGGCGGCCGGCGTCATCCGCGGCCTGATGCACCCTTCCGGGACCGTCCTCTTCGAGGGCCTGATCCTCCTCATCCAGACCCTCTTCCTCGCCTTCATGGCGACGGCGTTCGCGATCCCGCCCGCCTTCCTCCTCGCGTTCGCCGCCGCGCGCAACCTGACGCGTGAGAGCCCCGCGGCGAAGTTCGTCTACACCGGCCTGCGCACCGCCATGAACCTCACCCGCGCGGTGGAGCCGCTCGTCTGGGCGCTCGTCTTCATCTCGTGGGTCGGCATCGGCCCCTTCGCGGGGGTGCTCGCGCTCTGGGTCCACTCCGTCGCGTCGCTCGTGAAGCTCTACTCCGAGCAGATCGAGAGCATCGATCGCGGCCCGATGGACGCCATCAAGGCGACCGGCGCCGGGACGCTCCAGGTCCTACGCTACGGCGTCGTCCCGCAGGTGATCCCGCCGTTCCTCTCCTTCACGATCTACCGCTGGGACATCAACGTCCGCATGTCGACGATCATCGGCTTCGTCGGCGGCGGCGGCATCGGCTACATCCTCAAGCCCCGCGTCGACCTCGGCGAATGGGGCGAGGTCGGGACGCTCGTCCTCCTCATCGCCGTCGCCGTCTGGGTGATGGACCTCGTCTCGGCGCGGATCCGCGAGCGGATCGTCTAGCCCTTCCTTCCCTGGTTCGCGACGGCCTCGGCCTTCGCCTTCACCGCCTCGGCGTCGCCGAGGTAGAAGCTCTTCACCGGCTTCAGGTTCTCGTCGAGGTGGTAGACGAGCGGGACGCCCGTCGGGATGTTGAGGCCGACGATGTCGTTCTCCGAGATGCCGTCGAGGTACTTCACCATGGCGCGGAGGCTGTTGCCGTGGGCGGCGACGAGGACGCGGCGGCCGGCCTTCACCTCCGGGGCGATGACGTTCTCCCAGTATGGAACGGCGCGGGCGACGGTCTCCTTGAGCGATTCGGTCAGAGGCAGCTCCGCCTTCGTCAGGGAGGCGTAGCGGCGGTCGTGGCCGGGAAAGCGTTCGTCCTCGGGGGTGAGGACGGGCGGCGGGGTCGAATAGCTCCGGCGCCAGATCTTGACCTGGTCCTCGCCGAACTTCTCGGCGGTCTCGGCCTTGTTGAGCCCCTGAAGGGCCCCGTAGTGCCTCTCGTTGAGCTGCCAGGCGCGGATCACCGGGATCCACATCCGGTCCATCTCGTCGAGCGCGATCCAGAGCGTGCGGATCGCCCGCTTCAGGACCGACGTGTAGGCGACGTCGAAGTCGTAGCCGCCTTCGCGGAGCAGCCGGCCCGCCTCGCGGGCCTCCTCGCGCCCCTTCTCGGTGAGGTCGACGTCGGTCCAGCCGGTGAAGCGGTTGTCGAGGTTCCACTGGCTCTCACCGTGGCGGACGAGGACGAGGGTGTACATGAGGGCCTCCTGCTTCGGCTTTCTGCGCGGGAGGCGCAGGGTGCACGCCCCCGACCGGAGAATGGTATGCCATCTGCATGGAAGTCCGGTGTGGAGGGGCATCGCATGGGAACGTCCTCGAATGAGCGCCTGTTCTCCGGGGCACGGCGTCGCGGCGAGGCATCGAAAGCCCTCGTTGCCCTGTTCGTCCTCGCGACCGTCCTCCCGGCCGGACGGTCGTCCGGGCAGCCCGCCTCGGACGCCCCGAAGGTCTCCGCCTCGGCGGAGGTCTCGATCCTCGACGTGGAGGTCGTCGTGAACGGCAAGGACGGCCGGCCCGTCCACGGCCTGTCGGCCGCGGACTTCGAGGTCCGTTTCGGAGGCAAGCCGGTGGCGATCACGAACTTCCGCGAGGAGCGCGACCTCTCGCCGGTCCCGGGCGGCCCAGCCCAGGCGGTCCCGGCCGTGCCGTCCGGCGCAGAGCCGGGCGTGCGGTGGCCCCGCCGCGTCGTCGTCTTCGTCGATCGCCTCTATCTGCCGGAGCCGGATCGCCGGCGGCAGCTTTTCGACGGGCTCAAGGACTTTCTGGAGCGGTCGCTCGGGCCGCGGGACGAAGCGATGATCGTCTCGTGGGGCGACACCGTGAGGGTCGTTCGCTCGTTCACCGGCGATCTGGAGGAGCTCGACGCGACGATCGACGCGGTGGCCCGGAGGGCCGCACGCCGCGGAAGCGAGGCGGCCGAGCTGGACGAGCTCGCCGCGCGCGACTTCTGGTTCCAGGAGGTCGACGCGGCGTCGGGCGGGATGCCCGACGCCGACACCGGCTCGACGGACCTCTCCCGCGAGCTCGCCGCCCTGCAGGCGTACAACGTCATGAAGGCGAAGACGACGGCGCTCCGGGGTCTCGTCGCCCTCATGGCGGGGATGGAGGGCCGGAAGTCCCTCGTCGTCGTCGCCGATCACTTCGGGCGCTATCCGGGGCGCGAGTTCTACGTCGGTCCGCGCGGCGCCCAGGTGGGGATGCCGCGCGAGCGCGACGCCCGGCCGCTCCTCGATGAGCTCGCCGAGGCGGCGAACGCGAGCGGCGTCACGCTCTACGGGATCTACCCCTACGACCGCGTGGCGATGGTCTCGGCCGCCGACTCCTCCGCCCTGAACCCCGGGGCCACCAGCGGTGTGTACGGCGCCGGCCTGGATGCGATCTGGACGAACGAGATGGCAGGTCTCGACTTCGTTGCCGGGAAGACCGGAGGAATGACGGCCGGCCACCCGGGGGAGCTGCCGCGCTTCCTCGACCGGGTCGCGACGGAGCTCGGGTCGTTCTACTCGATCGGATTCCCGGCCTCGGGCGCAGCGAAGGCCGCAGCGGTGACGGTCCGCGTGAAGAGGCCCGGCGTCGAGGTGCGGACGCGGGCGACGGTCGCCGAGAGGACCGTGGAGGAGCAGCTCCGCGACCGGGTGCTCGCGAACCTCTTCGCTTCCGACGAGAGGTCGCGCATCGCGATCTCGGTCGTCGCGGGCGAGGCGCAGCCGAAGGGCAGGAAGTACCGGATCCCGATCGAGGTGAAGATCCCCGTCGGGTCGCTCGTCCGCCTCCCCGGCCAGGCCTCCACGCAGGGCAGGTTCTCGGTCTTCGTCGTCGTCGCAACGCCGAACGGCGACTTCTCCGAGGTGACGCGGCGCAGGCAGGAGTTCCAGGTCGGGCAGGGAGACGAGGAGAGGGCGGGGGGCTCCCACCTCACCTACACGCTCGAGGTCGAGAGCGACGCGCCGGCGCCGAGGATCTCCCTCGGCGTCTGGGACGAGATCGGCGGCGAGGCCGGCTTCGCGCTCGTCGGCCGGCTCAAGGGCTGAGGGCGCGGGGCGTCAGCGGGGCGCGGCGGGCGCGGAAGCCGCCGCGCGTCGCGCCGCGTCGAGGTCGGCGACCCACTTCGGCGCCTCCGGCTCGGCGGCAAAGAGCTTTCCCACGTTCTCACCGCGCGCCGCCGCGAAGCGGTGGAGCCAGGAGGGACCGTGCCTCCCGATGTACCCGTCGGGGCTCTTCCAGGCGGGGTCGGAGAGCGCCTCCTCGAGGGTGACGAAGGTGTAGCCGCGCTTCTCGAGCCGCTCGAGGAGGAGCGGCATCGCGCGGGCGTTCAGGGCATTGGCGTGAGACAGCAGGATCTGCGGGATCTCCCGGCCGAAGAGGGCGCGGGAGCGTTCTTCGTAGAACGCGCAGCGGGCTTCGAAGTCCTCGAGGTAGGCGGCGAGGAGACGCGCCTGTCCCGCCACGTCGTTCTCGGCGACGAGCTTCGCGTCGGCCGAGGCGAAGACCCAGTCCTCGTGCTCGATCGTGAAAGGCGCCACCGTGTAGCCGCGGGAGGCGAGGAAGGTCTCGAAGGCATCCTTGATCTCGCGTGTCGTCCCGGTGTGCGTGTAGGGATGCCGGAACCACTTCAGCGTCTGCCCTCGCCGTTCGAGGAGCCCTCGCGTGACGACCTCTCCCTTCAGGACGGCGTCCTGCATCGCGGGGAGCGGCGTCTTCGTGAGGCCCGGGTGACCGAAGGTGTGGTTGCCGAGCTCCATCCCGGCATCGAGCCACTCCGTCAGGAGGGCGATCCGCGCGTCGACCTCTCCGGGAACGAAGAGCTTGTCCTCGTTGACGAAGGCGACGGCCTTCACGTTCCGCGCGGCGAGCGCGGCGACGAGCTTGCTGGAAAGCGGCGCGACCGCCGCGAGCGGCAGTCCGTAGCCGACGAACGGCAGGTCGTCGACGGTGACGGCGACGGTCCGGCGCGGCGCGGCAGCCGGCTCGGACGGTGCGGCCGCTCCGGGCGCGCCGGCCGCCGAGAGGTGTCGCGGAAGAGCCATCGTCGCCAGGATGGCGGCGAGAGCGGGGACGAAGGCGATTCGAGAGCGCGACACTTTGACCTCCTGGACCGGGGTTTCGAGGTGCGGACCATTGTGCCTGCCGCGGCCGCACGGAGAAGGGGGCGATGGAGGAGAATCGCCGTCCATGGCCCGCATCCTCGTCTCCGGCCTCGTGAACCTCGAGACCACCCTCAGGGTCGACGCCTTTCCGGTCCCTTACTTCCCGGTGCGGTATCCGTTCTTCGGCGTCGCCTCGACGGTGTCGGGGGTCGGGTACAACGTGGCGAAGGCGCTGAAGGCGCTGGGCGACGCGCCGCTCCTCCTCTCGCTCGTCGGTCCCGATCTCGCCGGCCGACAGGTGCGCGACGCCCTTTCCCGGGACGGCCTCGACTTCTTCTGGGTCCGCGACGGGGCCAGGGAGACGGCGCAGTCGGTGATCCTCTACGACGGCCAGGGTCGGAGGCAGATCCACGTCGACCTCAAGGACGTGCAGGAGCGGACGTACCCGCAGGAGCTCTTCCAGCAGGCCCTTCCGGCCTGCGAGGCGGCGGCGCTCTGCAACGTGAACTTCTCCCGGCCCTTCCTGTCCGCCGCGCGGGAGGCCGGAAAGCTCGTGGCGACCGACGTTCACGCGATCTCATCCCTCGACGATCCCTACAACGACGACTTCCTGCGGTCGGCGCAGGTCGTCTTCCTGAGCGACGAGTCGCTCCCGGTGGCCGCGGAGGAGTTCGCGCGCGAGCTCGGTGGCAAGTACCGCCCGGAAGTGGTCGTCGTCGGACTGGGCGCGAAGGGGGCGCTTCTCCACCTGCCTGCCGAGGGGACGGCCGAGCGGCTCCCGGCGGTGAAGACGCGCTCCGTCGTCTCGACGGTCGGCGCGGGCGACGCGCTCTTCGCGGCGTTTCTCGACGGCTACGCCAGGGACCGCGACGCACGCGCGGCGCTGAACCGCGCCGTCGTCTTCGCGTCGTGGAAGCTCGGCTCCGCGTCGGCGGCCGAGGGGTTCCTCGGCGCGGAGCCTCTCCGGCAGCTCGTCGTCTCCTCGCCGGCGGCCTACGAGCCGTAAGGCCCGGCGAACCTCCGGCTAGTCCGTTCTCGCGATCCGGCGGCGTTCGAGGCGATAGTGTCCGGTCGGAGGCCACGATGTACGCTCGCCCAGGGGCACTTCTCGTCCTCGCACTCCTCGTCTGCGTCGCGCCGGCACAGGGACAGGCGATCGTCGCGGATCACCGGGCGACGGACCTCGGGCCGGTCCCGGAGGCCGCCATCGCCAATGCCGCGGGCCTGCGCCTCCTCCTCCGCCACGCGTCGGTCGGCGGGAACATCAGCTCCGGCCTCGACACGCTCCACGCACAGGACGCGAAATACGACCGGAGTCTGTGGGACTTTCAGAACCGGGGGAACCCCGGCTGGCAGGAGAAGGTGGACGACCTCGTGGCGGAGGCCGCCGCGCAGGCCTCGAGCTTCGACGTCCTGACGATGAAGTTCTGCTACATCGACCCGGACGCGAGCTTCACGTACTACCGGGACGCGCTGCTCGGGCTCGAGGCGACCGCCCCGTCGAAGCGCTTCGTCTGGTGGACGATTCCGATCGAGACGTCGGGCGACACCGCCCGGCAGGCGTTCAACGACCAGGTACGGGCGTATGCCGCCGCGAACGGCAGGCTCCTCTTCGACATCGCCGACATCGAGTCGCACGACGCCGCGGGGGTGAAGCGGACCGACACGAGCGGGCGGGAGCTTCTCCGTGACGAGTGGACCAGCGACGGCGGGCACCTGAACGGCGCGGGGTCCGTCCGGGTGGCGAGGGCGCTCTGGTGGCTCATGGCGCGCATCGGAGGCTGGAACCCGACGACCGGGCCGCTCCGGCTCCATACCCTCACCCCCTGCCGCATCGTCGATACGCGGAACCAGACGGGGCCGTACGGAGGCCCGGCGCTCGTGGCGGGCACGGCGCGAGCGTTCGCGATCGCCGGCCAGTGCGGGGTCCCCGCGGATGCGGGCGCCGTGACTCTCAACGTCACCGTCACGAACCCGACCGCAGCCGGCAGTCTCACGGTCTACCCGGGGACGGGCCTGGTCCCTGGCACGAGCACGGTCTGCTTCTCCGCGGGAAGGACCCGCGCCAACAACGCGACGATCGGCCTCGTCGACGGCACCGTGTCGGTTGCCGACCGCCAGGCAACGGGCACGGTGGACGTCATCGTCGACGTCAGCGGCTACTACCGCTGACACGACGAACGGCGCCAGGGGAGGGTCGGCGCGTAGCGCCGATCCGCTGCGTTCCCACGGCCCGCGCCCTTCAGCCCGAGCCGAGGAGCGGCTCGTCGGAGGAGCGGATGTCCGAGGCGGGGAGGCCCCCGGGGAAGCGTTCGCGCACCTTCTCGAGGGCCTCGGCCGCGACCTCGAGGTGGGTCACCCGGCTCTCGCGGTAGAAGGTCTGCGCTTCGGCGGAGAGCTTAGGCTGGCCGTGGAGCGGCTTGTCGCTCACGCAGAGGAGCGCCGCGGTCGGGATCCGGTAGCGGAAGCCGTTCGCAGCGACGGTGGCCGACTCCATGTCCACCGCGACGCTCCGGCTCGCCTGGATGGCGGCGAGCGCCCGCTCCTGGTTGAACTCCCAGTTCCGGTTGGAGGTCGTGAAGACGGTTCCCATCCGGTAGGTGAGTCCTCGCGCTTCCATCCCTTCGATCAGGAGGGCGTTGAGGAAGTGGTTCGAGGAGACGGGAACGCTCGTCGGGAGAACGTCGTCGAGGATCCGGTCGTCCCGCATGTGGCCGGTCGCCAGGACGAGGTCGCCGATCTCCTGGTGGTTCCTGAGGCCCGCGCAGTGGCCGACCATGAGGACGGCGTCGGGGCGCAGGACGGCCAGGTGGTCGGTGATCGTCTTGGCGTTCGACGGACCGACGCCGATGTTGACGAGGGTCAGGCCTGCTGCGCCGGGGAGCTCGTGGTGCCAGGCGGGCATCTGGACACTGCGCCCGGGGCCGACGGCGCCGGGGTAGCGGGAGCGGAACGCCTCCGCGTGCATCTCGTAGTTCGTGAAGAGGACGTGCCGCTGGAACCGCTCCGGCGGGGTGCCGGTGTAGTGCTCGAGGCGGTTGAGGGAGAGGTCGATCCGCTCTGGGCGGAAGAGGAAGAGCTTCTTCTGGCGCAGGTCCCAGGCGTCTTCGTCGAGGCTCTCGAAGAGGGCGGGGGCGTCGAACGGAATCCGGGGCCGCGTGCCGGTCACGGAGACCTGCGCGCCACCGGCGGCGAGCTTGCCGAGCTCCCGCTCGAGATACCACCGGATGGCGCGAGGACGCGCGAACTCGCCCTTCAGGACGGGGTTGTGGCGCGACCAGGGACGGTCGATCTCGAGCTGCGGGTAGAGGCCCTCGTCCCAGATGGACTCGATGGCGTCGCACAGACCGCGGACGAGCGCCGCGTGTCCGGTGTCCGGGGGAAGGGCAGCGAAGTCGACGGCAGTGTCCATGAACAATCCAGATTACCGGAGACCCGGTCTCCCTGCACCAAGGGCCGCCGTCCGCCCCGCAGCCTCCGAAGCGTAGAATTCTTCCGCCCTCCGCCCGGGGGGCTCACTGAGGAGGCACATGTCCAGTCGTTTTTCGGACCTCGATCAAAGGAGGCGGGAGCTTCTTCTCGGCGGCGGCGCCGAGAAGATCGAGAAGCAGCATCGCCAGGGGAAGCTGACGGCACGCGAGCGTCTCGGCCTCCTCCTCGACCCCGACAGCTTCGTCGAGTTCGGCCTCTGGGCCCAGGGGGGCTCGGGTGAGCCGGGCGGCAAGGCCCTCGCGGGCGAAGGCGTCGTCACCGGGAAGGGGTGGGTCGACGGCCGGGCCGTCTACGCGTTCTCCCAGGACTTCACCGTCAGCGGCGGCTCGGTCGGCAAGCTGCACGCCGCGAAGATCTGCGAATGCCTGAAAGGCGCCCTCCGGGTCGGCCTTCCCGTCGTCGGGTTCAACGACTCGGGCGGCGCGCGGATCCAGGAGGGGGTCGAGGCGCTCTCCGGCTACGGGCAGATCTTCTACACGAACACGCTCCTGTCGGGCGTCGTCCCGCAGATCAGCGTCATCGCGGGACCCTGCGCCGGCGGCGCGGCCTACTCGCCGGCCCTCACGGACTTCATCGTCATGGTGCAGGACAGCGCGAAGATGTTCATCGCCGGGCCGGACGTCATCAAGGCGGCGACCGGCGAGGTGATCACCGACGAGGCCCTCGGCGGCGCCCGCATTCACGCCGAGGTCTCCGGGAACATCCACTTCTCCGCGCCCGACGAGAGGGCCGCGGTCGCCACGGTCAAGGCGCTCCTCTCCTACCTGCCGGCGAACAACCTCGAGTCGCCCCCGGACGTGGCGTTCGCGGCACCCCTCGTCGACGACGACGGCATGGATGAGGTCGTCCCCGAGGACCCGCGGAAGAGCTACGACGTCCGCGAGGTGATCAGCCGCCTCGTCGACGGCGGGACCTTCCTCGAGGTGCAGGACGCGTTCGGCAAGAGCATCGTCGTCGGCTTCGGCCGGCTGGGCGGCATGGTCGTCGGGCTCGTCGCGAACCAGCCGATGCACCTCGCGGGCTCGCTCGACATGGATGCCTCCGACAAGGCGGCCCGCTTCGTGCGGACCTGCAACGTCTTCAACATCCCGCTCGTCACGCTCGTCGACGTCCCCGGGTTCCTTCCGGGCGTCGCGCAGGAGCACGGCGGGATCATCCGGCATGGGGCGAAGATGCTCTTCGCCTATTCCGCCGCGACGGTCCCGAAGATGACCGTCATCCTCCGGAAGGCCTACGGCGGGGCCTACCTCGCCATGTGCTCGAAGGACCTCGGGGCAGACTCCGTCCTCGCCTGGCCGACGGCCGAGATCGCCGTCATGGGACCGGAGGGGGCCGCCCGGATACTGAGCCGCCGCGAGCTCGACGCGGCGAAGACCGCGAAAGAGAAGAACGCCCTCCTCGCCGAGAAGGCCGCCGAGTACCGGCGGCTTCATGCCAATCCCTACCGTGCCGCGGCCGCGCTCTACGTCGACGACGTGATCCGGCCGTCGTGGACGAGGCGGCTCCTCATCGAGCGCCTCGTCACGCTGCGGGGAAAGCGCGACCTGCGCCCGCAGAAGAAGCACGGCAACATCCCGATGTGAGGCGACGATGATGTCGCCCTCCGTCGTCGCCCTGATCTGCATGAGCGTCGTGATGTGTGTCATGACGCTCCTGGTCGGCGTGCTCTACGCCCTCCAGGCCGTCTCCCGCCGCCAGGCGAAGGCCGCCGCCGCGGCCGCTGCTGCGGACGTCGTTCCCGAGGACGGGATCACGCCCGAGCTCGTGGTGGTCCTCGCCGCGGCGGCCCACGCCGCGCTCGGCAAGGCCGTCGTCGTTCGTCGCATTCACGTCCTCCGTCCCGCCGGCCAGGAGAACTGGTCGCGTGTCGGGCGGATCGACATCCTGCGCTCCCACCGAATGGAACCCAAGAGATAGAGACAGAGATGAAGAAGCTCCGCATCACAGTCAGTGGCAAGGTCTACGACGTCGAAGTCCAGGTACTCCAGGACGACGAGGCGATCGGTTCGCCGGCGAGCCTCCCGTACCCGGGGGCGGCCGCCCTGCCGATCCCGGAGGCCGCGCGGCCCGCGTCCGCCCCCGCCCCGGTCCCCGGCGGTGCCGGCGACCCGAACGTCATCGCCTCGCCGCTCGCCGGGACCGTCCAGAAGATCTTCGTGACGAAGGGGATGCCGGTCGAGGCCAAGACGCCCCTCGTCCTCCTCGACGCCATGAAGATGGACACCTACATCTACGCCCCGCGCACCGGGACGATCGCGGAGGTCTGCGTGGAGGTGGGCGCGGCGGTCCAGGTCCGCGACCCCCTCATCCGCTACGTTCCGGAGGGGTGACATGGAGAAGCTGATCGCGCAGACCGGCTTCCTCGCGCTGACGTGGCGCGAGGGAGTGATGATCGCGGTCGCGTTCCTTCTCCTCTGGCTCGCCATCAAGAAGGAGTTCGAACCGCTCCTCCTCGTGCCGATCGGGTTCGGGGCGCTCATGACGAACCTCCCGCTGAACGGCCTCATGGCCCTTCCGGCGAGCGGCGCACCGGGCGGGCTTTTCCACTACCTCTTCCAGGGCGTCGAGCTCGAGATCTTCCCGCCCCTCATATTCCTCGGGCTCGGGGCGTTGACCGACTTCGGGCCGCTCCTGGCGAACCCGAAGACGTTTCTCCTCGGCGGCGCTGCACAGTTCGGCGTCTTCGGCACCTTCATCGTCGCCGGCTGGCTCGGCTTCACGCCGCAGGAGGCGGGATCGATCGGGATCATCGGCGGGGCCGACGGGCCGACCTCGATCTACCTGACGATCAAGCTCGCCCCTCACCTCCTCGGGGCGATCGCCGTCTCGGCCTACTCGTACATGGCGCTCGTGCCGCTCATCCAGCCGCCGATCATGCGGCTCCTCACGACGAAGAAGGAGCGGATGATCCGGATGGAAGCGAACTTCGACGTGCCGAAGTGGCTCCGGATCTCCTTCCCGATCCTCTGCACCGTGATCTGCGCCCTCATCGTCCCGGCGGCGACGTCGCTCATCGGCCTCCTGATGTTCGGGAACCTCCTGCGCGAGTGCGGCGTCACCGAGCGGCTGAACCGCTCGGCGCAGAACGAGCTGATCAACCTCATCACGATCGTCCTCGGCCTCTCGGTCGGCGTGACGATGGACGGGGACAGCTTCCTCAGGACCGCGACACTGAAGATCCTCGTCCTCGGCTGCATCGCGTTCGCCTTCTCGACGGCGGCGGGCGTCCTCCTCGGCAAGCTGATGGCCGTCCTCCCCGGCACGCCGGTCAATCCCCTCATCGGCGCGGCAGGCGTCTCTGCCGTCCCGATGGCGGCGCGCGTGGCTCACAACGTCGGACAGGAGGCCGACCCCGACAACTACCTCCTGATGCACGCCATGGGGCCGAACGTCGCCGGGGTCATCGGTACGGCGGTCGCCGCTGGTAGTCTCCTCGCGCTCCTGAAGTAGCCGCCGCGGTTTCGAGGTACAGATGACGGTTCCCTGGTACGGGCTCCTCCCGTTCGTGGCGCTCCTCGCCGCGATTGCGACCTTTCCTCTCATGTCCCGGACGAAGCACCTCTGGGAGAAGAGGCGCTTCCAGCTCCTCCTCGCCCTCGTTCTCGGCGTGCCCATGGGCGTCTGGGTCTGGTCCCTCGGTGGCCGGACCGAGGTGATCCACGCGCTCGTCGAGTACGCCGCGTTCATCACGCTCCTCTTCTCGCTCTTCGTCGTGAGCGGGGGCGTCTTCGTCGCCGGGGACATCCAGGCCACACCGCGCAACAACACTCTCTTCCTCGCCACGGGGGCCGTTCTGGCCTCGCTGATCGGCACGACCGGAGCCGCGATGCTCCTCGTCCGGCCGCTCCTGAACACGAACCGGGAACGGAAGCACAAGGTCCACACGGTCGTCTTCACGATCCTCGTCGTGGCGAATTGCGGCGGCCTCCTGACGCCGCTCGGGGACCCGCCGCTCTTTCTCGGCCTCCTCAGGGGCGTCCCGTTCCTCTGGACGCTGAACCTCTTCCCCCAGTGGCTCTTCGTGAACGGGATGCTGCTCGTGGCCTACTTCTCTGTCGACAGCCTCGCCTACCGGCGCGAGGAGATCTCCGACATCGTGCGGGACGCCGTCGAGGTGAAGCCCCTCGCGATCACAGGGAAGGGGAGCATCGTCCTCCTCGGGGTCATCGTCGCGGCGGTCGCCCTCGCTCCGTCCGTCGACCTCCACGCGATCCACGAGGGGCACGCCCCGTGGGCCGCCTGGGTCCCGTTCCGTGAGATCGTCCTGCTGACGGCCGCGTTCCTCTCCTTCCGCCTCGGGGACCGGCAGACGCGATTCGTGGACAACCGGTTCGAGTGGGGGCCAATCCAGGAAGTGGCGGCCCTCTTCATCGGGATCTTCCTGACCATGGTCCCGGCCCTGGCGTACCTCGCCCAGAACGCGGCGGCCCTGCCGTTGAACAGGGTGACGTTCTTCGTCTTCGCCGGTGGCCTCTCGTCCGTCCTCGACAACGCGCCGACCTACGTGACGTTCTTCGAGCTGGCGAAGGCCCTCGGGGGAGAGCCGGCCGTGGCAGGGGTCAGGGAGGTCTTCCTCGTCTCGATCAGCCTCGGGGCGGTCTTCTGTGGCGCGATGACCTACATCGGCAACGGCCCGAACTTCATGGTCAAGGCGATCGCGGAGTCGGACGGGGTCCCGATGCCGAGCTTCGGCGGATACGTGGCCCGTTACGCGCTCGTCTACCTCGCGCCGATCCTCGCCCTGATGGTCGGGATCTTCATCGTGGAGTCGACGGCGATCCGGATCGCGAGCGGAGTCCTGGCGGCCCTCCTCGCCGGGTGGTTCGTGCGGACGGCGGTGGCCGCGCGGCGCTGACGGCCGGTCGTTCGTCCGCCGGTGCTACGCTCGCCCGACCGATGAAGTCCCTCGCCCTCGTCTTTCTCGGCGGCGGGATCGGCGCCTCGCTCCGCCACCTCCTCGGGGGCGCGGTGCAGGCGCTCTCCAGGAGCGCCACGTTCCCGTGGGGAACCTTCGCCGTGAACGTGTCGGGCTGCTTCGTCATCGGACTCCTCGCGCAGCTGTCGGAGACGCGGGGCGTGCCGTCGGGCCAGGCCCGCACGTTCCTCTTCGTCGGCGTCCTCGGCGGCTACACGACCTTCTCCTCGTTCGGCAACGAGACGCTGAACCTCCTGCGCGGCGGGGAGGCCCTGGCCGCCGCCGCGAATGCCGGAGGGCAGCTCGTTCTGGGCCTCCTCGCCGTCGCGCTCGGAAGGGCGGCGGCCCAGCTCCTCTGGAGGTGACGATGACCCTCCCGGAAGAAGGCGCCCTCCTTCGGATCTTCGTCGGCGAGAGCGATCGCCACGAGGGAAAGCTCCTCTACGAGTGGCTCGTCCTGAAGGCCAGGGCGAGTGGGCTCGCGGGAGCGACGGTCCTGCGCGGGGTGATGGGATTCGGCGCGCACAGCCGGCTCCACACCTTCAAGATCGAGAGGCTGTCGGAAGACCTGCCGGTCATCGTCGAGATCGTCGACGTGCGCGAGAGGCTGGAGGCCTTTCTGGAGGAGATCGAGGGGCACGTTCCCGAGGGGCTCGCGACCCTCGAGAAGGCGTTCGTCCGCTTCTACCGGGGCGGCAAGCCGCCCGCGAGATGAGCGGCTTCTCGGCGCTCGACTGGGCGGTCGTCGTCCTCTACATGGGCGGGATCGCCGCCTTCGGCCTCGCCAAGGGGGGGAGACAGGCTTCGGCGAAGGACTATTTTCTCTCCGAGAAGAAGATCGGCTGGTGGGCCGTCACGGCGTCGATCGTCGCCACCGAGACGTCGGCCCTGACGTTCATCTCCGTTCCCGGAATGGCGTTCAAGGGGGCCTGGGGCTTCCTCGAGCTCTCCTTCGGGTACCTCCTCGGGCGGATCGTGATCTCGTGGCTCCTCCTGCCGCGCTACTTCGAGGGCGAGCTGACGACCTCGTACGCGCTTCTCGAGCGGACGTTCGGGGTCGGTGTCCGGAGGATGGCCTCCGCGACCTTCATCCTGACCCGCATCTTCGCGGACGGCGTGCGTCTCTACGCGACGGCGATCCCGCTCGTCATCATCTTCCGCGGCTACAACCTCTTCTCCGGTGTCTCGGACGCGACGCTCTACGTCGGGGCCATCCTCCTCACCGCGGCCGTGACCGTGATCTACGTCCAGGTGGGAGGCGTGAGGGCCGTCATCTGGACCGACGTCATCCAGCTCGGCGTCTACGTCGTCGGCGGGGTCATCGCGATCTGGGTCCTCGTCCCGAAGATCCCGGAGATCGGCGCGAAGCTGGCCGCAGCGGCCGCTGGCGGCAAGCTGACGGTCTTCCAGACCGACGGGAGCTTCCTCACGTCGCCGTACCACGTCCTGACGGCGATCCTGGGCGGGGCGGTCCTCTCGATGGCCTCGCACGGCACCGACTACA
>Ga0209573_1003188_pt1 | contig 18682 bp, 18 predicted proteins | sample TNRBio252014_DNA_FD_185870 | JGI IMG/M metagenome (GOLD analysis project Ga0209573, IMG submission 185870) | Wastewater treatment Type I Accumulibacter community from EBPR Bioreactor in Madison, WI, USA - TNR Reactor_6/25/2014_ DNA (SPAdes)... | ecosystem: Engineered > Bioreactor > EBPR >...
AGACAATAAGATAAAGGTATTCCAGACGCAAACGAAAACAAAAAAGACGATTTTCCCTACAATGATCACCACTTATGGGACAAAGCAGAATATCTATTACATAGGCCGCATCGTTTCCGAGGTAACCATGGAGGACCTTTTTAAATGACCGCATTGAACTGGAACATATTCAAAACAAAGTTTCATCAGCGTGAACAGACAGTATTCGAATCGCTGGCCTATATGCTGTTTTGTTACGAGTACGGTATTACCCAAGGGGTTTTTCGTTTCAAGAACCAAACCGGTATCGAAACCGAACCGATCGATCACAACGGCGTGTCCACCGGGTTCCAGGCGAAGTTCTATGAAACAAAGCTATCAGTGAATAAAGCAGACATTATTGATTCGCTAAAAAAGGCAAAGCAAAAAAATCCTGGACTTAAAAAAATATTGATTTATACGAACCAGGAGATTTCGGAAAGCAGCCTGAAGAGTAAGAAGAAGCCTGTGTACCTGGCCGACATTGAAAAAGCAGCCAAGGGAATTAAAATTGAAATCGAATGGCGTGTTAATAGTCATTTCGAAAAGCAACTGTCTGTTCCGGAAAACCATTACCTGTATAACAGTTTCTTTGAAACCACAAAGGGCATCGTGGATTTCCTGGAAGCATTGACTCAACATTCGAAAACGATATTGTTCCCGATTCATACAAATATAGAGTATGCGGGAAAGCAGTTAAAAATTGATCGTAGTGCGATTGCCTCTCAACTGAAAAATCAATCCCCAAAAGTTATCATTTTATCCGGAGATGGTGGTAGTGGTAAAACAGCACTCATCAAGGAGAGTTGGTCCGAGTCGAGCCCAATGTATGTACTAAAAGCGGCAGAGTTTAACAGGGCTAGTGTTACAGACCTACTGCATGATTTCGGGACATTCGGCTTGACGGACTTTATTGAAGCGCACAGCCAGGAGCCGGGGCGGACCTTTGTCATCGACTCTGCAGAAAAACTGGCGGATCTCGATAACCAGGATATATTCAAAGAGTTTCTTACTGCCCTAATCGCTAACCAATGGAAAGTCATTTTCACTACTCGTAACAGCTACCTGGATGACCTGCGTTTCCAACTCATAGAAGTTTACCGGTTGAAGTTTCTCAGTATTTCCCTTGACAATTTAGCAGTGTCCGAACTAGATGAGTTGGCGCGCCACCATAAGTTTAAGCTGCCCAAGGATGCCAAACTCCGGTCACTGATTAGGAACCTCTTTTATTTGCAGGAATACCTTGGACATTACACAGCCTCCCAGTATGAAATGGACTACACCGGATTCAGAGATCTGCTCTGGCAAAAACGTATACAATATTCGCAGTTTAAAAAGAACAATATCCACCTGGAACGGGAGAGGTGTTTTCTACAAGTTGCCCGACTGCGGTGCGATACCGGTAATTTTTTTTTAACTGACCTGCCTTGCAGTGGCGAAGTCCTGTCCCTGCTCGAGAGGGACGAGATCATCCGGTATGAAAAGGCGCAGGGTGGTCATTTTATTACGCATGATATCTACGAAGAGTGGGCCCTAGAAAAGCTCATCGAAAAAGAATTTGCACAGGTCAATGACATCGCAGCCTATTTTGATAAGCTGGGACCAGCGTTACCGATGCGCAGGGCTTTTCGCTCCTGGCTATCGTCCAAATTACTGCTGGAAGATCCGTTGTTACGCACATTCATCGAAAACGCGTTCATCAATAAAACAATCGCTGCTTTCTGGAAAGATGAACTGCTGATTAGTGTCCTGCTTTCCGAGCATTGTGAATGGTTCTTCCGGCAATTTGAAGCAAAGCTTTTCGAAAACGACAAGTATTACCTGAAACTGATCATCTTTTTGTTAAGAACTGCTTGCAAGGAAGTAGATGAACAAACACAACTGCTGTTGCGGCTACAGCAACAAGATCTTAATCCTGCCTACGTATTCACCAAACCCAAAGGCAAGGGATGGGATGCAGTCATTTCGTTCCTGCACAATCATGTTGGTCAATTTGATCGCGAAGACCTGACGATCATTGTGCCCCTGCTGAAAGAATGGGTAAGTGAAAGCCCGACCGGACACACAACAAAAACAGCCGGATTGTTCGCCCTGCATTTTTATAAGCAGGCAGAACTCGATGATAAAATAAGTTACGGTTCTGATACCGAAGAGAAATTATTAGCAGTCGTGTTAGGCGCTGCCAGGGAACTGAAGGAAGAGCTTTCAGTAATAGTCGAAGCATTACTCGCAGGAAAGTATAACCGCAGAGAGTCCTTCAGCAGTTTGCGTGAGGAGGTCCTTACTGACAATGATAAAAGCATCCAATTTATCATCAGCCTGCCCGAACTCACACTCCGTCTTGCCGACCAGGCCTGGTACCAAAAAAAAGAAGACCGGCATCCTTATGGCGGCAGTATGGGGGTAGAAAAACATTATGCTATCCGGGATCATATCCATATGGACTATCACCCCGCCAGCGCTTTACAGACACCAGTTTATTACCTGCTATTGTTTTCGTTTCCGGAGACTATTCAATTTATCCTGGATTTTACCAACCGTGCTGTCACTGCCTACTCGAAATCTGAACTCGGTGACTCGGTGGAAAGCATCAAGGTACAGGTTAATGGCACCCGGGTCGACCAATATATCAGTAACAGTCTCTGGTGTATGCACCGGGGTTCAGGCTCACCCGTAACGCCTTACCTTTTACAATCCATCCACATGGCGCTGGAGAAGAAACTGATGGAAATGGCGAAAAACTCCGATGGGGAAAATGTCAGTAAATGGCTGAAGCATTTATTGCTACACAGCCGCTCGGCCTCTATTTCTGCGGTTGTTACCAGTGTGGTCCTCGCTTACCCGGACAAGTTGTTTGATGTGGCGCTGGAACTATTCCGCAATTTTCCTTTCTTTCAGCAGGACAATGTCCGGCTATCCAGGGAAAGTGAAGCAAAAAGTATTGTATCGATTTGGGCCGGAATGGACGCAAGGTACCGGAGGCATGAAAAAGAGCGGCTCGCCACTTTTGAGGAACCGCATCGCAAAAGGACACTGGAATCCCTTGCGCGGGAATCCCAATTTTTCCGGACTGAGGAGGTAACCGAGAAGGTTTTTCAGGATCGCCGTGCTGCTATACATCTGATCATTGATGATTTTTATGCTTCACTAAAAGACAAAGACCCGGAGACCGAAGAAAATAAAATACTGCGTCTTTTCCTCGCACGCATTGACAGCAGGAAAATGTCCCTGACCGCAGAACCGATGGGTGGGAACACGCTCATACATTTTAACCCAGAACTGGCACCAGACCTTCAGCAATTCAGCCAGGATGGGACCAGACAATTCGAGGAACAATTCCAGTATACTACTCTTAAACTATGGGCGATGGGAAAATTCGACCGGCGCTTTGCTTCTAAAGAATACCCGCAATATGAAACGGATCCTGCCAGGGTATTAAAGGAGACAAAACAACTTGTCGAGGAAGTGGGCAACGGCCGGTCGCTGCCGCTGACCGATGACTGCATTCCTGCTTTTACCTGTGCTGTCCTTATCAAAGAACACAGCGGCGCGTTGTCAAAATCTGACCTCCTTTTTTGTAAAGAAATGATTCTACAGTTTGCGACCCGTCCGTTTCGAGAAGGATATGACTACCAGATCAGCGATGGGGTCGAAGTGGCGGTCAGCACGCTACCCTATTTGTATAGCTTATTTCCCAGGGAAAAGAAGGAGTACAATCTTTTATTACTCTTTATCCTCTTTGATGAGCATCCTATCGGAGAGTACAAGCGGGTGAGTGATTATGCGGCGGAAGCGATCCGGTTCAAACTCTGTTCGGTTCAACCGCGACAGGCCAATGAAATACTATTAGGATACCTTACTCTCAAACCGCGGGTGGACAAGGTTACGGACTTCCGGAAACTGCATATTAAGAAAATATCCCGGGTGCAGGCGCTCCAGAAATTTGCGACATCCAAATCAACCGAAAAACGATATAATGCTATAAGAGCAACTAAAACTTATTTCAACCAGCTAAGATTCGACCGGATGGACATTCAGGTGGCCGATATGGTCTTTCAGTCAGTCCCGGACGAAACGGATGACGCGATTCACCTGGCTTTTATTAAAAAAATGCTGGAACGGTTCAGCAAGGACCTTTTAATGCACCGGGGATATATGGATGAAGGTAAAGTGGATCACCGGTTGCAAAGCCGGTTCTTACGCAAATATGCGCGGTTCCTCCTGCATCGTAAACCAGATAGCATCGAAGCCTGGTTGCATGCTTTCCTGCATCCCTTTATTCCCAGTGAACACATGGCCAGTTTTATCTCTGATGTGGTATCCGAACAGGATCGCCTGGAGCGTTATGAACAGTTCTGGAAGATATGGCTTGTCCTTTATCCTGCTATCCGGCAGGAAGTGATCAATGATAAGCATCACCACCGCGATCAACTTATTCGTAACTACCTGCTCGCCTGGCAATGGTGGAAAGAAACTGCGAGAGAATGGCATACATTGAAACCCGGCGACAGTCTTTTCTTTAAACAGGTGTGCGAGGATATGGGTCATCATCCGGAAGTATTGTATTCTATTTCTAAATTCCTGAATGATGTGGGATCGACCTATCTAAATGATGGCCTGCATTGGATTTCAAGTATGTTATCCCGGCATGAAAGTTTGTATAAAGCCGATGCTCATCCGAATACCATATATTATCTTAATCATATCGCCCGGCGTTTTGTGTACCAGAACCGCACCGCTATCAAAGCGAACCGCCTGCTCCGGGACAAAGTTCTGGTGCTACTCAATTACCTTGTCACAAAGGGATCGGTCAGCGGTTACCTGTTGCGGGAAGAAGTTTTTTAACTCGCTGATCCAAACTCATGAATTTTCCTGCATGTTGCATAGAATGAATACATATATTGCTTTCGAAATTTATGCCCAATCAAAACAGAAACGCTTTGTTAAGCTTTGTTCCCTATTCGCAATATATTACGTTCCTCCTCGTGGCGACTTTACTCTAAGCAAAGTTATTTACTGATACTTTCAAGACCTGGTGTATTTAAAATTCTTTCGATTTCTGTTTCAATTATTTCAACTACTTCAGCCTTTACCCTTCGAAAATTGTTGTTGACCATTTGGACTGTAACATCCTTGACAGCAGGTAAATTCTTGTATGAACCCGATTCTGACTTCAGTGCATCATGATCATTTAAAATTTCTGAATGAAATGTCTTCAACTTTATTTTATTGTTCGGATCATCTGCAACCATGCCTACAAATTCCCCGGAGGAAAGCCCGGCTATTTTGGATTGTGGGATAGCAAAATCCAATTGACTGGATTTGCTGATTGAAGTATCGGTTCGGTTAATCGAAATACTCTCCTTAACCTGGTTGATTTTCCCGAACCTTTCGGATAGAAACTTTGAAGTTTCACCGGTTACCTGCCCGCTGATAATATTGCCGGTGATATTCATTATTACAGCGGACTGATCTGCGCCGTAATCTTTCTTAAGTTGACTAAAATCCTGGATTCCGAGACAGGTTGCTACTTTGTTGGAACGTGCCGTTGCAATTAAACTATCAATATCATTGAAAAAGATGGTAGGGAACTCATCAAATATCAAACTTGATTTCAGTTTATTTTTTTGATTAACGAGTTTAATCAAACGGGTCACGTATAAGGAAAGAACAGCCCCGTAAATCTGCTGCTTTTGAGGATTGTTAGCAAGGCACACGATCTTGGGTTTCTCTGGGTCATTTATGTCAAGCGTAAAATCGTTTGCTGATAATACCCAATACAGTTGCGGGGAAGAGAGCCTTGCCATCCCGATCTTGGCGCTCGCCACCTGGCCCTCCAGTTGTTCCATCGCATCATTCTGATAAGCGGATATGAACGGATTGATCAGCACTTCAATTTCTGGTTCAGTCCGAAGAACTGAAAAGAGTTTTTCATAGTCCACCTGCATCAGTTCAATCACATGGGGAAGCGTCAGGTATTTCCCACCCTGGTATTTTTTCAGGAACCAGATAATTGCCGTCAAAAAGTTGATCGGTGACTCTACAAAAAAGTCACCTTGTTTGGTGATCCAGTCCCGGTTCAGGCCCATCATAATTGAACGGGAAGCTTCGGTGGCATCCGTAATATCGAACATGGTGGAAGCATCCAGCGGATTACAGCGGTGACTCCTGGAAAGATCATCGAAATTGATTGTATAAAATTTTGGTTCTACTTTATAACTGCTCTTGTTCTTCAGCAACGTATTGTAGGCGATTTTGGTCAGGTCGTCGTACTTGAAATCATAAACCAGCATCGTAAATCCCTTTCGGATATGTTGCCTGATGATATGCTGAATCACAAAGTAGGATTTACCAGCTCCGGGGGAGCCGCAAACGAGTAGCCCCCGGAAAGGATTAATGATATTGATCCAGCTTTTGCGGACCTTACCCCTCAGGTTATATTGTGCAGGTAGGTTGATCGAATATTCATTTTCCAGCAACCGCTCTTCCTGGGGGAATGTTTCATTTAATTCGTTGAAAATATCCTTTCCCAAACTTACCCTGATATAACGGCTAAGCAGGTTACCTCCCGCCAGCACTAAAAGAAACCCTGTTCCGGCCAAGGTCATATACCCAATTGCCAGTTGTTCCACCGGGCCCTGAAAACCCAATATTAGGGTGCTAAAGAAGTAAAGACTTAACCCCAAAATCAGGTAGGCCAGGATGGATCGGGGGTTGATATTTTCGGATTTTTTACCCCTGGCGCCCAGCAGGGAAATCCCCAGCAGCCCGAGGGCAATCAGCTTAGACTTCCAGACTGTGCTGTAGAGCCCTGTAAGGGCGATATTTTGGAGGAACTGGTCGCCCCAGGGGGAACTGAGCCCCCAGCGCTCAAAAGCCCCGTAGCAGTAAAAATAAAAATGCAGGAGCAGGACCAAAATGGCCCCCAGGCGGGTAAAGTCCAGGATTTTCCTGAGGCCCGCTTCATTTTCGCCGGTTCCGGATGACATAGGAACTTATTTAGGGTTAGGATTGCGTTTTTTCTTCTTTTTCTTCAGTAGTTCGGAAGGAACCCGGTTCAGGTTCTTTTCATGCTCCAGCAGATCTTTGAGTATGCCGTCCTGGGAGGGTTGCGACCCGGTATTTTGGGAGGGCTCCCTGCTTTCCCCGAATTGCTTTGACCTGGTGGTTTCAGGGGCGGGTTTTGGGGTCTTTTCCTGTACCTGCTGCCCCGATCCCAACAAAGCCCGGATGCCAACGATACTGTAGGCTTTTCCTATATCGCTTCCATTAAAGACGGCCTTGGTCCGGAAGTCAATAAAAGTGATCCCATAAACCAGCCCCTCTTTATTCTCACGCAGAACTGTCTGCACCCCTTCTTTTTTCAGGGCATTGATCATGCCTTCCAGGCTTCCAGGAGACTTGGCCAGCACCCAGTCAATGCTGGTCTTCAACCTTTTTTTATCAGGTTGCCGCAGGGTCTCATTTTCCATGAATTTTTTCTCCAAATTTTTCAAAGTGGGCTTGCTGTGAATCAGGCTGGCTTTGATAGGTACCCCAACCTTATGACCCCGCCCGTCCAGCAACCGGTAGTAAAGTCCCCCGGACTTGTATACGATCCCAGTCTCCCGGCCCCGTTCGGCCTCCACGTTATACTGCCGGAGGATGGCGTTCAATTCTGCCAGCGAAGTGTATTTAAAATGGTTGATCACCGCATCCAGGACATTGGTGATTGAGCGGCGTGTCTCGGATTTGCCATAGAAAACTTTCTGAACATCAATTGGCCTGATGCCCGTAACCTGTGCTGCTTTTTTACCCTGGGCCGGGATCAAAACAAAACTTTTCTCCAGTTCTTTTCTTGCCTGCTCGGATTGGTTGCGGCCGATATTATAAGTATCAATACGCTTTCCATCCGGCTGGATACTGGTGGTCAGGATATGGATATGTGGATGACCGGCATCGTGGTGCTCATAGACCAGGTAAGGTTGTGACCCGAAGCCGATTTTTTCCATATAGGCCGTTGCGATCTGTGTGAGTTTGCACCCCGAAAATTTCTCGGATGGGTCGAAGTTTAAGGAGATATGGAGTGTATTGGATTTTTTTGCCCTTTCATTTCTTGCAATCAGGTCCTGCATCCGTTCCATTTTCTGGTGGTAGTTCATTTGTTCCGGCTGTAACAGGTAATTACCGGCATGGATGCATTTAGCCTGCTCCTTCTGGCATTTCTTCTCATTGTAATTAAGCGCCCTTTGCAGACTATGCGGGCTGGTTATTCGGACGACCATTGCCGGTGGATTTCATTTAGTTTCTGAAATATTTTTTCCGTCAACTGCTGAAAATTCTGATGAGTCGGTTCATGTGAATTCAGCCAGCATTTTACCTCACTGAACTGATTTAATGTGTGGAGTTTTTTAACAGCCTGGTTGTAGTTATTGCCGATAGCATTCAGTTCTTTTTTCAGCCCGATCATTTCATGTAAAAACTGATCGGCGGATTCATTTCTGACTTTAATAGTTACAGGCTTTTGCAGCAGCACATTCCTTGCATACTCGCTTAGTTTTCTATGCGTGGATTTGGAAAATAATCCATGTATTTTCTGGTACTCTGCGGGCCTGACCCGAAAGGAAATCCAAGAAGGAATTTTATGCTCACTCATCACAATTCATTTTCACATTATCTCCGGCAAAAGACAAGCACTGTTTTTTGCCGCTATACCCTTTCAACAGTCTTTTACAATAGTCCCGCCGACTCCGGAGGCATAGGGACCAAGATGCAATTGTGCAACAATTGAACATCTTGCCGGTTGCAGACACAGCAACCTTTTACCTTGTAAAGTTAAACTGACCGATCCCGATAATAAACACCTGATCAAATTCTGATGATGTAGTGCTTTTGAAAATGGAATAGTTTTGACCCAGAAATAATTTAATAATCAAAAATGAGATGTATGAGTACTGTGGGACCTGTTTCAAAAAAAGAAAAAGCAAAGTTCTTTGAAATGATCTTATGTAGTCCTGGAATGGCAGAAAACTGCAAGATCAGTTTGAAGATGACAAGACAAAATGCATTGTTATTAAGCCGACTAATTGAAGCTTCTTTGCTGGACGAAAAAGCTTCGTTTGATGACGATTTCCTGTCGGCTTTACCTGAAGGATCGGTTAATGATTTCAAAAGCATTCACGAAGAAATTCTTAGAAAAGCAGGGCTTTCAGATTTTTACGATAAGTTGAAATCCATATAAGAAATCCCGAAATTTGATCTTGCGTTTAGGATCATGAATACCAAGATTATGAAAAGAGCCCGAATCCTTCTGATAGTTGGAGTCATCTTAATAATACTGGCACCTCTCATATTGACAAGAGGGCTCGGTATCATCGACTTTTCAAATACCGGACAAATCGGCGATACTATTGGTGGGATAACAGCGCCGATAGCCAGCCTGGTAGGCTCCATTCTTGTGTTTTTTGCTTTGGAAGCTCAAATCGAGGCAAACCAAATTATCCAGGAGCAGATGAAGGTCCAGAAAGATGAAGAAAGCCAAAAGAAACAGCTTCAGAACCTTCTTGATCAATTTAAGATGCTACGGGAAGACGTAAATGACTTCAGTTATATAACATTTAAAAGTGATTCAACAGATGAAGAGAAAAATTCTGTAAGTTATTTAACAAGAACAGGACGAGATGCATTCAGGCAAGTTATCGTAGGAATGAAGCAGTACAAAACCAAGCAGCATCTTGATCTGTACAAATTGAATCATAAACTTGGGGAAGTCAAAAGTATTTTGCTTGCGATGGACAGCCTATTAAAACAGACAGATAGTGCAACAATTGAATTAACCGACAAAGTGTTTTTGCGAAACCTTATATCCTATCAGTTTAATTCCAAGATTAGCCACGCATTCGATGGAATGGAAACTTACAAAGCAAGTCTGCAAAAACCTTGTGAAGAATGTGGCAAGGTACATATTGGTATTCCCGACGATCTCTTTGATATTATTACAAGGATTGAAAAGCAACTTCCTGAAAGTAATGAATAAAAAAAGGGCTTTACAGCAGCCCTTCGTCAGCAAAGGAGTAATATCCCTCACTGGTAATAATTATGTGATCCAGCACAGTCATATCTAAATACCTGGCGGCTTCTCTGATTTTCACCGTCAACTCTTCGTCCGCCCGGCTTGGTTTTACACTTCCTGAAGGATGATTGTGAGAAAGAACAATTCCTACTGCATTGGCTTTTATCGCAGCAGTTAAAATGATCCTTGGGTCTGCTACTGTTCCGGTAATACCACCTGAAGAAGCATCCAGAACGCCAAGCACCTTATTGTTTCGGTTTAACAACAGCACTTTAAATTCTTCCAGCAGTTCGATTTTGTCATGGTTCCAGATTTTTTGCAGGATCTCGTAAGCATCTACTGAGGTAGTGATCTTTGGTCTTTGTGAGGGTTTTACTTTGGTCCTGTAAACCAGTTCTACTTCTGCTACCTGGTACCATTCGGGTTTCATCATTTCCTGTTCCATAATAATTTGTTTAGAGGTTCAAAAATTTATTATGGAACCATTCCCGGTTTTGGGCGATAAAGTCCAAGATGGCAACGGAATAAATGATGGCTTTGTGCGAGTGCCCTGTGTTTATGCCGGAAGCTCTTGGACGCTTCAGCAGCACAAAACCGAACTTTGTGCAATGATGAATACAATGCAATAACTATTAAGTATACATTCAGTTCTGAAACATAAAACCCCAAGCTGCCCCGCCATTTTCACCTGGTCATTGACAATAATGCGGGGCAGCTTTTTTACGTCTGAAAACGGGGCAGCCCTTCGCTGGCCTTGTACAGGAACTTTAATTTGTTATATCAGAACTACGGGTTATCCTGTGGCTCACATATTGCCACTTTATATCCGTCCTTTACCAGTTTGTGCAGGATGCTGTCTAATTCATCCATTGAGAAGCGGCAGGTATGGCCAATGCCGGGCAAAACTGTTATACTATTACATGTCAGTTGCTGAATAAGTTCCGCATCTTCCTGAAAAGCGGAATAGTCGGAGACAATCTTTAATAATACCACCGCACCGGGGTATTTACACCGGATGGCCTGATAACTTTTGAAATGTTCTATGCTGATACTTGTCTTTTTCATGTCTTTAGTTTTGAGAAGTTAAAGAGGGGCGGCAGCGCCGCCCCGTTACAGAATCAATTCACAAGGCCGGCTAATTCACCCTGCAAAAAATCTGTACAGAGATGAAAGGCTTTCTGCGTCCGTATTTGTGCCGTACCTCCGTATAAAAGGGATTTCAGTTTGCTTTCATCGTCCCTGTAGTTGCGTACATTCTGAAAATAACCGGTCACGGCATTATAAGCACCGAACAAAGTACCCCGGGTGGTTTCGGTTTGCTGGGTGGGGCTGCTCATGGCATATTCAAAAACTGAATTGCACATGTTGTTAAAGCAGGTGGACAGTTCATCATACTGGCCTTTCTCGATATTGTCCAGCACCTCTTTATTCGGCACCATTGCCAGTTGAATCAACCTTAGCAGTTCCGGGTCGGTTACTTTTACCTTTGTCCAGCGGTTAAAAATGCTATCCAGTTGCAGGGAAAGCTGGTTAGAAATCCCCATTACTTTATTCGCCTGTTCCAGTCTTTCCTTTGCATTGGCGGTATGGCGAATCTTAATAGAATTACTATGATTGCGAAGGGCTGCATTGAGGGTATTATTACAAACAATGCGAACCGGCGTAAAGGCGGCCGTAATACTGCCAAACCCATCATGGGAGGTCGTCAGAAATAAATACTGCTCGATTAAGTCCTCCCGGCCTACTTTGATATAACCGGGGAGTTTGGCGGTGATAAAAATCCGTTCGCCTTTGCCGAGTGCCCCGGCGGTTTCATACTGGATTCCATCTCCCCCGACAATGGAATCAAAGAAGCTGAAGGCATCCCGGTTCTGGATGATTTCATAATCCTTGCCCACTACTCCGAGTACTTCCCCGGTATCGGGCCGAATGGTGGCCAAATGGGTTTTAATCCGCTTGGTAAAATCCATCGGCTGACCGTCAGCATTATAAGAAGTAGTATAAATATCCTGCTTTACCACTTCATAATCCAACCCGGCAAACCGGATGGCTTCGGCACTGGTCGGATAGTCCTGTACAACCTGGCCGAGCCCGTGCCAGGCTTTTTCTTTCACGGAGAAAAAACTGTGTTGTCCTGTCTGTTCGTTGAAATTGATGTTATGCGCCATAATTGATTACCCAGCATAATTTATATCCCGCAGGCGGTACTGCTGCGGTTTGGCCCCCCTAACTCTCCGCCAACTGGCGGAGAGAACAGGGAGTGTTAATAAATATCAGAATGGTAAATCCTCCACCGGTTCCGTAATATCGGCCGGTGCGGGTAAGGTTTCAGTAGTACCCTTACCATGCAGTTTGATACCGTTTACATGAAAATCCAGTGAACCTTTTGGCTCTCCGTCTTTGTTCTTCCATGCACTGACCGAGATACGCCCCTGCACTTCCACCAGCGTTCCTTTGGTGAGATACTTTGCGATACCCTCCCGCATCCAGTAGGAACAGTTCACATAAGTGGTGAGCTTTTTCACCTCCTGCGAATCTTTGGGTTTGTAACTGTCATTAATGGCGATACTGAACCGTACCACTTTACGGTCGCCTTTCACGGTGTTCACCGTTGCGTTTGCTGTGATTCTTCCTGTTAATTCCATAACATTTGAGTTTTGATGAAAAAAAAATTGTTTTGTAAAAGAAAAAGGGAAAAAAGAAAGCTTTGGAAGAATGCGGCTGTCCTGCCGGCAAAAAGGAAACGGAATAAAGGAAGGGTGTGTGGGATGGGTGGGTGTTTATGCCGTAGTCTTTTTGCAGGTTTTTAAGATTCGCAAAGCCGCATAACTTCGCTTTCGCATGGGGCCCCTTTTCTTACAAAACAGGACCTCGCAAATCAACTACCTTCAGTTGTGTAATCCTGCTGTTGACGCCGAAGCATGAGGCGTGAACAGCCAATATACCCTGAAGGCATTGTATCCGAAGGATGAGGATAGTATGCCGGTCATCTGCCAGTTGATAGCTGAGCAAAAAGATGAACGGAGCGTCGCAAGAAAAGATGCCATGAAAAACAATAGCCGGAAAGAAAACAGAAAAAAGATCAATCAGCCAACAATGCTTCTTTATATTTACTGAGTGTAGTATAGATTACCTGTACAATACCTCTCATGCTGTGATCCAGCGATGACAGACCATTTAACTGAAAGGCATAAAATGCTTCACGAAGCGGCTGGTATTTTTCTTCTCCCTTATCCAGATGTATACCGCCCCGTACATATGCATAAAATTTAAGAATATCCTGAACGGTATAGGGGTTCTCCAAAAAGTACAGGCATTTGAATTTAAGAAAAGCATCTTTCTTTAACTCCACCGGATTGCCTGACAGTTCCGGATTAACCTCTTTCCATTCAATAACCGGTAACAGACCGGATTCCTTCTCATGCCACTCATCCCCATTCACGCAATAAGTAATTGGCAATTGTTTGTCCCTGTTAAGCATATCCACTAATGGCTGAGCATCGTATAAGAGAAAACGAACAGGATTACTTGCCTGAATCAGGGAATAATTAGAAGATTCAAGATGGTATCTTTCCAGTTCATTGAACTTCTGCAAAAACATATTCTTGAAATAGGTAATACTGAATTCCATCGCGATGTAAAAATACGAGTTTTCAAAAGCGGGTCGTTGTAGTGTCCGGCTTTCTGGGATAGAAAATTTGGACAGAATAGGCCCACAGGTTATTAATCTGTTTCAATGGGCCGGGTGAAACTAATTCCCCTTATTCAATTTAAAGGCAGTGTTGTTAAGACTGGTTTTGCAAATGTAATTATGTAGAAGTAATAGTATCCAGGAACAGTTAAAGAGCAGAATTATGGGAATCAGAATTGAACTTGAAAAAACAGTTAAAAAAAACTTCGGGTCTATTAGTGGATAATTAATATTAATTTGCCCAAATGTTAGTACAGATTAATATGGTAAATACTTAATTGATTTTTTAATATTATATTTTAGATGATTGATATCCCGGTAGAGTCACTGATATATTAGTTTGACTGAAAATATGTTTAACCTCCTGTAGATTCAATATTCATCATTATAGATGCGCTGATGATAGCCATTAGTGGCATAATGCTGGCAAATATGATATAAAATGAACCTGTTAAAGTCATTCGGTAAATTTCTAAGTCGTTTGCTGAAAGCTGTTTTTCTACCCAAGAAGAATTGTTGTAAGTAATTCATAATCATGTATTAAAATTTATTTTACAAACATTTAGGGCTCTATTCCAAAAAAATAACTATACTTTTGTTTCGTATTCATGAAAAAGTTCATCGCAGCCATATTAGCCGTTTTATACCTCGGTACTTCAACCGGGGCAACGGTGCACATGCACTATTGCATGGGCAAACTGGCTGATTGGGGTTTGGGGCACAATAAATCCAAAACTTGCGGGAACTGCGGCATGGAGAAGTCTGAAGAAAAAGATAATGGCTGCTGCAAGGATGAACATAAGTTTGTGAAGAATGACAATGACCAGAAAACTACTGAGTCATTCGTTACTAATTTTTCATTACAGGTTATTGACATACCGGTTGAATGTTTTACCAGTTCAGAAATCCTGGTTTCTTCTGTTACCGAAAAACATCCTGTAAGTCACGCTCCACCCCGAAGTAGCGGCGTTGCGGTGTACATCCGCAATTGTACTTTCCTTATTTAGAGATTATACTCATTGATGAGCCAGGTGTTCCTACACCGGGCTATTGGCATTTCTATATGCCGTTGTAATTCGTTTTCCAACATAGTAAAACAATAAAAAATGAAATCAGTTAAAATGCTGATGATGGCAGCTTTGACCATCATGTCTGTTTCTGTATTTGCTCAGGAAAAAGCAGGCAAAAGAGACACATTGAAGCACACAAAACTTTATACCTGTTCAATGCATGACAGCATAGCTATGAAAAAGCCCGGTAACTGCCCGGTTTGCGGTATGAAACTGGAACGTACCCCAAAAGAGCAAATGAAAGCTGAAGTTGTAAAAAACTACTCCTGCCCGATGCACGCCGATGTGGTAAGTAATAAACCGGGAAAATGCACCAAATGTGGAATGGATTTAAACCTTTCACCAAAAGAAAAAATGAAAATGGAAGTAGTAAAAGCCTATGCATGTCCTATGAAATGTGAAGGCGATAAAACATACGGCAAAGCCGGTAAATGCCCTACATGCGGCATGGATTTAAAAGAAAAGAAAGAAGATCACAGCAATCATCAACATTAATCAAAATCAAAAATAACTATGAGCAAGATAATTTCAGCAGTTGCAATTATATCTGCACTTGTTTTCTCAGCCTGCAACAACAGCAGCACCAAAAATGAACATGAGGGGCACGATATGAACAAAACGAATACCGACACAACGCAGCATGTATCGGCAACCGATGATAAGGATGTTAAGGCCGTAGCCGTAGTTTTTTCTAATGTAGATGCAAAAGCGTCTGCCTCAATAAAGGAAATTGTGGGCCATTACCTGCACATAAAAAATGCACTGGCCAATGATGATGCCGGAGAAGCCGCCAGTGGAGCAAAAGCAATGGAAAATGCTATTGGCAAGCTGGATAAATCATTATTGACGGCAGAACAAAAAACAGCCTACGATGCCAACGAAGCAGAAATGAAAGAACATGCAGAACATATAGCTAAGAACGGGGATAATATTAAGCATCAGCGGTCACATTTTGTAATGATGAGTGAAGTAGTGTACGACCTGGTGAAAAACTTCGGTGCTGGCCGCCCTCTTTATCATGACCATTGTCCAATGGCGAGGGACAACCAGGGTGCCATGTGGATTAGCGAAGTAAAGGAAATCAAAAACCCGTATTTCGGCTCAGCAATGTTCAAGTGCGGAAGAGTGGAAGAAGTAATTCAATAATGATTAATCAAACATCATGGTTCAGAAACTGATTGCACTGGCTTTACGCAACAGGCTGATTGTGCTGCTCCTGGCAGGCGGCCTGTTTGCGTATGGTATTTATTCTGTTAAGCAAAACCCGATTGATGCCATTCCGGATTTGAGTGAAAATCAGGTTATCGTCTTTACTGAATGGATGGGTCGAAGTCCGCAGGTAATGGAAGACCAGGTAACCTATCCTTTGGTTAGTAATCTGCAAGGTATCCCAAAGATTAAGAACATCCGGGGCACATCTATGTTCGGGATGAGTTTTGTATATGTGATTTTTGAAGACAATGTTGACATCTATTGGGCAAGAACAAGGGTATTGGAACGCCTGAATTTTGCACAGCGGTTATTACCGCAGGGAGTAACACCGACTTTGGGACCTGACGGAACAGGTGTGGGTCATATTTACTGGTATCACCTGGATGCACCTAAAATGGATTTGGGTGAACAACGAGCCTTGCAGGACTGGTACATCAAGTTTGCGTTGCAAACAGTGCCGGGTGTGGCAGAGGTTGCATCGTTTGGTGGTTTTGAAAAACAATACCAGTTAGTGGTTGATCCCGTGAAACTGCAGTTCTACAACATCTCACTAATGGATGTGATGAATAAAGTGAAAGCGAATAACAATGATGTAGGTGGCAGAAAGTTTGAAATGGCAGATATGGCCTATATCATTCGAGGCCTTGGCTATATAAAAAGTAAAGAGGATGTTGAAAACATTGCACTCGCAAACTATAATGGTATCCCGGTAAGAGTAAAAGACATCGGCACAGTACAAATGGGTGGTGATTTACGTCTCGGCATCTTTGATATGGACGGGAAAGGTGAAGTGGTGGGCGGCATTGTAGTGATGCGGTATAATGAGAATGCCAATAAAGTAATTGAAGCTGTAAAAGCCAAAATGAAGGAAGTAGAAAAAGGATTGCCCGAAGGGGTGACATTTAAAACCTCCTATGATCGTAGCACTTTGATACAGGAAGCTATTGATTCGGTAAAAGGAACACTGATTGAAGAGATGATTGCTGTTTCTCTTATTGTTCTTATTTTTTTATTTCACTGGCGAAGTGCGGTAATTATTCTTATTCAATTACCTATTTCTGTAGCTGCCGGGTTTATTTTCCTGGAACTATTTGGTATTTCATCCAACATTATGTCATTAACTGGTATTGCACTGGCTATTGGCGTGGTGGTAGATGATGGTATTGTTATGGTGGAAAATGCTTACCGGCATATCAGTGAAGCGCAAACAGCAAAAATTAACTCATCCGACAAAGCATAAATATGGCAAAATGGCTCAAAAGAAATAAAGACCCGCTGACACCTGAAGAACGGAATGATATTATAGAGAAGTCATCCAAACAGGTGGGCCCAGGTGTATTTTATTCTACCATCATTGTGGTTACTTCTTTTCTTCCTGTATTTCTGCTTACGGGTATGGAAGGCAAGCTCTTTCATCCGCTGGCATGGACAAAAACATTCATCCTGTTAATAGATGCAATTCTGGCGATTACATTAACACCTGTATTGATTTCGTTTTTTCTCAAAGGCAGATTAAAGCCTGAAAGCGCCAATCCTATTACAAGAACGCTGGAAAGAATCTATACTCCAATCCTGAAGTGGTGTTTGAAGTGGCGTAAAACCACCATTGCGGTAAATATTATTGCCCTGGCAACCGGTATCATAATGATGACAAGGCTCGGCTCTGAATTTATGCCGCCACTGGATGAAGGTTCCTTGCTATTTATGCCTGTTACATTACCCGATGTGTCCAATTCAGAAGCTAAACGACTGCTGCAGGTGCAGGATAAAATCATCCGCACTGTTCCTGAAGTGTCGCATGTACTGGGTAAAGCCGGAAGGGCTAATACGGCAACAGATAATTCTCCCATCAGTATGATTGAAACTATCATTCTGCTGAAGCCGAAAAGTGAATGGCGGGATGGAATGACCAAGGATGGTATTATTAATGAGTTGAATTCCAAAATGCAGATACCGGGTGTTACCAATGGATGGACACAACCTATTATTAACCGTATTAATATGCTTTCAACAGGTATCCGTACCGATGTGGGTTTGAAAGTGTATGGACAAAACCTTGACAGTATTTATGCCTTTGCGCAAACCATAAAAAAGCAACTGGAGGGAATTGATGGTGTTAAAGATTTATATGTAGAACCTATAACCGGTGGCAAGTATGTAGATATAATCATAAAACGGGAAGAAATTGGCCGGTATGGATTAAGTGTAGATGATGTAAACACTGTAATTGAAAGTGCATTGGGTGGAATGAAATTGACCACTACGATTGAAGGTCGTCAGCGGTTTTCTGTAAATGCAAGATACGGACAGGATTTCCGTAATAATCTCGAATCGTTAAAACGTCTGCAGGTACAGACAATGAACTTCGGCCCGATTCCTTTAGAGGCAGTGGCAGATATAAAATTGAGTGATGGCCCGCCAATGATTAACTCAGAAAATGCGATGTTGAGAGGTACGGTTCTGTTCAATGTAAGAGAAAGGGATTTGGGAAGCACCGTAAAAGAGGCACAGGAACGGTTAAACCAGATGATAACCAAATTACCAAAGGGTTATTTCCTGGAGTGGAGTGGGCAATGGGAGAACCAGATAAGGGCTAATCGTACCTTAAAAATGATCTTGCCTATTGTACTGGTCATCATA
>Ga0209573_1003189_pt1 | contig 18679 bp, 14 predicted proteins | sample TNRBio252014_DNA_FD_185870 | JGI IMG/M metagenome (GOLD analysis project Ga0209573, IMG submission 185870) | Wastewater treatment Type I Accumulibacter community from EBPR Bioreactor in Madison, WI, USA - TNR Reactor_6/25/2014_ DNA (SPAdes)... | ecosystem: Engineered > Bioreactor > EBPR >...
CCGTGAGCACCCCGCTTTCCGAACGTGTACAACGCATCAAGCCCTCGCCGACCCTGGCCGTCACCGCCAAGGCTAACGAATTGAAGGCTGCGGGCAAGGACGTGATCGGCCTGGGCGCTGGCGAACCCGATTTCGACACCCCCGATTTCATCAAGGAAGCCGCGATCAGGGCAATCAACGCCGGTTTCACCAAATACACGCCGGTCGATGGCACCGCCAGTTTGAAAAAGGCGATCATCGCCAAATTCCAACGCGACAATGGACTGAGCTACGAACCCAAACAGATTCTGGTGTCCTGCGGCGGCAAGCAGAGTTTCTACAACCTGGCCCAAGCGCTGCTGAACGCCGGCGATGAGGTGATCATTCCCGCACCGTACTGGGTGTCCTACCCGGACATGGTGGTACTGGCTGATGGAACGCCGGTGATCGTAGCGGCTGGCATCGATCAGCATTTCAAGATCACTCCGGCGCAACTGCAAGCGGCGATCACCCCGCGCACCCGACTGGTCGTGATCAACAGTCCCTCCAATCCCACCGGCGTGGCTTACAACGCGGTGGAATTAACGGCGCTCGGTGAAGTACTGCGAAGACATCCGCAGGTCTACATCGCCACGGACGACATTTATGAACATATCCTGTGGACTGAGGAGAAATTCCACAATATTCTGAACGTCTGCCCGGACTTATATGACCGGACCATCGTGCTGAACGGCGTATCGAAGGTGTATTCGATGACCGGCTGGCGCATCGGCTACTGCGGCGGGCCGAAAGATTTGATCAACGCCATGACCAATATTCAGTCACAGAGCACCTCCAACCCGACTTCGATCTCCCAAGTCGCGGCGGAAGCGGGGTTGAATGGCGACCAGTCCTTTGTAGCGATGATGGTCAAGGCGTTCAAGGAGCGTCACGATACCGTTTATGACGTGCTAAAGGCGATGGATGGGGTGGAGGTCGCGCCAGCAGACGGAACGTTCTACATCTTCCCCAGCTTCCAGAAGGTGATCGAGCGGCTGGGACTGGCGAACGATATCGCCTTTGCCGAACTGCTGCTCAATGAAGCCGGAGTCGCGCTGGTGCCGGGTTCGGCGTTCGGTGCGGAAGGTTGCGCACGTATTTCCTTTGCAACCGGCATGAACAACCTCACCCAGGCGCTGGGGCGCATCGGCCAAGTCATCGCCCGCTGATCCGAGGTTGACAGCATAACCGGGGATCAATAGAATTCCTTCTCTCAATTCCCCGGTAGCTCAGTCGGTAGAGCAAGTGACTGTTAATCACTGGGTCCGTGGTTCGAGTCCGCGCCGGGGAGCCAAAACACAAAGCCTTGATGAATAAAACCATCAAGGCTTTTTTATGTCTGCCTCATTCCTGAACCATCCCCCCGCTGTAGTGTGTTTATTCTAATCTATCTGGCTACAGTAGCAAGAATGGGAAAATAACCAAACCAAGGCTGGGATCGCCCAACACCGATGGAGATGGACAACCCATTCCTGGGGATTCGCACAGGAGTAGAACGATGACCTATCGACATTTGCAAAAACGGCTACGCGAAATGCGCCGGGTGGAAGACACGCTGGCGCTGGCCAGTCAAATCTGGCTCGCTGGACTTGGAGCATTGGCCCGCGCTCAACAGGAAGGCAGCGAATTTTTCGATCAACTGGTCGAGTGCGGTGAAGTGATGGAAGCGGTTGAGGGTGATGATCTACGGCATCTCAAGCAGTTGGCGCGGCTGGCGCTGGCCAGCCGACCTCATCTGGATTTACCGGAAGCGCCAACACCAGAAGATATACAGAGCCTGGCCGAAGCGATCCGGCAATTCAACCCACATTTATCCGAATTGGACATGTGCTGAACCGGCGCATCTCCCCACGACCTTCAACCTTCCCGCAAGGCCCGCCAGGGCGGCTGATTCAGCGCTGAGCGAGCGCCCAGCAAGCCCGCCAGCCCCACACCCAGCAACCCGGCGGCGCCTCCCAGCAGCCAGATCCACGGATTCCATTGATAAGGAAAGTCGAACACCTGTTCCGCCAGAACATAGCCCAACACAGTGGCGGCGGCGGCGGCCAGCACCCCGGCCAATAAACCCAGCGTGGCGAATTCCGCCAGCAGGCTTTGACGTACAACTCCCCGTCGCGCCCCCAAGGTGCGTAGCACCGCGCTTTCAAAACGGCGCTCATCCTGAGTGGCCTGAATTGCCGCATACAGCACCACCAGCCCCGCCGCCAGCGTAAACAGGAAGACGTACTCAACGGCAGCGATGACTCGATCCACAATCTCCCGGACCTTGTTCATCAGCGCCTCAACATCCAGGATAGCCACCGACGGATGTTGCCGCACCAACTCCGCCAGCACTGGCTTCCGATCGGAGGGCAGATAAAAACTGGTGATCCAGGTGGCCGGATAGTGTTCCAGCACCCCGGACGGAAACACCACGAAGAAATTGGCCCGGAACGAATCCCATTCCACGCTGCGCAGGCTCGTCACCTTGGCCTCGACCTCCTGACCGGCGATCTGGAAACGCAGCACGTCGCCCAGGGCAATGCCCAGTTCCTCAGCCAGCCCGACCTCGACGGAAGCAACACCCTGTCCCCGGTCGTCCGCATTCCACCAGTGGCCTGCGAGAATGCGATTATCCTCCTGCAACACATCCGCCCAGGACAGATTGAATTCCCGTGCGACCAGCCGCTGGGCACGGGGATTGGCGTAATCCTCCGGCCCGACCGGGCGACCGTTAAGCGCGGTCAGCCGCCCGCGCACCATTGGGAACAGCTCGACACCGCGCAAGTTGCGTTCATGCAGAAAAGCCCTGACGCCCTCGACTTCAGCGGTTTGCACATTGATCAGAAAGTGATTCGGCGCATCGGGCGGCAGGCTGGCCCGCCAACTGGTCAACAAATCCGTGCGCACCAGGGTCAGGATCAGCAGCGCCATCAAGCCTAGTCCCAGCGCCACCACTTGCACCGCACTGCCGGAACCGCGCCGGGCGATATTGGCCAGGCCGAATCGCCAGGCGACGCCGACCTGACCGCGCAACAGATTCAGCGACTTCACCAGTCCCCAGGCGGCCAGCGACAGAGCGACCATGGTTGCCGCCACGCCAGCGCAGACATAGAGCGCCAGTCGCCATTCACCCGCCTCCCAAACCAAGAGCGCTGCCGTCGCCGCCATGGCCGGACCGTACAAGGCCAGTAGACGGGGGTTGACCGGCCCCAGATCGCGGCGCAGCACCCGCAGCGGCGGCACTTCCCGTAAACGGAGCAGCGGCGGCAAACCGAAACCGAGCAGCGTGATAAAGCCGGCGGACAAGGCCGGTAAAACGGGCAGCCAGGACGGCGCAGGCAGTTCCGTGCGGCTAACCAGTTGCCCCAGAACGCCGCTCAGTCCGTATTGCGCCGCATAGCCGACGATCAGGCCGGCCAGACCGGCCAGCGTCGCCAGCGCCAGCAATTCCAGCACGAACAGCCGGATAATCAGCGCTTCGGTCGCGCCGACACAACGCAGAATCGCCACACTGTCCCAGTGGCGGGCGGCGAAACGGCGAGCGGCGATGGCTACGCCGACCCCAGCCAAAATGACGCTGACCAGCGCCGCCAGATTCAGAAAGCGCTGCGCCCGCTCCAGCGCCGAGCGCAATTCCGCACGGGCTTCGCGGACGCCTTGCAACTTTTCCCCATCCGCCAGCCGGGTTTTCACCCAGGTCTTGAACCCGGCCAGCGTCGCCGGTTCGCCGGCCAGCAACAGGCGGTATTCCACCCGACTGCCGGCCTGCACCAGTTCGGTCGCCGGCACATCCGCCAGATTCAGCAGCAGACGCGGCGCGATGCTGAACAGGTCGCCGGCCCGATCCGGTTCATACGCCAGGACCTGTTCCACCGAAAATTTGCGGACACCAAGATTCACGGAATCGCCCACTTTTAAACCGAGCGTCTGGATCAAGCGTTCATCCAGCCAGACCTGACCGGGGTCGGGAATGACCGTAACGGTTTGCGGCGGTGCAAACGGCGCGTCGCTGATTTGCAGTGCGCCACGCAGCGGATAGCCGGGACCGACCGCCTTCACCTCGGTCAGTTGCGTCATTTCGCCGGCCAACACCACACTGCGGAAACTCATCGTCTCCGCGACTTGCAGGCCCTGGCGCCGGGCTTCCTCCGCCAAGACGGACTGAATCGGGCGCGAGGCGGCAATGACCAGATCCGCGCCCAGCAATTCACTGGCCTTGCGCTCCATGGCTTGCTGGATGCGGTCGGTGAAAAACCCTACAGCGGCGACGCTGGCGACGGCGATCAGCAGGGCAATCGCCAAGACGCGCAATTCGCCGGATTGCCAGTCGCGGCGCAGGGCGCGCAGCGCCATGCGACTCACCTCGCGCCAGTTCGAGGCGGCTTTTTCAGAAAAAGAGGCGGCTGCTGTGTTGATCATGGGTTCAAATACTCTCCGGTTGCTGGGCCGACGGTGAACGCAACCGTCCGTCGTCGAGTTCCAGAATCCGGTCGCAATAGGCAGCCAGTTCCGCATCATGGGTCACCAACACCAGGGTCGCGCCCTGCTCGCGATTCAGCGCAAACAGCAGCTCAACGATGCGATGGCCGGTTTTCTGATCAAGGTTGCCGGTCGGCTCATCGGCGAACAGCACATCAGGATTGCCGGCGAAGGCGCGAGCGATAGCAACGCGCTGCTGTTCACCGCCGGACAGTTGCGCCGGATAATGCCGGGCGCGCGCTTTCAAGCCGACCCGTTCCAATAAATCCAGCGCTTGCCGACGGGCGTCGGACTGGCCAGCCAGTTCCAGCGGCAGCATGACATTTTCCAGAGCGGTCAGCCCGGTCAGCAACTGGAAGGACTGAAAGACGAAGCCGACCCGCTGCGCCCGCAATAAAGCCCGGCCATCCTCATTCAGACCGTTCAAATCCACGCCAGCCAGCCACACTCGACCCTGGGTGGGAGTATCCAGTCCGGCCAGCAAACCCAGCAAGGTCGATTTGCCGGAACCGGATGCACCGACGACTGCGACGCTTTCCCCTTTGGCGATGCTGAAACCGATGTCGTCCAGAATGACCAGCGGCCCTTCGGGACTAACCACCTGTTTGCTCAGGTTTTCGACCTGGATGATAGCAGCCGGGTTGTCCAAGACCGGCGCGACAGTTACGCTTACACCACTTCCCGCCTCCTGCTCACAATCCACGCGCATGGCTACCTTCTCCGATGATGAAAACGAATGGCTCACGATGGTTACCGATCCTGATGTGTTGGCTGGCGGCGCTGTTCAGTCCCTGGGTTCAGGCTGAAGCGCCCGTGATTCTGGTCTTTGGCGACAGTTTGAGCGCAGCTTACGGCCTGCCCGCCGAGCAAGGCTGGGTCAATCTGCTGCAACGCCGGCTGGCGGAGCGCGGTTATCCGCAGCGCATTGTCAACGCCAGCATCAGCGGCGAAACCACCAGCGGCGGCTTGAGCCGGCTACCGGCGGCACTGAAACAGCACCGCCCCGCCCTGGTCATCCTGGAACTGGGCGCGAATGATGGGTTACTCGGCCAACCGCCAATGACCATGACGCACAATCTGGCGCGGATGATCGAGTTAGCGCAGCAGGCCAACGCCCGAGTGCTGCTGGCGGAAATGCGCATTCCGCCGAATTATGGCCCGCTGTATACGCAAAAGTTTCAGGCGGCGTTCGGCGAACTGGCCGGGAAGTACAGCATCCCGTTGATTCCCTTCATGCTAAATGGAGTATCGGGCAACCCGACACTGATTCAGGATGATGGCCTGCACCCCCGCGCCGAGGCCCAGGCTCGGATTCTGGAGAATGTGTGGCCGACGCTGGAAACGGCGTTGAGGTAAAGGGTCAGCGGGTCAACCGTTCCAGCGCTTCGCGGTATTTGGCGACGGTTTTCTGCACGATGTCTGGCGGCAGTTCTGGCCCCGGCGGTTGCTTGTCCCAGTCCAGCGTCTCCAGATAATCGCGCACGAACTGCTTGTCAAAACTCGGCGGATTGACGCCGGGCTGATAACCGTTCACCGGCCAGAAGCGGGAAGAATCCGGGGTCAGCACCTCGTCCATCAACACCAACAATCCCTTCTCGGTCAGCCCGAACTCGAACTTGGTATCGGCGATGATAATGCCGCCCCCACGCATATTCCGCTGCCTCCCGGTACAGTTGCAGGCTGATCGCCCGCACCTGTTCAGCCAGCGTTCGACCGATGGTCGCGGCGATCTGCTCGAAACTGACGTTTTCATCATGCGCGCCCAGCTCCGCCTTGGTGGAAGGGGTAAATATTGGCTCCGGCAACTTCTCCGCCAGCCGCAGACCGTCCGGCAGGCGAATCCCGCAGACGGTCCCGGTGCGCTGGTAATCCTTCCAGCCGGAACCGATCAGATAGCCGCGCACGATGGCTTCGACCGGCAGCCCCTTCAACCGCCGCGCCACCACCGCCCGCCCGGCAACTCGATCCCGTTCAACCGAATCCGGCAACGCCTGATCCAGAGTCTTCTCGGCCAGTTGCAGATGATTCGGCACAATAGGACGGGTGCGATCGAACCAGAAATTAGCGACCGCCGTCAATATCGCGCCCTTGCCGGGCAGCGCCGTCGGCAGGATGACATCGAAGGCCGATAACCGGTCACTGGCGACCATCAGTAAATGCTGGTCATCGACGGCATACAGGTCGCGGACCTTGCCACGATAAACAAGCGGCAGGCTGGCGATTTCGGGCGCGACGGCATCGGCAACAGACATGGGTGGCTCCTGGAGTAAGGTCAGCATCGATCTCCGGCATTGTAATGCCAAAATCACTCTGACATTTCACAACGCCACCCACCCACCGGATGCGGTATGCTTAATATCATGAACCTTACTGACGCATTGCTTCCCGCCGATTTACTGTTTTTCGCCTACTTCGTCTGGCTGCTGATCGGCCTCCAGGCGGCGCGCGCCGCGCCGTGGCGCACGTTCCTGTCCACGATTAAGCTCCAGCATCTCTTTCTGGGCGCTTCGACAGTGCTGTTCCTGATGTGGATTTTCGAAGTCGGCGTCCGGCCCGCGCTGGGTTTTCATTTCCTGTGCGCGACCGTCTACACCCTGATGTTTGGCTGGGCGTTGGGCGTCATCGGCGTCAGTCTGATTATGGTGGCGGTCACAATTATCAGCGGCGACTGGGTGGCGCTGGCGATGAACGCCCTGCTACTGGGCATCCTGCCGGTTTCGGTCAGCTATGGCGTTTATTTACTCGTTTACCGCTACCTGCCGCGCCATTTATTCATTTACGTTTTTCTGTGCGCGTTTTTCAACGCCATGCTGGCAGCGGGCACGGCCGTGCTGGCGTTGGCGACCTTGCTCGTCGTCAACGAAACCTACACGTTTGCTCGCATCAGTCATGAATATTTACCGTATCTACCGCTTTATTTATTCCCGGAAGGCCTGCTCAATGGCATGACCACGATGGCCTTGATTGGCTTGCGTCCCGACTGGCTAAAAACCTACGATGACGACATTTATTTGAAATAGCAGCCCCTTCTCCCGCTTAAAGTGGTCGGGAGTTTAGCGAACGAGGTTGTCAATTCAGCGTGTTAGGAAAACTGTTTGGCGGAGCTTTTGGTTTTATGGTCGGTGGGCCACTGGGCGCACTGCTGGGTGCAGCGGCGGGTCATCACTTCGATCAGGGCCAGCAGAAAGCGGCGGCGGGGCCGGACGGCCATGATCACGCTCGAAACATATTTCACGCCACCGCGTTCCAAATGATGGGCCATATCGCCAAGGCCGATGGCCGGGTGTCGGAATGGGAAATCGCCGCCGCCCGCGCCATTATGGATCACCTTCAACTGAATGCGGGTCAGCGGCAATCGGCCATGGACTGTTTCACCGAAGGCAAACAGCCCCAATTCGCCGTGGGCGTCGCTATCGAGACGTTTCAGCATGTGTGCCGCGATCACCCGGCGCTGTTGCAACAATGGCTGGAACTGCTACTGAATGTCGCTTACGCTGATGGGCGGCTGCATCCGCAAACCCATGCCCGCTTGCTGGACATTACCGATCGGCTGGGTATACACCGCCTGCAATTTGAAACCCTGCACACCCTGTTTCGCGCCCAGCGTTGGGCGCATCAATCCGGACCCAGTGGTTTTAGCGGCTCCGGAAATTCTGGGACGGATGGACCTCATTATGAACGGCAGGCTTATGGCCGACGCCCGGCCACTCCCGTCAACTCGCTCAGCCAGGCCTATACCGTGTTGGGATTAAAACGCGAGGCCAGCCCCGATGAAATCAAGCTGGCTTACCGCCGCCTCATCAAGCAACACCATCCTGACAAACTGGCGTCCAGAAGCGTCTCCTCGGCGGAAATGGTGTACGCTACGGAGAAAACCCGTGAAATCACTGCCGCCTACAATCGGATTCGCGAAGCGCGGGGGTTTTAGCTACAACACGCCCCGTTCCGCGAGCGATACGGTCTGACCATCGCCGACCACGATATGATCCAGCAAGCGGACATCAATGATCGACAGCGCTTCTTTCAACCGTAAGGTGATGGCTTCATCAGCCCGGCTTGGTTCGGCAACCCCGGAAGGATGGTTGTGTGCGGCGATGATTGCAGCAGCGTTGTGATGTAGCGCCCGCTTCACGACCTGGCGCGGGTGCACGGCAGAACTGTCAATTGTGCCAAAGAACAGCTCCTCGTACTCAATGACTCGATGTTTGTTATCGAGAAACAGGCAAGCGAAGACTTCATGAGGATGATGGCGCATTCGGGCCATTAGATAGCGGCGGGTGTCAGCAACGCTTTGAATCGCATCCACCCGTTGCAGAGTATCTTTTAGATGACGATGAGCCAGTTCCAGCACGGCCTGCAATTGAACGTATTTGGCCTGTCCCAGACCTCGCGTTGCGCAGAATCCGGCCTCATCCAGTTCCAGCAACTGACGAAGGCCACCGTGTTCCTTAAGCAGGTCGCGGGCCAAGTCAACAGCGCTGCTTCCGCGTACCCCGACCCGCAGAAAAATCGCCAGTAATTCCGCATCGGAAAGCGCCGCCGCACCGCGTTTCAGCAGTTTTTCCCGGGGACGTTCATCATCAGGCCAGTCGCGAATGGACATCTTGGCTTCCTCGGTGAGTCACTCCGCACAAGCATGATGACCCCAGGTAGGCAGATCAAGCGACTTTAAAAATAAATCCGCCCGTTGACCCGCCTTGCCCCAAGAAGAGGCAAGCGATCTGCCCAAAGCGCCAGCATGAAGCGCCCCACCGCCACTATAAAGGCATCGAAATAACGACTTATAATTAAAAAATTTAAAAAACAAAACATTAGAAAAGTTGGTCATTGGATTGCTAAGTTAGTCACCAAGGGTTCGCGTTCACAAGCCTGCGGGGTTTGTTCGCAATGTGAATCCGGGCGGCTAACGGGGGCCGCCGTCGCGGACTATGGCGTCCGATTGCGCGTCAGTTTGAGTGTAGTCGGACGCCCTTTTTTTTGGGCTGGCAGGGAATTTTTTAAAACAGCACACAGTTCGCACATGGTAGAATTTCTAGGACAATGAACCCTGTCGATCATAGCGGCGATCCCCGGCGCTTTCGGAATCCTCTGCGTCTATCCACCAGTCGGACCCGTCGGACGCTGCGCTGGATGCGCCGATTGCTGCTGACCCTGCTGTTACCCTTGTTGCTGCTGGCGGGATTCGCGCAGTGGTGGCTGTTGCCGCACCTGAACGATTACCGTGATGAACTGGCCGGTGCGCTGGGCAACGCACTACGGATGCCGGTAGGCATCGAGACGGTAACCGCCACTATGGAAGGCTGGCGGCTGGCGCTGCAGTTACAGGGCGTCAGCCTCTACGATACCCAACGGGACGCGACGCTGGCCCGATTTGCCCGCGCCTTGATGACGCTGAATCTGTGGCGCTCACTGCGCGAATGGCGGCCGGTCATCGGCTACATCCGTCTGGAAGGCGCCAGCCTGACGCTGGAATCGGGCGCCGACGGCATTCCCCGGCTCCAGACAGATGTCGACAGGACAGAATCCGTTATTACGCCTCAGGCCCTGCCGCAAGTTGCTCACTGGCTGTTCGACCTGCGCGGCCTGGATATCGTCGGCGAGCGGCTGGCGGTGCGCCTGCCTAACGGCTCCGCTCTGCAACTGCTACGTCCCTATCTTCATCTGCGGGAAACGCCGCAGGGTCGGCGACTGGAATTGACCGCTGATTTACCGGCTGATCTGGGCGAACGGCTGGAAATGACCATCGAACAATCCTTGCTCAGTACCGGATGGCGATTGCAAGGTCAGATTGGCTTCGCGGATGCATCGGGCCGGAGACAGACGCCCGTAGAATTCACAGCGGCGCCTACCGAAGCCGGCTGGCAGGCGACCATTCGCCACGGGCGCACTGAACATCTGCTCACCTGGGCGATGTCCTGGCTCGATGATCCGACCCGGCAATGGCTGACGCCGCTCAACCCACGAGGTGAGTTACCGGAAATCGGGATTCAGGTCGAGTCGGGGAATTACGCTGTAACCGCTTCCCTGCGGGAGATCAGCACCCATCCGGCGCACGGTCTGCCCGGCTTGACCAACGTCACCGGCCATCTCCATTTCACCCCGGAGCAGGGTCGGATCGAACTGGACAGTCATGCTGTTCAGGTAGACACTGCGGGCCTGCTGCGCGCGCCCATCACCCTCGCCACCCTGCGCGGAACGGTTGCATGGCGGCGCGAGACCGACCGTCTGCGTCTGGAAAGCACGGGGTTGGAACTGGCTAATCCTGATCTCAACAGCCGATTTTGGGGTCGCGTGATAATCCCTGACGTCGGTGAGCCATGGCTGGACCTTCAAGGTCGCTATCGTGATGTCAAGGTCGGTCAGGCGCGGCATTACCTACCCGTCGCAGTGATTCCCCCCGAAGGTGTGGCGTGGCTGGATCAGGCGCTGGTCAGTGGTCGGGTGGTTGCGGGCGAGATGACGTTTCGCGGTCCCCCGTCGGCGTTTCCATTTGATCGAAACGAGGGGCTGTTTGAAACCCGCTTTCAAGTCGAGGACGCCGTACTGGACTATGCGCCGGGCTGGCCGCATCTGGAACGGCTGAAAACCGAAGTATGGTTTCGCAACCGTGGATTGATCATCGAAGCCAACCAGGGCCGGTTGCTGGATGGTGAGCTGGAAAGTGCGACGGCCCACATTGACGATTTGTCCGAAGTCGTCGTGCAAGTCAAAGGACGCGCCAAGGGACCTGCCGCCAGCCTGTGGCGGGCGCTCAGCGAGAGTCCCCCGGGCAGAGAACTCAATGATGATCTGCCGGATTTACAGGCAACCGGCGTCAGCACCCTCGACCTTGAACTGACCCTGCCAACCGATGATCGGCCTAATCAGGCGCGGGGACGGATCGGCTTGCTGGACAATCAGTTGACGCTGCCGGCCTGGAATATTGCCCTGGAGCGATTGCGCGGCGAGGTGCATTTTACAGAAAATGACCTAGACGCCCGGAATGTGCAGGCTCAGTGGCGCGGTGAGCCGATCCGGCTGGATTTGGAGCTGATTGGACACGAGGGCCGCCGCGAATTGCGCACGCAGATACAGGGACGGCTGGGATTGACAGCGCTGGCGGGTGAATCGGCCATGGCGCTGGAATCCCGTGTGGCCGGCAAAAGCGACTGGAAAGCGGTATTGACCGTCCCGACCCGTCAGGAGCGACGCAGCGGACAACCGGCCTTCAAATTGAACTTGAGTTCAGATTTGCGCGGCATCGCCATGGATTTGCCCGAGCCGTTTGCCAAGCCTGCCCACGAGGCTCAACCGCTGCGAATGGTAGTCCAACCAGTGACCTCTAGCCGGTTGACGGTCAATGTCGAATATGGCGAAGCCACTCGGGCCGCGCTGGCGTTGAATGGTCCGCTCCAAGCCCTCCAACTGGAGCGCGGCGAACTGCGCATCGGCGCCGGCCCGGCGAAATTGCCCGATCAGCCCGGATTCGCCATCGTCGCCGAACTGCCGCGCTGGGCATGGCCAACTCCGGCAAACACACCCTCTGTGCTCCCAGCAAAAGGCAAGGGTTGTAAAGAATTCAGCAAGTCGGAATCTTCTCCTCATCCGCTGACGCGGCTGCGCCGTATCGAGGCCCGCATCGATCAGCTCACCCTGGCTGGACAGCGCTTCGACGCCGTGACGGTGAACGCTGCCCGCTATACTGAAGGGTTGCGCATCGAACTGGACAGCGCGGCTCTGGCAGGTCGGTTGACTGTGCCGGACGAGCCGACCCCGCAGCATCCGGTGAACGCCGCGCTGCAACGGTTACATATACGTCATGCGCCAGGTAGAGCCTCCCCGGACATTCAGCCGGACCTCTGCCAGTGGCCGCCGCTGGTGTTCACCGTCACCGATTTGCAGGTCAATGACCGGGCGCTGGGCCGGCTGCGCCTGGTCGCCATGCCAGACACTAATGGTGTCCGCCTGCCCAATATCGAACTGAGTTTGGAGCGGCAGCGCATCGAAGCCAGCGGCACATGGCAATGGAACGGTTATGTCCAGACATCCCGGATCAAGGCGGTGTTGCACAGTCCGGCACTGGGCGAAACGCTGGCGGATTTTGGCTATCCCGACGCCGGTATGGCCGGCGGCGCCACCGAGGCTGAACTGGATGCTGAATGGGTGGGAGCGTTACCGAATTTCGCGCTGGAACGCCTTTCCGGCACTCTGAAATTCCAGATCGGTTCCGGTCAGTTGCTGGAAATCAATCCTGGTCTGGGCCGCCTGATCGGCTTGTTCAGCGTACAAAATCTGTCTCGCCGTCTGAACCTGGATTTCAGCGATCTGTTTCAACCCGGCGCCAGTTTCGACCGGATTACCGGCAATGTGACCTTTAACCGTGGGCAGGCCCGGCTGGACCAGTTGACTATTGAAGCGCCGGCGGCCCGGGTAGACATTCAAGGCCGGGTGGGATTGCGGGATCGAGACTACGATCAGCAGATCACCGTTACGCCGCGTCTGGGAGGAACGTTGCCGATTGCCGGCGCGCTGGCCGGAGGACCGGTCACTGGTGCAGCGGTGTTCGTTGCAGAACGACTGCTGCAGAAGGGCATCGAACAAGCGACCCGCTACCATTACCGATTACACGGTTCGTGGGATGAGCCAGTGTTGGAACCGCTGGCTAAAGAAATACCACACCCCGCACCCCGGCAGGGGTTCATGAATGATAATTGAGCGAGGTTGACCGGCATGTTACTGATGGCCGCCATTCAAATGGTTTCCGAACCCGATATAGCCGCCAATCTGGCGACTGCCGCCGATTTGCTGGCCGAAGCGGCGGGGCGGGGCGCACAGTTGGCAGTCTTGCCGGAGAATTTCGCCCAGATGGGCCGCCGCGAAACCGACAAACTGGCGTTGCAGGAAACCCCGGGAGCAGGACCGATCCAGGATTTTCTCGCCGAACAGGCGGTTCGGCATCGACTGTGGCTGGTGGGCGGTACGATTCCCTTGCGGACGGCAGGCGATGATCAACGAGTGCGGGCTGCCTGCCTGCTATTTGATGATCACGGCCGGCAAGTCGCTCGCTATGACAAGGTGCATCTGTTTGATGTGCAGGTGGTGGGCAGTCGCGAGCGCTATGCGGAATCGGCGACGATTGAGCCGGGAGATCGCTATGTGGTCGCTGATACGCCATGGGGCCGACTGGGGCTGGCGGTTTGCTACGACCTGCGTTTCCCGGAGCAGTTTCGGGCGATGGTCGATCACGGCATGGAGATTCTGGCGCTGCCCGCTGCTTTTACCGCCTCGACCGGCGCCGCGCACTGGGAGACGCTGCTGCGGGCGCGCGCGATTGAGAACCAGTGCTATGTAATCGCCGCTGCCCAGGGGGGTCGCCATGCCAACGGCCGCGAGACCTTCGGCGACAGTGTAATCATCGATCCCTGGGGGTTGATTGTGGATCGGCTGGCCTGGGGACCGGGCATGGCGCTGGCCCGCATGGATCGCCCGTTTCTGGAAAACATCCGGCGGCAATTTCCGTCGCTGGAACATCGGGTTCATTGCGCGATTTGACCATTCATTCCCTGATCTTCGATATCAGTTCTTTGTTTGAAATGACTCTCTAACCCACCACGGCTGGTTGCGGCGTAGTCAGCTTTTTTTACACCCCTGGGTTGGGGGTTAAATAACGTGAATTCCGTCTATTATTCACTGCAAGTCAACATCTTAAGCTCATTTTGGGACAAATTCAGCGAGGGCTTGCAGGGTTGATGGGTGTAGGCCACCAAGGCGGCCAAGACATTGACCATGGCGTTGACAACACGGCGATGTCGGGTGTGCTCGATCTGCTGGATGTTTTTAATCTGGTCGTTGATGGTTTCGATGATGGCTCGCTTGCGCAACAACAGCTTATCCACCATCGGCATCCGTTTGTTCTGCCTGTTTCGGCGAATTTTGGTGATCAACTGCAAGCCCCGCTCCCAGAGTTCGTGACACAGGCGATGGGAAATGTAGCCGCGATCGCCGATCAGCTTGCCGGTCAAACCCTGAGTCAGCTCGGGTACCGGTTCGCGATCATCCACGTTACCGGGGGTGATGCGAAAGGCCAGGAGTTCGCCCCGGTCATTGACCACCCGATGGAGCTTGAACCCGTAGAACCAGCCCATCGACGTTTTCCCCCGGCGGGCGACCTGCTTGAAGACCGGGTGGCTGTGAATGCGGCGGTTGTGGCACACCACCAGCGAGGTGGCATCGACGAAGGCAATTCCGGTATCCTGGCCCCGGCGGGTGTGGAGATAGATGCACATCGGCAGCAGGGCGGTGGGAATCAGGGCCACAAACCGATTGTAGCTCAGAAGGTTAGGAAACTCGCCCCGACAGTGCCGGCACAGGTGCCGCAGGTAAAAGGCTTTGAAATTGCGGTACTGGGATTGATGGAAATAAGTCAGGATCGTCATGATCTCGCCGAGAGTCAGCCGCGAGGTTCGCTTCCGCTGGCGCGTGCCGCCCGTCAGGAGCTGGCGATGCCAGGCCGGCAGGAACCACCGGCAAAAATCATCGACGTCGCAGTACAGGTCTTCTAAGCTCATGAGGGTGACTCCTGGAGCAGTTGGGGTCGCAACCGGGAACCTTAGCAGGTTCCGCTCCAGGGGCCACCTCTCCATCCTTATCCGGAACTCACGTTAAATAAGAAGGCCGGGAATTGCTGGCCTGACGATGATGATGACGCCTACTGGACGGCGGAAGCCGCGAAGGTCTTAGACCGTATCGAACACGGGGAAGAACAGATTATTACGCTGGAACAGTGGGAAGCGCGGCATAACTTGGGCGGTTGAACTGGCTGAAAGCGCCAGCGATGCCCTGGATGCGCTAGACCCGCCGATACAATGGCGAATCTGGCGGGTTCTTGCGGGAACGGCTGGCAAGCGCTGACAACCCGCGCCAAGCCGGCAAGGCGCTAACTGGCCCATATGCTGGACTCTAGCGTTACCGGGTAGGCGACTATCGGCTGATATGCCGAATTGAAGACGCCCGACTGGTGGTGAAAATCGGACACAGCGCAACGTCTATAAGGGGAAACCCAACACGGAGGCCACATGACAACCGCAACCTATGAAACCGACTTCTATCTGTGGACGCAACAGCAGGCCGCGCTCTTACGCCAAGGGGAATTCAACCGGGTTGACCTGGACTTGGCGAATATTGCCGAAGAGATTGAGAGTATGGGCAGAAGAGATCGACGGTCTGTCAGCAGCTACCTCCAGAATGTTCTTTTGCACCTGCTCAAATGGTGCTATCAGCCGGAACGGCGCGGAACCAGTTGGCGCTTGTCCATCCGTAACGGACGGCATCAAATCCATCAACTGATCAGCGAAAGCCCCAGCTTGAAGTCTCAATTACCCATTCTTGTTCAAGAGGAGTATGGGCCTGCACGGGAGAATGCCGCCGATGAAACTGGCTTGCAGTTGACCACGTTCCCGGAACAGTGTCCGTTCACCGTGGAACAAATCACCGGCGATTTTTGGCCGGACTAGCACCCAGCAAAAAGCCCAGCGGCTTAAACGCACTGGGCTTTCTGGTTTGGTCGATCCGGTTTCACTCGCTGCACGCCCCGGCGCGTGCCGTGAGAGCCTGCGTAATTCCTGCGTAACTGTGCAGGGAAAAATGCAGTTTTGACGGGAATCAACCGCTGCAACTTTTCCTGCAAACCGCTTGTTTTTCTAACAAAAAAGAATGAACCGTAGACAATGAGAATAAGCGGATATACGATAAGCGGAGTCTTTTAATCTGCTGATCGTGCGTTCGAATTGCACACGGCCCACCAAATGACTAGAGGCTTAGGCGGTTTGCCTGAGCCTTTCTTTTTTCGTGTAGACCCTTCGATGATTCTCTGATCGCCAATGATGAAGCTTATCGAAACGATTCTCGAGCGCACCATCCTGCTCAGTCGCTGGCTATTGGCACCGCTTTACCTGGCGCTGATCGCCGTCTTAATCTTATTCACCATCAAAGCTGTGCAGGAAGTCGTCCACCTGTTTGAGGTGATTCTGACTGTCAGCGAAACCGATCTGGTTCTGTCAGTGTTAGCGCTAGTGGACTTGGTGCTGGTCGCTAACTTGCTGGTGATGGTAATTCTTAGCAGCTACGAGACCTTCGTCTCCGCGCTGGATACCGCAGAGGGCCAAGAAAAACCCTCTTGGCTGGGCAAAATCGACGCCGCTACCATCAAAATTAAGTTGGCAGTCGCCATCGTCGCCATTTCCTCAATTCATCTGCTCAAGGCGTTTATGAGTACCCCTCACCAAGAAACCAACCCGTCATTATGGAGCAATCAATTATTTTGGTTGGTGGTCATCCATCTGACCTTTGTGGTATCAGCACTGGTCATGGCGTGGATCGACCGGATTGCCTTTGCTCCCCACCGGGAGCATCATTGAAGTGCTTGCCGGCCCACCCAGTCGCGGGCGAACTGCCAAGCCACCCGGCCACTACGTGATCCGCGCTGCAAGGCCCATTGCAACGCTGCCTGGCGGGCGGATTCATTCCACCCCGCCGGCCCGGCCAGCCGCTCCAGCCAATAGGCAACGATGGCGAGATAATCATCCTGGCCGAACGGGTGAAAGGACAGCCATAGCCCAAAGCGCTCGGATAGCGAGATTTTTTCCTCCACTGCCTCGCCATGGTGCAACTCGCCCTCGATCAACCGGGTGTCTTCGTTCTCCCGCTGGTACTCGGGCAACAGGTGGCGGCGATTGGAGGTCGCGCAGAGCAGGACATTGTCGGGCGCAACGTTGATCGAGCCATCCAGCATCGCTTTGAGCGCTTTGTAGCTGGGATCATTCGCTTCAAACGACAGATCGTCGCAATAAAGCAGGAATCGTTCCTTCCGGTCAAACAGCGACTCAACGATGTCTGGCAAGTCAAGCAGATCGTGCTTGTCCACTTCGATCAGCCGCAACCCCTGGTCGGCGTATTCGTTGAGCAGCGCCTTGATCAACGAAGATTTCCCGGTGCCGCGCGATCCCCACAGCAGGACATGGTTGCAGGAATGCCCGGCCAGAAATTGCCGGATGTTCAAATCCAGCGCCGCTTTCTGACGATCAATCCGTTGCAGGTCAGCCAGCCGCAAGGGATGGGCATGGCGCACCGGCTGCAAATAGCCGCTCTGGCCAAACCGCCGCCAGCGGCAGGCCCGCCAGCGCGCCCAGTCCGGCGACTCCAGCACCACTGGCAAGGATTGCTCCCACCGCGCAAGCAGATGAATCAGGCGCTCCGCAAGCGCCTGATCAATGGTCAGCGTCACCGAGGCCACGGCGTTAACGGATCATCACCAGAGTGCTGACTCCCTGACCCGCGTTCAGCAGGATCAGATCAGCCACGATCCGGGCGCTTTCCTCAAGCGCTACATCCGGGATTACACTGTCTTTCCCCGCGGGAATCTCATCACCAGACTTGAGCAGCGGTAATTTCTTCATCGCCCGGTAGCGATTCTCCCGTTCTCGCTGCCAGGTTTCGAGACGCGCCTGCTCAGCCCGGCGTTGCTCTTCCAGCAGCGAGACCGTCGTCTTTTCCCGCTGTTGCCGGGCGAATTCGAGATCATGCAGGAAGGCTTGATAATCCGTATCATTAGCGATTCGCGCCTGATGCCGCCGCATCAACTCCGGCACTTGGGCCGCCAGTCGCCGGTTGCCCTGATAAGAGGTCGCGGGAATCTCATCCCAGGGGAGGGCGTTCTTCTGGGCGCTTTCGCCGATGTCCTCGCTGTCCATCGCCGAGGGAATAGCGATGTCAGGTCGCACCCCGCGATGCTGGGTGCTGCCGCCGCTGACCCGGTAAAACTTGGCGATGGTCATCTTCAACTGACCTTGCGCATCCCTGGCGCGCGTCAGTCGGCTCAAATCCACCAGGGTCTGCACTGTGCCCTTGCCAAAGGTCGGATCGCCGATGACAACCCCGCGCCCGTAGTCCTGAATGGCCCCGGCAAAGATTTCCGAGGCCGAAGCGCTGGTGTGATCCACCAACACCGCCAACGGGCCGTCATACGCTTGGCCGCGCTCGCCGTCCTCCTCAACTTCCACCCGACCACCGGCGTTCCTGACCTGAACGACCGGCCCGTTATCGATGAACAGCCCGGTCAGATCGACCGCCTCTTGCAGCGAGCCGCCGCCATTTTCGCGCAGGTCCAGCACCAACCCGTCTATCTGCCCTTGCAGGTCCTTGAGCAGCCGCCGGACGTCTCGGG
>Ga0209573_1003190_pt1 | contig 18676 bp, 20 predicted proteins | sample TNRBio252014_DNA_FD_185870 | JGI IMG/M metagenome (GOLD analysis project Ga0209573, IMG submission 185870) | Wastewater treatment Type I Accumulibacter community from EBPR Bioreactor in Madison, WI, USA - TNR Reactor_6/25/2014_ DNA (SPAdes)... | ecosystem: Engineered > Bioreactor > EBPR >...
ACGCGTGCGGCCGAGCACGAGGCAGCCCGAGGTATCCTTGTCCAGCCGGTGCGCCAGTTGCGGATCGCGCTCCAGCCCGAAGCGCAGGGCGGGGAAGGCCCGGTCCAGCGCATCCGAGCGGCCCGAACCGGCATGCACGGCGATGCCCGCCGGCTTGTCGAGCACGATCACGGCGGCGTCGCGATGCAGGATGCGGGCGGCGATATCGAGGGGAGCGGGCAAGGGCGCGGCGACTTTCCTATGGTGAGGCTGAGCCAAATAGCCTAGATCGGTGCGGCAAGGCGAGCCTTTCGTGAAGGACCGGCGATGACCGACGAGACCAGCCCCACCCCGCAGGCCGCGCCGGACCCCCGGCCGCTGAGCACGACGGCGCAGCGCGCGCTGGCCGAGGCGCAGGCGCGGCGGGCCGAGATCGACCGCCGCGAACAGGCGCTGAAGGCCGAACGCGAGCTGAATGGCCGCGGCGGCCTCGACCCGGTGCGCTATGACGACTGGGAAGTGAAAGGCATCGCCTCGGATTTCTGAGGCCCGGTGTTTTCTGACGTCTGCCGTTGCGTCCGACTGTTCACATTTTGTTCGTAATCTGCTGTTCCACTCTCTGGTTGGACCCGGACCGTTCGAATCGTGCGCAGCCTTGTCATCCTTGCCCTCGTGGTGCCGATCAGCCTCACCGCCAGCGCGCGGCGGGAGGATGCGCGGCCGCCTGCCGCAGGGGAGCGACCGCAGGTTGTCGTGGTCGAGGCGCCGGCGCGCCGGACGACGGCTCCGGCTTCGCTTCGTGCGCGCCCGCATCTGCCGGGGCCGCTTCCCGCCGAGGTGGTCGGCGTGGTCGATGGTGACACGGTGGAGGTGCGGGTCACGGTCTGGCTTGGGCAGGAGGTGACGACGCGGCTCAGGCTTCGCGGCATCGATGCGCCGGAACTGGCCAGCGATTGCGCCGAGGAGCGCCATCTCGCCCGGGCGGCGCGCGACCGGCTGTCCGAACTGATCGACGGCGAAGTGCTGCGCGTCGCCGATATCGGGCTCGACAAATATGGCGGCCGCGTCGTCGGCCGCCTGCTGTTTGCCAGCGGCGAGGATGTCGGTGCCATCCTGGCGCAGGAAGGTTTTGCCCTCACCTATGACGGGGGGCGGCGCGAAGGCTGGTGCGGGCCGCGCGTTACCGCAGGACGATGATCGGCGCCCCGACCGAGACGCGGTCGTAGAGGTCGATGATGTCGTGGTTGAACATGCGGATGCAGCCGTAGGAGGCGGGCGAGCCGATCGAATCGGGCCGGTTGGTGCCGTGGATGGCGTATTCGCCGGGGTAGATGGTCATCGCCCGCTCGCCCATCGGGTTGGAGGGGACGCCGCCGGGAATGACATCGGGCAGGCGCGGATTGTCGCGGCGCACCTCGTCGGGCGGGCTCCAGGCCGGGCGGACATACTTGCCGGCGATGGTGCGCTGGCCGAACCACTGCTTGCCCGGCCGGCCGACAGCGACCGGATAGGTCAGCGCCGTGCCGTCCCCCAGCACGAGATAGAGCCGCCGGCGCCCGGTGGAGACGACGACCGAACCGGCGGGGTAGCCCTCGGGCATCGGCACGCGGCTGGGCGCGGCCTGTGCGGCGCCGGACAGCGACAGCGCGGGCATTGCAAGAAGTCCGCCGACCAGAGCGCGGCGCGTGACGTGCGACATTGACCCTCTCCTACTCAGAAGGCCCCAGTTTCGCGGGGCGCGGCGTTTCCGGGTCGTAAACGCCGCCGACAAGCTTTGGATTATCGTTACAGCCCGATAAAAATGGCAAGACCGTGTTAACCTTTCAGTAAGCCTTTGCGAGCGCAATGGACGGCGGCGCCCGGCTGGAGTAGACTTTTCCGCCTCAGGGCCTCGGGTTTGCCGGAACGGGGCAGGGTTCATGCGTCTGCCGCAGGGCTGCCGTGTGTCCGGCGAATTGACGCATCTCAAGGCTGCAAATCAGGCTATGGAGCACGCCATGTCGAAAATGGAGGCAGATGTGTCGAGCCTGAACGACCTGATCCGCCGGAATGCCACGGCCGTTCCGCGCTACACCAGCTATCCCACGGCGCCGCATTTTCACCCCGGCGTGACGCGCTCGGATTATGCCGGCTGGCTGCAGGAGCTGCCGGCGAGCAGCCGGCTGTCGCTCTACATGCACGTGCCGTTCTGCGACACGCTGTGCTGGTTCTGCGGCTGCACCACCAAGATCACCCAGCGCTATGAGCCGGTGCATGCCTATCTCGGCGCGCTGGTGAAGGAAATCGCCGCCATCGGTACGCTGGTGCCGTCCGATGCGCGGGTCAGCGGCATTCACTGGGGCGGCGGTTCGCCGACGCTGCTGTCGCCGAAGGATATCGGCGTGCTGGCCGAGGCGACGCGCAAGGCGTTCAAGCTGGCCGAGGATTGCGAGTTTGCCATCGAGGTGGACCCGCGCGGGCTCGATGCGGCGCGGATGGATGCGCTGGCCAGGGCGGGGCTGACGCGCGTCTCGATCGGCGTGCAGGATTTCGACCCCGAGGTGCAGCAGGCGATCAACCGGCTGCAAAGCTTCGAGGAAACCCGGGCGGCGGTCGAGGGCTTCCGGGCGCGCGGCGTGCGCTCGCTCAACATCGATGCGCTCTACGGCCTGCCCTACCAGACCGAGGCGCGGCTGTTCAGCACGCTCGAACAGGTGGTGGCGCTCAAGCCCGACCGCGTGGCGCTGTTCGGCTATGCCCATGTGCCGTGGATGAAGCGGCACCAGTCGATGATCAACGAATCCGCCCTGCCGGATGTCATCGCCCGCTATCATCAGGCCGAGAAGGCGGCGGCCTTCCTCACCAGCCATGGCTATGAGCGCATCGGCATCGACCATTTCGCCCTGCCGACCGATCCGATGGCGGTGGCCTGCCGCGCCGGCACTCTGAAACGCAATTTCCAGGGCTATACGGTCGATCCGGCCGATGCGCTGATCGGCCTCGGCGCCTCGTCGATCGGCTCGCTGCCGCAGGGCTACGTGCAGAACCCTACCGCCACCGCCCGGTACATCTGGTCGGTGGAATCGGGCGGGGTGGCGACCGAGAAGGGCGTGCGGCTGAGCGAGGAAGACACGCTGCGCCGCGCCGTGATCGAGAAGCTGATGTGCGACCTGACCTTCTCGCGCTCGGCGCTGGGCGCGCTGGGCGAATGGGATGCGGTGCGCAGCGCCCTCAACGACGAGGCGCGCGAGATCATCGCGAGCGACCGCGACGGCTTCATCGTCGAGACCGACGACGGCTTCAAGGTGACGGAAAAGGGCCGGCCGTTCCTGAGGACGGTGGCGGCACGTTTTGATGCCTATCTCGCGGCCAACAAGGCGCGACATTCGGTAGCGGTGTAGGCCCGGCGCCAGAACGTGCGAGAACCCTCAGTGCAACAAAAATGCCCGGCGCGAGCCGGGCATTGTCGTTTTCAGCCAGCGCGTGATCCGCCGGCGGGCGGGTGGCGCGGGATGCTCCCGCGCCCGTGTCGCCTCACTTCTTGTTCTGGCGGTTCGAGATCAGATCGTCGACGACGGTCGGATCGGCCAGCGTCGTGGTGTCGCCGAGCGAGCCGAAATCGTCCTCGGCGATCTTGCGCAGGATGCGGCGCATGATCTTGCCCGAGCGGGTCTTGGGCAGGCCGGGCGAGAACTGGATCAGGTCGGGCGTGGCGATCGGGCCGATTTCCTTGCGGACCCAGGCGACCAGTTCCTTGCGCAGGTCGTTGGTGGCGGTCTCGCCGGCCATCAGGGTGACATAGGCGTAGATGCCCTGGCCCTTGATGTCGTGCGGATAGCCGACGACGGCGGCTTCCGACACCTTGGGGTGCGAGACCAGTGCCGATTCCACTTCCGCCGTGCCCATGCGGTGGCCGGAGACGTTGATCACGTCGTCGACGCGGCCGGTGATCCAGTAGTAGCCGTCGGCGTCGCGGCGGCAGCCGTCACCGGTGAAGTAGGTGTTCGGATAGGTCGAGAAGTAGGTTTCCTCGAAGCGCTTGTGATCGCCGTAGATGGTGCGCATCTGGCCCGGCCAGGCGTCGGTGAGGACGAGGTTGCCCTCGGTGGCGCCCTTCTGCTCCTTGCCTTCCGCATCGACGATGCGCGGCTGCACACCGAAGAACGGGCGGGTGGCCGAACCGGGCTTCAGCGCGGTGGCGCCGGGCAGCGGGGTGATCAGGATGCCGCCGGTCTCGGTCTGCCACCAGGTGTCGACGATCGGGCACTTGGAGTCGCCGACGACGCGATGATACCATTCCCAGGCCTCCGGGTTGATCGGTTCGCCGACCGAGCCGAGCAGGCGCAGGGACTTGCGCTTGGATTTCTTCACCAGCTCCTCGCCGGCGCCCATCAGCGAGCGGATGGCGGTCGGCGCGGTGTAGAAGGTGTTGACCTTGTGCTTGTCGATCACCTGCCAGAAGCGTCCGGCGTCCGGATAGGTGGGGATGCCCTCGAACATCAGCGTGGTGGCGCCGTTGGCCAGCGGGCCATAGACGATGTAGCTGTGGCCGGTGACCCAGCCCACGTCCGCCGTGCACCAGTAGATGTCGCCTTCCTGGTAATCGAAGACATACTGGTGGGTCATCGAGGCATAGACGAGATACCCGCCGGTGGTGTGCAGAACGCCCTTCGGCTTGCCGGTGGAGCCCGAGGTGTAGAGGATGAACAGCGGGTCTTCCGCGTTCATTTCCACCGGCGGGCAGTGGGTCGTCACCTTCGCCGCTTCTTCGTGATACCAGACGTCGCGGCCCGGCTTCATCGGGATTTCGGCGCCGGTGTGGCGCACGACGATCACCTTCTTGATGCCGCCCTTGACCTTGCCGTCGGCGACATCGACGTTCTTCTTCAGGTGCACGCCGCGACCGCCGCGCAGGCCCTCGTCGGCGGTGATGACGATCTCGCTGTCGCAATCCTCAACGCGGTTGGCGATGGAATCGGGCGAGAAACCGCCGAAGACGATGGAGTGGATGGCGCCGATGCGGGCGCAGGCCAGCATCGCATAGGCCGCGGCCGGGATCATCGGCAGGTAGATGGTGACACGGTCGCCCTTCTTGACGCCGTTGGCCTTCAGCACGTTGGCGAAGCGGCAGACTTCCTCATGCAGCTTGCGATAGGTGATCTTCTGCGAGGCCTTGGGATCGTCGCCTTCCCAGATGATCGCGACCTGATCGGCGCGGGTGGCCAGGTGCCGGTCGACGCAGTTGTAGGAGACGTTGGTGGTGCCGTCCTCGAACCACTTGATCGAGACGTTGCCCGGGGCATACGAGGTGTTCTTCACCTTGGTGTAGGGGCGGAACCAGTCGATGCGCTTGCCGTGCTCGCCCCAGAACTTGTCCGGGTCCTTGATCGAAGCGGCATACATGCGCTTGTACTTGGCGTCGTCGACATAGGCGCGATTGGCCCAGGCTTTCGATACCGGATAAATTTTCTCTGACATAACCGCCTCCGCTCGTTTCCCCAATCCCAGTCCGTTCTCCATGCGGGCGCTCGGCGCGCACGGGCGAAACCAAGAATTTTGATTAGCGTATTAGAGCCCGCGCAAAAAGCCAGCGGGCCTCACACTTTGGTTGCGAGCGGTGCCTTGCGGCATGCGCAATTGGTCGAGGGTCGGCAGGTTCAGTAGGGCACGCCGAACAGCCCGATCACCACCGCCTGCACCACCAGCACCGCCAGCCAGTAGCCGGCGTCGATGGCGGTCAGGCTCCAGGGCTTGAGCTGGAAGCGATGGTTGACCGCGTGGGGCGGGACGACAAACGCCAGCCACAGGAACAGGGCGGCGGCGATGCCGTTCCAGACCGAGACGGCATCGAGCACGGCCAGAAGCTTGGCGAGGCCATAGGCCATGACGCCCTTGGCCACCGCCGCGACGAGATAAGGCGTCTTGCCGCTTTTGGGGTTGCCGTGCTCGTCCTTCAGGTCCTGAACCGTAAAACCGTTGGCCGCCATCCAGCCCCGGGCGAACAGCGTGTACCAGACCGCGCCGGCGGCCATGGCCGCGACGGTGGCGATCAGCACGGCCAGAAAATTGACGCCGCCATAAGCCATCGCTGCCTCCCTGCCGGCCATCGCCGGGCGTTGCCGATCCTGCCGCGAATCGCCACACCCCTCGCGGCCGCCGGGTGATCCTAGCGGATCGCGGGCTTCAATTGAATCGGTCCGGCGTCGGGCAGGAGGTCGCACAGTCGCCGCCCGCGCCGCCGCTGGCCTCCCGGAAGGGATTCGAACCCCTGACCTACGGTTTAGGAAACCGTTGCTCTATCCTGCTGAGCTACCGGGAGGCGGGCGGGCACGCACTGCGCTGTGGCGGCCGCCTTTCGGCGCCCGCATGGCAGGGGCATAGCGCGCCTTGCGCCGAACTGCAATCGGCGGGCGGGCCGGCTTTACCGGGGCGCCTGGCCGAGCCGGGCGAGATCGAAGCGATCGACATCGCGCAGCAGGTCGATGAAGCCGAGCGCCTGGAATTCGGCGGTGGCGCGGCCCTTCTCGCGGCTGGCGCTGGCGGCGTCGCCCATGGCGCCTGAGGGATGGACATCCTCGGCCATCCAGCCGAAGGCCTGCGGGCCGGTGGGGCGGAGAAAGACGAAATCGCGCTGCATGGCCAGCGTCGCCGGCTCGAAAGCGCGGGCATGCTGCATCTGCACCAGATCGGGCCGGAAATGCAGCATCAGCGAGGTTTCCATGTCGCCGGCGTGGATGCCCACGGCTTCTTCCTCGGGTGTGTAGAGACCCGGCGGCGTGCCAAAGGTGCTCCATGCGCATTTGACCACCAGCATGCCGTGGCGGACGCGCAACTCGCGCGCGACAATGCCGACGACATCGACGTTGCCGCCGTGCGAGGTGACGATCACCAGCTTGCGGATGCCGGCGCGGCGCACGCTCTCGCCGATCTCGGTCCAGGCGCGGATCGCGGTCTCGGCGCTCAGGGTCAGCGTGCCGGGAAAACTGAGGTGCTCGTTGGATTTGCCGATGGCCTGGGTGGGCAGGACCAGCGCGCTCAGCTCCACCGGGAAGCGCCGCGTCACCTCGCCGATCATGCCGTTGGCAATCAGCGTGTCGACGCCGACCGGCAGGTGCGGGCCATGCTGCTCGATGGCGGCGACGGGCAGGATGGCGATCGTCCGCTCCGTGTCGAGCGCGGCGAACTCCTGCGTCGTCACCTCACCCCAGAACAGCCGCCCCTCGTTGAAAAACTGCTTGGCCATGCCATATCCCCTGCCTGCCTCGGACTTTCCATTCGGCGGCGAGACTATAAATAGCCTGCGAACTTGGCTATGAATTTGCATTGGGTTTGCGCAGTCCCGATTGTCACAGGATGCGGGAACACAATCGACAGAGGGGGTCGACATGACGATGCAGAAATTCCGTCTCAACCGCCGCGCGGCGCTCGGGCTGATCGGCGGTGGCGCGGCCGGCGCACTGCTGCCGGTTTCGGGCCGGGTGAATGCCCAGACGCTGGACAAGGTGAGCTATCAGACCGACTGGCGGGCGCAGGCCGAGCACGGCGGCTTCTATTACGCCCAGGCCGCCGGCATCTACAAGAAATACGGGCTGGACGCCGACATCCGCATGGGCGGGCCGCAGATGCATCCCTCCCAACTGCTGCTGGGTGGCAAGGTCGACATGGTGATGTCGAACGCGTTCGAGGCGATCAACTATGTGCGCGAAAAGCTGCCCTTCCTGTGCATCGCCTCGATCTTCCAGAAGGACCCGCAGGTGCTGATCTCGCATCCCGGTGTCGGCAACGACTCGCTTGCCGCGCTGAAGGGCAAGCCGATCCTGATCTCGGCCGGCGGGCGCACCAGCTTCTGGCCCTACCTGAAATCGAAGTATGGCTACACCGACGAGCAGATCCGTCCCTACACCTTCAACATGACGCCGTTCCTGGCCGACAAGAGCCTGTCGCAGCAGGGCTATCTGTCGTCCGAGCCGTTCGCCATCCAGCAGACGGGTCTCAAGCCGGTGGTGCATCTGCTGGCCGATGGCGGCTTCGAGAACTATTCGACCACCATCAACATCTCGAAGAAGATGGTGGAGGAGAAGAAGGAGGTGGTTCAGCGCTTCGTCGATGCGACGCTGGAAGGCTGGGCCGCCTATCTCAAGCGCGGCGAGCATTTCAAGGCGGCCAACGACCTGATCATGAAGGCCAACCCGGAAATGGATCTGGTCAAGATCGAGTACGCCGTCGATTCGATGAACAAGAACGGCATCGTCGTGTCGGGCGATGCCACCACGCTGGGCATCGGCGCGATGACGGAGGCGCGCTGGAAGCGCTTCTACGAGACCATGGCCGAGGCGGGCGTGTTCCAGAAGGGGCTCGACATTTCCCCCGGTTATTCGCTCGCCTTCGTCAACAAGGGCATTGGAAAGTCCTGAGCTTGACGGCTGGTTCCGCATCCGGCGGCGCGGCCCTGCCCGCGCCCATCGTCGCCATCCGCGGCGTGTCGAAGCAGTTTGCCAACGGCACGCTGGCGGTGCGCGATGTCCATCTCGACCTCAGGCGCGGCGAGTTCGTCAGCCTGCTCGGGCCGTCCGGCTGTGGAAAATCGACGCTGCTCCGCATGATCGCCGGGCTGGGCAGCCCCAGCGCCGGCAGCATCGTCTGGCCGTCCGAGGCGCATGAGCTGGGCTTCGTCTTCCAGGACCCGACGCTGATGCCCTGGGCAACGGCGCTGGCCAACGTGATGCTGCCGCTGAAGCTGAAAAGCGTGGCGCGCGGCGAGGCGGAGGCGCGCGCCGCCGCAATGCTGGCGCTGGTGGGCCTGCGCGGTTTTGAACAGGCCTATCCGCGCGAACTTTCGGGCGGCATGAAGATGCGCGTCTCGATTGCCCGGGCGCTGGTGACGCGTCCCTCGATCCTGCTGATGGACGAGCCGTTCGCGGCGCTGGACGAGATCACCCGCCACAAGCTGAACGACGATCTGCTGGCGCTGTGGCTGGACCGGAAATTCACCACCGTGTTCGTCACCCATTCGGTGTTCGAATCGGTCTATCTGTCGCAGCGAATCGTGGTGATGGCGGCGCGGCCGGGCCGGGTGATGGCCGATCTGGCGGTCGAGGCGCCGTTCCCGCGCGACGAGCAGTTCCGCACCTCGGCCGATTATGCCCATCTCTGCCGGATCGCCTCCGACAGTCTCAAACAGGCGATTGCCCAATGAGCCCGCTTCCCGACGCCCCGCATGACGGCACCGACGCCGAGGCCCGGCCGGTATTTGCCGAAGAGGCGCGCCATCTCGGCATTGCCGCCTCCACATGGCCGGGCATCCTTGCGCCGCTGGCCATCGGCGTGCTGGCGCTGGCGGGCTGGGAATGGGCGGTCAAGGCCTACCAGATCCCGCATTACGTGCTGCCCGGGCCGGTGCTGATCGGCCAGACCATCGTGGCGGACTGGGCGCTTCTGTTCGATTCGCTGCTCTGGACCATGGGCATCGCGCTCAAGGCGCTGGCGGCGGCGATCATCGTGGGCGTGACGCTGGCGGTGCTGTTCACCCAGTCGAAATGGCTGGAAAAGTCGCTGTTCCCCTATGCCGTGGTGCTTCAGGTGACGCCGGTGGTGTCCATAGCGCCGCTGATCATCATCTGGACCGACAACAACATCCCGCTGGCGCTGCTGATCTGCGCCTGGATCGTCGCGTTCTTCCCGATCCTGTCCAACACCATCCTCGGGCTCAATTCGGCCGATCACAACCTCGTCAATCTGTTCCAGATGTACGGGGCCAGCCGCTGGCAGACCCTGCGCTATCTGAAGCTGCCGGCGGCGCTGCCGTATTTCCTCGCCGGGCTGAAGATCTCCGGCGGGCTGGCGCTGATCGGCGCGGTGGTGGCCGAGTTTGTGGCGGGGTCCGGCGGGCAGGCCTCGGGACTCGCCTACCGCATCATGGAATCAGGCTACCAGCTCAAGATTCCGCGCATGTTCGCGGCGCTGATCATGATATCCGGCGCCGGCATCGCGGTGTTCCTGGCGACAAGCTGGCTGTCGCACCGGCTTCTGAAAAACTGGCATGAGAGCGCCGTGAAGCGGGAGAACTGAGCGGTGCAGGATTTTGCCACCCTTCCCGCCGCGCCGCGCTATCGTCTCGGCAATGCCACGCTGCCGGCCTGTCTGGCGCCGGCGGGGCTTCCCGTGGCGGGCGAGGGGCTTGTCGGCGCCGACCTGATCATCGCCGAGGGGCGCATCGCCGGCCTGACCGCGCCGGGCGCGGCCGGGGCCGAGGGCCTGCCGGGGCTCGATCTCGACCGCGGCATGGTGCTGCCCTGCTTTGCCGATGTGCACACCCACCTCGACAAGGGGCATATCTGGCCGCGGGCCGCCAACCCGGACGGCACCTTCGCCGGGGCGCTGGCCAGCGTGCTGGCGGACCGCGACGCGCACTGGAATGCTGCCGATGTGGCGGCGCGGATGGAATTTTCGCTGCGCTCTGCCCATGCCCACGGCACGCGCGCCATCCGCACCCACATCGATTCGCGGCCCGGGCTGAGCGAGATTTCATGGCCGGTGTTCGCCGAGGCGCGGGCGCGCTGGGCCGGGCGGATCGCGCTGGAAGCCGCGCCGCTGTTTGCCATCGACAGCGCGCTCGATCCGGCGTTCATGGCCTCGACGCTGGCGGCGGTCGAACCGGTCGGGCGCCTTCTCGGCGCCGTCACCTATATGACGCCAGGACTGGACGAGGGGCTGGCGGTGCTGTTCCGGCTGGCGGCGGAGCGCGGCTGGGACCTTGATTTTCACGTCGACGAGACGCTGGACCCCGGTGCCGCCTCGCTGCGGCGGATCGCTGAAACGGCGCTGGCGACGCGCTTTTCCGGCCGCATTCTGGTCGGCCACTGCTGTTCGCTCGCCACGCAGCCGGCGGATGAGGCAGCGCGGACGATGGATCTGCTGGCACAGGCCGGCATCGGCGTCGTCTCGCTGCCGATGTGCAATCTCTACCTGCAGGACCGGGTGCCCGGCCGCACGCCCCGCCAGCGCGGCGTGACGCTGCTGCACGAACTCAAGGCGCGCGGCGTGCCGGTGATGATCGCCTCGGACAACACGCGCGATCCGTTCTATGCCTACGGCGACATGGACATGCTGGAGGTGTTCCGCGAGACGGTCAGGATCGCCCATCTCGACCATCCGTTCGGCGACTGGGTGGCCACGGTGACGGCGACGCCGGCCGGCTGGATGGGGCAGGAGGGCCGGCTGGCCACAGGGCAGGCTGCCGATCTGCTGCTGTTCCGCGCCCGCACATGGAACGAACTGTTGTCCCGACCGCAGGCCGACCGGATCGTGCTGCGCGCCGGCTGTGCGATCGACCGGAGCCTGCCCGATTATCGTGACCTCGACGGGCTGTTCGCCTCCGTCTGAGCGGGCGGTTCAGGTCGTCCGTGGCTTTCCGGTGCCGTTCGGGCAAAAAAGAAGCCGCCGGAAACCGGCGGCTTCAATCCGTTCGATCCTGAAATCCGATCAGAACTTGTAGGTGACGCCGACGCCGATCAGCCACGGATCGATCTTGGCCTTGCCGGTGACGACAACGCCGCCGAGAGCCGGGGTGTAGGCGCGATATTCGGGCTGCAGGAACAGCTTCTTGACGTCGAGGTTGATACCCCAGTTCTTGGTGAGCATGACGTCAACACCAGCCTGAAGCGCGAGGCCGAAGGTGTTCTTCAGGTCGAAACCGGTGAACGGGCCCTTCTGCTTCTCGTCGAGGAAGAAGGTGTAGTTCACGCCCGCGCCGACATACGGCTTGATGCTGTCGGTCAGCCAGAAGTGATACTGGGCGGTCAGGGTCGGCGGCAGCAGCCAGGCCGAGCCGACCTTGGTGTTGACGACGCCGGCGAGCGCGCCGGAGGTCTTCACGGTGTGCGGGGTAGTGCCCAGGATGAGCTCAACCGCAATGTTCTTGGTGAAGAAGTAGGTGATGTCGAGTTCCGGAACGACCGAGTTCGACACCGCGAGATTGTTGCTGCCGGCGAACAGGCCGCCGTTGAGGTACACCGAGGACTTGTCCTCCGGCATCACGCCGAGGGCGCGAACGCGGATCATCCACGGATTGAAGGATTCGGCCATCACCGGCAGGGCGGCGGGCTTCTTGGGAGCGCCGAGGTCGGCAGCCATCGCGGAGGAGGCGCCGATGAGCGCGGCGGCGCTGGCGGTGAGGAGAAGGATACGTTTCATGACAGCCCCAGATATTGGCGTTTGGTATTTCGAAGAAAGGCGACCGGTGCTTCACCCCGCGTCCCCTCTGAAGCGGTATGAAACTGCGCCCGTAAGCGCCCCGAAGCCTTGCTCCAGCTGCATGGGTCATTTCTTGATCTAGGTCAAACGAACATGGGCTGTCGCCTCGACTTCAACCAGAATGTGTTCATTCGGCAACATCCCCGAGACCTCGACCACGGTGCTGGCCGGGGGAGTGTCGGGAAAGAACAGGTTTCGCACCCGGCTGTACTGTGGATAATCGTCGAGGCAGCGGAAATACTGCACGAGGCGCACGACATCGGCCATCGAGCCGCCGGCGCTTTCGAGCGTGGCCCGGATCTTGTCGAGCACGGCCCAGCTCTGCGCCCGGATCGGCCCTTCCCTCAGGTCGACGGAAAACTCCCCGCTGCGGCCGACCAACTGCTGTGCCTCGGGCGGAATGTCATCATAGCCGCGCACGATCTTGCCGGCGACGGGGTCGACGGCGATGATGCCGGAGAGCAGGATGAGGTCGCCGGCGCGGCGATACGGAGCATAGCGGGCAAGCGGGGCGGCGGGAGCGGTCATCGCAGGTCCTCGAAGGGATGGGGAGTCGATCCTATGGGACGATGGGCGAGCAGGTCAAAAGCCCTGCTGCTGGCGCTGCTGGTCGCCGGCGGCGCTCTGGCCTGCGCCCCCGATGCCGGCATGCCGGTGGCGGTGGCGGGCGTTGCCCCGGGCGGCGACATCGCGCTGTCGGACGGGCGGACCATCCGTCTTTCCGGGCTTGACTGGCCGGGGCGGGAGCGCCGGCGCGAGCGCGAGCGCCTGGTTGCCGGGCTTCAGGCGATGCTGACGGGCGAGGCGGTGGTGCTGGTGGTGCGCGGCGGCGCCGACCGCTGGGGGCGCATCGCGGGTGATCTGTTCGTGCTGCGGCGCGGCGGGCGGGCGCCGCTCTGGGTGCAGGGCGAGATGGTCGAGGACGGCTTTGTCCGGCTCTGGCCGGAGGCGGCGGCCCGGACCTGCCTGGCCGATCTGAAGGAGCGGGAACAGCTGGCCCGGCAGGGCGGGCTGGGGCTATGGGCGGCGCTGGCGCAGCGGCCGCCACAGCGGAGGTTGCCAGCGCAGGCGCGGATGCCTATCTCTCGGCGTATCGTCTATGAGGGCGTGGTGCATTCGGTCCGCCGGGGGCGGGTGGTGACGTTCGTGAATTTCGTCGGGCCGCGCGGCTCGACCCCGTCATGGCTGATCGGCCGCAGGCTTGCTGCGGATTTGGCCAGAAGCGGGCGCGATCCTGCCACATTTGCCGGTAAACGGTTGATCCTGCGCGCTGAATTTGCCGCTGCGCCGCGTCCGACCCTGACGGTGACCCTGCCCGAGGCGGTGGATGTGCTCGAATGAAGGCCTGTGCATGATGCGTGTGACCGGCGGATCGCGCCGTCCGAATTTTTCCCGGCTGCGGGCTCGCGCCGGCGCGCTGGCGCTTGTGGCCGGGCTTGGCGGCTGTGGCACCGACCTTTTGGTGATCGGCCCGCAGACCGACAAGCCGACGGTGGAACTGCCCTCCGGCGCGCCCAGCGTCAGCGGTGCCGAAAGCGTGGCGGCGCGCGAACATCAGCGCATGCTACAGGCCTTCGGCGGCGAGTATCGCGCGCCGGCGGCGCAGCAGATGATGGCCGGCATTCTCGAACGGCTGCGCGCCGGCACCGACCTGCCCGGCACGAGCTATCGGGTGACGCTGCTCAACTCCGGACTGGTCAATGCCTTCGCGCTGCCCGACGGGCGGCTTTATGTGACGCGCGGGCTGCTGGCGCTGACCAACGATGTTTCCGAGGTCGCCTCCGTGCTCGCGCACGAGATCGCCCATGTCACGGCCCAGCACGCCATCGAGCGGCAGGAACTGGAAAGCCGCTCGGTGCTGGTCAGCCGGGTGCGGGCGGAGGTGCTCAACAACCCCGGCGCGGCGCAACTGGTGCGCGATCAGGCGCAGGTGGCGATCGCCAGCTTCTCGCGCAATCAGGAACTGGAGGCCGACCAGATCGGCGTGAAGACCCTGTCGAAATCCGGCTTTGATCCCTATGGCGCGCACCGCTTTCTGGTGGCGATGGAGCGCAACGCCGAGATCGTCGACAAGGCGGCGGAGGCGCGGGCGACTGCGCAGGGGCTCGATTTCAGCGCCACCCACCCCACTACGCCCGAGCGGATCAATCAGGCGCTGCTGACGGCGCGCCAGCACGGCACGCCGGGGCTGGTCGAGGTGGAGCGCACGCGCTGGCTCAATGCGCTCAACGGCCTGATCTACGGCGAGGATTCAAACGAAGGGTTCGTGCGCGGGCGGACCTTCCTGCATCCGCGCCTGGGCATCGCCTTCACGGCGCCGGAGGGGTTCAGCCTCGAAAATTCGGCGCAGGCGGTGCTGGGCATGACGCCGGGCGCCACCGAGGCGCTGCGCTTCGACAGCGCCAGGATTCCTCCGGAAAAACCGCTGGAGGATTTTCTTCAGGAAAACCGCATCGACGGCCTGCCGCTGAGCGAGGTGCGCAGCCTCAGCGTCAACGGCATGACCGCCGCCACCGGGCTGGCCGTCGGGACGGGATGGACATTCCGCATCTTCGCGGTGCGCATGGGCGCGCAGGTCTATCGACTGATCATGGCCTCGCGCAGTTTCTCGCCAGAGACTGACGAGCGGTTCCTTGCCAGCTTCAACACCTTCCGCCGGCTTTCGCCCGAGGAGCAGGCCAATGCCCGGCCCCTGCGGCTGGCGGTGGTGACGGCGCGCAGCAGCGACACCCCCGAGAGCCTGAGCCAGCGGATGGGCGGGATCGAAAAGCCGTTACAGCGTTTTCTTGCCCTCAACGGGCTGGAGGCCGGAGCGCAGTTGCAGTCCGGCCGGCTCTACAAGACCATCGTCGACTGAGACGGCCCGGTCAGGATTTGACGGCGAAGGCGGGATTGAGGCGCAGCAGCGCCGCCCTGAGCTTTTCCAGCGCGCGTGATTCGATCTGGCGGACGCGCTCTTTCGAAACGCCGAGCGTCTGGCCGAGCGATTCGAGCGTGGCGGCGTCATCCTCCAGCCGGCGCGCGGCGACGACATGGCGCTCGCGCTCGGTGAGGGCGCCGAGGGCCTGCCTGAGCCAGGTGAGCCGGCGCTCACCGTCCACCGCCTCGGCAACCATCACGTCCGGCTGGGGCGCCTCGGACACCAGCATGTCCATGCGGTTGGCAGCGCCGTCGTCCTCGCCGATGGGCGCGTTCAACGACAGGTCGGCGCCGCTGAGACGGGCCTGCATCGCCACCACGTCCTGCCGGGAGACGTTGAGCTGGGTGGCGATTTCCTGATCCGGGTCGAGCTGTTCGCCCTCGGCCATGCGACGGGCGATGTCGGCCTTGAGCCGGCGCAGGTTGAAGAACAGCGCCTTCTGGGCCGAACTGGTGCCGCCGCGGACGATCGACCAGTTCTTCAGGATGAACTCCTGGATCGCGGCGCGCACCCACCACGAGGCGTAGGTGGAAAACCGCACGTCGCGGTCGACCTCGAAGCGGTCGGCGGCCTGCATCAGCCCGATGTTGCCTTCCTGGATCAGGTCGGCCATCGGCAGCCCGTAATTGCGGAAGCGGGCGGCGATGGCCATGACGAGGCGCATGTGGGCGCGGATGATCCGGTCGAGCGCCGCCTGATCGCGGTTCGTCCGCCAGCGGCTGGCCAGCGCGGATTCCTCCTCGCGCGTCAGATAGGGCGCTTCCATCGCTGCGCGCACATACTGGCGGTGAAGACCCGTCTGCATTGGTTGTTCCTGCCTTGATCCGATTGACTGCCCGATGCCGGATGTCGAACCAACATCGTGGCTAAAATGAGGTTCCGTCAGCAGGGACAAAAAACAAGGGCCCGGAATCCCGGGCCCCTGCCATGCATCTGAACTTTTTGTGATGCGGCCGTGATCAGGCGGCTTCCTCGGCGTCGCTCTCGGCCGCATCGGCGCCGCGCGCGGTGCGCTTGGGGTTGCGTGCCAGGCTGGTGTCGACGCGCTTCAGCGCCTCGGTCTCGGTCAGGCCTTCCACGGCGGCGATCTCGTCGACCAGACGGGCCAGCGCGGTTTCATAGAGCTGGCGCTCGGAATAGGACTGCTCGGGCTGGGCTTCGGAACGATACAGATCGCGCACCACCTCGGAGGTGGCGATCAGGTCGCCCGAGTTGATCTTGGCCTCGTATTCCTGGGCGCGGCGGCTCCACATCGTGCGCTTGACACGGGCGCGGCCGGTGAGAACCTCAAGCGCCTTTTCGATGGCGGGGGCGGTGGAGAGCTTGCGCATGCCGACCGTCACGACCTTGGAGGTCGGGACGCGCAGGGTCATTTTCTCTTTCGCGAAGGTGACCACGAACAGTTCGAGTTTGAACCCGGCGATTTCCTGTTCCTCGATCGCCATGATCCGCCCGACACCGTGGGCCGGATAGACGATGTGCTCGCCAGTCTTGAAGCCTTCGCGCTGAGTCGTCTTCTTAGAGCTCATAGAGTCCCTCGTTTTCCCGGACGCTCCCCCAGAGAATCGCCCGGTCACAATCGGCCTCCGTCCGTGGACGGAAGTCGCGCCATGAAAACCGCACCCCACGCCCGGGGAACAGCCGTCGTCAGCCGATATCGGACGATTGCCTTCTCCAGACCTCGAACGAGACAATGAAAAACCCGACTCCCGCCCCGCAAGGTGGCAAGGCGACGGTCAGGTCAGCATTTTCGAGGTCAGTATTGGATCAAGGGATGCGCCAGTTCGACTGTTACGCCATCCCTAGCACAATTTTTCGCGAAAATCAAAGTTTCCGGACCGAAGTGTTTACCAAGGTTAACGCGCGCGCCCCCTCGGTAACCATAACGGAAGAGCTCGGTCAGTCGCCCGAGCCGGGTTTGTCCGAGAAGTACTTTTCGAGTTTTCCGGTCTGCCCATCGAATTCCTTCGCCTCGGGCAGGGGATCCTTCTTGATGGTAATATTCGGCCAGACCTTGGCATACTGGGTGTTCAGCGTCAGCCACTTCTCAAGCCCCGGCTCGGTATCGGGCTTGATTGCTTCGGCGGGGCATTCCGGCTCGCAGACGCCGCAATCGATGCACTCATCGGGGTGGATGACCAGCATGTTCTCGCCCTCGTAGAAACAATCGACGGGGCACACCTCGACACAGTCGGTGTACTTGCACTTGATGCAGTTATCGAGAACGATGTAGGTCATCTACCGGCACTCCTGGTGAACCGTCGCCACGGCCAATTACCGGTCAGGTTGCTACTTCAGCGTTCCGGCAAGAGCAAGCGCGGAATGCGCATAGGCGCCCTGCCGGCTCGGAAAACGGCGATCTGGCTGAAGGTTTTGATAAAAATCAGATGGTTTTCGCCGCTCAGGCGGCCGGGGCCGGCGCTTGGGGCGACAGCGGTTCATAGGCGCCGGCCGCCAGCGGCGCGCCGACGCGCGCCGGGAGCAGATGCCTGACGCGGATCACGATGGTCCGGTCGTGCAGGGCAAGGGTGAGCACATCCCCCGGCCTGACCGGCTTGGCCGGATCGGTGGCGCGCTGGCCGTTGATGCGGGCATAGCCGTCGCGGATGAACGCGGCGGCCTTGCTGCGGGTGGGCTGAAGACGGACATGCCACAGCCATTTGTCGAGGCGCTGACGGGGGATGTCCGCCGCCTCGGCCATGGCTCAGGACTTGCCTTCCATCTGCGCCTTCAGGGCCATCAGCTTGGCAAAGGGCGAATCGGGATCGATCGGCTTGTCGCTGCGCGGCTTGTCCTGCCAGACGCGTTCGCGTTCGGCGCCGGGGCGGCCCTGACCGGGCTTGCCGCCGCGCTCGCGATCCGGGCGGCCCTTGCCGTGGAAGGGCTTGCGCTCGCCCTCGGGGCGGCCTTCGCCGTCCTTGCGCTCGGGGCGGGCGGCGCGGAACTCGCGCCGGGGTTCGCCGTCGCGGCGCTCCGGACGGTCGGTGCGCTCGGGGCGACGGTCGTCTCGGCCCGGACGCGGCGGTCGATCGCCTTGCGGCCTGCTGCCCGGCTCGGCGGCGGCGCCTTCCGCCTGCGGCTGGGCGGTACGCGGGCCATCGCTGCGCGGCTTGCCGCCGTGGCCGCGATGGTGCGGGCGGTTGTGGCGCGGGCGCTCGTGGTCGGGACGGCCCGGACGCCAGACGGCGACCAGGTCCGGTTCGGCGGTCGGGGTCTCGGTTGCGGTGGTCTCTGCCACAGCGGGCTCGGCCACAGGGGCTTGGGCCGCAGGCGTCTCAGACGTGTCGGCCGGGGTCGTCACCTCGGCGGTCTCGGTCTGCGCGACAATGGCCGGGCCTTCGGCCTCTGCCGCGGCCTCGGGGGCGGGCGCCTCGGCGTCCGCAACATCTGCCGGTGTCGCCTGCGTTGCGTCTGCCTGCGCCGGGACCGGGATGGCTGCCTTCGGCTTTGGCGCCGGCTTCATCTCCTTGCGATAGCCGAGGGAGGCGAGAATCGAGGCAAAGTCTTCGCCGGCGCAGCCGACCAGCGAGGTCATCGCTCCGGTCA
>Ga0209573_1003191_pt1 | contig 18672 bp, 17 predicted proteins | sample TNRBio252014_DNA_FD_185870 | JGI IMG/M metagenome (GOLD analysis project Ga0209573, IMG submission 185870) | Wastewater treatment Type I Accumulibacter community from EBPR Bioreactor in Madison, WI, USA - TNR Reactor_6/25/2014_ DNA (SPAdes)... | ecosystem: Engineered > Bioreactor > EBPR >...
TGTCGGCCGCCATGGGCCGCTCGCCTTGCAGCACGTGCACCGTCACGGCCGTCTGGTTATCATCGGCCGTGCTGAAGACCTGGCTGCGCCGGGCCGGGATCGTCGTGTTGCGCTCGATGATGGGCGTCGCCACGCTGCCCAAAGTCTCGATGCCCAGGGTCAGCGGCGTCACGTCCAGCAGCAGCACGTCCTTGACCTCGCCGCCCAGCACGCCGCCCTGCAGGGCCGCGCCGACCGCCACCACCTCGTCGGGGTTGACCCCCTTGTGCGGCTCCTTGCCGCCGGCCAGGCTGCGCACCAGCTCCTGCACCATGGGCATGCGAGTCGCGCCGCCCACCAGCACCACCTCGTCGATCTGCTGCGCCGAGAGCTTGGCGTCGCGCAGCGCCGCCTCGAAGGGGCCGCGCAGCCGGGCGGTCAGGCTCTGGCTGAGCTGCTCGAACTTGCTGCGGCTCAGCGTTATCTGCAAGTGCTTGGGGCCGCTGGCGTCGGCCGTGATGAAGGGCAGGTTGACTTCGGTCTCGACCAGGCTGGACAGCTCGATCTTCGCCTTCTCGGCCGCCTCCTTCAGGCGCTGCAAGGCCTGGCGGTCGCTGCGCAGGTCGATGCCTTCCTGCTGCTTGAACTGATCCGCGATGTGGTCCACCAGCACCTGGTCGTAGTCGTCACCGCCCAGGTGAGTGTCGCCGGCCGTGGCCTTGACCTCCACCACGCCATCGCCCACCTCCAGGATCGACACGTCGAAGGTGCCGCCGCCCAGGTCGAAGACCAGGATGGTCTCGTTGCTTTTCTTGTCCAGCCCATAGGCCAGCGCGGCCGCGGTCGGCTCGTTGATGATCCGAAGGACCTCCAGGCCGGCGATCCTGCCCGCGTCCTTGGTGGCCTGGCGCTGGCTGTCGTTGAAGTAGGCCGGCACGGTGATCACGGCCTGTGTCACCGGCTCGCCCAGGTAAGCCTCGGCGTCAGCCTTGAGCTTGCCCAGGGTCATGGCGCTGATCTCCTGGGGTGAATAGGTTTTGTTTTTGACCGGAATGCGCACGCGCGCGTCGCCGGCCGGGCCTTCCACGATCTCATAGGAGACGTGCTCGTTGCGCGTCTCGTCGAAGCGCCGGCCCATGAAGCGCTTGATACTGGCCACAGTGTTCTCAGGGTTGACCACGGCCTGACGTCGGGCCGTCTGGCCCACCAGCCGCTCGCCGCTCTTGGTGAAAGCGACCACGGACGGCGTCGTCCGGCCGCCCTCAGCGTTGGGGATCACCACCGCGTCGCCGCCCTCGATCACAGCCACTACAGAATTCGTCGTACCCAGGTCGATGCCAACAATCTTACTCATGTTCAGTGCTCCTTTTGGTTTTGGGAAGTAGGTTGGTAAATTGGTGATTGGTAGATTGGTTCTGCGCACGCGCGACTTGTTACCAATCTACCAATCTACCACTCTACCAATTACCACCACTATACCCCCCCACTGTTAGAATAACGTCGGCGGAGTGTTGGAGAAGTGTTAGAGGTGGCTTGCAGGCGCTTGACCAGCCCGGCGAGTCGCACTATAATGCCGGTCAACAGTTGACCTTTGGTGCAGTTTGTCTTCCTTAGGCATCAAGGAGACAGAGGAAATCGATGACACACTCCCTTACAGTCACGTTGTCAGACCATCTTTTTAGGCAGTTGCAGCGTCAGGCGCAGGTAGTCAACCGCCCGTTGAACGAAGTAGCGGTCACGACGTTGGAGAGTCTGGTTGTTCCCGTGGAGGATGACCTTCCGCCAGCGCTACAAAGCGAGTTAACGGCGATGGCGTACCTATCTGATGACGCTTTGTGGCAGATCGCTGGCAGTGTCATGAACAAGGACAAAGTCGCTCTATACGATCTGCTGTTGGATCGCCGTCAGGGAGGCTCGCTGACACCGGAAGGACAGGCGTGGCTGGATACGTTGCGCAACGAGGCGGACGCGCTGATGCTGCGCAAGGCTCAGGCCTACGCGCTGCTCAAGAGTCGCGGCCACAAGCTGCCGACGCTCGACCAGTTGCGTGCTCAACAGTCCATGTCATGAGCGCCCACATCCCAGCCGAGTTGCGCCGCCGAGTTGCCGAAGACGCAGGACACCGCTGCGGCTATTGCCTTTCTGACGAACTGCTGACCGGCGTGCCCCTCACCGTCGATCACATCATACCGACGGCGAAGGCGGGTGAGACTGTACGTGATAACTTGTGGCTGGCTTGCCGGCCCTGCAACGAATACAAGGGGATGGAAACCCATGCCCTGGATCCAGAGACGGGGGAACTAGCGGCGCTGTTCAATCCTCGCCAGCAAGACTGGTTCGGCCACTTCGTATGGAGCAACAACGGCACGCAGGTTCTAGGCATTACATCCGCCGGCCGTGCTACAGTAGCAGCTTTGCAGTTGAACCGGCCATTGTTGGTTCGCGCCAGACGCCGTTGGGTCGCTGCTGGCTGGCATCCCCCGCTTGAACTAAAGTAGGCCCACGAAGGACTGACAGTGCTGCGTCACGTGCGGGGCGAGCTTCCCCGCGACGGGCCAGACGACTGGCAGCCCAGCACTGTCAGTCCTCGCGCCGCTCACCGCCCCAGCAGCTCCAGCAAGATATCCGGCCGGTCGGTGATGATGCCATCCACCCCCAGGTCGATCATGCGCTGCATGTCCTCGGCCTCGTTGACGGTCCAGACGTGGACGTCCATGCCGCGGCTGTGGGCGTCCTGGACGAAACGGGGCGTGAGAATGTGGATGCCGCTGCGGTATTCAGGCACCTGCACGGCCTGGGCAGCCGGGCTGTAGCTGCTGGCCAGCCCCACGAAGTGGCGGGCAAAGAAGTTGATCACCTCGTTTTGGCTGGCCGAGGTAGTCACCTCTGGGCAGGCGGCGCGGAACTGGGCCATGGCGTCGTCATGGAACGAAGCCACCAGGATCTGGTCTTGCTTGCCGTACTGGCGGATCAGTTGGCAGAAGGGCTCGACGATGGGGGCGTTTTCCACCAGCTTGATTTCGATGTTCATCGGCATGTCGGGGAAGGCCTGGAACAGCTCCTCCAGCGTAGCTACGGTGATGCCCTGGCCGCGGAAGGGGAAAGTTTGGCCGCCGTCGTCAGTCCAGTAATAGCCCGCATCCAGCGCCTTGACCTGGGCCAGGGTCATCTGCTCCAGCCGGCCCGTGCCGTCAGTGGTGCGATCGACCGTCTCGTCGTGCATCAGCACCAGCGCGCCATCGGCTGTGACGTGCAGGTCCATCTCCAGCATATCGACGCCCAGGGCCGCGGCCCGCTCAAAGGCGTACATGGTATTGCTGGGCCACAGCTCCTCGCCGCCCTGGTGCGCGATTACCAGCGGCCGCGGCCCTTCGCGCAGGCAGGCTGGGCAGTCGTTGGCCGGATCGGCTAGAACCACCATGACCAATGCGACGGCGGCTATGACGCCGAAAACGGCAAGGACGACGATCAAGAGCTTTTTGAGCATGGCTTCCTCCAAGGCTGTAGAACGATTTTCGAAATCGTTTGGCGACGCTGCCACGCGATGATACCATCCACCCAAAGAATCAGCAAAGCGCCTGTTGGTGGGCACAAAAAGAACGCAAGGGACGTTCAGGGACCTTGATCCCGTCACGCCCCTTGCGACCACACAAGGAGGAACCCTCCCGTCTGGCCGGTCGACCGGCCAGGCGGGAAGGGCATCACCGCACGGTGTAATTTAGTTGGCGATGGTGAAGGAGACGATCTGCTCGTCATAGTTGCTGTCAGCCTTGACCAGGCGCAGGCTGAAGGCGTGCTCGCCGTTGGGCAGGTTGGTGGTGTCCAGGGAGAGCGTAGCCTCGCCGGCGTCCTCACCAGAGGCGATCCATATCTTGCCGCTGCCATCGCCGCCGGGCAGGATGAACAGGTTCCAGCGCACGTAAGGGCTGCCAGGGAAGTTGGCAGCCACGTCGACGGTGCCGCTGATGGTAGCGCCGTCAGTTGGGCTGAGCAGGCCCCCAGAAACATACAAGTCCATCGACAATCCCATCGGCCGCGACGGCCGGCCGGCGGCCGATCAGGTTCCAGTCGCCCCCCAGGAAGCCGGTTTCGATGATGGCGCCGGGGGTTTCGATGGCGAGCTTGCGGAAGGCGTGATAAGCCGTCATGTCCTCGGTGATGGTGTCTGCGTCAAAGGGGATGCCCGTGGCTGCAGCGTAGCTGTCGCTCAGGCAGCGCACCAACCGGTCCTCTACGGCGGGTATGGGGCTGTCGGCCCAGCGCGCGATCTTGAAGCCGCTGCGCTCGATGCACGAGTCGGCGTGGATCGAAACGAACGCATCGGCCGCATAGCCGTTGAGGCGGGCGTCGTATTCGGCCAGCCGATCGACCTGCGCGCCGGCCCGGCGCAGGCGGCGCGCCACGTTGTCGGCAATACGGGCCACGGTCTCTGCCTCCTGCCGGCCATCCTCGCAGATCGCCCCCGAGTCGAAGCCGCTGTGGCCGGAGATGAGGCCGATACGCCGGCCAGCCAGCGCGGCCCGGTCGGCCGGCCGGTTGCCCAGGTCCGACAGCCACAGCGCGGCCGGGCCGCTGTCTCCCCCAGCCCAGGCCACCCCCGCCAGCAGGGCCAGCAACAGCATGATCAGCAAGATCACGCGCAGCTCCAGCCCGCGGTCGGGCTGACGGCCCTTGGCGCGGGGTGCGGACTTGCTGTTAGCGCTTTTTTTGCCGCTCGGCGCGGCGGCGACGGGTTTCCTGGCCATGCCAGCATCATACCGGATGCAGCGCGGCTGTGCAAGTTCAGCTTGTCCTGCGACTTAGCCTGCAGCCGGGTGCGAGCACGCTGATTTCGATACGGCGGCCTACTCAATCAGCGTGCTCGCACCCGGCTGTTGAGTAGCTGCGTCTGATCTGTGATCTTTGACAGCCCCGCGCTGTCGTGTTATGCTTGGCGGCGCTATGAATGTCTACCTTGAAACTCTGGGCTGTCGCCTGAACTACAGCGAGATGGAGAGCCTGGGCCGCCAGTTGGCCGAAGCGGGCCATCGCGTGGTCGACGCGCCGCAGCAGGCCGATGTGTGTGTGCTCAACACCTGCGCGGTCACTGGCGAGGCCGCGCGCAAGTCGCGCCAACTAGCCCGCAAGCTGGCGCGCAGCAATCCGGCTGCGCGCCTGGCCGTTACCGGCTGCTATGCCACGTTGGCCCCGGACGCCATCGCCGGACTGCCCAACGTCGAGCTGGTGGTGGAGAACCGGCGCAAGGAGCTGCTGGCCGAGTTGTTGCAGCCCTGGGCGGCCGAGCTGGACGGCGAGCAGTGGCGGCGGCTGGCGCCCGACGCGCCGTTGCACCAGCCCAGCCGCACGCGCGCCTTCGTCAAGGTGCAGGATGGCTGCAACAACCAATGCACCTTTTGCATTGTCACTGTGGCGCGCGGCCCGGAGCGCAGCCGGCCCGTCGCCGAGATCGTGGCTGAGGTGCAGCGCCTGGCAACCGAGGGCTTTCAGGAAGTCGTGCTGACCGGCGTACATTTGGGCGGGTATGGCAGCGACCTGGCTGCGGAGGCGAACCCAGAATTGACTTTTCTTCCGAGAAAAGTCAATTCTGACTCCCATCCTTCCCCCGCGCCTCCCCTCCACAGCCTCGTCGCCGCCATCCTGGAGCAGACCGACCTGCCCCGCCTGCGCCTCAGCTCGCTGGAACCGTGGGACATCGATCCGGGCTTTTTCGACCTGTGGCGGCAGAGCGAGGGCCGCCTGTGCCCGCACCTGCATCTGCCCTTGCAGGCCGGCTGCGACAAGACGCTCAAGCGCATGGCCCGCCGCACCCGCACCGCCAGTTTCCGCGCGCTGGTCGACGCGGCGCGGGCGCGCATCCCTGGCCTGGTGCTGAGCACCGATATGATTGCTGGCTTTCCGGGCGAAACGGCGGCCGACTTCGACGATAGTCTGCGCTTCGTTGAGGAGATGGCTTTCGCCCACATTCACGTCTTCCCCTACTCGGCGCGCGAAGGCACGGCTGCAGCCAGCTTTGGCGGTCAGGTGACGCTGGAGGAGCGACGGCGGCGGGTGGACGCGCTGGCAGCCGTGGCCCAACGCACGGGCGAGGCGGTACGGCGCAACTTGCTAGGCGACGTGCGCCCGGTTTTGTGGGAGACACTGGAGCGTCCTGCCAACGGCGCCGGCCCGCTGTGGAGCGGCCTGACCGACAACTACCTGCGGGTGAAGGCTGTCGCTCCAGCCGGCCTCGACCTGGACAACCGCATCACACCGGCCCGGCTGGTGGCCGTCGACGGACAAGTTCTGTGGGCCGACGTTGCGCTGCAACCCATAACCCCTAACCCGTAACCGGAGATGCCTCCCATGCGCTTCCGGTTACGAGTTACGAGTTACTCCATAACGTTCCGCATCGCCGCCTTTTCGCGTAAGTGCGCCAGGAGCCTCCCATGACAGACTGTATCTTCTGCAAGATCGCGGCTGGCGAGATACCGGCCAAGCTGGTCTACCAGGATGAGCACATCACCGCCTTCCATGACATCAATCCCATGGCCCCGGTGCATGTGCTGATCATCCCCAACCACCACATCGAGTCGCTGGCCGCGTTGAGTGCCGTCGACGCCGAGGCTGTGGGCCGCTTGTTGGCCATCGCCGACCAGATCGCCCAAACCAGCGGCGTGGCCGCATCGGGCTATCGGGTGACGTTCAACGTTGGACGCGATGCAGGCATGGCGGTCCATCATCTTCATGCGCATCTGCTCGGTGGGCGTAAACTGGGCTGGCCGCCCGGTTGATTTCAGCCAAGAACACGACATAACGCAAGCTAAGTGTTTGCTTCCAACTTGCGAGAGATATCCATGATTGCCAACCCAACATCTGTGGTCTGGTCGCGCGCCGCCGCCAACGATTTAGCGCGCGGCCTGCTGACCCCGCTGACCTGGTCGATCCTCAGCCGCTCGGCTGAGCGGGCTGTACGCAGCCATTACAGCGCCTGGGGCGTCACGTTGGCGGCCGGCGCGCCCATTTGGCGGCGCATCGAGGGCCGCGCCTACCTCAACACCAGCGCGCTGACGGCCGCTGATCAGGCTGTAGCCGCGGGCGAGGCCGAGACGGCCTCCGGCTGGCGGCTGTTCAAGCGCGGTCGCGAGCGCCGTGAAAACGCTGCGCTGCGCGAGCAAATCGAGCAGGCCCCGGCCCGGTTTGCGGCCACTACCCAGTGGTGGGAGCGGGTGCAGACCATGCAGTGGCGTCAGGCTACGGTCTTGCAGGTGATGGAAGAAATCGAGCCGACCGCCGAGGCCGTGCTGACCGCGCGCGACTACCTGACCACCGGCTTGGGCGCGAGTCGCCGCCAGATCACCCGCTGGGTCGCCGAGTGGCAGCCAGGCTCGTCCAGTGCGGTCTTCGACGAGTTGTTCGCCGGGCTGGACGGCCGCGAGGGCTGGGCGCAGTACCGCTATGACCTGCAAAGGCTGACGGAGGCCGCACGCCAAGATCCAGCCATCGCGCAGTTTCTCAGCCCGTCCCTGCGGGATGGTTCCCAATTACCCCGTCACCCAGCCACCCAATCCCTCCGGGACGGTTCCCAGTCACTGCCCTCGTTACCCAACGGCGCATTTCGCCAGGCGTTCGACGCCTTCATCACGACCTACGCCCGTTGGGCTGACCAGCCGTTGGAGGCAGCCAGTGTGCGCTGGGCCGAAGCGCCGCAAACGCTGCTGGCGCGCCTGGCTGGGCGGCTGACGGAGACGCCCGAGACGCTGCTGCCCGGCCCGCAAGCGGCGCATCAACGCCGCGCTGCGGCCGGCGCGCGCATCGCCGGCGCGGTCGACGCGCAGCGCCGCCGCCAGTTCGAGCCGGTGTTCGACCAGCTTCAGCAGATCGTCGATCTGATGCCAGCCAGCCGCGAGGCCCTGGTGACGGTGATGGCGGTGGCGCGTCACTGGGCGCTGGGCGCGGCCCAGGAGGCGGTCAACGATGGCCGCCTGTCTGCGGTTGAGGACGTGTTCTTGTTGGAGTTGGAGGAGCTGAAGCAGGTGATGACCGGCGAGTGGAGCAGCCCGGAGCAGGTGCTGCCCTTGATCGAGCAGCGTCGGGCTGAGCAGGCGGCCTGGGCGGCGCAGGAGCCGGCCGAGGTGGTGGCGGACTAACCCGCCAATCTGCCGGCTTGTTCGATCCAACTGGCGTAGTTAGGGCGGCGCCAGTCCGGAGCCTGGACGATGGCGGCCAAGGCGTCGGGCGTGCTGGCAGCCAGCGCGCTGAAGGTAGTGATGCCGCCGGCGCGCAGTGTGCCGGCGAAGGCCGGGCCGATGCCGTCCAGACGGGTCAGGTCGTCGCTCATCATGGCGGCGGGCGCAGCGTCGGGAGCTGCGGCGGGTGATCGCGTTTCAGCCTGCGGCCCTTCTGCGACTTGCTGCGTCAGGGCGAACAGTTGGGCGATTTCGTCCTGGTAATAGGCCACGATGGTTTCGGGGTTGGGCGCCAGGCCTTGGTCGGTGGCCACGCCCAGCCAGACATGATCGTTGTAGCTGAAGATGCTGACGCCCAGGCCCAGCCGGCCCGACTGCGGCACCCAGAACATCATCTGGCGCACCGGCGCGCCGGCAAAGTAGATCTGGCGGCGCGGGCCGGGCACGTTGGTCATCACGGCTGTCGCCTTGGCGCCGAAGATATTGACCACGATGTTCTCGATCTCGTTAGGGGCCATGCCGATGGCGTTCAGAATGCCAAAGGCCACCACCGCCTCCTGCGAGTCTTTCAGGTCGTCCATGCGCTGTTTGAGCTCGAACAGACGCTCCAGCGGATCGGCAATGCCCAGCGGCAGCGAGAGGAAGACCAGGCCAAACTTGTTGCCCAGCTCGATCCTGGCCGACTCGCGGCGCAGGTTGACTGGAATGACGCCACGCACGTTGAGGCCCTCTACCGCTTGGACGCGGTCCTGGGCGTAGCGGCGCAGCGCGCCGGCCACTGCCGACAGCAACACGTCGTTGACGGTGGCGCCGGTGGCGCGGCCGATGGCCTTGATTTGGGGCAGCGGGATGGCGTCGGACCAGGCCGCCACTTTGGGGACGCTGAGCGGGCCTTTGTAGATCGTCTTGGGGTCGGGGGGCAACAGCAACAGGCGGCCCAGCGCCATGGTGGTCTCCCGGCCCAGCCGCGCGTAGTCCAACGCCTGGCTGGGGTTGCTCACCAGGTCCAGGCCGCCGCCCACCACGGCCCCGGTCACCCGGCGCGTGGCGCCGATGGCCGCCGAGGCGGGTCCGGTGATGATGCGCCACGGGCTGCGGCCGGGCCGCTCCGTCTCTTCCGGCTCGGCTGGGGGCTGCCAGACCGCGTCGGGGCTGTCGTCAGACATGGACAGCAGGACGCGCATCAGCGCAATGCCATCGCCGATGCAATGGTGCAAGCGGCCGATCCACGCGCTGCCGCCTTGGAAGCCCTCCACCAGGTGGAACTGCCACAGCGGCTTGCTGGAGTCCAGCGGGGTGCTCATCAGGTCGCTAACCAGCTCCTGCAAGGCGCGCTGGTCGCCTGGGGCAGGCAGGGCAATGCGATGGACGTGGTTGGCGATGTCGAACTGAGGGTCGAGTTCCCAGCGCGGTGAGCCGATGCCCAGGCGCGGCTCCACCACGCGCTGGCGAAAGCGCTCGAAGCTGAGGAAGCGGCGCTCCAGCGTCGTCTTGAAACATTCGAAGTCCAGGGGCTGCTCGAAGATGAACACGCCGGTGATCATCATCAGGTTGTTAGGCAGCTCCATGTGCAGCCAGGCGGTATCGACGTTGGACATTTCCTCAGACATGGCACTCTCCTTAGCGATCGTCCAGAAACAAGTGGGTGCTCGGGCCGGTCTTTGCCCGGCGCCCCGGAGGTCCGCCGGAGCGGGCCAGATCGAGCCAGCCCGCCATGGGTGGTTAGGGACAGGTACCCACAGTCAACCAGCCAGCTCTGCTGCCTGATTCAGCCAGCTTTCGAAGTCAGGGCGGCGCCAGTCGGGCACGTCCAGCAGCGCGGTCAGTTGATCGGGTGTGGCAGCGGCCAGTTGGCTGAAGCTGCCGAGGCCGGCCGCGTGCAGCCGGGCTGCGTAGGCCGGGCCGATGCCCAGGATACGGGTCAAATCGTCGCCGTTGCCTGGGACGTAGACCGGCCCGGCCTGCTGATCTTGGGCGACACTCGCGCCCCAGTCGATCCTGAGTTCAGAGATGCCCCCGCCCTGGGCGTCTTCCTGCGCTGCTGCGTCGTCCTCGGCCAGGCGGATGTCGAACTGGCGGGCCGTGTCCATCAACCGCTGGCGCATCTCGACCTTCAGCGCCTCCAGCTCCTCGTGGAAGCCGGCGACGATCGCTTCGGGATCAGGCACCAGACTGCTGTCGCTGGCCACGCCGATCATCACCTGATTGTTGTAGCTGAGGATGCTGATGCCCAGGCCAAGCCGGCCTGACTGCGGCACCCAGAACATAATCTCGCCGATGGCAGCGCCCGCCAGGTAGAGCTGCTCGCGCGGGCCAGGCACGTTGGTCATCACCAGCGTGCCCTTCTTGCCGAAGATCTCCACGACGATGTCCTCCAGCCGGTCGGGCAGCAGGCCGATCAGCCCCAGGATGCCGAAGGTCACGATCGGCTCGCTGGTGTCCTTGAGCGCGTCCATGCGTTGCTTCAGCTCGCGTAGCCGGTCCACCGGGTCGGCAATGCCGATGGGCAGGGAGAGGAAGACCAGGCCGAACTTGTTGCCCAGCTCGATGCGTCGCGAGGGCTTGCGCAGGTTGAAGGGGATCACCGCGCGGAAGTTGAGGTCTTGGACCGGTTCGCTGCGGCTGAGCATATAGCGCCGCATGGCGCCGGTGGCGGCCGACATCAACACGTCGTTGACCGTGCCGCCCACCGCCCGCCCGATCAGCTTGACCTCGTCCAGCGGGATAGGATCGGACCAGGCGGCCGTCTTGCGCACCACCAGCTTGCCTTTGTAGATGGTCTGCGGGTCGGACGTCATCAACAGCACGCGGCCGGTGGTCAGCGCCACGTCTGTGCCGGTGCGAGCCAAATCCACCAGGTGTTCTGGGTTGCGCACGACGGCGGCGCTGGTTTTGACCGCCGTGCCGACGGTTTTCTGGGTGAGCTTGGCTGCCGAGCGGGCGGGCCGGATCACAGGCGTCAGCGGGTTCCAGCCCTTGGGCTTGCGCGGCGGTGGCGTCGTGGCCCGCGGCGCGTCGGGATCGGTGTCGGTCATGGACAGCATCACCTGCACCAGGGCGATGCCGTCGGCGATCGCGTGGTGCAGTCGCGTCAACAGCACCGAGCGGCGGCCCTCATAGCCCTCGATCAAGTGGAAGTGCCACAGCGGCTTGGAGAAGTCCAACTGCGCGCTCATTAAATCGCTGACCATCGCCTGCAATGCTGTGCGATCACCGGGCGAGGGCAGCGCCACGCGATGCATGTGGCTGGCCAGGTCGAAGTGGGGGTCGTCCTCCCAATAGGGGCGGCCAAAGCGCGACCGTTTGGCCACGATGCGCTGGCGGAAGCGGCGGAAGCGTTGAACCAGGCGCACGTTCAGCGTCTCCTTGAGGCGTTCGAAGTCGACTGGCTCGTCGAAGATGAAGACGCCGCTGATCATCATCAGGTTGGTGGGATCTTCCATCTGGTACCATGCCACATCGACGCTGGACACCGACTCGGCGCGTTTGCGACCCAAGGCCATAGCACACCTCCGCAGAAGCAGGAACGAGTGAAGATTCAATACTGTACTGGCATTGTGGCGCAAGTGTACCACAGCTTGGCTGTAATCGCCACTTTTTTCACCAAGTGCTCGGCCAGCCTGGCAGTAGATGCCAGAGGTGAAAGGGACTTTACAGACGGCGTTAGGCATCTCGTAATATACTGGCGATGCAATTGGTTGGCATAGTCAGTTAAAGTCATGATAGTAGAACGAGTTGCCCTGGAGAAACCAATGATTCCGATCAAGAGTTCCGAAATCACACCGGAAGATGTCTATAAGAGCCGACGCCAGTTCATGAAAGGCGCGGGCGCGCTGGCCTTGGGCGCCGTCGTCGTGGCGGCCTGCGGCGCGCCGGCCGCGCCTGGGACCGAGGGGCAAGCGGCGGGAGCAGCCGCATCTGCCACGGCCGCGCCTGGCCAGTCGGATGAGCTGGGCGATCCCGTCAACAGCTTCGAAGAGATCACCAACTACAACAACTTCTACGAGTTCACCACCGACAAGCAGCGGGTGGCGCAGCTGGCCAAGGACTTTCCCACCAACCCCTGGACGGTCGAGGTGGGCGGCCTGGTGCGCAAGCCGAAGACCTTCGGCATCGAGGAGATCCTCGGCGGCTTCGACCAGGAGGAGCGCATCTACCGCCTGCGCTGCGTCGAGGCGTGGTCGATGGTCATCCCCTGGCTGGGCTTTCCGTTGCACAAGCTGTTGGCCCAGGTCGAGCCGACGGCCGACGCCAAATATGTACGCTTCGAGACTCTGTTGGACCCGGCCAGCATGCCCGGTCAGCGCAGCCCGTGGTACGAGTGGCCCTATGTGGAGGGCTTGCGGCTGGACGAGGCCATGCACGACCTGACGCTGCTGTCCACCGGCCTATACGGCCAGTCGCTGCTGCCGCAGAACGGCGCGCCGCTGCGCCTGGTGGTGCCCTGGAAGTATGGCTTCAAGAGCATCAAGTCCATCGTCAAGATCGACCTGGTGGCCGACCAGCCCTCGTCGCTGTGGATGGTGGCCGCGCCCCGTGAGTACGGCTTCTATGCCAACGTCAATCCCGAGGTACCCCACCCGCGCTGGTCGCAGCGCACCGAGCGCCGCATCGGCGAGAGCGGCCGCCGCGAGACGCTGATGTTCAACGGCTATGAGGAAGAGGTGGCGGGGTTGTATGCGGGGATGAGTCTGCGGGCAAACTATTGAGAACGATGAATGATGAACGATGAATGATGAATCCGGAGGGTATCCGGAGAGTTCATCATTCATCGTTCGTCGTTCATCGTTCATCATTCATCATTCAATCGTTCTCTGATGCTCAAGTTCACCAAGTTCCAACTGGCCGTCCACCTGGCTGCGCTGGCGCCGCTGGCTGTGCTGGTCGCCGCCTGGCTGACGGACAACCTCTCGGTCAATCCGATCCAGGACGCGACCTTCCGCACCGGCAAGACGGCCATGGTGCTGCTGGTGGCGTCGTTGGCCTGCACACCGGCTAACACGGTCTTTGGCTTCCGGCCGGCCATCAGGGTGCGGCGCGCGCTGGGGGTGTACGCGTTTCTCTACGCGGTCATCCACTTCGGCATCTTCATCGGGCTGGACTACGGCTTCGACCTGCGGCTGGTGGCGCTGGAGCTGGCCGAGAAGCGCTACATCCTGGTGGGCGCGGCCGCGCTGCTGATCCTGCTGCCGCTGGCTGTCACCTCGACCAAGGGCTGGCAGCGGCGGCTGGGCAAGGCCTGGAAGACCTTGCACCGGTGGGTCTACCTGGCCGGCGTGCTGGTGATCTTTCACTACGTCTGGGTGCAGAAGTCGGACATCCGCGAGCCGATCGTGTGGGGGGCGATTTTGGGGGTGCTGCTGTTGCTGCGCGTGCCGGCCATCCGCAAGCGCGCGGCCAACTGGCGGGCGTCTATCGGTAAACCTCGTCGTGGCTCCCCACGTCAAGCAGGATGACTTCCTTCTCTGTGACCATCACCGTGAGCGTGATGCGGTAGTCGTAGGTCAGGCTGACCGCCTCTGTGCCTTTGAGTTTGCCACTGAGCTTGTGGAGCTTGAGGTGGGGCTGAAAGGGGTCCTGTTCCAGATCGCGCAGGACTGACGCCAACCTGGCGCGTAGGTCAGGATGGAGTTTGGCAAATCGTTCTGCCGAACGCGTGAATCTGGTCGACCAGACAAGCTCGTACATGGTCTAGTCTTCCAGGTCCAGCAGCGCAATCAATTCTTCCGCTGTACCGCGCCGCACTCTGCCAGCCTTAAGGTCCTCCAGCGAGGCTAGCACGCGTGCCTCGTAAGCCTCATCCTCAGCTTCGATCAGATCCTCGTAGCGCTGCTGAGTCAGCACCACGTACTGTGGCTGGTTGTTGCGAATGACGTGGACGGGCCCCTTGGCGATCAGATCGTCCACAGCTGCGATGCCGCGGCGCTTGATCTCCTGGGCGGGAATAGTGTTCAGCATGGTGGGTCTCCTGTTGTGGTACTTGATTACGTACCTGAGATGATACCGCAAGCAGCCGACTTGGGCAAATCCACGGCCTAACAGCTTCCCAATCCATTCTTCACAACTTCTTCATGACCCTTTGCTATGCTATGGCCAGATCGGCGCGAGCGATGCGCCGGCAAATCCAAGAAAGTACACCAAGGAGATAGCACGAATGAAGAACATCAAGAAGTGGCTCGCGGTAGCAGGCGTTGGTTTGACCCTGATGACCGCAACCGTCGTAGCGCTGCCGGCGGCAGCGGCGGACAGCGTCGCAGCACCTGTGCTGCATGGCAGCGGCCCCAGCGGTGGCCAGAGCGATGAGTACCTGGCCCAGGCGCTGGGCGTGACTGCCGCCGAGCTGCAAACGGCCCAGCAGACCGCCAACGAGGCGGCCATCGACCAGGCGCTGGCCCAGGGCTTGATCACCCAGGCCCAGGCTGATGCGCTCAAGCAGCAAAGTGGGCAGTTTGGTCGCGGTGGACGTGGCTTCCACGGCTTCTTCGGCCTGGACGATACCACTATCGACATGAATGCCCTGCTGGCTGAGGCGCTGGGCGTCACCACCGATGAGCTGGCTGCGGCGCGCGTCGAGGCGCAAGATCTGGCCCTGGCTGCGGCTGTCGAGGCTGGCAACATCACCCAAGCGCAGGCCGATCAGATGAAGGCTGAGCAGGCGCTCAGGACCTACATGCAGGAACAGGGCTTGCAGACCCAGATCCAAACCCTGTATGAGAACCTGGTCAAGCAGGCCGTACAGGCGGGCGTCCTCACCCAGGAACAGGCCGACACGATCCTGAGCAACAGCAACGGTTTCGGCGGTCACTTGGATGGCATGCGCGGGTTCGGCGGTGGACACGGCCGCGGCGGCATGCGGGGCTTCCCGGCGCCGGACTCCAGCTCCACTTCCCCCTCGCGTTACTTTCAACCACCCGCAGTGACCGGTTCTGGCTTGTAGAACCGGGCGGGCTCTGAAACAAAGATGCCAACTTGTCGGAGAAGTTGGCATCTTTGCGTTCGCAGGTTGAATGGTAGACTGACCACAGACTCGCCCCCACTCTCTTGCTATTCTGACGATGCGTAAGAATTCGACGTCTGTTTTCCCCTTGCCCGCAACAAAGAGTTGACCTCATGAACCGATCCCGTGTGTATCTAGCCGTATCAACGCTGCTTTTGCTCATGCTTGTCTTGGCCGGCTGTTCGGCTGCTGCAACACCGCAGCCCGTGCCACCAGCGCCGGCCGCCACCGTAGCCGAGCAGGCGCCTGTGGCAACCAAGTCGCCAGCGCCGGAGCCGGTGGCGACTGATGAGCCAACGGCCAGCGCAGAACCTGAGGCAAGCGGCGAAGCGGCTGCGACGGCCCCTGCGGCTGAGCCGGCCGCGACCGCGACCCCAGTCGACCCCACCGCGACCCCAGCCCCAGAGCTTTCATTGGCCCAAACGCTGGCCGCTGCGTTCACCACTCCCCCCACGGCGGCCGGCGAGGTGATATTGGTCACCGGCCAGGTGTTGGACCTGGCTGGCAATCCCCTGCCCGGCGCGGCTGTGGAGTTCTGGCAGACCGACGCCGCCGGCATCTATGATCATCCCGGCGACAGCGGCACGGCCAACCGTGACCGCGGCTTCCAGTTCTATGGCACTTCCATCGCCGACGCGGACGGCCGTTACCTCTTCCGCACCGTGCAGCCCGGCTACTACGAGCCGCGGCCGCGCCACATCCACGTCAAGGTCAAGCAGGACGGTCGCACGCTGCTGACGACGCAGTTCTACTTCCAAGAGGATGTCGCCGCGTTGGGTAACGAGGGGCTGTTTGCGCAGGCTGGCAGCTTGGGCAACCTGTTGATCCTGCAAACTGCGGACAGCGTCGAGATGGCCGGCAGCGTTGTTGACCTGCTGGCCAACGACCTGGTCGTCAACACGGGCAGCCCAGGTTCGTTGACTGCTACCCCCGCGCAGGGCGAAGGGCCGTATTACCCCGTCGTTGCAGTGGCCGGCTATGACAACGATCTGGCTGTTGTGCCGTAACCGGCATGTTTCGAAGGCGAGGAGATGCCATGGATTGCACGGATTTGACGGATTGATCGGACCAGAGGAAGCAAGTAAGCGATGCACCATAAGTTACTCTCGCTGATCATGCGGCTCAGTCTGTTGGCGGCGCTGCTGCCGGTTGGCGCTGCGGCGGCTGCGCCGCTTGAAAACACCCTTTTTGGCCCTGCCCAGCAGGAGGCAGCCCCAGTGCGGCCCTTCATCCTGCCCTTTGCCGAGCCGCCAGGGCCTGACACGTGGCTGCTAGGCCAGGCCTACGGCAACACGGTTGGCGCGTACTTCAACCGCAACACCACCTACCGCTACAGCCAGGGCATCCACTTCGGCGTCGATCTGACCGCGCCCTGCGGCACCGAGATCGTGGCCATCGCCGACGGCGTGGTGGCGTTGGTGGACGCGACGGCCTACGGCTCCCTGCCGCACAATCTGATCATCGATCATCCGCAGCTTGGTTATGCCACGCTCTATGGCCATCTGCTGGAGCGGCCCAACCTGGCGCCAGGCCAGGAGATCAAGCAAGGCCAGGTAATCGCGCTCAGCGGCGACCCGGACGACACCTGCTACGGCCGGCCCCACCTCCATCTGGAGATCCGCGACTACCCCGGCCGCGCCTGGAAGTACAACCCGGTTACCCTGATCGACGCGGACTGGGACAACCTGGCCCTGGTCGGCTCCTTCCGTTCCGGCTTCGAACGCGACCTGGACGATCCGCGCAAATGGCAGCACCTGGACGATCAGCCGCCGGCCGTGACGGGCGGCGCGATTATCAACAACTTCGCCAATCCGTGGCCGAGGACGCGCTAGCTGGTGGCAGGTTGCAGGTGGCAAGTAGCACGTGTCAGGTGTCAAGTTTCATGTGTCAAGTGCGGATGTTTCTCTGCACATGGATAAGGTGAGCGGCTGATGAAAGTGTTGTTTGTTGCGATGGTTTTGGCGCTGGTGGTGTTGGTGGGTTGCGGCGGCAGCGCGGAGCCGGAGCGCACGGCGCAGTTGCCGGCGACGCCCGCGCAGGTTGCCACGGGCGCGGTTGCCAATCCCACCGAGCCGCCCGCGCCTTCTGCCGCGCCGACTCAGACGCCGGAGCCGACCGCCACGGCAACACCGACAACTTCGCCAACCGCCACGCCGACCGCGACGACCAGCCCGACGGCTTCGCCGGAGCCGCCGGTTGAGGCCGTGCAATTGACCACAGGCGGCTGCTGCACCCAGCCCTTCTGGTCGCCCGACTCGCAGCAGGTGCGCTTTATCGACCAGCCTGCGGCTGACCAGCCGGTGGGCATCTATGCTGTGCCGGTCGCAGAGCCGCTGGCCGCGCCGCAGTTCGTCACCGCCCGGCTGGAGGAGAGCACCGCCTCGCCCCGCTACCTGATCGAGACCACCAGCAACACGACCGTCATCGAGCGGCGCAGCGACGGGGAGCGCTGGACCGTGCCGGCCGGCGGCCGCAACGTGCTCATCTCGCCCGACCAGACCCGCATCGCCTGGGCGGCCAGCAACGTCGATGCACCCTCTACGCAGCAGGTGACTGTGCTGTGGCTGGCCAACCTGGATGGATCGAACGCGCAGCAGATTGCCACCCTGCCGCGCGGCGGGCTGAGCGGCTGGATCGACAACGAGACGCTGCTGATCAGCCGCCGCGACAGCCAACAGGCGCGCGAGCAGACCCTGGCAGCCTACAGCCTGGCCGATGGCAGCCTCGTCGAGCTGGCCCGCGCCGAGCGGCTGCGCGGCCAGGTGCTATCGCCCAGCGGCGGCTGGCTGGTCTATTACCTTACCTTCGAAGCTGATCCGGCCAAGAACGGCCTGTGGGTGGTCAGCACTGACGGGCGTCAGAGCATCCAACTGGCCGACAACCTGTTCGGCAGCTATCAGTGGCGTCCTTGCGCCGAACGTTGCGCCCCCGAGGACGACCGGTTGATCGTCGTTCCCTTGGTCCCCGACGCGCCGCTGCACTGGCTGGTCGAGCTGGCCCCGACGAGCGGCGAGGTGTACCAACTGACCGACCCGGCCGTGACCCCTTTCAAGATTGCCAACGGCGACTGGCGCATTTCGCCCGATGGGCGCTATGTGGCGTTTGTGGAGAGCAGCGACCGCAATATCTGGGTGGTAGCGCTGGGAGAGCGCTAGGCTGAGCAGCAATTGCTTTGATTGAGGCGGGGAGGCTTGGGTGGTGCGAACGCGCCATCCACGAATTGGCACGAATTTTTCATGCCGGGCGGGCGCCACGGCCAATGAAAAACTCGTGTTCGTGTTAGCATTCGTGGATGGTCCCCGTCGTAACACCATCTCTACCGCTTCTTCATAATTTCCTAACAACTTGAGCGTATATTGGGGGGGAGGTGCAGAGCGCACCGTCTGGCTCAGCGGCGCTGGCGTAGTTCGTTGCGCACGGCCAGCAGACAGGAGCGAAATCGGCTGTGGCAGAACAACAACCCGTCATCGAAATCAAAGATGTCGCCAAAACCTACACCATGGGCGATCTTGAGGTGCATGCCCTGGGCGG
>Ga0209573_1003192_pt1 | contig 18670 bp, 8 predicted proteins | sample TNRBio252014_DNA_FD_185870 | JGI IMG/M metagenome (GOLD analysis project Ga0209573, IMG submission 185870) | Wastewater treatment Type I Accumulibacter community from EBPR Bioreactor in Madison, WI, USA - TNR Reactor_6/25/2014_ DNA (SPAdes)... | ecosystem: Engineered > Bioreactor > EBPR >...
TCGAGATACGGTTGCCAAAATCAATACCGATGAAACATACAAAAAGGAGCTACAATCCCTCTTGACACTCAATTTCCAAACCTTTGCACAAAATTGAAAATCACAAAACCTCATGACCGTCAGTATAAAAGAGGGCAGAGGAGACCCGCCAATCCTGCTCCTCTATGCTATAATTGAGCAATAAACGTAATCCTATACCATTTAAAGAAATAACCAAAAAACCGATAAGGGCTGCTCCAATCGCATATGACAGATGGTCTATAGAATGGAAAATATCTATACCAAAAGGCTTAAAAATAGCTGCAAAAACGAAAATGAACCCCACAAACCCAGCATTCATCCAGAGTTGATCCCGGATTTGCACAACAATTGGGAATGGCTTATGCAGAAAAGAGTACATACCTAAGAAAAAGCAATCAAAAAAGAAGAGGCAAATAGAACCGAAGAATCACTAAGATACAACGAAATTAATTAAGATGATGGCAGGGAAATGAAATCAAGTAGGATTCATGAAGATTTATTTATGAACAAATCACCCTCGTTATTGCCTTGTTTACGCGGCTCCTTTTAGATTATGCTGTTGGAGCCAAAAAAAACCAAAAAAGGCAGCGGAAGCCAATACGATAAACCGTCAAGTTCTTATTGAGCCAGCCTTTAACTTGTAATCATTTAATAGGTGTTTTGGGTTAATCAAATCGAAGCCTGCCGGCGGATTTTTCTAAGGGCCGCCAATCATGGAGGAACTCACGGAATTGCATAAATGCTGGCTTTTCAAGGGTTTATTCTACTTTTGAATGAATGGCAAAGCCCCGTAGGGGCGACATCTTAATAGAAATCCGTTTCCAAACGCACAACAAAGCCCCGTAGGGATGGCATCTATATATGACGAGGGATAGCAGGCTAGAGTGGGGGAGGTAAGTTGAATAAACCCTTAGCAGCACACTAAATTTAATACGTGCTTGTTGGTATTTGAGACACACGACGGTTCGTATATACGATTAAAGATATGGCACTTGTATATACGGGGCGTGTGATCTATCATGACCGTTAGCCTGATAGCCCACAAACACTCGTTAACTTGGCAATTTTGTATCTGCAAAGTACCATAGGTTGCTTGTTAAATAACGTGTATTTACGATATAAAACCAATATCACGAAGTTGCAGCACAAGTATTCCTTTCCAAGCGGGGGTGGTATGACATTACACCAAGTTATCAAGCCGACCTGATGGATGTTACTGGTCTTACAAAAATATTTGACTATTTCCGAATCGTTGGTTGATGGGATTAATGTAATTGCTGCCAAAATTAAAAGTTAACCCAACAGACCCCCCCAGTGAAAAGTTACTAGGCAGTTTGGCACGCCCTAATAAAATGTCTTCGGGGGTAATACCATCTAGGTAGAAGTTTTTAGAATAACGCTTAATACTACTTTGTAAGAAACCATATACAGAGAAGTTAAAAGAAAGTTTTTGATTAATTCTTAGGTTAATATTGCCATTAAAATTTATAGAACTATCACTGATTTTATTGAAGAAACGACTTGCTTTCAACGTTAGATTTGCCGAACCCCATCGTTCATAAAAGTTACCGATTAAAGCAATTTCACCAGCTAAGAGCGTTTCTTTTTTTCTATCTAAATAGGTAGAATCAATATATGAATAATGGAACATTCCTAATAAAGAGCGTATAGCAAGCTGCTTTGTTACCCCTTCTGTGACCGGGAAAATACTGTATTCAAATCCGGGCATGGCGATAAAACTACCTGCCACATTTTGAGAAGCCATTCTGATGGTTCCAAGAATCCCTCCCATCGCCCATTGTGAATTTAAGGCTTTAGATCGGAGTGTGGTTGCATTCCAATCAAGGTATTTATTAGTTGAAGTACGTGGCCCTTCCGAAGTTAGAAAGGTAAAAGAACTTAGGTTATAGCCCAGTTGTAAACCAATATCTAAGCGGTCTTTTCCTTTTGTTTTATTGGCTGTTAATGAATTAATAAAGTTGCCATTTTTGCTGTTTTCTGTTAGGCTTATACTTCCATTTATTGTTGACATTATAAGCCAATCCTTTATTTTATTTTTTGTTGTAGGTGCGGTGTTTCTTGCCTCTGTTATTGAAGTTGTTTGGGCATTGTTAAGGTTAGGTAGGGACACCTCTGTGATAATTCCCGATTCCATTAATAGTCTTTTTGTATTTTGAAATATAGCTTCGGATTTTGCCGTCGTTGTGGCGTCTTTAGAAACCGTTATAGTGGTGTTCGAGTTTTTGCCTCCAAACTCCTTTTGTCCAATAATTCGCAAATCATATTTTATAATTGAGGTTTCCACCTCCGGTGCGATCGTAATAAATAAATCTGTCTCTAAGCTGTTTTTAGAAAGGGTTAATTCTGGGATGAATGTGTTTATACGGGAAAAAGTGTTTCTCAATTCATCACATTCATTCTGAATACTGGTTTTGCCCACATTCAATACAAGACAGTTAAAGAGAATTTGTATTTTTTGAGTTGTATCGTCTCCGATTTGGCGGAAGGTGTTTGGAATGGGCATGTTTGGTTGTAGCACGTCGGATGTCTGCGGTGCGGAGATGCGGTTTGTTGAAGGAGCTGGGGTGGATGGGTTCCTCCATGAGTTGACCGTATTAGCGGTATGGGAAGTGGTTTGGGTGGTATTGCTAATGGTCGGAGGGGTCTGTGTTGGGGATGTGCTTCTCCAACGTTGTGCCGTAACCGAAGAAGCTGAAGGCGCAACGCCATTAGGCCAGTAAAGTGAGGCTTTTTGCGCAATTTCTTGGCAAACCTCTGCCTTACTGGAGCCTTTTCTAATGGTATAAACAAATTGTTGGATAACCCCTTGCTCTCGGTTGTGGAGAGCTACATCAACTAAATTATAAAATGTATTCTGTTGATTTCGTTTGTTAATTTCAAGCCAATCTGGGTGACTTATCTCGTTGTTAAAAAGCATCATATTTGAGATAGTCTTGGCCATATCCCTTATGCTGCATATTTCATTAGAACGCAAATAAAGCGTTTTGGCACTGTATTCTTGTCCATAGACGTATGTTGAAGAAAACAACATTATTATATATAGAATATATTTATTCATATTTATTATTTAAAATTTAATACCATATATATTTGCAATTTTCAATTAATATAAAGTATGATTGTTTTTGCAAAATAGAGGTTTAATTACAGCGAAAAAGATCTACAATGTTCACAACAAAAAAAGCCCAGAATGTTTTATTCTGGGCTTGGTCTGAAAATGGTTTTAATAATTTAGTTAACGACAAATGGGGCACAACCAATGTTATTTCCTTGGTTAGGATCTGGAGCAGGGCTACTGGAGATGGTAGCACAAACTTGTGAGATACCGCCCCCTACTACACTTGCATATAAAATCAGACGTGCTGATCCACCACCTGAAATTGGATTGGTAAGGGTCCAAGTTTTAGCGTTGGTGTTATAGCTACCATTGCTCGGGAAGGCTTGGAGTACCTGTAAGCCGGCTGGCAAATCCACTTGTGCCATAATGGGAGCATTTGCTGTGGACGAGGTTGTTGCGTTCAGAAGGTCAACAAATAAGAAAACAAAACCTCCAACAGCCGAGGAAGAGGTACTTGTTGTGGTATTAATGGCAAGGTCGGAGCCACCTCCACCTCCACCTGCTGGTAGTTGAACATTCACACAAGATTGGTTATTTCCGGCATTGTCATCCGCTGGGGAACTTGTTGCTAGTTGTGCACAGTTTGTTCCTGACGAAAGCGCTGTAGTCAAGATGGTTAGGGTTGCCTCTTGGCCTACAAGCAGGTTGCCAACATTCCAATTCCCAGTTTGTGCTACGTAAGTACCTTGACTTGCAAAACTACCAACATGTGAAAAACTTCCGTTTAACAAATCTGTTACATTGACATTCGTTGCATTTTGTTGCCCATTGTTGCGTACCCGAATCGTAAAAGAGGCTTCATAACCACCTGAGAACGGCTGAAGTTGGAACGTTTTATTTACTTGAATATCGGTAGTTCTTGGTTGGACATTGATGTCGGCACAAGATTGGTTGTTGCCACTGTTGGTATCACGGGGAGTGCTTTCCCAATACATGGCGCAGTTTCGGATCAATCCCGTACCCGTAACAGTGACCGTAATATTTAACGTTGCAACAGCGCCAACAGGCAGGATAGGAATCATCCAATTCGGTGGGGTGTAGCTTCCATAATTGGCCGAACTTGATACATAACTTACCCCCGTAGGCAATTCATCTTTAATCCAAAGATTGACCAAAGGTACATCACCAATATTGATTGCCGTAATGGTGTACGTTATCTGACTGTTCGGTGCAGGGTTAGGATTGTTTACGGTTTTGAGAATTTTAACGTCTGGATTTTGAGGTGGTGATTGAACCGTAATCGGGCAGCAAGAACGGTTGTTGGTGCTGTTATTATCGGCTGGGTTAGAACTTTGGAGTTCCGCACAATTGTTTGCATCAGCATTTGCAATCACTGTAATGGTCATGGTTACGGTTTGTCCGGCTCCGATAGTCCCGACCGTCCAGATACCGGTAGCGGCATTGTAGTTTCCGGTTCCATTTGCGGAGACAAAGACCAAGCCTGCAGGAAGTACATCTCTCACAACAACATCGGTAGCGGTGATGTTAGAGAGGTTGGTGACGCTCACGGGATAGCTGATTTGTGTCCCGGCTATAGGATTGGCATTCGTTACCGACTTTGTTACCCGAAGGTCAACCGTTGTGGTTGGTATTTCCGAAATGGAGGTACAATCGTCGTTGTTTCCGGTAGAGGTTTCTTGTGATGTTGTGGTTGCAGCCATACAGTTGCGTATGGAAGCAGCGCTAATACGGCGAACGGTAATGGTCAGGGTGGCCGTAGCGCCAGCGGCGAGTGTTCCAACATTCCAAGTAGCACCACTAAAGGAGCCTTGCGTGGCGGAGTGGCTCACATATTGTACGCCGCTCGGCAGTTGATCGGTAACGACTACATTAGATGCGGAGCTTGTTCCTTGGTTTTTGACCTTTAGGATGTAGTTAAAGGTGCTGTTCAAGGGTGGATTGTCATTGTTCTTGGTCTTATCTACCGTTAGGTCAACCGTTGTGGTTGGTATTTCCGAAATGGAGGTACAATCGTCGTTGTTTCCGGTAGAGGTTTCTTGTGATGTTGTGGTTGCAGCCATACAGTTGCGTATAGAAGCAGCGCTAATACGGCGAACGGTAATGGTCAGGGTGGCCGTAGCGCCAGCGGCGAGTGTTCCAACATTCCAAGTAGCACCACTAAAGGAGCCTTGCGTGGCGGAGTGGCTCACATATTGTACGCCGCTCGGCAGTTGATCGGTAACGACTACATTAGATGCGGAGCTTGTTCCTTGGTTTTTGACCTTTAGGATGTAGTTAAAGGTGCTGTTCAAGGGTGGATTGTCATTGTTCTTGGTCTTATCTACCGTTAGGTCAACACTCCCGCCGGGTTGAACCGTGTTGGGACAGCATGAATTGTTATTGGATGAATTGCCATCCAATGGAACTGAACTAATTAATTGGGCACAGTTATTTGCAGCCGTATTTGCAATCACACGAATGGTAAGGCTATATACAGCGCCTGCTGGGATAGTGCCTACATTCCAAACACCCGTACTTGAGCTGTAAGAACCAACTTGGGCATTATGAGAGACATAGACCAAGCCAGATGGTAAACGATCTGATATGGTAACATTGGTTGCGGTTACATTACTCCTATTGCGAGCAATAATCGTAAATGTAATTTGTGACCCTTGAACGGGGTTAGGGTTGCTAATTGACTTTAAAACTTCAATATCCGTTAATGAAGCTCGTTTGTCATTAAGCATTTCAGCTTTTCTTTCCTCATTGGATATTTCGATATTTTCAGCATAAGTAACATTGAATAAAAATAAACATATAAAGCTGAAATAAAATCGAAATAATACTTTTTTTTGGTAGTGGGAGGTCATTATTTTGATTTTTTTTGATTGGTTACTATAATACCCCTTCTTTTTTAATTCATGATTAATGGAGAATAAATAAATGGGGTAACGATCAATGTAAAGAGTGAATAAATCAATGAATGGTTTAACGAAATGCACTAATAGGCCAAAAGAGCTAATTGGATTCTTCGTGTACTCAAAAGATTTTTCTATATCAAGTCTTTGCTAAATTTTGACTGGTTTGTCTTGTTTGTCTTTTTATTGTTTGATAGCTCTTGGTTCACCCATACTCAATGCGATATTTTAGTAGAGAGTGAGGAACATATGAATTTAGTGTATCTTGTTTTACCCATACTCAATGCGACATTTTAGCTACATCTATAGGCCAATGTCTCAATATTTTCAATTTTAATATGGAAATGAAACAATCTTTTTTTGCGCAGCAAATGGCCTAACTTTATTGTGCCTCAAAATCACCCCGATAAACCGCAATTAAATGAAGTCGCATGGACTAAACGTATAGACCAAATGGACTAATTTTGATCTTTTCCTTCCCGTCGTCTTTTACATTGGCATAGGGTTTGTGTTTACGCTCTCCAGGCTTTACCTATAAAACATATTCGGTTTAGCCTCTGCTATACCAATGGCCTTTGGCAGGTTTGTTGTCCGGCATCAGATCGAAATTAAGTCGTAAAAATGAAACGTAATCATGAACGAAAAGCAACCATTGTTGTTGTGTTTTTGTGTGTGTGCATTTACATCATACACACATATACTCGGCCTGTTCAAAAGGTTGGTAGTTTCAGAAGTACGTCAACAAAGTCTGAAGATGTATGGTGTACCAGTCCTTTGAGCCAAGTTTCGCTCTGGGCTGGTGAACCTCGCTTTAGAACAGGAATAGGTCAAAGCCATCTTAAAATCTCGACTCGCCATGCTCTTGCGCAAAAATGGTTCGATCAAGGCTTGAATTACTTACATGGCTTTTGGCATATCGAGGCATATCGCGCCTTCCAAGAAGTGGTGCGTCTGGATCCTCAAGCTGCCATGGGATATTGGGGCATTGCCATGAGCCAGCCCGGATTTGCTGGCGAAGATCGGGCGGAATGGCTGGCAGCAATTGAAAAAGCCCAAATTTTGTCCCTTCAAACTACTGGATTAGAGCGGGGGTTGATAGAAGCGACGAAGGCTTTGCTGCAAAAAGGCGTTCATGCTGCCTTACCAGCTTTTAAACAATTGGTGGCGCAGTTTCCCTATGAGCCTGAAGTTCTGGCATTTGGCTACTTCTTTATGCGCCAAGCGGAAACAGACATAAAAGGAGAAGCAGGTACTGTATTAAAAGCGCAGTTCCAAAAAGCATTAGCTCGATTTCCCGAGCATGTTGGTTTGATGCACTATTACATACATCTTTTAGAGTTGCGCCCTGATTTTGAAGAAGGTTTTGGTGTTGCTGAAAAAATGGTGCGACTGGCTCCCAATGCACCACATTTGGTACATATGCCGGGGCACTTAGCCTACTTGAAGGGGGATTATGCTACAGCGATCGAGGTTTTTAAAGCAGCATTAAAACAGGAAGAAGCCTATCATCTGGTTTCTAAACTGCCTTTTTCAGAAAACCAAAATTATACCCACAACTTGCATTATTTGGCCGTCACATGGGCTGAACAAGGAGACTACTCACAGGCTTTAGAGATAGCACATCGGTTTGCGAGTTTGCACCTACCACAACCAAAACTTACCGCCAATCGGCTTCTGTTGTTATATGAAGGGCGAATGTTGCCCGTGCTTGTACACCTGCGTTTTCGCCAATGGAATGCAGCGACGAACCACCTCGCACAACTGCTGCAAAGCCCCGATGCCCCTCCGGATGAACGGTTTGTGCAAACCTACTTGCTGGTGATGCAAGCCTTTTCGAGAGGAATGGCCGCCGTTGAAGCAGGCCAAACTGTATCTGCCAAGCAGTACTTAGCTCAAATGACCCAATGGATGCAGGCCTTCAATGAGGCCGGATGGGGGTTAGAAGGAAAAATGGAGTTTCAACTTTTGAACGAAACCTACGACATCATGGAAATGGCGCGCTTAGAACTTTTGGGCTGGAGCGAAAATATGGATCGCAGTCGCCCCTATAACCCCTTTCCTTTTTATGAAGCATTACGCTGGGAGCAGCGCATTCCTTATGACGAACCTCCACGATTGATGTACCCAATGTCAGAAAGTTTAGGGCGCTTACACATGAAACGGGAGGAGTGGGATGCTGCACGACAGGCGCTATCAGCCGCTTTGCGACAACGTCCCAATAGTCCTATGATTAAAAACCTTCTTACCAACCTCCAAGAAAACAAACGACCATGAATCGAAGCAAAATGTATAAACACTTTCTTTTGGCATGTTGGATCGCCCTATGGGTGAACGCAACCGTGCAAGCACAGTTTTATGTAAGCGAAGCAAATAGTTCAACCTCTTTCCATTATTATAATCCAAATGGAAATGTTTGGATGGCGAAGTCGCCTTTTCCGTCTGGTCCAGACTGGGGGCATGGATTGGTGTACAACGGAACATACATTTATGCAACACGTGGTGGCGCTTCCAATTTATTTTGGCGCTATGACCTTGCCGCCAACACCTGGACAGCACTCACGCCTCCGCCAGCAACTGTAGAGCGAGGCGGGAAGCCGCTTTATACAAGTGGAAACGATATTTATTTGATGCGTGGCGGGGCAGGGTCAGAGTTCTACCGCTATAACATATCTACCGATTCGTGGGTAACTTTGGCTTCTCTTCCTGCGGCTGGCGATGAAGGTGGTACACTCACTTGGGATGGCGGTAATTATATTTACGCATTTCGAGGAACAGCAGCAGACTTTTACCGATATAGCATTTCAGGAAATACATGGACGGCGATGGCTTCCTTGCCCGAAATTGCTGACGACGGCGCATCATTATATTACATCAGCCCACATATCTATGCCATTCCTTCTGGGCAAGATGCTTCTCTTTATCGGTATGATATAACGGGCAATACTTGGACAGCACTTGCTGATGCGCCTACACTGCTCCATGATGGTTCGGCTTTTACTTCCGATGGCACCGACTTATACACAATGGGCGGAGGTGGTTCTGGCAATCCTGGCTATAATGTTTTGTATAAATATACGATTAGTACCGATACATGGTCGAGTGTAGGAACCCATCCGGGTACAATTTCTGAAGGAGCAAGTCTAATTTATATAGGAGGAGCAGCAGGTCAAACAACACTTGCACGTCAAGTCTCTGCTTCATCGGATGATGCAGAAGAGGATGTCGCAGATGGCGATATGGTACTGACCAGTGTGGATTTAGACATTTTGTGGAGTACAGATCACGAAATAAAAGGGGTGCGTTTTCAAAACGTTACGATACCTGCGGGTGCAACCATTGTTTCGGCAAAGCTTAGTTTTTATACAGGTTTAGCAGGAAATACCCGTTCAACACCTGTTGATATTCATGGCATTAAAGAACCCAATACAGCCACATTCACCTTGACCAACTTCGATATATCGAGTCGCCCTACAACTACTTCTAGTATTTCATGGACACCTGGTACTTGGGCGACGGCAGCCATCTTTTATGATACAGTAGATATTAGTAGTGTGGTTTCAGAACTCGTTGGGCAAGCTGGCTGGGCTTCTGGTAATGCAATGGCTTTTAAGCTTAGCGGTGCTGCAGGTTCGGTTTCTGATGTTGTTGTGGGACGAACTTGGGATGCTGGGACAGACCGAGGAGCTGTATTGCAAATTACGTATATGAACTGTGCGCCACCAACTGCCACTGCTTTGGCGCAACAAGCCACCTGTTCCGGCGGAACGGCAAACAGCAACGCTACTCTGATTTTAGACAGTTTTGATGCACTTGCAAACGAAGTGGGCTACTCAATAGGTACAAGTTATTCGGGTGCTGCCTTTGGGAGTGCAACCAATATTTCAGGAGGCGCACCTTTTACAGCAGTGAATAGCCTTTCGAATCCGAGTGTGGCGCAACCTTATACGATGCGGGTTTATTGCGATGCCAGCAATTATACCGATGTGCAAGTCTTATTACAGCCCAAACTTTGTATCAGTGCAGATCTAAGCCTGACTGTTTTACCACCTACTCAAAATATCTATCAAGCAGGGGTAGCCACTTACACTTTTACACTCACCAATAGTGGTCCCAATACAGCACCGAATGTCAAGGTGAAAATCCCACTTCCTTCTAATGCGGTGTACCTCTCTGCACAACCCCAACAAGGAAGTTATAACGCCACCACAGGTATTTGGGATGTAGGCAGTGTTGCCACAGGTTCGCAAACCTTGATTCTTACCCTTTCGGCTAATTAAAAATAGGAAAGACGATGCAATTTCTCAAAAATATGACCTTGAACCTTACACAACTTCGCCTTGTTCTGAAAACTGGGTTTCTCTGTGCTTTATTCATAGGTTTCACGCCTAAAACCTATGCACAAACAGCAAGTTGCGGCTCGCCAGGTATTTTGGCACAATGGAATTTTGATTCGAATGCTGTAGAATGTAATGGGGCTGTGCCTTTTACAAAAGGGTATGAACTAACCCCTAGTTTAAAACGTGGCTTAACCTATTGTCCAAACGAGAATGCCGGGTGTGGTAAAGGGCTTTTGGGAAGCGGTGGCCATGCCAATACCGATCGTTTTTCTAACGGCGTATGCCTCCTTGGATTTTATGACAATACAGATTCCGTAGGACGAGGGGGCTGTAGCTTTGACGCAACAAGCAGCGTTTGGAACCCCGAAGAATGTGCCAATCTAAAAGTAAACTATGAGATTCCTTCTGGTAAAGAAGCGTGTTTAACTGCTTTTGGTTTAAAAGTACTTCAAAAGCAATTTTCAGGCACAATTGGCTTTGAAAAACAAGGGGTTGCGGTCAAAAGAAATGGGGTGTTGATTTATAGTCAGACGCAAAATTTAGCAGTAGGCAATATCAATGCCACTCCTTTAAACTTTCCCTTTACTGGAGATGCGTTTTGTACTGATGGCTCGGCGAATGTAAACTATGAAATCATCTTTGGTTTGGTGAAACAACTCTTACCCAATAGTATGGGCTATGATGATATTACCATTTATGGAACCTGTGGAGGTCCGGCACTCAATGCAGAAGCCACGCCGGCCACTTGCGGTATTGCCGGCCCTTTAACCAATGGGAAAATCACCTTGACAGGGTATCAGGCAACAGATCATGCTGACTTTAACATGGGCTTAACTTATACCAATGGGGCAACCTATCCTACAGCACCTACAATACCAGGCGGTGGTATATTAACCAGCACCTTGCCGAACCCAAGTACCCCACAACCTTATACCATTCGGGTTTTTGATCAAGCAGGGTGTACCACAGATAAAACCGTGACGCTAAACCCCATTGTATGTCCGCCGCCTGTTTGTATTAAACCGACAGGAACGGTGGTGGCCCCAAGCGATGCCACATGTTCGGGGAGTACGGCCAATAACAATGCACAAATCGCCATTACAGGGGTGACAAATGGAAATCGGGTCGGGATTTCGCCCGGTACTTCCTATACAGGCCCTGCCTATAGCAGCGCACAAAACTTGACCGCAGGCGCGAGAACCTATAGCAATTTGCCCAACCCTGTTGGAAGCCAAGTTTATACGATTCGGGTTTTTAATGGAGGAGATACGTGTTATGAAGATTATACAACCACCATCAACGAAACCTTGTGTGGGCCGTGCCGGAAGGCAACGGCAGAGGTTTATAGCTCCGATGCCAGCGACCCGGATTCAACGCCCAATAACAACACGAGTAGCGAAGATGATTTAGCAGTATATGAGTTGTGTAAAGATACTGGCACGATTGATCTGAATTTATCCAAATCTGTAACGCCTAATACGGGCGGGATGTGTCCTTCACCTACTGATTTTACGTGGACGGTAACGCTACAAAACCAAGGAAGCATTCCAGCCACCAGCATTAAAATCGTGGACGATTTACCTGAAGGGCTTGTCATCAAAACAGCAACCCCAAGTGTTGGCACGTTTAGTTTATTCGGTGGATGGGAAATCCCGACATTGGCAGCAGGTGCAAGCGCCACATTAACTTTGGTCACCAATGCATTACAGGCAGGGAGTTTCCAAAACTGTGTTTCTGTGAGTGCTGCAACACCTGCGAACGATTCTGATGCTTCGGATAACCAAGCCTGCAATACCATTACGGTTACAGGAAGCCAGCCACCGAGCTTGGAGAAAATGTTTAGCCCTATGCTCACTAAGCCTAATACGGCAACACGCATGATCATTTCAATTGTTAATAATGAAAGCACCCCAATAACCCTTACGGCGCCATTGGTAGATAACCTACCGAGTAGCCCTGCTCAAATGCGCATTGCCGCTACACCCAATTTGGTGTCTTCGATCTCTGGCGTGGTAGCAACGGCTAATGATACCAAAGTCACCATTCCAAGTGGCGTTACGTTATTGCCGGGCTTAAACGAGCTAAAAGTAGATGTAACCGTGCCAAGCGCTGGTCAATATTGCAATACCATTGCCGTAGGAGATTTGCAAACCTCTACCTGTGGCAATCCATTGCAAGCAAGAGCGTGTATTATGGCGGATAATACTTTTGTATTAGCGCCCATCATTAGTAAGTCTTTTAACCCACCTACACTTCAAACAGGGCAGACGGGTGCGTTGATTTTATCGGTTGAAAATCGGAATGCCAGTAGTATGACTTTAGAACAAAATTTAGTGGATTATATGCCAACAAATTTGGTGGTTGCACCCGGAACGGTAAATAGTACCTGTGGGACCGTGAGCGCACCTGTGGGAGGCTCGACAGTTACCTTGAATGCAGGTTCTGTCATTCCGGCAGGTACGTGCACCATCAGTGTACCTGTCCGAAGCTCAATAGCAGGGATTTATTGTAATGTGATACCCATGAATGCCTTGATTACAACGGTGGGTGGTGTAACCAATGTGGGGAATGAAGACGTGGCGACTGCTTGCCAAACCGTTACGCCAACGCCTTGTACAACGGCTACAGTGACCAGTATTTCAGTAAGCCCTTCCGGGCCAATCTCGCCAGGGGATACGGTTACACTGACGGCCAATGTTGCAGGAGGGAGTGCCAGTACCATTTACAACTGGACGGCAACGGGAGGAACCTTTAGCAATACAGGAACGCGCATTACGACATGGACAGCCCCTGCGACAGGGAGTAGTTTCTCGGTCAATGTTAATGTAAACAATAATGCCACAGGGCATGGAAGTTGTGTGGATGATGAATCGGCTTCTTTGGGGGTAGGATGTACACCACCTGCGCCCTTCACATTGTCTGCAGTACAACCAACTTGCGCCACCCCAACGGGGAGTATTTCCTTTAACACCTTTCCTGCTGCTGGCACTTATGTCTATAATTATGATGATGTAACCCCGTATGTAACAGGAATTTTAGGGAGTAATGCACCAGCAACTAGTACAACCTCTATACTTTCTTTAAGTGCCAATAACTACACCGTTCGTCTGTTCGATGCCACAGATACGGCTTGCTTTACCGATGCCAATATTGCCTTGAATCCTCCGACAGGATGTGGCCCCACTCCTCAACCGGACTTGAGGCTCCTCAAAACTGCAAGTGCAGCTTCTGTAGTTTCTGGCCAAACCCTCACCTATACCCTCACCTTAATAAATGAAGGGACTGCACCCGCAACTGGGGTACAAGTGCGGGATGTCTTGCCGTCTTCGCTTAGCTTCGTTAGTGCGACACCCAGCCAAGGAACTTATACGGTCGGGACTGGCATTTGGGATGTGGGAACCGTAGCCGCAGGCGAGACCAAAACCTTGACCATTACGGTCACGGTAAATTAGGGCCTTCTTTGTTTTAGAACAAGGGCCGTGCCACAAGGGCTGTGGAGTAGTTCAATTGGCCTATTTGGTGGGGTGTTGTATAGGTTTTGAGCTGTTGGGCATGAAAATTGATGAGAAGGAACATCATCTTAGCATCATGAAAAAGCCTAAAGGTTTGTGGAACTCACGGGGTTCTTATTGCGCAACCTTCTTAAATGATTTCTATCCATGAGTTTTATTTTAAGGCAAGTCATTCTCTATATCAGTTTTGTGTTGGTAACCCATTCAGGGGTTTTTGCCCAAGTGAGTGGGCAAGTATTTCGGGACTTTAATGCTAATGGAATAAAAGATCCAAATGAGATTGGTGAACCTGGTATTACAGTTCGTGCATTTAATAGTACTGGTACAGAAGTGACAGGTTCGCCTGCGACAACAAACACAAGTGGAAACTACACGATTAGTGGAGGTAGTGGAACTTTGCGCGTGGAGTTTAGCTTACCTACTTGGTTTTATGCCTCGAATGGGCAGGTCAGCAATACCAGCATTCAGTTTATAAGTGCAGGAGGAACGGCAAATCTGGGCATTAATGCACCCAATGACTATTACAAGAATAGTAATGCAAATCCTCCACTTATTTCTACCCGTCAAAAAAATGGTGACCCACTAGGAGGTGGGACAGCGGCTTCGGGTGGCAGTCTAATGAGTATTCCTTATAATCAGGGGTGCGGGATTGCAACCAGTGGTGGTGGCAGTGCAACCAATCCAACAATATTAGCTACGCCGGCACAAACAGGTTCTATCTGGGGTGTTTGTCATCAACGGGCAAGCAATACCCTTTTTACATCTTCATTCTTACGCAGACATATGGGTTTGGGGCCTGGTAAAGATGGCAACGGGCAATATGCTTCTGGAGCTGTTTATAAAACCACTTTGCCATCGGGTACACCGTCCTATTTCTTTAGCTTGGATGAATTAGGCTTTCCGACCCAAGCTAGTGGAACGTATAGCAGTACGCCTTTTGTAGCAACAAATTTGGTCATTGGAAGCAATAGCCAACGTGGTTTAACGACATCCAGTACCAGTCCTAACACAGATGCTGCAGCGTATCATCAAGTTGGGCGGGTTTCTCTGGGAGATATTGACCTTTCGGAGGATGAAAAAACCATGTTTCTCATGAATCTTTATGACAAGAAATTATATAAGGTCTTTGTTGATAATCCTCCCGTTGCGCCAGATGCGGCGGATGTAAGCTCTTATGCCGTTCCATCTCCTACTTGTACAAATGGGAGCCATTATCCTTGGGCGATTAAAGCATGGCGTGGTCAAGTTTATGTAGGGGTTGTTTGTTCTGCAGAAGACGATGCCTCTGCCTTAGATAATGGGGCAACTGCCCAAGCCACCCGTGCAAAACTCTTTGCTTATGTTTATAAGTTTGACTCAACGTCCAATACCTTTAATTCAACTCCTGTCCTTACCATCCCGCTGAATTATCAAAAAGGATGTGCCTATGGGGATACGTGTACCACAGGCCCTGAAGACCATTGGGGGAATTGGGCAGACCGCAATACCACCACCCGTGAGTATTCGGAGCCGATCCTTGCAGACATTGAATTTGATATTGACGGGGATATGATTATAGGGCTAATGGATCGGGCTGGAACCAAGAAAGGTTACCGAAATGCAGATCCTGATGATGGCGCAAGCCCTGGCACTAGTGAATCCAAGTATTTATCTGGCGATATTCTTCGTGCCAATTACGACTATGTAACAGGTACATGGACAATTGAGATGAATGGAAGTGTAGGTGGTGTAACTACAAGTGGTGCAGGGAATAACCAAGGAATTGGCGGAGGTGAGTTTTATGTCGGAGATGTTAAAGGAGATACCTCTTGTAATGAATCTACAGGCTCCCACATGGAAGTATATATGGGTGGATTGGCCTTGATGGCAGGGAAAGGAGAAGTGGCTTTTACAGCGATGGACCCTGCACAGAGTCATGGAAGTGGTATTCTAATCCTCAATAATACCACAGGTTTAACTGGGGTCACCCGTTATCAATTTGAAACCCAAAGCTCTGGAACCGTGGAGTACTTTGGGAAAGCTGGCGGCTTAGGAGATTTGGAATTAATAGGCGATCCCGCTCCCATCGAAATCGGGAACCGCGTATGGCTCGATACGGATAACGACGGTATCCAAGACGCGGGCGAAGTGGGCATTAGCGGTGTACAAGTACAACTGATTAAGGGCGGAACCACCCTCTCGACCGCCACCACGGACGCCAATGGGAACTATTATTTCTCAAGCGCCACCGGAGCGGATACGGCAAGCATTAAATATGGTCTGACCCAGTTGGAGCCAAACATGGCTTATACGGTTCGTTTCCCCACCACAACCACCGTTGCCGGAACCACGTATAACCTGACCACTGCCACCGCAGGTAGTAACCGCTTGATTGACTCCAATGCGCCTGCTTCGGGCGATGTAACTATTCTGGCGACCGATATTCCGGTTTCTGGTGCAAACAACCATAGCTTTGACGTTGGGTATAGCGCGGTAGCTTGTACCATCAACACGCCAACCGTCAATGTAACGTGTAGCGACAACGGCACGGGTAGTAATCCAGCAGACGATACCTTCACTTTCACTATCTCGGCAACGGGAACAGGGACCGGCGCAAATTATAAGGTGGACAAAACAGCACCAGCACCAACGGCAACCGTGTTTGCCAGTGTCAACTATGGCACAACGAGCGCCGCAAGTCCGTCTTATCCGATTTCTGGCGGAAACCTCACACTCACCCTAACAGACAATACGACCACAACGTGTACGCTCACACCGGTTACGGTAACCGCTCCAGCGCCTTGTTCCACGCCACCAACTGGCCTACCCGACCTGAAACTCCTCAAAACAGCCAGCACAACCTCTGTAACGGTTGGGCAAACCTTAACCTATACTGTCATCCTGACAAACGAGGGTGCGGCCAGTGCCACAGGGGTGGTGATTCGGGATGTCTTGCCAGCAGCAGTGACCTACGTCAGTTCAAGCGCCAGCCAAGGTTCATACAGCAATGCAACAGGGCTTTGGACAGTGGGAACCGTAGCCGCAGGCGAGACCAAAACCTTGACCATTACGGTAACGGTAAACTAATTTTAAGGTGTGATTAATTTTAAGGGATATGATGAACTACGCTATGCAAATGGACAAGCCAAAAATCTGGCTAACCTGTTTTTTTAGTTTTTTAATTAGTACGATACCTGCAACCTATGCTCAAACTTCTGGCTCATGCACTGGTTTGCAGATATTTAAAGCAACTACACATGGGGAAAATACCACACAATACAATGCGTGGGTGGCAGCAATCGGGGAGCCTCCTGATAACTTAGTGAACTTTGAAGCCTATTCTGTTGGAGATAACTTAGCGGGGATTGTCTTAGGGCCAGGATTTATATGGACCAACTTGGAAGGTGGGTACATTCAGGCGGATAATGACATTGGTAGTGCACCTCCTATCGGGAATATGGCCTCAGAAGTTGATGCTGATGGATCTGACAATGGAGATAACTCCCAGTTTGCCTTTTCAACTGGGGTGGACTATGTGGGGTTATACATTATAGACTTAAACAATACCAGTCTCACTTCAACGGTGCGGGTAACCTTTTCGGATGCTTCCACCTGCGACATTACGATAGACCATACAGCTGCCAATTGCCAATGCGAGGAGTTTATGGGCTTGGTTGCGCCAACAGGCAAAAAAATCAATACTACAACCTTCCTCATCAATGGTGGAAGTAAATATGGCATGGATAATATTGGGTATGGAACGACAACGCCCCCAAACTGTACCATCAATAGTCCCACAATTACGCCAGTCTGTGACAATGCGGGCACGACGAGTACAGGCGGGGATGATACATTCACCTTTACTGTGTCCACTACCGGAAGTGGCGTTGGTGGGAGTTATATTGTTAAAGATGGTACAACCGTATTAGGGACTGTAAATTACGGCGTAAATTCAGCGACATTTGGGCCTTTTCTTATATCTGGAGGCCTACGTCAACTTACCCTCGAAGACTCCATTACAGGAACATGTACCCGTCCTGCTCACGCCAACCCTCCAGCACCATGCTCGGCAGGATGTACTACCCTTATGAATTGTACAGAAGTAACGGCACTAATTGGGGTGGATCCAAACTCAACGCCTAATAATGGTGCGAATACAGAAGATGACTACGCTTGTTATGCGGTTAGCGTCTGTACACCACCTTCAAGCGCTGATTTAGAACTAACCAAAACTTCTAATAATGTTGTTATTCGACCGGGAGACACCATGACGTTTACACTTACGCTTGTAAATAAAGGGCCAAGCACAGCTAATGCCGTTGTCGTGCGGGATGTGATACCAGCGGGGTTGACTTTTGTAAGTGCTACCACGGCAACAGGGTCATACAGCAATGCAACAGGACTTTGGACGGTAGGCGATATCGCCCCCGGAACCTATACTCTGACGATAAATGTTACGGTGAACTAAAGAAACTTATTCCGCCGCGCTTCCCACCGATACACCCCGTAGCTTCTAGTTGCGAGGTGTTTGTTTTTGAGATAGCCTTTAACTTGAAAGGGTTTTTATACTTTCACGTGCGTTATGGGTTAACCAAGTCGAAGCCTGCCGGTTGAGTGCATACAAGACCGCCGGTTGAGCCAAGTCGAAGCCATCCTTGCTCCGGCGGATTTTTCTAAGGGCCGCCCTGCCATTCAAGAATCATGGAGGAACTCACGGAATTGCATAAATGCTGGCTTTTCAAGGGTTTATTCTACTTTTGAATGAATGGCAAAGCCCCGTAGGGGCGACATCTTAATAGAAATCCGTTTCCAAACGCACAACAA
>Ga0209573_1003193_pt1 | contig 18667 bp, 15 predicted proteins | sample TNRBio252014_DNA_FD_185870 | JGI IMG/M metagenome (GOLD analysis project Ga0209573, IMG submission 185870) | Wastewater treatment Type I Accumulibacter community from EBPR Bioreactor in Madison, WI, USA - TNR Reactor_6/25/2014_ DNA (SPAdes)... | ecosystem: Engineered > Bioreactor > EBPR >...
TGGAGGCGCTGGGCTGGCAGTTCCGCTCCCACAGCGATACCGAGGTGATCCTGCGCGGCTACGAGGCCTGGGGCGCGCAGGCTGTCAGCCGCCTGCGCGGCATGTTCGCCTTTGCCCTGCTGGACTATCGCCCCGGCGCCGGCCCTGGCGGACGCCTGCTGCTGGCCCGCGACCCCATGGGCATCAAGCCGCTGTTCTACGCCCAAACTGCAAGCGGTTGGGTCTTCGCCTCGGAGCTCAAAGCCCTGCAGGCGTCCGGGCTGGCCAGCGCCGAGATCAGCCCCACCAGCGTGGCCGCCTATTTATCGATGGGCAGCGTGCCCAACCCGTTGACCCTCTACCGTCAGATCAGCGCGCTGGAGCCGGCCACCTGGCTGGAGATCGACCTGGAGCGGCCTGAGACGCCCCGCCGCGTCACCTACTGGCGCCTGCCGAAGGACGTCAGCCCGGCCGGCGACCATGCAGAGATGGTGGCGCTGGTGCGGGAACGCCTGCTGGACGCGGTGCGGGTGCGGCTGGTGAGCGATGTGCCGCTGGGCGCGTTCCTCAGCGGCGGACTGGACTCCAGCAGTGTGGTGATGTTGATGCGCGCGGCCACCGACGGCCCGATCCGCACCTGCTCCATGGTCTTCGAGGAGGCCGAGTACTCCGAAGCCAGCTACGCCCGGGCCGTGGCCGAGGCCGCCGGCGCCGAGCACTTCGAGCGGATGATCACCGCCCAGGATGTGCTGTCCGAGTTCGACGCCATGCTGGCCAGCCTGGACCAGCCCTCCATCGATGGCGTCAACAGCTATTTCGTGTCGCAGACCGCGCGCCAGGCCGGCCTGACCGTGGCCCTCTCCGGCCTGGGCGGCGACGAGCTCTTCGGGGGATATCCCAACACCTTTGTGCAGGCATTCCAGGTCTACCGCGGCCTGCGACTGGCGCAGGCGGTGCCGGGCGGACGCCAGGCGGCGCAGGCGGCCATCGGCCTGCTGCCCAACCGTCGGCAGTGGGCGCGCGTGGCCGACGCGCTGGACCAGCCCGCCTCGCTGGCCAGCGCCTACCTGACGCGGCGCGGGCTGTTTGCCCCCGGCGAGGTGCGCCAGTTGGTCACCCCAGAGGTCTGGAACGAAGCCGCGCAGGCGTTCGACCCGGTGGAGCACGTGCGGGCCGCGGCCGGCGGCGCAGCGCCCGACGCCCAGGCCGCCATGGCCTGGATCAGCCGGGCCGAGCTGCGCACCTACACCCACCACCAGCTCCTGCGCGACACCGACGTGATGAGCATGGCCCACTCGCTGGAGGTGCGCGAGCCGCTGCTGGACGCGCCGCTGGTCGAGACGGTGCTGCGCCTGCCCGACAGCGCCAAGCGCAACCGCGCGGCCGGGCCCAAGCCGCTGCTGGCCCAGGCCATGGGCGACCGGCTGCCGGCCGTCGTGCGCGAACGGCGCGACAAGCAAGGTTTCACCTTTCCCTTTGCCCGCTGGCTGGGCGGACCGCTGCGTGGACAGGTCGAGGCCAGGCTGGTCGCGCTGGACGAGGCCGGGCTGCTGCGAGCGGGGGCCGGGCGCCAGGTCTACGAGGGCTATCGACAGGGGCGCATCCACTGGTCCAGGCCGTGGGCGTTGGTTGCCTTGGCTGGGGCGATAGGATAGCCGATGCGTAGCCCACGACACGGACTCGTCCTGGCGGCGCTGATGATAATCCTGGCTGGCGCGGCGCTGGCGGCTGTGCGGCTGGCGCCGGTCGCGGCCGCCAACCGGGAACGGATCGAGGCGCTGCGTGCGCTGGCGAGCTCCGTGCAGGCCGGAAGCGTGGACGAGCTGGCCTGGGACGCGGGTTGGCGCGGCCTGTGCAGCGCCGCCGAGCTGCCCCAGGCTACGGGCAGCCAGGGCGCGCTGGCCTTCCTGGCCAGCGCCGGCCTCGACCGCGGCGACTACGCCGGCGCCCTGGCCGAGTTTCGCCGGGTGGCGGCCGGCGGCGATGGCGACGAGGCCGCGCTGGCCAGCGCCTACGTGGCCGCGCTGGAGCTGCGCTGGCTGGACGCTGCCCGGCTCTACCCCGGGCAGCCGACCCCGCGCCACCAGCGCTTCTGGGGCACGGTCTTCTATCTGGCCGCGCAGGAGCTGATGTTCCGCGGGCAGGCCGACGAGGCGGCCCCCTGGTATCGCCGGGCCGATCAGAGCTACGGTGTGCAGGGCCCCTATCTGGGCCTCGCCCTGGTGGACTGCCTGGCCCAGCAGGGCCGGACGCTGGAGGCATTCGACGCCTATCGCCGCGGCCTGGTGGTGCTGCCGCCGGACGAAGCGCTGGCCCAACGGGAGCGCTTCGAGCAGATGCGGCTGGAGGCGCTGCACGCCTGGCGCGACCTGGACCCGGCCAACCCGCAAGTAGCGGCCTGGCTCGACTTCTACACGGGCGATCGGCCGGCCGAGGAGAAGAAGCGGCTGGCCCAGGCGCCCCAGCCGCAGGTGGCGTTAACGCACGACCTGGGCGATGGGCGCCGGCTGCTGGGCTTCGACTATCGCCCCGAGGACATCGCCACCGGCCCGTTTATGTGGGTCGATCTGTATGTGCAGGAAGGCACGGCCGAGGACGATCCCGTGGTCCGCCTGCGCCGCGCCGTGTTGAACCAGGCGCCCAACGGCTCCTTCGCCTGGGATGCTGCGCCCGATGGCGTGCGGCCGTTTGGCTGGCATGGGTTGGTGTACAGTTCCGATCTGCGTGCGCTACATCCTGAGGCTTTGTTTCCCGGCGAGCGCTGGCAATGTCTGGATGCCGGGCGTATTGGCGGGTCGTTCGGCCTCCAGAGCCTTCAGACCCCCCTGGGTGCTGCCAACTGGTACATCCAGGGAGGTCAGCTCTATGCTGTGGGACCTGCAAGTCTCACGCTCGGCCGGCATTGGTACGGCGTGGCTGATCCACACAACTACAGCCACGTCAGTGGCCGTCCCGAGCCAGATCGACTCTGGCCAATGGCTGGAGTCTGGGAACGAGCAACAGGCGCAGACCAGGTGGCAGTGTGGCTACTGGCGCACGCTGACAGCCAGGGCTGTTTCAATCAGCTATATCTGTTCAAGTTACTCTGATCCACGCGCAACGCAATGACCCAACCTCAAGACGAATCGGTAATCCGGCCCACCCAGGGCTTCGCCCATTACTGGCGCGACCTGTGGCAGTACCGCGAGCTGTTTTACTTCCTCGCCTGGCGCGACATAGGCGTGCGCTACAAGCAGACGGTGATCGGCATCGCATGGAGCGTGATCCGGCCGGTGCTGACGATGATCGTCTTCACTTTCGTCTTCGGCCGGCTGGCCGGGCTGCCCTCCGGCGGCGCGCCCTATCCGATCATGGTCTTTGCCGCGCTGCTGCCCTGGCAGTTGTTTGCCAACAGCCTGACCGAGAGCAGCAATAGCCTGGTCAACAACGCCCAGATGGTCTCCAAAGTATACTTTCCCCGGCTGTCCATCCCAACCAGCGCCGTGGCCATGGCCTTCGTGGACTTCCTGATCTCCTTCGTGGTGCTGCTGGTGCTGATGACGGGCTACCAGTTCTGGCCGACGTGGCGCATGCTGACGCTGCCCCCTGTTCACCCTGCTGGCGCACGGCGATAGCAGCGGCTCCTTCGACCAGCTATTCTTGTTTGAATTGGCATGACGGGCTACCTGCCTGCAGAATGGCCGTTGACTCTTCTTACCCGGTAGTACAATGCGCATTTATGTCATATCCACAGTCAGCCGCCCCGAAATCGGCGGTGTTCAAAACTGCCTAGACGGCTGGATGGAGGGTCTTGCCCTAATCGGTCACGACGTGCGCATGCTCGGCATAGCGACGGATGAGATGATTGAGGCTCGTCAATTCCTGACGCCGCGCGCCTACGCTGAGCAGTGGATTTTGCGCCCAGAGAGGTCTCCATCGGCAACCGATTGTTTTCTGCCTGCGCGCAAACTGCGAACACTCCAGTTCCTGCGCGCAAGGAGAAGAGCAGTGGTTGATCAGTGCTTGCACTATGTCGAGTCTGCGCCTCCGGACTATGTGATCTTTGGCATGCTAGATCCTGTTGCGTGTGATGTTCTACCATACATGGCGGCTCGAGGTGTTCCTTCCTTTTGTGTAGCCTATGGAGCCGAGGTTCACCCATTACGGTCGAAGAGATCGCAATGGCGAAGCAAGAGTCTGGCCCAGAGCGATGGGATTATTGCCATATCGGCCTATACACGGGATCTGTGTTTGGCACTGGGAGTAGATCCTCGAAAGGTCGCTGTTGTTCATCCACCTCTGACACCAGAAATGGTTAACAACGGTTACACAGATACATTACCAACAGCGCGAAATGATGACTCGCTTAGGATCGTCACGATATGCCGCCTGATCGAACGCAAAGGAGTCCAGATCATTATCGAGGCGGTTCACAGGCTCAGGCCGCTATTTCCTGGCTTACACTATGATATAGTAGGCGATGGGCCCTTTCGCAACCAATTGCAGGAGACTGTTGAACGCTATGATCTGAGCGACATCGTCTGCTTTCACGGCGCAATCCCAACGCGCAGGCGCAATCAACTGCTGAGCGCGTGCGACGTGTTCGTCATGGTACCATTTGAAACTGAGGGGCACGACGTGGAAGGATTCGGCATCGTATATCTTGAAGCAGGATTCTTTCAGAAAGCCGTGATCGCCTCACGGTCGGGAGGGGTGCCTGATGCTGTCCTGCATGGTGAAACTGGCATCCTAGTTGCACCGGGTAACGTTGAAGAGACCTTTGCAGCTCTCCAGGACCTCCTGAGCAACGTTGATCTGCGCAACAAGCTGGGAGTTCAAGGGGCACGCTGGGCGGCAAACCATACGCCGGTCGCGATCGCCCACTCTCTCGATGCAGCCCTGTTGTGCCTTTCGGGTGAGTCTGTCGCTACGGCCGAAGAAATAAGGTTGAGTCGTTGATATCCCCTCACCGGTGCTGTGGAGTCTTTTCAAGCACGCTATCTCGATCAACCCGATTATGAGCGATAGCCTAAAGAGCACGGTTCTTACGGGGGTCATCTGGAACACCATTGCACGCTTTGGGCAACAGCTGCTGCAGTTTGGTTTCTCTGTTGTTTTGGCCAGGCTGCTGGTTCCAGAGGACTTTGGCCTCATCACGATGATGATGGTCTTCGCTGGTTTCGTCACGATGCTGTCCGATGCTGGGTTAGGGGCCGCTCTAGTACATAAGCAACACCTGGAGGAAAGGCACATCCAGACCAGCTTCTGGTCCAATGTTGTTATTGGCGTGGTTCTTACCGCCCTGGCCTGGCTGATTGCGCCCTGGCTCGCTGAATTCTACAAGACACCTGAACTTAAGAACGTCATTCGGCTTTGGTCGGTTAGCTTCATTATTATCAACGCCGGGATGGTGCCTGAAGCCCTTCTGATGAAGAGAATGCGCTTCGCAGTGCTGGCACGCGTGTCCCTGATGGTTGTTGGGGTCTCAGGCGCCGTTGGCGTGGTGATGGCCTATGCGGGCTGGGGAGTTTGGAGTCTGGTGGTTCAGAGTGTTAGCGCGTCGTTCCTATCGACGGTCTTGCTTTGGAGCATCGCTCGTTTCCTGCCCAGGCGCGTGTTTGAGAAGCAAGCACTGTCCGAGCTTGTTCACTATGGACGTGGTTTGCTCGGATTCAGCTTCATCAACTATTGGGCGCGCAACGCGGATAGTCTCTTGATTGGACGAGCGTTCGGTTCGGCAGAGCTAGGACTTTATGGTCGAGCTTATAGCCTGATGCTGTTGCCCATAACCCAGGTGATCAGCGTCTTTGCCAAAGTCATGTTTCCGGCTCTGTCCAGCATCCAAAACGACAGAGTACGTATCAAGCGCATCTACCTGAGGGCCAACGGCATGATCGCGCTGTTTAGTTTTCCCCTGATGATCGGACTGATTGTAACCGCCGGGCCTTTCATCAACACGCTCTATGGCCCAAAGTGGGAAGGTGTAGTGCCTTTGATCAGGATACTTGCAGTAACGGGCATCGCCCAATCTCTACTCAACCCGACCGGTTGGCTATACACCTCGTTGGGAAAGACCAATTGGCTGTTCTGGTGGGGTGTAGGCGCTGGCGTGACGTTGATTGGATCGATTATTGTCGGCGTCATCTTGGGATCAGTGCAATGGGTTGCTGTATGCTACACGGCCGCCAACCTGGTTCTGCTTCTCCCCGGCCTAGCGATCCCCGGCAGCCTCATCGGAATGACAATAAGGGATCTCTTTCTGACTATCAAAGGGCCGGTTGGGGCAGCCATCGTAATGGGCATTGTGGTAGCTGCTGTTCACGCAGCACTACCTGCTACGCTGTCCAGTTGGGTTCAACTCGTGATTCTGGTCACCATCGGGGTACTGTTCTACTGGAGCGCGGTGTTTGGCCTGCGTATGCAAGTCGCCATGGATGCGCTGAGCATCTTGCGCGAGAAACTGGACGAGAATCGCTCAGATCACCGCGTCACCGACTCGGTTGTGCCGTAATCCAATGACAACTCCATCACGCGCGCTGGCAAGACGATTGGGGCTTGGCCCCGTGTATTGGCGCTGGAAACGGATCGAAGGTGATTCTGCCTGGCGCAACTATCGGCGACAAGGGACGTCTCAGATCGCGCGGTATGTTGAAGCGCGCAGACGAAACAACCAAGACATTCGCCTGCAAATTGGTGCTGGCGGAAAGTCACTCCCTGACTGGCTCAACACGGATTACGATCGGCATCCCAACTGCGCCTTTCTAGACGCTACCCAGCCCTGGCCCTTTGCCGACGGCGAGCTTAGCTTGATCCTGGCCGAGCACGTGATCGCCAATCTGCCCAAGGATGGCGCCAAGGTGTTCCTGGCCGAGAGCTACCGCTGCCTGCAACCGGGCGACATCCTGCGCCTGTCCACGCCCAACCTCACGGCGCTCAGCCGGCTGCTGATTTCCGACGACATGGAAGACGTCAAGTCCCGCCTGCTGCAACGCCACCAGCGCCTTTACCGTCGCGGTGAGGAGATCAGCTTCTGTGACCTGGTCAACGACATCCACTATCTCTGGGGGCACCGCTACCTATACACTGAGGACGAGCTGATCCGGCAATTGCGCTTAGCAGGCTTTAGCCAAATCGAGCGCGCCAGCTTCGGGCAGAGCCGCGACCCGCGGCTCATGGGCGTCGATCAACACCAGGCCGGCCCGGAAATGGCCGCCATCGACCTGATCGTCGAAGCCAGACGATGATCGATAGCAGTTCCTCTCGGTGTAAGCGATGCACGTGATCTTCCGCTACGACGACTTTAGCGCCGCCGAACAGCTGCCCTTCGGGACAGACCAGGCGCTATTCGACCTGTTCCTGGCCTTGCGTGTGCCGCTGCTGGTCGCCGTAACGCCGCGCATGTCAGCCGACATCCGCGATCCGCTCAATGATCGCTTTTTCGCCATCGAGGACGATGTTCGGCGCATCCGCCTGCTGGCACGCGGGCTGGAGCAGGGCTGGCAACTGGCCCTGCACGGACTGACCCACCAGAGCACCGTCGCGCTGAGCGGCAGTGAGTTCAGGGGCGTTCCACCGGAGGTCCAGGAAGAGAAGATTGCCGCCGGACGCCACGCCCTGGCCGCCTGCTTCCCCGGCGTTCCGCTTGAGGTGTTCGTGCCGCCTTGGAACAGCTACGACCAGGCCACCATCCAGTGCCTGCCGCGCCAGGGCTTCCGCGCTCTCTGCGCCGGCGACACAGAGCGGGCGCGGCAGGAAGGCGGGCTGAGGATCATCCCTTCGCTGATGACGCCACGTGATCTGCTAGACTACCTGCACAGCTTCTCGGCGTACGATCTGGTCGATACAGTTGGCGACGGCTGCCTGGTGATCACCATGCACCAATATGAGTTTCGCCTGTTGGGTCGCAACGACTACGTCGATCTGCACGAGTTGGCCCGTGCCGTGGACATGCTGATCGAAGCCGATGTCACGCCCGAGGTCGTCGAAGTCGATGCACCGGCAGAACACTACATGCCACGACGCCAAAGCGGGCTGATGGCCAAGATCCATCTATTGCAGCAGGTGCGCCAGCAGCGTGGGAGAGGGGCTTGGACGCTGGCCAGTCGCCTAGGCCGTCCTTTGGGACGGTACGGCGATCTGCTTGTCAAGACGGTTGTGGCGCACGCCTGCTGGCAACTGGATCGAACCGAGCGCCGGTTGCGTTCCGAGCTGCGGCCGGCCCAGGTATGGTTGGCACGACAGCATGACAAGCGTTCGTCATCCTAGCGACATGTCACTGGTCAGCATAATTATCCCATGCTATAACGCGCAACGTTGGATAGCCGAGGCAGTGGACTCGTGCCTGACGCAGACCTACGCACCGATCGAGATCATCGTCGTCGACGATGGTTCCACCGATGGCAGCCTGGCGATCATCCAGTCCTACGGCGAACGAGTTATCTATGAAACTGGGCTAAACCGTGGTGGAAACCACGCTCGCAATCGCGGGTTTGCTCTGTCGCACGGGGCCTATATCCAATTCCTGGATGCCGATGACTATCTGTTGCCCGACAAGATTGCCCGCCAGGTGCGTTTCCTGGAGGAGACAGGAGCTGATGTCGTCTACGGTGATTGGCGGCATCAATTTCACGAGCCAGACCGACGCGTTTGGCAGGATGATGTTCACGTCTCCGGTTATCAAAACGATGTCTTAGCCTCACTCTTAGCAGGCTGGTGGGTGGCTCCGGTGGGCCTGTTGTGGCGGCGCAGAGCAGTATTGGCGAGCGGCGGTTGGGACGAGTCGCTCGCAGCAGGTCAGGATCAGGACTTCTTCCTTTCCGTGGCCATGACCGGAGCGGGTGTTCGCTATCAGCCGGGCTGTCACTCGATTTATCGACGATACGGTGCTGTGACGGTTTCGACGGCCAATCGGCTGCGTTGGCTGGAGAATCATCGGCGTGTTTTGGAGAAGGCCGAAGAGCGTCTGCAACAGACGGGCCGTTTAACCGAGGCTTATCGCCAGGCTCTGGCGCGGTCTTATTTTCATGTGGCGCGCAACTATTACGGCGTTCAGCGCGATCAGTGCCAGGCGTTGATGCAAAAAGTGTTCGAGCTTGACCCGAGTTTCAGCCCTCAGGAATCGCGACTTTATAACATGGCGTGGCGATTTTTCGGCGCTCGCATCGCAGATGCATTGGCTGGGCTGAAACACAGTGTCATGAAAACGTGATCGCAAACTAGCTTTTTGAAGGAATTTCTCAGCAGAATGGATGACCGAATTAAGTTGCTATTTGCTCGGATGTTTTGGCCCGTCGGCTCCGTTAGAACGATCTTCTGGGGTCCGTGTCGTGGACTAAAATACCACATTTTTCCTGAATATGGGCTTTCACCACTTTACGGCGGTTGGGAATCCGCTGCGCAGCACTTAATGGTTGAGCATATCCAAAGTGGCTCGGTAGCGTATGACATTGGAGCCAATTATGGAATTCACACTTTGCTGATGGCGCGTTTGGTCGGGAACCAAGGACATGTATACGCTTTTGAGCCACTACCTGAGATTGCGACATATCTGCAGGAGCAAGTTGCTCTGAATCATCTCGCCAATGTGACATGTGTACGAAGCGCATTGGGCGATAGTGTCGGTACAACGGGATTTAGCACTGGACATCATCATGGCGCAGGTCATGTTGCCCAGTCGGAGACCGGTTCGCTTACTGTCGAGATTTCAACACTTGATGAATTTGTCATGCATCAGAATAATCGACCGCCTGATTTCATCAAGTGCGATGTGGAAGGATTTGAGGGTCGGGTGCTGGCTGGCGGCAAAATCACACTCAGTCGTTACCGGCCTGTATGTCTTATCGATCTTCATAGCCCAGAACAAGATAGGGTCGTCGGTAGTATTTTTAGCGAACTGGGGTATGACGTTTTTCGAACCGAGGATGGTTCCAAGGTGAGTGATTTGTCCAGAGGATGGCCCACACCTGATGGTATCTGGGGACAGATTATTGCTTTTCCTGAATCGAAAAACAAGGAGAAGATTACAAAATGACGGCAAGCGTGCCACATGCGGATCGGATCAAGGCATCTTGTGACGCGTCTCAAACACCGTTTCTGACGGTGGCAATTCCGCACTACAAGCACAGCCGTTATTTGAAGATAGTGCTCGAAAGCGTCTTTCAGCAGACCTTTGTGGATTTTGAGATCGTCGTGTCAGATGATTGCTCGCCAGACGATTCAAAAGAAATTATTCCCGCCTTCCTGCAATCCTCTGGCAGAGCTTTCCGGTATTATGAGCAGCCAGTAAATCTGGGTTACGACGGAAATGTCCGTTTTTGCCTTGGCGCAGCCCTGGGCCATTATGTGTTGTTGCTGGGCAATGACGATGCCCTGGCTGGGCCGCAGACCATCAGTCAAATCGCAGCCGCGTTGGCCGCGCTGAGTTTCCCATCTGTGGCCTTTACAAACTACTGCGATTGGGCAAGCGGCCAGGTGACACAGCGGGCTCTATCCACCCAGGTTCTTGGAACGGGACCGCAGACCGCCGTAAAGTTCTTCCGCTCGTTCAGCTTTGTGGCCGGCCTGCTCTTTGACCAAGCCTCCGCCCGCCACCACGAGACCGACCGCTGGGACCGTTCAGTATATTATCAGATCTACCTGGCCAGCCGGATCGTTGCCAGCGGCGGCTCGTTAGCTGCCCTGAACCTCAATGCCGTGCGCAAAGATGTGCGCATCGATGGACAGCACGTCTTCAACTACGCCGTCAGATGGACTGATGCGCCCTGGTCTTTCGAGGCGCGCCACACAGGCATGGAGTCGGTCATACGGGTCACCGTCGACGCAGTGACACCCTTTGTTCCGGTCGAGCAACATTCCAAGACGATCCGGCAGATCGCTCAACAGATCTTGACCATCACCTATCCCTACTGGTTGATGGAGTATCGACGCGTTGCTAATTGGAGCTTCGCCGTTGGTGTAGCTCGCGAGATGTGGCCCAGCAAGCTGCTACGCGAGTACTCCGCCCTCAAGCGCGTTGATCGCCGTAAACTCTGGCTTCGCTATGCGGCAGTCACCTCGGCTGGCCTGATATTGCCGCGCAGTTGGTTTGAAAGGGCAAAATACCAATTGGCTTTGCGTCTGCGCCGGTCAGCGCAGCCAGGCGCATGAGTACAGCACAATAAGAACGCGTGGTGAGTGATGCCTACTGTTGTCATTGTCGGTTCCAACAGCACCGAATCCTTGGAGAGCTCCTACGCCCGTGCGTTTGAACGCGTCGGTTGGCAAGTGGTCTTCTGGCAACCCTTTGCTGCCCTTGGCGCAGTAGCGCAGGGCGGAAAGTTGGGACGTCTATTCGGCGCTTTCGTATATGTCGAGCCCTGGTGGCGCAAGGCCAATCTGCAGCTTATCCAGCAGATTGACGCGTGCAAACCTGATCTGTTGCTAGTTATTGGCACGCAAGGCGTCAGAGCAGGAACATTGGCTCAAATTCGCGTGCGCCAGCCTCGTCTTCGCGTCTTTTGCCTATATCCGGACAGCCCACATAACCTGGACAATGAACGGACCAATTGCTTGCCGTTCTTCGACCGCGTCATCTCCTCTTCGCCGGCCTGGGTGCAAGCCTTCCTGAGTTTAGGCGCCAGAGACGCGGTCTACCTGCCTTTTGCCGCAGACACAGCGCTTCACAAACCAGTCGCGCCCATAGAAAACTCGCCGCTCACCCATGACGTGACCTTTATTGGCACCTGGCGGGCAGAGCGTGAGGCTTTGCTCAGCCAATTGGTTGCGTACGATCTAGCCATTTGGGGCAGCAACTACTGGCGAACGCGCACGCAGCCCCATTCGCCCCTCAAGCGCAAATGGGGAGGACGATCGTTGGTTGGCGCCGAGTTCGCTCAGGCTTGCGCCCAAAGCAAGATCATGCTCAACATCATGGATGCCATTAGCTGGCCGGGTCCTAACATGCGCACTTTCGAGTTACCGGTTTGCGGCGCCTTCTCCCTGGCCGAGCGCAGCGAAGCAGTGCTGGATCTCTTTCGGGAAGGTGAGACGATCGAGTGCTTCGCCAATGTGATCGAAGCGCAGGAAAAAATCGATTACTACCTACACCATGATGCAGCGCGCATAAGAATCGCTCAAGCCGCTTACGATTTTATCAACCAAGCCGGACACACGTACTCCGATCGGGTAAGGACAATGCTGTCTTGGTGGCAAGAGGTCGCGTAAGTATTATGTCAATATTATCGCAATCACTAAACATATTGCTATGGCGCCAGTGGAGTCCGCCCTATCAATTTCCGGCAACGTTTTCTGTTCTGTCCACCCACAGCATTGGGGGTACTGATAGTCAACTCTTGTGGCATGCCCGCAATCTGGTTGACATGGGACACAGGGTGCAAGTGCTTGGTAGTACTCGCCATGACATCATCGATGAGGAAGTTGAGTTCATTGGCAGTTCGGATCGAAGTGAACAAGTTCACCTAATCCAAAACAACCGAATTCGTCCACCCGACGTTGTTTTCCTGGAGGGTGCATTCGATGCTGCGGAGTTCTTTCGTAGGTCATATCCCTCCGCGAAAATCGTTCATGTTGGACAGAACATAGATCGGATCGGGCACCAAGCAGCCTTCGAGATGGAAGCATTTATTGACATCTATTGTTTCGTCAGCACAGGACATTTGGCTAAATATAGCGTTCGACACCCGCACTTGCGCCAAAAATTCCTTCTTCTGCGCAATGCTGTACCTTGGAAAAGAATATACGAGACGATGGACAAAGCTGTACCCAGCAACCGGGTAGTTTGGATAGGTTCGTGGGGCAAAAAAGGACTGCGCCAATGGGCCGAAGTAATGGAACAAATTCTGAAGGAAGAACCCAACTGCGACTGGACATTGCTCGGTCCTAGCTATGGCTCGCAAGCCACAGAATTCCCGAGCTATCTGTTTGCTGGTCTTCATTTACCAAAAGAGAGAGTTGCAATCAAAGATTTGCCTATGACTCACATGGCCGCAGAGATTAGCTCCGCTCGCGTAGTTCTTGTCAGCCTTGGCAACGAGACGTGTGGCATTTCTGCACTCGATGCACATGCCGTTGGCCGGCCAGTGCTGTCAGGAAATGACATAGTTTACAAATACACGAATCCCGAAGGCTGCGGCATTCGCGTTACGACATTTACTGAAGCTTATGACGCTCTGTCTTTTCTAATGAATAATCCAGAATTATGCAATCAGCTAGGGAGCCTAGGCCAGCGATATATTCGTGCTAACCTAACAGAGCAACATCAAAGTGATGACCTGTGCAACATCCTGAGCTATTTGTCGGTTCAATCTCTCTTGAAACCTCATATTTACCCAGCACCTTCAGATCTGCGAGACTCATGGTCTGAACACACCGACAGACTGAAGAGAAAAGTTCTTCAAGTGTCTGCTCGAATTGGATCCAACATGCGATTAGCCTGAATATCAAGCTTTCGAGGCCAATGTCCTCTGTCATAGTTCAGCGTTCGAAGCTTGATCCTCAGGGTATCATCGTCGACTACTAGGACGTGAACGACTCTACCTGATTGCACCAATGGACCAAAACAGCTCGATCCATGCCGTGTTTTACAGTAATCCAGATGGTTACCCACCAATCGTCAACAGTGCTCGATTACTGGCGAACCATGGTGCAATACTCCACATCTGGAGTATTGGCGAACCAAAGGGCGTCAGTTACCCACCGCAAGTGGAGGTCCATCGCTTTCAACCGGGCGGTCGCACCTCTCTGCAACGTTACCTTAGCTTTATAGTGCATGTGATTGGCAAGGTACCAGACTCGGCTCAGGTGATGATTGGCCACGATATGCATGGGTTTTTGCCAGCACGTCTATTGTCCACCCGTTATCGCAGGCCACTCATTTACCACTGCCATGACTTTGCTTTGGAGAGTCACCAGCTGGCATGGGGAGGGCGCCTAGTTTCAGCCTTTGAGAGACGTTGGGCACGAACAGCAGACCTGGTAATCGTGCCTGACAAAGACCGAGGGCAGGTGATCAGGAAATCATTGCATCTGCCGCGCGATCCTGTGGTAGTAGCGAATTCTCCCCTTCAGTCTCCCGCGTACACCCAACGTCTGCAGGAGAGCTTGCAAGCGAACGGGAAGTGCTGGCAACGCATAGTGCTAAGGCAAGGACAGATTGGTCCGGGGCATGCCTTAGAGGCCACCATCCGGTCATTGTCAAATTGGCAACGGCCGGACTGGGGATTGGCTCTACTCGGTGGAGGCGATCCAGCGTTCAAGATACACTTGCAGCAACTGGCGACTGATCTAAATGTATTGTCACAAGTATCATTTTTGCCGGAGGTAAACTACGATGAAGTGGCCCAGTATACCGTTGGTGCAGATCTGGGACATGGATTGTACGAACCTACCCATGCCAATAACCTACATATCGCTACGGCATCGAACAAGTTGATGGAGTATATGGCCGCCGGCCTTCCCATACTCGCATCTGACCGGCCGAACTTGCGCGCCCTCATCGAACGCTACGACTGCGGCCTGACCGCCGACGAGAGCGATCCTGCCAGCATCGCCGCTGCGGTCAACACCTTGCTGGGCGATCCACAGCGCGCCCGGCAGATGGGCGCCAACGGCGCGCGCGCCTTCGACGAAGAATTCCGTTACGACAAGCAATTCGCACCCGTGTTAGCGGCGATAACGGAGATGGCTACCCGGAGGAGATCATGACCACCCCGCCGGACGTCACCTTCCCTCGGTCCAACATTGGAATGACAGCGGGGCGCCGATCCCGGCGGTCGCCAGGAACCCGGGCGATCTACCTCGTCACTGTGCTCGCCTATGCCATGATCTTCACGTTCTGGCAGGTCGAGCCGCTGCCGGGCGAGGTGCATGCGCTGGGTGTGCTCATCTTTGCCACCAGCCTGATCCCTCTAGCGGTGTGGACTACGCGCGGGCGGCGCAACCTGCCGATGTTCGAGTTGATCGTGATGTCCTATGCCCTGCAATACAGCATGCCGCTCTATACTCAGTCCAGGGGCCTGATCATCAGCAGCCAGTTCGTGCCCGTGTCCTGGCAGGCCCTGACCCAGGTGCTCATCCTGGTCGAGATCGGGTTGATAGCGTTCATCGCTGGCTATTACCTGTTTCTGCGTGGCCCGCTGGCCGCCAAGGCGCCGCAGGTAGACTTGCCGTTCTCCGAGCAGGGGCGGATGACCTATATCTACTTCAGTTTCATCCTTGGCGGCGCAGTCATGGCTTTGAGCGCAGCAGGGGTTGGGCTCCTACAAGCGCCAGCGCTGGGCGCCGTGATCAGGTTGCTGGCCAGCCAATTCAACATTGCTCTGATCGTGCTGGCCTACCGGGTCTACGAACAAGCGCGGGCGCCGCGGGGGCAGCGCATCCTGCTCTACGCAGCGCTCACCTTTGCTTTCTTGATCGGCCTAAGCACAGGTCTGATCGAGAACGCCTTTATCCCCGTGGTCAGCGTGTTTGTGGTGCGGTGGCAAGCACGCAGACGTCTTCCCTGGCAGTGGCTCGTAGCCGCTGCGATGCTGTTTGTCGTGCTGAACCCGGCAAAATTTGCTTTTCGTAGTCTGGTCTGGTTCGGCGGCGCCAACTACTCGTTGGGTGACCGCATTGGCCTGTGGTCTGACCTGGCAGCCGAGAGCGCCGGCAACCTGCTGCAGCCAACTTTTGCCAGCGACCGGGAGACTGCGGTGCTCGGCGCCCTAAGCCGCTTCGACCTGGTTCATAAGTTCGCCTATGTGCATACCATGACCCCCCAGGTCGTTCCCTATTACCAGGGCAGCACCTACGCCTATTTCCTTGTCGCCTGGGTCCCGCGTGCGATCTGGCCCGACAAACCGACAGCCACCGGCGGAGCCAATGAGCGCATGGATGTGGATTACCAGCTCAAGTTCGAGGGGCAAGCGACATCCATCGGCATTGGACTGCTGCCGGAAGCTTTTGCTAATTTCGGCGCCATTGGCGTAATTCTGATTATGATGCTGCAAGGCGCCGTTTTGGCCCTGTTGAGCGCCATGTTCGACAGCAAAAGCAGCGACGGCGGCCGGGCGATCTATCTGTCGGTGGGCGTGTATCTGCTCAATGGCATTGGCACGTCGGCCTCGGTGATGTTCGGCGCCATCTTCCAGCAGGTGCTGGCAAGCGCCGTGATCCTGCGCCCGTTCGCTGCCGGTTGGCGCGCAGCGCCCAAGGTGGCATCCCCAGAGAGCATCTGCCAATCTGATGCACCATCGCTGCCGAGATGAGCACTCGCCTTCTTTACCTTGTCCCCGACCTGCTCGGCCCACCCGGCGGCATCGCCCGCTATTGCCGGCTGGTGTTGCAGGCGCTGGTGGAGTCGGGCGTCGACGTGCGCGTGGTTGCGCTCATGGACAGGCCCGACGACGCGGCGCCCGGCGCGGACGCGTCAGGGCTGCTTCCGGGCGTCTCGTACACCCCCAGCGCCGGCTCGCGTGCTGCCTTCATCCGCCAGGCGGCCCGGCAGGCGCTCCAGACCCGGCCCGGATTGGTGCTGGCCGGGCACGTCAACTTTGCGCCGCTGGGCTGGGCGCTGGCGCGGCTGGCCCGTGCGCGCCAGGTGACTTTCGTCTACGGCATCGACGCCTGGACGCCCCTGTCACGGCTGCGCCGCAGCGCTTTGCAGCGTTCCGACCGCATCCTGGCCATCAGCCGTTTCACAGCGGCGCAGGCTGTGCAGGCCAATGCCCTGGACCCGACCCGGCTGCGTGTGCTCAACAACTGCCTGGACCCGCAGTTCGAGTTGCCCTCGCCCCAGCAGCGGCTGAACACCCCTCCCTCGTTGCTGACCGTCGCCCGCATGAGCCTGGCCGAGCAGTACAAGGGGCACGACGTGGTGATCCGCGCCCTGCCTGAGCTGCTGCGCCGCTTTCCAGACCTGCACTACGACATCGTGGGCGACGGCGACGCGCGACCGGGCCTGGAGACGCTGGCCCAGCAGATGGGCGCGGCAGAGGCGGTGCGCTTCCACGGCCTTGTGTCGGAGGCCGACTTGCGCCAGCACTACGCCCAGGCGTCGCTCTTCATCATGCCCAGCCGGGCCGAGGGCTTTGGCTTCGTCTTCCTGGAGGCGATGGCCCATGGCCTGCCCACTATCGGCGGCAACATGGATGCCACGCCGGAGGTCATCGTCGACGGCGAGACGGGCCTGCTTGTCGATCCCACCTCGGTCGATGCGGTCGTCGCGGCCGTCAGCCGGCTCGTGCAGGATGACGACCTGCGCCTGCGCATGGGTGAGACGGCCCAGCGCCGCGTAGCCAGCAGGTTTTCGTATCAGAGTTTTCGACGCCAGTTGATCGAGGAACTGGCCCAGGTGGCGCCGGCCATCTTTCCTGAACGGGGCTGATGTGCGCATTCTGCAAGTGACGCCGGTCTACTATCCCGAGCTCCAGTTCGGCGGCCCGCCCCAGAAGATCCACGGCCTCAGCCAGGGGTTGGCCCGGCGCGGCCACCAGGTGCGGGTGGTCACGCTGGACTCCGCCCAGCGCACGGCCAACCACCAGGCCGTAGTCGAAGGCATCCCGGTGCAGTACTTGGCATGGGCGGGTCGCAAGGCGTGGCAGGTTCCGCTGAGCTGGCGAGCGCTGGTCGAGGCAGTGCGCTGGGCCGAGGTCGTCCACTGCTATGGGCTGTACAACCTGCTCTGCCCGCTGGCCGCCTGGCAGGCGCAGCAGCTGGGCAAACCTTTCCTGCTGGAGCCGCAAGGCATGGCCGTGGCGCAGACGGGCAACCTTCCCGCCAAGCGTCTCTACCACCGCACCTTCACCCCCTATCTGTTGCGCCGGGCGGCCGGTGTGATTGCCACCTCGCCAGCCGAGGCCGCCGACCTGGCCGGCGCCGCGCCGCCTGACCGGCTGATCGTGCGGCGCAACGGCATCGACCTGGACCAGTTCCGATCGCTGCCAGCGGGCTCTGGGTTTCGCGACCACTATGGTATCGCGGCCGGGGCTCCCCTGGCGCTCTTCATCGGCCGCATTAGTCCCATCAAAAACCTGGAGATGCTACTGCGAGCCTTTGCCCAGGCTGGCATTCCCGACGCTCGTCTGGCGCTGGTGGGACCTATGTTGGAGCCATACTACGCAGCCCACTTGCGCGCCGTCTGCTCCGAGCTGGCGCTGGATGAGGCTGTACTGTTCACCGGTCCGCTCTACGACGACGACAAACTGGCAGCGCTGACGTCAGCCGATCTGTTCGTGCTGCCGTCGCTGTCTGAAAGCTTTGGCAACGCAGCCGCCGAAGCGGTGGCCGCTGGCCTGCCGGTGCTGTTGACCGACACGTGCGGGATTGCGCACCAGATCCATGGGCGCGCCGGTCTGTCAGTCACGGTCGACCAGGCTGCCCTGGCGTCCGCGTTGAGCGCTTTGTTGGCTGACGCCGATCAACGGGCGATGGTCACGAGCCGGCGTAGCGAGGTCCTGGCAGAGCTCTCCTGGAGTGAACCTCTGGACCAAATGGAACGCCTGTATTTGGATATCACGAACCGGCTGCCAACGCCTGCGCTGACAGCGGCAGACCTCAAAACCACATTGTGAGGAGAAGGCACTAAGCATGTATATTCTTGGCATCAACGCCTACCACGGCGGCGCGTCCGCCGCTCTGATCGCCGACGGCCAACTGATCGCCGCGGCCGAGGAGGAGCGCTTTACCCGCATCAAGTACTGGGCCGGCTTTCCGGTGCAGTCGATCCGCTTCG